>Ga0315289_10000295_pt1 | contig 79225 bp, 72 predicted proteins | sample YL17G11_40_MG_FD_203452 | JGI IMG/M metagenome (GOLD analysis project Ga0315289, IMG submission 203452) | Sediment microbial communities from Yellowstone Lake, YNP, Wyoming, USA - YL17G11_40 | ecosystem: Environmental > Aquatic > Freshwater > Lake > Sediment | place: USA: Wyoming | collected...
CGTGGCCTTGGACTCTCGCGATCCCAGGTGGGTCGCCAAGTCCTTCGCCGTCATGCCGTCCTCAAGCATGGCCTGCGCGACCAACAGCACGACCATCTGCTCGGCAACGACCTTGGAGGCGTGCCACCTGGCGATCTCGGTGAGCTTCCGGTCCAGGTCAAGGCCCTCAAAGCACGACTCTGGCAGACCCGTCAGGCGGCTCTGCCATTCTGTGATCTGCCTCAGGAGCTGCTCGTTCTGCATGATCGACCTCCTGCGCTTCAAGTGCCGCGCGGGCCTCTGACGGGCCGTTCCGTTACCCCGCGCCTGCGTCCCAGTCCTCACGCTCCCCAGAACGCGGCAGGGCGTCCACAGCGGATGATCCGCCGCGAACGCCCTGCGAGGCGTTCCGTCTTGCCGGGCCTGTCGCAGCAGGCCCTTCACCGGGTCACGACTCCCGGCTAGGCTTCGTGGTCCACTGCCCTATCATGCCGCGCGCTTCGCGCTCGCGCAAGGGGAGCGCGCTGGATGTAACGAACTGGATAGGCGAGGCCCAGACGCCCTAGCTGAGCATCCGTTGCTCGGGGAGTGTTCTGGCCATGGACTGCATCGAGCGGCACATCCGAGAGGAGCTGGAGCGCATCCGAGAGCAGCTCCGCTCTGGGGATGACCGGGAGGTACTGGTCTGGGCCATTGAGGGCGAACTCGCCTGCTCGCAGCGGCCATGGCGGGATCACCCGCAGTTCGGCGGTCGCCAGCGAGTGCCGCCCGGAGCCAAGCACTTGGTGATCGCGTGGGTAGAACGGATGCTCGACCTCGGCATCCGCTCTGTGATATGCCTCCTCGACACGCAACAGCTCCCCCACTACTACGGCGCCTGCCAACTGCATGAAGAGGGTCTGCTGGGGTACTACCGGGCACGCGGGCTCCGCGTTCGCCGCTTCTCCATGACCGACTACCAGCGGCCGAACCAGAACCGCATGCAGGAGGTACTTGGCGCATTCCGCGAGCTGCCCAAGCCGGTCCTTCTCCACTGCAGCGCCAGCATTGACCGGACAGCACCTGTGGCGGCGTTCATTGTCAGTCAGACATGCTGCGGGCCTCCGTTCCCGCGCTGACTCTGGCGTTGGCTGATCGGGCAACAGCGGCAACAGGACCGGCGCACCTTCTCACCCGTTCACTACCTTCGGTGGCGCAACCTCCAGTGTCAGTGACTCGAATGGTTGCCGAGGCGGGAAGCCATGCCCGAGCGTCACGACCTCTTCCGTCGGCCTGGGCGCGGGCGTGACGCTACTGGGCGATGGCTCAGCGGCCCGTCACGGGCACCGTGACTTCACGAAGCCCCATCTCTCGAGGGTTGTGACGGCAGTGACGGTGTCTACAGCCATCACGAGACCAGGAACCCGTGCCCTCAGCAGCCCGCCTGGCGCCGTCGCCCCTTCGCCGGCAGCCGCCACCGCCTACACAACCAGGCCCCGAGCACATTGTGCATTGCGACGAAGCCAGCCCGCGCTACCATGCAATGCATAACGGGCTCCGGTAGTTGGTAGGTGATCTCGACCTCCAAGCTCGCCGGAGCCAGTTTCATTTCCTGGACCCACGCGCGGACCAACGCCTTCCGCTCGGGCATGTCGCCTTCGGCCAGGACCTTGCCCAGGCCAGCCCGGTACGCCAGTGCCGTCTTCGCGTCGATCTGCGGCGCCGCGCCGGTCCTCACCGTTGCCGCTTCGAGCTTCGCCCGCTCGTCAAGCAGTTCCCTCAGCCGGTCGTTCGCCCAGCTTGCGTCCGTTAGCCCGTCCTCGATGGCCTGTGGAATGTTGGCGATCTTGCCCTCGATCTCGCGCACCTTCCGGTCGGCGTCCGGGTCGTAGCCCGTCTGGCTCTCCCACAGCCGCCGCAGTTCCTGGTTGACCTGGCGGGTGAAGCCTTGGGGGTCCGCGCACAACCCGACGAGCTGCTCCAGCCCCCCGACGACCTCTGCCTCCACTTGCGCTTGCGGCACATAGACACCCGGCCGGCACCCCTTGACAAGCCCCCCCTGCTTGCGAACGACGCGGAGGCGAAGGCCCTGTCCGTGCTCGACGACATGCACCAGAATCAGAGCGAGGGGATGATGAACGTGCCGCCCGAGGACGGTCGGCTCCTGCGGGTGCTCGTGGAGGCGACGGGAGCCAGGCACGTCGTCGAGATCGGCACCTCGAACGGCTACTCGGGCCTGTGGATTTGCCTGGGCCTGCGGGCGACCGGCGGCAAGCTCGCGACGTACGAGATCGACGCCCACCGGGCATCGCTGGCGCGGGAGAACCTCAAGCGCGCCGGTGTGGCTGAACTGGTGACGCTGGTCGAGGGCGACGCTCACGCGGAGACGCCGAAACTCAAGCAGCCGATCGGTATCCTGTTCCTCGACGCCGATAAGGAGGGGTACCTCGACTACCCTAACAAGCTGCTGCCGCTGGTTCGACCAGGCGGACTCGTCCTCGCCCACAACGCCGTGGACCAGGCGGCGGCGATGCAGGGCTATCTGCGGGCCGTCACGACGGACCCGGCCCTTGAGACCATCGTGCTCCAGAAGCATGCCCGCGGGATGGCCGTGACGCTCAGGAAGCGGCAGGCCCAGTAGAAGGCCGAGGCTTCCCGGCGACGCCGCTGACGCCGTCGCCTACCGTCCAGGCGCGGGTACGAGGGGGAGGGTCGTGTCGCCGTAGGGCGCGAACGCGGCCCAGAAGTAGGGGGCCGAGGCGGAGGCTGCTCCGCGCAGCTTGCCCTGCATGGCTTGACGCTGGGCGGCGGCGAGAGCCGCATCAGGGGGCACACCCTTCTGCAGCCCCTCGTAGAAGGCCCGCATGAGAGCTGCGGTGGCCTCATCGTCTACGCTCCAGAGCGATGCCACCACCGCCCGACTGCCGGCCGACAGGAACGCCCTCACCAGCCCTACCAGCCCCTCCCCGTCCGCCTCCGCACCCAGGGCCGTCTCGCAGGCAGAGAGCACCACCAGGGGGGCGGTCCGCTCAAGCTGCATGACCTCATACGCATAGAGGTACCCGTCTTCCGCGGGCTGGCTGGCCTCGGTTGGGTCGGGGCTGAGAGCGAGAGCGGAGTAGAGCGGGCTGTCATCGTCGGCCACGCCGTGCGCGGCGAAGTGCAGGCACGAGGCACTGGCCGCCTGCAGCTTCGCCGTGCGCTCATCCGCCTGGCCGCCGCTGAACACGGTCGCCGCCTCGCCCCACAGCGCCTTGATCGCCGCCCCCTCCTGGGCCGCGGCCTTCAGGGGGGCCCAACTGCCGATGGCGCGGGTGACCGCTGCGCGCGTGTCAGCCGGGATGGGGGCCGCACCCTCCCTCGAGGGCAGGGAGGGATCGCAGAACGCGACCAGGTGGCGTTGCTCCGTCGGCGCCTCGCGCGACTTGAGCAGCATAGCCAGGACCGTGGCGGAGGGCACATAGCCGACGACGGTCTCGCGTCCCAGGTAGCTGAGCCCCGCGAACTGCACCTTCGCCCCCGTCGGAGGCTTTGTGACGAGCGCCGCGAACGGGACATAGTGCAGCACGCCATCCGGCGCGATCAGCAGCCGAGAGGGCTTGGTCGGCCGCGCACTGAGGACCGGCTCAACGAACCTCGTGTAGAGACCATGGGCGTGGAGCGCGTACGCCCTCGGGTCCGCTCGAGCGCTCGGGTCCTTGGCCATCTGGATGGTTGCTTCCATCTTGCCCCAGAGCTCGCGCGCTTCCCTGGCGTTGCTCGGGAGGGAGCATACGCGAGCCCCGTCGCTGGTCACGACCAGGGCCACGGCGCTCTCGTCTTCGAGCACGTAGTCTACCAGGACGGTGTCCTTCGGGATCGATGCCTGGGCGGCGGCGACGTCCAAGGGCTGAGGGTAGCGCAGAGCAGCGTAGGCGGGGTCTCGGCGGCGCATCTCGAGCTGGACCAGGCGGAGGTCATCCTCGGCCTCGGTGCGCACGCTGGCCCACTGCTTCAGCGCGTCCTGGCTGCGGCGCTCGGGCGGCTTCGCCATCTCCTGGGTGATCTTCCCTGACGCAGTCCCGATGGCGGCGAGCGCGATTCGCTGCTTCCCGGCGAGCTCGGCGGACACGTGACCTCCACCTCCGGCCGGAGCGACTTCGCGCTCGGCCAGCGCGTCGGCCAGCACGCGCGCCTTGGCGGACTCAGCCCAGGCAAAGGACTTCCCCACCTCGCCCGCGGCCGCGTAGCGCAGCGAGATCAGGCGGCACAGCCGGGCGGCCTGGCTGGCAAGGCGCAGCCGCTGGGCCTGCCCACCGACCTGCTCGCGAATGCTCTCCATCGCTCGAGCAGCGGCCAGGTAGTGAGTGAGCGTCTTCTCGTTGTCGCCCAGGCCGGCGTAGGCTTTGCCGCAGAAGTAGTGCGTGCTCTCCACGAGCTGCGGAAGCGCGAGCTCCTCGGCGATGGTTACGGCCTGCTCGAGGTGCTTCGCCGCCTGGGCGGAGTCAGGTGGCGCCTGGTCAGGCTGCTCCTGCTTCTGGGGTAGCAGGGCCGTTCCCAGTGTCAGCAGGAACTCCGCCTCTGGCCGCCGCCGGCCGAGCCGACGGGCAAGCTGCAGCCCATCGGTCGCCCGCGCCACGGCGTCCGCTCGACGCCCCTCCTCGAAGGCAGCCCCCGCGTGCTGCGCGAGCAGGTTGAGGTGCTCGGGTGACCCCGGCGGGGCGAGGGCGACCGCCTGGGCGAGCAGGTCATCGCTGCCCCTGGGGTCCCCGTCCTTGCGCTTGACCGACGCGAGCTCACCCAGGATCGCGGCGCGTAGCGCTGGGCTGGTCCGGTCCTGGGCCAGCGCCCACGCCTTCTCGACGCAGTCGCGGTAGGCGTCCTTCCGGCCCAACTCGTCCTGGAAGAGGGCGACGTTGAAGTAGGTGGTCGCAGCCAGTTCGGGGTTCGACTCGAGCTTCGCGCAGAGGTCCACCGCTTCCCGGGCGGCGGCCAGCGCGTCGTCGCGTCGGCCGGCATCGCTCAGCGCGTTCCCCTGGTTGGTCAGCACCATGACCTGATCCGGCACCGATCCCGTCTCCTGGTAGAGCGCCAGCGCCTCGGCGAAGTGCGAGAGTGCCGGGTCGGTTCGGCCCCGGCCCTTCTCGAGCAGCCCGAGGTGGTTCTGGGCTAGCGCCTGGCCGCGCCGGTCGCCGGTCTGCCTATAGGTCTCGTAAGCCTGCTGGTGCAGTTGAGCGGCTTGGTCCCGGTCCCCAAGGAGGAGCAGAACCGAGCCCATATTGTCCTGTATGCCGGCACGGATGCCCGGTCGCTTGCCCTGCTCGGCGGCAGCGAGGCCCTGCTCGTAGTGAGCCAGGGCTTCCTGGTACCGGCCGAGGTTCTTCAGGTCGACCGCGCAGGCGTTCAGCGCGCTCGGCACGCCGTTGATGTTGTTCCCCTCGCGGTAGAGCGCAAGGGCCTGTTGGTCGGAGGCCAGCGCCTGTTCGTAGCTGCCGAGGTCTTTCTGGACGTTGCCCAGCTTCATCAGCGCCGCCGCGTGGTTGCTGGGCTTGCCGCCGGCTGCCGCCAAGCCCACGGCTTCCTGGGCCTCCTTGAGGGCGGCGGCCAGGTCCCCGAGTGCGGCGTCGAGGCTGGCCGCCAACTGGAGTGCCTCGCATCGGAGTTGATCCGCACCGAACTCCTGAGCCAGCTTCAGGGCCTCCTCGACGGCGGCCCGAGCCTCGGGAAGGCGTCCCAGGTCCTCCAGCAGCTCCGCCTGGTCGCGCATGATCATCGAGATCAGCGCCGTGTTCTTGGAGTCGCGCACCGCTTGCATCGCGGAGGCGAGCACATCGACGGCCTCGGCGCCACGCCCACACGTCTGGAGGGTGATGGCCCGCATCCAGTCACAGACGCCCAGAGTCAGCGAAGGCAGCTTCGCCCGCTCGGCGATCTCCCTGGCGACGGTCTGCGCGTGGAGGGCCTCATCGAACCGGCCCCCATTGGTCATGTCCTCAGCCTGCTTCAGGATGGCGTAGACGAAGTCCTCGGTCGCGGCTTCGGGGTGAGCGCCCATGATGGCGGCGCGGCCGGCGGCGTCGGGCACCTGGAGGACCTGGGGGATGAGCGCCAGTACCTCCGGGGCCAACGGCTTCCTCTCGGCGGCGTGGCTCGCGCCGCAGAGGAGCAGGCCCGAGATGAGGAGGGCCAGGGGGTAGCCGGCGAGCGTCGGCCGAGGCATCGTCGAGGCTCCTATTGCCCGAGGACCTTGATCAGCGTGTCCAGTGACCGATCCGTCCCGGCGGCCCTCGCCAGGGCCAGCTCCTGGCGCGACTCGGCCGCGAGGCCGAAGCTGCCCAGCAGAGCGGAGCGGTAGAGGTGCTTCTCGGCCTCAGGGAGCTGGCCAGCTCCAGCAGCAAGGCGGGCAAGGTCGGCTTCGACTCGCGCGCGCTGCTGCTCGGTCAGAAGCTCGAACCAGACCAGCGGCGACGTCTCCTTGTCATCGCGACAGGCCACGGTGACGCGCCAGTAGTACCGCACACCGGGCTTGAGGCCCGGCGCCTCCGCGGGATACTCGACGCGGCCCGAAGTCAGCTTCTCCGTCTTCCACAGGGTGTTGCCATCCGCATCCAGGACCTGGACCTCCGAGGTGGCGCCTGGGGCCGCGCCCCATGAGAACGCCACCGGGCGGTGGCGCTCCTTCGAGTCTGAGGGCTCAAGGCCCCCCAGGCACGTCCCGCCCCGTGTGGCAGCGGGCTCGCTGGCGACACGACGTGGCGAGAGTCTGGAGAGCACGAACCTCCAGATGCGGCCCCACACGTTGTCCTTGGGGGGCGAGACGGGCTTTACCAGGAAGGCGGCGCCCCCGCTCCCCCCGCCCCAGGTTGCCCGAGGGCGGTCCGGGAACACGACCGTCACCTGAGCCCCCGGCGCCAGCCGCACCTGGTCGCCCACGCGAAGCGGCGTGCCGGCCCTGGCCGGGGCGAACGTCCGATCGGCCCGGGCGACGATCGCCCGTCCCTGGGCGCCGCTAACGATCGCCGCCGGCGGCTGGGCAGTTACTGCCCCCGCCACGCACACCAGAAGCGGCACGCCCATTGCCAACATCACTGCGCTTCTCGGTCCCATGACGGCTCACCCTCTCCCCCAGTTGGGGTATCCGCGATCTGGAAGCTCTGCAGCGCGTAGAGCGCCAGTTTCCCCGAGCGACCGCGTACCTCCATCTCGAACCGGGCCCCCGTCAGCGCCAGGTGGGAGGCCTCCCACGAGGCTTCCGACACCTGGATGAGCGCCCCGTGGTCCTTGCAGGAGCTCATCATCCGGAAGGCCACGTTGACGCTGTCACCCACCACAGTATACTCCATTCGTTCCGGGCTGCCTATGTTCCCTGCCAGGACGGTGCCCGTGTGGACCGCAGCGTACGCCACCAGGTCGTGTCCCGTGACGGCCTTCCATTCGGCCTTGAGGCGATCTGCCGCGCGGACAGCCTCCATCGCCGCCTCGATGGCCGCATCGGCGTGGTTTGGCTGGTCCAGCGGCGCGTTGAACGTGGCGAGCAGCCCGTCACCCAGGTACTTGTTCACCGCGCCGCCCCATTCCCAGATGACGGGCGCGACGAGGGAGAAGAGCTGGTTGAGGAGAGTGGCGACCTCCCTCGGCGCGATGCGTTCGGCGGCCGTGGTCGAGTCGCGGATGTCATACACCAGGAGGGACACGACGCGCTCCTCGCCGCCCAGAACCAGGTCCTGCCTCTGGCTCCAGAGCTTGCGGAGCATCGCCGGGCCGACGTAGGGACCGAAGAGGGCCCGCAGGCGGCGGCGGTCGTTGGCCTCCGCCAGCACGACGTGAGCGACGAGGGCCAGGCTTACCGGCACGATGTTCAGCCAGTAGTTGGCATCCCGCAGCAGCCATACGCCGGCACCGGCCGCCAAGGCGGTGCCGGCGGCCAGCAGGCCCAGCACTCCCGCCGCACCCCAACGCATGGCGAACCAGGCCGCGATGGCGGCGACGACCACTTGCACCAGCACATCGCCGAGGAGGGTCGTCCGGGTGAGGAACCGCCCCAGCAGGATCGTGGCGATGGCGTTGGCCTGCACCTCCAGCCCTGACATCATCGCGCGCCCGGCCGGCGTGTCGTTGTGGCCCCAACGCCCCGGAAGCATGGGCACAGAGTGGAGGTCACCCGCGACGGGGTCAGTGCGCCCGATGATGACGATGCGACCCCGCAGCCAGTCCGCCGGGAGAATCCCGTTCACGAGATCGGCGAACGGCAGCATGGTGAACGTCCCGGCCGGCCCGTAGTAGTTGATGAGCACCTGCCGGCGCCAGCCGCGCATGACCGCTCGGAAGCGCTCCGGCTCGTAGAGCTTGGCTGCCCGGGCCGCCACGGATAGCCACATCCGTCCGTCAACCATCGTAGCCAGGTCGACGAAGCGAACCACGCGGTCCCGCGATGCCGTCACGTTCACCAGTGCGGTCTCCCCGCGAAGGCCAGACTCGGGTCGGGCGTCGAGGACCACCTCCCGACCCTCCGCCTGTACGAGGCTCGCCGCGCCCACCAAGCCCACGTTCCTGGCCCTGGCATAGGTGAATGCCGAGGCCAGCTCCGCATCCGCCCCGGGCTCGGGGCTCGGCGTATCGAGCACCACGTCGACGACCACGACGCGCGCTCCGGCGTCGGCGAGGCGCCGGACCGCTTGGGCCAGCGGCCGCCGGGGCATGACGGTTGGGGGAACCTGGAACGGCGGCTTCAGCTTCCGGAAATCCGCCGCATCGGCCGCCACCACGCGCACCATATCGGGGGGCGGGCGCGAGCCGCGCAGGTAGAGGAGCGTGTCCAGCCAGCCGAAGTTGATCGAGTCGAGCAGACCTGAGTACGAGGCGGCGACGAACAGGAGGCCCACGACGGCGCCGGCGGCGGTGCCTCTGAGCCAGGCCCTCCGCCCAGTGCAGAACGCAGGAAGGTCGCGCCCCCTCGGTCGCATCCGGCAGCCACCTCACTCGACCCGGCGCTGACCAGTCGGCCCGGCTTCGGCGCCCGCAGGCGAATTGACCCACGCAACCGACAGTTCGCGGGGACAGAGGGGCATTCCTCCTCTCCCTCCGACGCACCTCGCCCCCGCGCCTGCTCCCTTCGCACGCGGACTTCCGCGGCCCCATTGCCATCAGGTCGGCGGATGTGGCATCATGCGCGGGTTACCAGTCGCGTTGCGACTGGCCCACACGGTGTGTCTGAGACCGACGTCGGGTTGGCTGCCTCCATGTCCCCCGAGATCCTGCACCAGCTTCCTATCTTGATGGCGATCGTCTTCCTCGCGTCGCTCCTCCAGGGAGCGACGGGGTTCGGCTTCGGGCTCTTCGCAGTCGCCGCGCTGTCGCTGCTCGTGGAGCTGAAGGTCTCGACGCCGCTCCTGGCCCTGCTCAACCTCCCTGTGATCTTCTACGTCTTCTGGCGGCTCCGGAAGTCCGTCGTGTGGTCGGGTCTCGCGCCGATCGTCGTGGGGTTGCTGATCGGGATTCCGTTCGGCATCTTCGTGCTGGTCACCTGGCCTCAGCATCTCCTCCTCCGCATGCTGGGCGTTGTCCTTATCGCCTCGGCAGTCCGGACCGCCTGGCCCAACGACCCAGGCGAGGAGCAAGGCGCCGAGCGTCCTGGCTCGTTCCTGGGCGCAACGGTCTCCTTGTGCGTAGGGCTGTGCACCGGCGCGCTGGCCGGTGCGTTCAACGTAGGTGGACCGCCGATCATCGCGTACGTCTACTGCCGGCCGGGCACCAAAGAACAGCGGACCGCGACCCTTCAGGCGCTGTTCGCGATCAGCGTCGTGGCACGCATCATCGTCATGGCTGCGCCGCCCGCGAGCCTGTACCGTGTGCCGCTGCTCCTCACGGCGCTCGCCTGTCTGCCGGCAAGCGCCATCGGAACCTTGGGGGGCTACGCGCTCTTCCGACGGTTCCCGCCGAGGGCTCTGGAGGCGTTCGTCGCTGTTTTCCTGTTCGGGATCGGTGTGAAGCAGTTGGTCTGGCCCTGACCCGAAGAAGGAGGACTCGCCCGTGCTGGGTGCGTCATGCTGTGCGGGCCTCGCCGTGCTTCTGGCCGCGCAGGTACCGCGTGCCGCGGATGTCGCCATCACGACCGAGGGCAACCTTCACCAGATCCGCACGCCGACCTACGACGCGGTGGTGGCCGATGATGGCTGCTTGACCAGCCTGCGGATCGGCAACGTGGAGTTCCTCAAGTCCGCGCCCGGCATCCCGCGTGGCGCGTACCTCTGGCAGGGGGGCGTACTCCAGCTCCCGACGGTGACGCAGCCGGCTGACAACGCCATCGAGGCGAGGAGCGACAAGGGCCTCGTCCGCTACGAGTTCGGCCCCAACTCGCAGACGTGGACCGTGGCGAACCTCACCGGCGAGCGGATGCTCCTCATCATCGTCTTCGAGCCGCAGGTGAAGGCGATGACGGACGAGCAGGGGCTCTTCTGGCGACCGCCGCTCGAACTGGCGACCAAGGTGTCGACATGGTTCCGCGACCGCGCGAAGCTGCGCCTCACCGGCAGCACGAGGCTGTGGGGGCCCTGGGCCGGCGACCACCAGGTGTGGGAGCTGGGCCTCGCGGCCCACGAGACGCGCCAGGTCGTGGTGGACGTCGGCGCCGCCACGGACGACGAGGCCAGACAGGCGGCGGAGATCGCCGCGCACGCTCCCACGCCGCCAACCGACCCGGTGGGCCCCATGTGGAACCTGGAGACACTGTCGAAGCCGCCAACCACCCACCCCGCGGAGGGCTTCCAGGCCGAGGGCGTGCGGGCGCTGTTCTACGAGGGCCCGCCCTTGCGCGGCCACGCCACGCGGGTCTTCGCCTGGCTGGGTCTCCCCAGGGTCGAACCCGGGCAGAAGGTGCCGGGTATGGTGCTCGTGCACGGGGGTGGCGGCACGGCCTTCGCCGAGTGGGTTCGCCTGTGGACCTCCCGCGGCTACGCGGCGATCGCGATGGACACGTGCGGCTGCGTGCCGAGGGGGGCGTACGGGAACTGGGAGCACGACCCGTTGGGCGGCCCGCCCGGCTGGGGCGGGTTCGGCCAGATCGACTGGCCGCGGGACGACCAGTGGACCTACCACGCGGTGGCCGACATCCTGCTCGCCCACTCGTTGTTGAGCTCGCTGCCCGAGGTCGACCCGGATCGCACCGGGCTCACCGGCATCTCGTGGGGCGGCTACCTGGTGTGCATCGTGGCCGGGGTCGACCCGCGCTTCCGGTTCGTCGTGCCCGTCTACGGCTGTGGGTACACGCTTGACATGGGGTTCGCCGACAGCGTGAAGGGGCTGGGCGAGGAGAAGGCGGGGCGCTGGATGGGGTGGTGGGACCCCTCGGCCTACCTGAAGGATGCCGCCATGCCGATGCTGTGGGTCACCGGCAGCAACGACTTCGCCTACACCTTCCCCGCGCTCCAGAAGTCGTACCGCGAGACCAAAGGCCCGCACACCCTGTGCATCCGTCTCCGCATGCCGCACGGCCACGGCGGGCCGGGAGAGAACCCCGAGGAGATCCACGCTTTCGCCGACAGCCTTCTCAAGGGCGGCCAGCCGCTGGCGAGGGTCACCAGCCAGGGACGCGAGGGGAACCAGGTGTGGGCGACCTTCGAGGCCGTGGTGCCGGTCGTCAAGGCTGAGTTGAACACCACCAAGGACACCGGTGCCTGGCAGGAGCGGAAGTGGGAGGCCGTGCCGGCGCAACTCGTGGGGACGGGGAAGGTGACCGCGACCCTCCCTGAGGGCACGACCGTCTACTACCTGAACCTCATCGACCGACGCGACCTCGTGGTGAGCACGGAGCACGTCGAACTGGCGCCATGACCTGGGACGGCGTCGCCGGGAGCGCGGACGCCCTCGTCCGCTGCGAGGGCACATGCTGCCACCCCTGCGGACGAGGCCGTCCGCGCTCCCAGCAACGGCGGGCCATCAGCCAACCGCCCTACCTGTCACCCTCAGCCCACCCCCGCGCTCTTTCGACGGCCCGGCGCCACCCGCGGAGCAGGTCCCGCCTCCGCTCCTCGGACATGCGCGGCTCGAACCGCCTGCCAACTGCGTGGTTCGCCTCCAGCTCCTCTCGTCCGCTCCAGAAGCCGACCGCAAGCCCCGCGAGGTAGGCTGCACCGAGCGCCGTCGTCTCGGCGACCACCGGGCGGATGACCGGCACGCCGAGGATGTCGGCCTGGAACTGCATCAGGAAGTCGTTGGCGGCCGCGCCGCCGTCCACCCGTAGCTCCGGGAGAGGCGCCCCGATGTCCTCCTCCATCGCCTGGAGCACGTCCGCCGTCTGGTAGGCCACGGATTCCAGGGCCGCTCGCACGACCTGCGCCCTGCCTGTTCCCCGCGTGAGGCCCACGAGGATGCCACGTGCGCTCGCGTCCCAGTGCGGCGCGCCCAGGCCCACGAAGGCCGGCACCAGGTAGGCGCCGCCCGTGTCGTCGACCGACGCGGCGAGACCCTCGCTCTCCGCTGCCGTACCGATGATCCTCAGTTCGTCGCGCAACCACTGGATTGCCGCCCCGGCCACGAACACGCTGCCCTCCAGGGCGTACTCGGTCGTGCCGTCGACCGACCAGCCGATAGTGGTCAGGAGCCCGCTCCGCGATGCGACGGGCGCCTCCCCCGTGTTGGCCAGGAGGAAGCAGCCGGTCCCATAGGTGTTCTTCGCCATCCGGGGGCGGAAGCACGCCTGCCCGAAGAGCGCGGCCTGCTGGTCGCCCGCACAACCGGCGATCGGCACCTCCGCACCCAACACCCATGCCCCCGCCTGGCCGAGGACCCCGCTCGACGGCGACACCTCGGGAAGCATGGGCGATGGGATCGCCAGCGCCTCGAGTATGCCGGCATCCCACTGGAGCCCGTGGATGTCGAGCATCATCGTGCGCGAGGCGTTGGAGGCGTCCGTGCGGTGAACCTGGCCCTCGGTGAGCCGCCAGAGAAGCCACGTGTCCACCGTGCCGAACGCCAGCTCCCCGCGCTCGGCCCGCTGCCTTGCGCGGGGCACATGATCGAGGATCCACTTCAGCTTCGTCGCGGAGAAGTACGGGTCGATCACCAGGCCGGTCTTCGCGCGAATGGGCTCCGCCCACCCGTCGCGGCGGAGGCCTTCGCAGACGTCGGCCGTGCGCCGGCACTGCCAGACGATGGCGTTCGATACGGGCTCGCCCGTGCGCCGGTCCCAGACGATGGTGGTCTCGCGCTGGTTGGCGATGCCGAGGGCGGCCAGGTCGCCTGCCGAGAGACCTGCCCTCGCGAGCGCCTCCCTGGCGGCGTCGACCTGCCCGTCGACGATGTCGAGCGGGTCTTGCTCGACCCAGCCGGGCTGCGGGTAGCGGCAGGCCAAGTCCCGCTGAGCGGAGGCGACGATGCGTCCTGCTCGGTCGAACACGATCGCCCGCGAGCTCGTTGTGCCCTGATCGAGGGCCATGATGCACTTCGACACCGGTGAGGCTCCGTGGAAAGCCGAGTGTTGACGGCGACTCCGGGCATTTCGGGGTCCGTCGCCTCCCGACCTCGTTCCGACCGCGGGAGGTCATCACCAGCCTGCGCCGAAGATTGCTCGCCACACGACGAGAGGCCAGGGACCGGCCATGGACTTCACCTACGGCGACATCGCCAAGATGATCGACCATTCGCTCCTCAACCCCACACTGGCGAGGGCCGACCTCGAGGCGGGCATTCGGTTGGCCCTCGACTACGACGTGGCCAGCGTGTGCATCATGCCCTACTACCTGAAGCGGTCCGCCGGGGTGCTCCGCGGCAGCACGGTGAGGGCGAGCACGACCATCGGGTTCCCGCACGGTGGGCACACGACCGCGGTCAAGGTCGCTGAGGCGCGGCAGGCCCTGGACGACGGCGGCGAGGAGCTGGACATGGTCGCCAACCTCAGCCAGGTTCTCAGCGGGAACTGGGGGTACGTCCGCGACGACATCCAGGCCGTGATCGAGGTGACCCACGAGCGCGGGCAGAAGATCAAGGTCATCTTCGAGAACTGCTGCCTCACCAACGACCGGAAGATCCGCCTGTGCGAGATCTGCGGGGAGCTCGGCGCGGATTGGGTGAAGACGTCGACCGGCTACGGCTCCGGCGGCGCGACGATCGAGGACCTGACGCTGATGCGAGCACACTCCCCGGCACACGTCCAGGTGAAGGCGGCCGGCGGGATTCGGGATCTGGACGCCCTGCTCGCCGTGCGCGCCTTGGGCGTGACGCGAGTGGGCACTACGCGCACGCGCGAGATGCTGGATGAGTGCAGACGGCGACTCGGGATGTAGACCGGAGGTTACCGTGTCCCGGGAGCACCGGACGACCGATCCGGGCCGCAGGCCGGGCGGCTGCCTGGCCGCGTTCCTCCTCGCGGTGATCGTGGCGAACGCGCTGCTGGTCGCGTACTACGTCTACGTGGGTCTGGTGGTGCGGGCGGCGTGGCAGATGGTGCCCGTGTGGCAGGTGATCGTGCGGGCTCTGGTCAGCGCCGGCAACGTCGCCTTTGGCGTGGCGATATGGCGGCGGCGCCGGTGGGGTGTGATCGGGTTCGCGACGACGCCTGTGCTCGCGGTCCTGTTGGCCATCCACTTCTTCGAGCCGCAGTGGTTCACCGCCCGCGGCTACCCGCTCTGGGGGCGGGGCCCGCTGATCATGCTCGGCTCGGGCCTGGTCGCCGTCCTGTTGTACGTCCTGGCTGTCCGTCGCATCCTCAGCAGACCTCAGTGGGCCCGCGCCGACACGGTGGTGGTCGCGTGCCTGGGACTGTCGGCGCTTCTCCTTAGCGTCATCCCCGGCATCTCCGTCCGGCCGCCGGACTGGACGGCCGTCGAGGCGCTTCCCGCGGGGCTGCTCGCCGGCATCCTACTTGCGTTGCTGGTGCGACCGACGTGGGGTGAAATGAGGTAGGTCTGCGTCCTCTCTCTCCCGGAACCAGGGAGCAGAGGGGACGGCCTAGGGGCTGGCCATGCCTGCCCGCACGGCCCATACGGCAGCCTGCGTGCGATCCGAGACCCCGAGCTTCTCGATGATGTTCTCGACGTGCGTCTTGACCGTGGCCTGGCTGATGCAGAGAAGCTCGGCGATCTGCTTGTTCGTGAGGCCCTGGACGACGAGCCCCAGAATCTCGCGCTCGCGTCGGGTGAGGGCCTTCATCTTCTTCACGGCGGTCGGCGCGAGCTTCGCGTCCTCCTTGAACACCCGGTCCACGATGGCTCGCAGTTGGGGGATCTTCAGGAGCGACTCGCCGGCATGTACCGCGCGGATGGCGCCCAGAAGCTCCTCCCGCGCGATGCCCTTCAGGAAGTAGGCCGCGGCGCCGTAGATCACCGCCCGCACGAGGTACCTCACGTTGTGGTAGGTCGTGAGCACAATCACCGCTGACCGGGCGTTCGTCTTCTTCATCTCCGCCATGGCGGCCAGCCCGTCCATGTCCGGCATCCGGACGTCCATCAGGACGACGTCCGGCACCAGCTCCTGAACGAGGGCCGCGGCTTCCCTACCCGTCGACGCCTCGCCGACTACCTCGATATCGTCCGCCGCCAGCATGCTCCGTAGGCCCTGCCGCACGACCGGGTGATCGTCGGCGATGAGCACAGTGATGCGGGGGCTCTCAGCGCTTGTCATCGGCCCTGCCTTCTCAACGGTCCAGGTCCTCCGGTGTCGGCAGCCCCAAAGCAGCCCGAACGTGGCCCTTGTTGTAGCACGCTTCGCGGGTTAGGTCAACGCTTACGGCCAGAGCTCTTCGCGAGGGCCGCGACAGCCCCAGAAGGCACGGACCACCACAGCGACGAATAGCATGTGCCATCATCATCCTGCGCGGGAGGCTTGCCGCTTGGAGGTCCGGGACTGGTACACGTGCACGAAATGCGGGTCCGTATGGCGCTGGAGGAGAAGCGACGTAGGCAAGTGCCCCCACTGCGCCGAACTCACGGTCCCTCTCGAGCCACCGTCGGTTGGGGTGGCGGACGGTCGCGCCACACTGGCGACGCGCCTTCTCCGCCTGGCCGGCTACCTCGCTGATCAAGCCGTCACGGCTGTTCTGCTCGTACCGGCTCTGTTCGCAGCGGCGCACTCCGAGGCGGTCGGGCGTACGGGGATCGGCACGTTCCTCTCGGCGCTCACTTGGGCGACGATCGGGTCGGCCGTCTACTACGCCGTTCCCACGGCCCTCTGCGGGCAGACCCTCGGCAAGTGGATCGCCGGCACGAAGGCCATCGGCCCCGACGGCCAAGCGCCGGGCTGGGTCCGCGCTATCGTCCGCTCGGTTGTGGCGCTCGCTGCTGACTTGCTGACCAGCTTCGTCGTAGGGTTCCTCGATCCGCTCTGGCTGCTCTGGGATCGTCGCCGTCAGACGCTGCACGACAAGGCCGCGGGCACCGTAGTCGTCGTCGTGCGACGGTCTCGTCCCGTGCCGGTCCTGCTGGCCGGCATCGCGCTGGCCGCCGGCACACAGCTCGCCCTGGTCTTCGGCGTCATCCGGCCCTTCATCGTGCAGGCCTACTACGTGCCCTCCGGCTCCATGCACCACACGCTCATGGAGCACGACCGCCTCCTCGCGAACAAACTCAGCTACCGCTACGGCGACCTGCAGCGCGGCGACATCATCGTCTTCCGCGCCCCCACCTATGTCACCCACGGCAAGCGGATCGACTTCGTCAAGCGACTCGTCGGCCTTCCCGGCGATACGCTGCAAGTGAAGGGCGGCCGTTTGCTCGTCAACGGCCGCGCTCAGGACGAATCGTACCTCGCGGAACCATACATGACGTACCGCTGGGGCCCGGTGAAGGTGCCCCCGGACAGCGTCGTGGCAATGGGTGACAACCGCAACAACAGCAACGACTCCACCAAGTGGGTCGATGCGGCCGGCAAGCCCGCGCCCTTCCTGCCGATCAGCAGCATCCACGGCCGGGCGTTCTACCGGTTCTGGCCGTGGCCGAGGCGAGGCCCGGTGAGGTAGCGGCGAATGGGGAATGATGAGTGAGGAAGGGTGAATGATGGCAGCAGCAAGTAGTCGGTGCCGTCATTCATCATTCAGCATTCAGCATTCAGCATTGTCGTCTGAGGAGCTTCCATGCACCTGTTCCCGCTGACATCGTTCCTTCTGCTCGCAGGTCAAGGGGGTGGCGAGGTGACCGTTCGCCCGCCCGACAAGGCCACCGTCAAGTGTCTCGGCATCTTCGGCTCGCCGGCGCAGCTGTGGAAGGCCGGCCGGAAGCTGTCGGACTATCATATCAACGCCGTCTTCATGGGCCACGGCGAGATCACCGATGACCTCATCCGCCGCTGCCATCGCGAGGGCGCCAAGGTGTACGCCGAGTTCGGCCTCTTCATGGGGCCCGACACGGCGGCCAAGTACCCCGATCTCTGGCCCATCAACGAGAAGGGCGAGAAGCAGCAACCGGACGAGTGGTACCTCGGCCTCTGCCCCAACGTGAAGTGGTTCCGCGACGAGAGGATCGAGCTGATCCGTCAGTTCGCCGCCGACCACGAGGTTGACGGAATCTGGCTCGACTTCATCCGCTACCCCGGCCACTGGGAGGTCCACGAGCCCCGGCTCGAGCAGGGCTGCTTCAACGGCCCGTGTCTGCAGGCGTTCCGGGAGTTCTCCGGGCTTGCGCTCCCCGAGGGCGCCATCGCTACCAAAGCGCAGGTCATCCTCGGCGAGCACAAGGCCGAGTGGACGCGGTTCAAGTGCGAGACGATCCTCGGCTTCTGCCGCGACGCTCGCCGCGCCCTGAAGGGCGAGCGACCCGACGCACTGCTGGGCGCCTTCGTGGTGCCCTGGACCGAACAGGACTACCACGACGCGATCCACGAGATCATCGCCCAGGACTTCGAGCGGCTGGCGGAGGTGGTGGACGTGTTCAGCCCGATGTCATACCACGCGATGTGCGGGTGGCCGGTGGAGTGGGTCGGCCGCTTCAACGAGTACCTCACGGGCACGACGCACCGCGACGTGTGGCCCATCGTGCAGGCGACCGAGCGCGAGGGACGCTATGGCGATGCTCCGGTCGATGCACCGACGTTCCGACAGGCGCTCCTCCAGGGCCTGAGCGGCGGCTCGACGGGAGTGCTCATGTTCTGCCTGGTCGACTGCACCGATGACAACGGGAAGCTGCCGGTGGTGCAAGAGGTCTACGGGGAGTATGCACGGTGAGCGAGTCGTTCGGTCACTTGATCGACACGCACGCGCACCTGAACGACGCCGCCTATGACGCGGACCGGGAGGAGGTCGTCCGGCGCGCCCGCGAGGCGGGGGTCCGCTCGATCATCAACATCGGCTACGACGTCGCGACCACCCGCTTGGCCATCGAGCTCGCCGAGACGTACCAGGGGCTCTATGCCACCGCCGGGCTGCACCCGCACGACGCGAGCACCTGCGACGCGAGCCTCGTGTCTGAGCTGAGGGCTTTGGCCGCCCACTCGACAGTGGTCGCCGTCGGCGAGACGGGGCTCGACTTCTTCCGCGACCTCTCCCCGCGCGACAGGCAGGTTGACGCCTTCCGTCGGCTGATCGCCCTCGCCCACGAGCTCTCGCTTCCGCTCATCGTTCATGATCGCGACGCGCACGAGGAAGTGCTGGCCATCCTCGAGCAGGAGGACGCGGCTCGCGCGGGCGGCGTGCTGCACTGCTACTCCGCGGGCACCGGCTACCTGGAGCAGGCCCTGGCTCTCGGCGTCGCCATCGGCATCGATGGCCCGGTGACGTACACGAACGCCGAGGACCTCCGGCAGGTCGCGGCGAGGGTGCCCCTCGACCGTCTTCTGCTCGAGACCGATTGCCCCTGGCTCACTCCCAAGCCTCGCGGCCGGCAGCGGAACGAGCCCGCCTTCCTGGTGGATGTCGCCGCCAGGGTCGCCGAGGTCCGCGGCATGGCGCTGGCCGACCTGGCTTCAGCGACCGTGGCCAACTCGTTACGCGCCTTCCCTCGGATCCCCGGCTGACTCGGGGGTGGTCGTGTACCGCACAGCCGCCCAGGAAGGAACCCCGCCTTCCCTCGTCGCACTTCCGTCGTCGGGGTGTGTCGCCATGTCGACCGATAGTGCCGACCCTCGCCGTGAGCTGCTCCGCAGCCTGCCCTCGGTCAACGATGTCCTCCGGCTCGAGCAACTCGCGGAGGCCAAGGAGCAGGCCGGGCACGCGCGGACCGTCAACGCGATCCGCGCCACACTCGGCCGGATACGGGACGAGATGGCCTCGGGCGAGGTCGGCCATGCCCCCTCGCCGGACGAGCTCGCGCACCTGGTCCTCTCGGCCATCCGCGCCGCGGCCCGCCCCTCCGTCCGCCACGTCATCAACGCCACCGGGGTCATCATCCACACGGGCCTAGGCCGCGCGGTGCTGCCGGAGGCCGCCCTGCGCGCCGTTGCTGAGGAGGTGCGCGGATACTGTCGGCTGGAGATCGACCGCGAGACGGGCCGGCGTGGGCACCGCGACGCCGCGATCGGGAGGCTCCTGTGCGAGCTGACCGGCGCCGAAGCCGCCACCATAGTCAACAACAATGCGGCCGCCACCTTCCTCTCTCTGCGCGCCCTCGCCCAGGGGATCGAGGTCATCGTCTCGCGCGGGCAGCTCGTCGAGATCGGGGGCTCGTTCCGCATCCCGGAGATCATGGCGGAAAGCGGCGCCGTCCTCCGGGAGGTCGGCACGACAAACCGGACGCGCCTCGCCGACTACGAGGCCGCCGTCAGCGAGGCCACCGGGCTGCTGCTGCGGGTACACACAAGCAACTTCAGGGTCGTGGGGTTCACGGAGGAGGCCTCGCTGGCCGAGCTGGTGGAGCTCGGCCAGCGCCACCACATCCCGGTGATGGATGACATCGGCTCCGGGGCGCTCATCGACCTCGCGCCGTACGGCTTCACCGAGGAGCCGACCGCGCCGGGCAGCATCCGCGAGGGCGCCGACCTGGTCTGCTTCAGCGGGGACAAGCTCACCGGCGGCTGCCAAAGCGGGATCATCGTCGGACGGGCCGACCTCATCAGCCGGCTCCGCGGCCACCCGCTCTACCGCGCTTTCCGTGTGGACAAGCTGACCCTGATCGTCCTGGAGACGACCCTCGGCCTGTACCTCGATCCCGACACGCTGCTCGAAGCCAATCCGACCCTGCGCATGATGACCGAGCCGCCGGACAAGGTCGCCCGCCGCGCCCAGCGGATCGCGCGGGCCATCCACGCGGCCTGCCCTGAGGCGCAGATCACCGTCTCGAGCGCCCAGGCCCAAATCGGAAGCGGATCCCTGCCGACCGAGACGATCCCCACCAAGGTCGTCACCGTCCGCCTCCCCGGCTGGTCCGCCGACGAGCTCGCGCGCCGCCTCCGGCTCTCCGACCCGCCCGTCTTCACCCGCATCCGCGACGACCGCATCCTCATCGACGCCAAGACGGTGCTGCCGGGGGAAGCAGCGATCATCGGGAAGACTCTGGGCCGCATCAGCAAGGGGGACCCGCCCGGCGGCAGCGCCCCCGGCGGGTGACGCCGCGCCCGGGAGGGCGGCCTCCCACGGGATGCTGCCCGCCGCGATCCTGGCTCGCCCGTCGGACCGACTGAGCGCTATGGCGCGTTCAGGTTGATGACGCCAAACTGGATCAGCTGACCCTCGGAATCGGTTGTGACCCAGTCCGCCATGCCGGTCGCGTTGCTGATCTTGATGCTGAACCCGCTGAGGCTGTGCCCCAACGGGATGCACGCGGCCTCGGTCTCCCAGTCCACTTCCCCCCCCTGGTGGCCGCCGTGCCAACCCTCGGGGGACCGGTGGCTCACGATGGTGCCGTTGTGGAGAATCAGATGGAAGTCGCAGATGGGCCTGGTGTCGCCGGGCGCCCTGCCTCCCGGACCGGCCTTCACCCTGAGCACGTACTTCGCCCCGTGCTTGGTGACCGTGACCCGGTCGGCCCTCGCCACCGAGGCGATGCCCGCCGCAACCAGGACCAACACGAGACCTCGAACCACGCTCTTCGTCATGCTCCCCACCCTTTCTGCTGGTGTGCTTCCGCTCACGTGCCGCGTAACACCACGGCTACTTCCCCATTCGTGCCCGCCAGGCACTTCTCCTCCCCTGTTGGGGCGTTGCGGCCCTGTGGGAATCCCTGTTTCCTGCCACGGACCAGGGGGAAACCCCGAGCGCCCGACGCCTTGGGCTGAGCCTGCTGCGCGATGCAGGTGTCGCAGAGGTCTCTGTCGCAATGGCCGGCGTGCCCTTGACGACTGACGCCGGAACAAGGCCGCGGCTGCCCCTCCGCTCCAAGCTCCTCTACACCGTCGGCTATTTCGGAGTGAGCTTGCTGTCGGGGCTGTTCCTGCTGTGGGCCAACTACCGGTATGGGGCGCTGTTCACCGGCCCGGGCAAGGCGTATGTCGGGCTCGCCCTGCTGGTGGCGCACCTGATCAACGCGCCGTTCGACCCGGTAGTCGGGTGGTGGAGCGACCGCACTTGCACCCGTTTCGGGCGGCGCAAGCCCTTCATCGCTTGGGGCACGGTGCCTCTCATCGTCGCGTTCGCCCTGCTGTGGGCGCCGCCGGGGCGGATCGACAGCCTGTGGAACGTCGCCTGGCTCCTCGGGATTGCCTCCGGCTTCTTCGCCCTCTTCTCGCTGGTCGTGAACCCCTACCTCGCAATGCTGCCCGACATCGCCCGCTCGAACGAGGACCGCGTCAGCACCTCGGCCTTGCTCGCGACGTTCGGCCTCTCCGCCGAGGTGGTGGCGATGGTTGGGGGCTCCCTCATCGCGGGGAAGCTCGGCTTCCTGGCGGCGGTGTCCGTTGTCTCCGCCACAGCGTTGGTCTGCCTCATCTGCCCCCTGCTTGTTCGGGAGCGCGCCAGCGGCCCGATTGGTGAGGAGGCCCCGCCTCCGCGTGAGCTGGGCCTGTTCCGCGCCGTCCGGGTGACCCTGGCCAACCGGCCCTTCCGCATCTTCCTGCTGGCGAAGTGCCTCTACTGGCTGGGCACCCGAACGATCATGGCGATGGTGCCCTTCTTCGTGGTGGGAGTGCTCCGCGCGCCGGCGGGGCAGGTGGAGCTCCAGAGCGGCCTGCTGGTGGCCTGGGCGGTCGGGCCAGCGTTCCTGTGGTTCGCCGTGCTGAGGCGGCTCGCGCGGCGCTTCAGCAAGCGCCAACTCACCCTCGCCGGCCTCGCTTGCCTCGCCTTGGGGTCGGGACTGATGGTGACGGTGGGGACCGTGCCCATCGACCCGATGCTCTACGCGCGGGCGATCGTTGCCGCGTGTGCCTTCGCCATCGCCGCGGTGTTCGCCGTACCGAATGCCATCCTCGCCGACCTGGTCGATCTCGACGCGCGCCTCACTGGCTCGCGCCGGGAGGCCATGTACTTCGGCGCGCAGGGGTTCTTCGTCAAGGCCTCCTGGGGAGGCGCCTCGGCACTGGTGATGGGTCTCCAGGGAGCATGCCACCAGTACCCCGCCCTCGCAGCCCGCCTCTCCTGGGTCGCCATTCTCGTAACCGCACTGCTGGCCTTCGTCGTCTTTCGGCGCTTCCCCGAGGACCGGGAGCTGCGCCCGCGCGACGAGGGCGCCGGCGCTACTGGGTCCGGAACTGCTCGATGCTCATGTACTTCTCGCCGCCGTCGCAGAGGACGGTCACCACGTTCTTCCCGGCGCCCAGTTCGTCGGCGACCTGCAGCGCAGCCCAGACGTTCGCGCCGGCAGAGATGCCGATAAACAGCCCCTCCTCCTTCGCCGACCGCTTGGCGGTGTCGAAGGCATCCTCTTCCGTGACCTTGATGATCCGGTCGATGACCGCCCGGTCCAGCACGTCGGGAACGAAGCCCGCCCCGATGCCCTGGATCTTGTGGGGACCCGGCTGCCCCCCCGAGAGAACGGGCGACTTCTCGGGCTCCACCGCCACGACCAGGATGTCCTGCCTAAGCTCCTTCAGCACCTCACCGACGCCTGTGAGCGTACCCCCGGTCCCCACCCCGGCGACGAAGGCGTCGACCTTCCCGCCGAGGCACTCGAGGATCTCCTGGGCGGTGGTCCTCCGGTGAATGGCCGGATTCGCCGGGTTCGTGAACTGCTGCGGCATGAAGGCCCCGGGGGTGGAGGCGACGATCTCCTCCGCCTTCGCGATGGCTCCCTTCATCCCGAGCGGTCCGGGCGTCAGGACGACCTCCGCGCCATAGGCCTGCAGGATCGTCCGGCGTTCGACGCTCATGGTCTCGGGCATCGTCAGGATGGTCCGGTAACCCTTGACGGCCGCGACGAGCGCGAGCCCGATGCCCGTGTTGCCGCTCGTCGGCTCCACGAGGACGCCGCCGGGCTTCAGCACTCCCCTCTCCTCCGCATCCTCGACCATCGAAAGGCAGATGCGGTCCTTAACGCTGCCCCCGGGGTTCATGCCTTCGTGTTTCCCATAGACGTCCGCGCTCCCCGGCCTGGGCAGCCGGTTGTACTTCACCAACGGCGTGTCGCCGATGAGTTCCAGCACGTTGTTCGCCAGCTTCGCCATCTCAGGACTCTCCTTCGCTGCCTCGTTCGCGACGGACCGCACGCCTAGATCTGGAACATGAGTGCGCGCCGGCTGCGCTCGATCTCGTCGGCGACCTCGGCCAGCGACGCGTGTAGTGCCCCCCGCCACGCATCGCGGCTGCGCTCCCACAGGAAGCCGAGCTCCGAGCGCTGCGTGCTCTCAGGGGTCGCTGCCGCCAAGGCCTCCACCACGTCCAACACGCGGATGGCCCCCGGCGCACGGGCCAGACGGTACCCGCCCCGCACCCCGCGGGCACTCGTCACCAGCCCCGCCCGCTGTAGCCGAGCCAGCAGCCGCTGCAGAAAGGGGAGGGGGATTCCCCCCTCACTCGCGATCTCCGCGGCCTTGACCACCTGGCCGGTGGCGTACTTCTGCGCCAGGTGGACGGCAGCTCTGACCCCGTACTCGACGCCGGCAGGAGGGTTCAGCACTGATTGACGACCTTTTCAATCATGTTTATCGACTATTAGTCTACCCAATCTGCCAGTGGTTGTCAACACCTTTCTCGCGCCCGGGACGCCTCGGCTTACGTCACCTCGGCCAGTCTCACCGCCTGCCCCCTCTCGATCGACCGTTGGGCTGCGTTCAGCACGCGCAGCACGGGCACCATGTCGTGAATCGAGGCCTTGGGCGGGACGCCCTCCGCGAACCGCCTGAGCGTGTCCGCGGTGTACCGCCCATACCCCTCAGTCGCGGTTGCGTCGGGGGCGACGTCCAGCAGCCGCCCGTCGCGGAAGTGGATCGTGTCGCCCTCGATGCTCCCGCCGACGTACAGCTTGTCGGTCGTCAGGGAGAAGTTGCGCGTGTACTCGCCCGGCAGCGAGTAGCTGACCTCGACGACGCCAATGGCGCCACTCGCAGTGCCAAAGGTCACCGAGGCGATGTCCTCGACCTTCTCGTGGTGGAGTTCGTGGGTCGTGCAAGCAAAGACCCTGTCGACCGGCGCGCCGCCCAGATGGAAGTACAGGTCGACGCCGTGCGGGCCGAAGTTGAAGAGGGGGCCCGCGCCCGCCTTGCCGGGGTCCAGCATCCAGTCGACGTGCATGTCGCGGTAGCGCTGTGGCGGCCCGGCGAAAAGGCGCGAGTAGTAGTGCACGGTGCGCCCCAGCTCCCCCGAGGCGCGCAGCTCCGCCAGCTTCTCGATCAACGCGAGGTAGCGGGTCACCAGGGCGACCGCCACAAACAAGCCCCTCTCCTCCGCCTCCTGGGCGACGACCTGCAGCTCGCGCCAGTCGACGCCCATCGGCTTCTCCATGGCGAAGGCCTGCCCGGCGCGGACCAGGTCGCGCGCCACCGCCGTCATGTCGCAGTGCGGTGCGTGAGCGAAGACGAAGTCGGGCCGAACCGCCTCCAGGAGCTCGCGGTGGTCCGTGAACCTCGAGCAATCTACGCCCGCACGCTCAAGGGCGCTCTCGTCTGGGTCGGAGATCCCGACAATCTCGACCCCGAGGTTCCGCAACGCCGGCAGGTACATCAGCGTCGCGTGCCAGTGACCGACTCCGATGACCGCAACCCTCATGGGAACGCCTCCTTGGGGCAACCCTGTCTTCGTTCGAGTGCCGGGGAATCCTCTCGCGACTGAGGAGAACCCCGGGCCGGTGTCGAACCCGTGCCTACACCTTCGCCTGAGGCCCAGCCAATGACCGCGCGACATCATCACCTCCGGCCGCTCGATGCCAGCCTGCTGCTCACCGCCCTCTCGGTCGCCCCACTGACGGCCGCCCAGACCCCCGGCAACCTCGCCCCCCTCGCCAAGGCCAGCGCTTCGTCGGAGTACTCGGCCGACTATGTAGCCGCGGGAGCCACCGACGGACAGATTCCCGGCCCGAGCTCGCACGATGACCTCCGCAAGGCCTGGTGCGTGCGAGGCGACGAGGACCGGGAGACGGGGTGGTTCACGCTGGAGTGGCCGCAGCCGGTGCGCGTGAGTGAGGTGGTGTACTACGGCCGCACGGCCTGGATGATGAGCGAGTGCTGGCGGAAGTACGAGGTGTATCTCGACGACGCCCCGCAGCCCGTCGCCCAGGGCGAGTTCGAGATGGTGAGCGACCCGCAGTACGTCAGCGTCCCGCCGGCGACCGCGCGGAAGCTGACTATCCGCTTCCTGAGCAGCTACGGCGGCCTCAACCCGGGGGCGCACGAGATCGAGGTGTACGCCGGCGGAGCGCGGCTGCGTCCTCTGCTGGCCCGCGTCGATCGCACGCTGGCCCAGATCGCGGCCCGAGGGAAGGACGTGGTCGCTTTGCGTCAGGAGCGCGACGCCCTGGTCGCGCGTGTCGATCAGCTCGCCACCGGCGACGAGGACCGGCTCCGCGACGAGCTCATCCAGCTGGACGAACGACTCCTTGACCTCCTCTCCCCGCGACCTACCAAGCATCCCGCCTGGGATGTCGACTCACTGCTCTTCATCAAGCAGCATTACCGCGTCCCGGGACACGTCTACACCGCGTTCATGGATGCCGAGACGGGGACGTGCTCGACGCAGGGCCCGCCGCGCGAGCCCGGCGGCGGCATCTACCGGCTCTCGCCCGCCCGGCCTGACGGCCAGGTCACGGAGATCGCCAACGCCGCCGACGGGGTCATCATGGACCTCGATCTCTCGTACGACGCCCGCGAGATCGTCTTCTCCTGGCGTCTCCCGGGGAAGGCGTATCACCTCTACCGGGTCAACGTCGACGGCAGCGGCCTCACACAACTGACCGATGGGCCGTTCCACGACCTCAACCCGTGCTGGCTGCCCGATGGTGGCATCGCCTTCGTCTCCACGCGAGCGAAGTGCTTCGTGCTGTGCAACGTCACCCCGGTTGCCGCCCTGTACCGCATGGACCGCGACGGCGGTCGCCTGCGGGTGCTCTCGGCGAACTACGTGAACGACTTCACCCCCTCCGTCATGCCGGACGGGCGCGTTCTCTACACGCGCTGGGAGTACGTCGACCGGCCAGCCATCCCGATCCAGAGCCTGTGGACGATCCATCCCGACGGCTCGAACCTCCGCGTCTTCTTCGGCAATCGGATGATCAACCCTTCGACCTTCATCGAGGCGCGGCCTGTCCCGGGCTCGAGCAAGGTCATGTGCACCCTCGCCCCACACAACGGAGGCATCGAGGGCGCGATCGGGTTGATCGACAACCGCATCGACGTCAACGGTGAGCAGGCCCTCACGAACCTCACGCCGGAGCTGCCGATCACGCTCGGCAACGGCATGCCCGGCCGCACCAACCGCACGCCTTACCCGCTGACCGAGGACCTTTACCTCGTCTCCCACTATGATGACGGTCGCTACGGCATCTACCTCACGACGGCGGCCGGGCGACGGGAGCTGATCTACCGCGACCCGCAGATCGACACGCTCTATCCGGTCCCGCTCCGCCCTCGGCCGCGGCCGCCGATTCTCAGCCTCACCGTCGACGAGGTCGCCCAGCCCGCCGAGGGCACGCTGGTGCTGATGGACGTGTACCGGGGCATGGAGACGGAGGTGCCCCGCGGCACCGTGAAGGCTCTGCGGGTTGTGATCGAAGAGGCGAAGCGCATCCGGGCGGCCTCGGCGACCGGGGACGACTTCTCCTTCCAGCGGGTCGCCGTGACCCGTAACGGCGACGATGGCCTGAAGAACGTCCTCGGCACAGTGCCCGTCGAAGCCGACGGGTCTGCCCACTTCCGCGTGCCCGCCGACCGGCCGGTGTACTTCCAGGCGCTCGACGAGAAGGGAATGGAGGTCCGTCGGATGCGCAGCTTCGTGCACCTCGCGCCCGGCGAGCGGCAGTTCTGCATCGGGTGCCACGAGCCGCGCAACTCGGCGCCGCCGAATCTAACGGCGAGCGCAGCGCGGCGACCGCCTTCGCCCATCAGCCCGCCCGCTTGGGGCGGCGGCGTGTTCGACTTCGTGAAGTACGTTCAGCCCGTGCTCGATGCCCGCTGCGTGGGATGCCATAGCGGCGCCGATCCGAAGGCCCGTCTCAATCTGTCGGGCGACAAGACGCGCTTCTTCAACATGGCCTTCGATAGCCTCACCATGAAGGGGCTCGTCAGCACGGTCAACTGCAACAACGGCCACGAGGACAACATCCTGCAGATCGCCCCCTATGCCTTCGGGTCGCACAAGAGCAAGCTCATCAGCGTGCTGCAATCCGGCTCCCGCGCGAACGCCCTCTCTGCCGACGAGTGGGACCGCGTGGTCACCTGGATCGACCTCAACGGCCCCTACTACGGGACGTACGAACACGAGCGGCCCGAGCGATATGTGGGCCGCGACGCACTGCCGGCGTGCCCGCAGGTGCTTGACGCCCTGCAGAAGCGCAACTGCGGCCGCTGCCATCACGCGGCCCTCGGGGCGGACTACCAGATGAACCTCACCCACCCCGAGTGGAGCGCCGTGCTGACTGCGCCGCTGCCAAGGGCCGCCGGCGGCCGGGGCCTGTGTGGCGAGGGAGGCTACGCCGACAAGGACGATCTCACCTACCAGACCATCGTGTCGCTGCTCAACGCCGCGGCGGAGGAGCTGCGGGTGCGGCCTCGCATGGACATGCCCGGCGCCCAGCCGGTGAAGCTGGCGGAGAGCTATGAGTAGCCAGAGGTGCCGTTCCCGGGCTCGCCTCCTCGCGGTGCTGGTCCTGTTCGTGTCATGGGGCGTCGTCCGCCCGGGCCAGACCCATGCGGCCGAGCCGCGGTCCGTGTCGGTCATCTACTACTCCGATCTTCTCCACCCGCACGATGATCCCGACGATCACTTCGACCTGGCCACACTCTTCGCTGTGCCGGAGTTCCACATCCTGGGCGTGGTGCTCGATCTCGGCGACCGGCAGGCGCAGAGGCCGGGCGCGACGCCCCTCCGGCAGATGATGGCGATCACCCGCCGGCAGGTGCCCCATGCGACCGCGCTGGCCGAGCCCCTTCGCTCGCCGGAGGATGATGGCGCGACGCAACCGGAGACGGGGCAGGGGGGCGTCAGGCTGATACTCGACAGTCTGCGTCGAGCGCGAGGGCCCGTGACGATCATCCAGACCGGGAGCCTGCGCGACATCGCCGCCGCGCTGAACCGCGAGCCGCAGCTTCTCCGCGCGAAGGTCGCGGCGGTCTATGTCAACTCGGGCAACGGGGCGGCCGTTCAGGACGAGTGGAACGTGAAGCTGGACCCCCAGGCGTACCGCCGCGTCATGACCTCGGGCCTGCCGATCCACTGGTGCCCGTGCTTCGGCGAGGACGGCTATGCGACGCACTGGCGATTCCGGCAAGGCGCCATCCTGGACCGGGTCGCTGCTCCGGTACGGGCGTACCTCGTGTACGCGCTGATCCCGCTGCCGGTGGCGGTCGATCCGGTGGCGGCAGTGCGGTCCCCGTGGTGGGGGCGGCTGGTGGCTGCCGACTGGCAAGCGGCGACCTGGGCTGCGGAGCGGTCGATGTGGTCCACCGTTTCTCTCCTGCATGCCGCGGGCCGCCGCGTGTACGGAACGGGAGACGACGAGTGGGAAGCCTTGGGCGATGAGGAGGCGGGGCGGCGCGGCCTTGGTCCGGAGAGCGCCTCCCGCAGCTTCGCCTTCGAGCCTGTCACCGTGACGATCGACGAGCAGCGGAACCTGAAGCGCATCCCGGCCGGCAACGACTCCGCCATGCGGGTCTTCCACGCCCCCGATCCACAGCAGTACGCTCGAGAGATGCAGAGCTGCCTCGGGAAGCTCCTGGGGAGCTTGGGCCGGTAGCCTGGGTCGAGCTGCAGACCGCGACGGAGTCCACCCCATGACACCCAAGCAACGCGTGAAGACGGCCCTGGCCCACGGAGAGCCGGACCGCGTGCCGCAGGGCGAGTTCGCGACCGATTACTCGGTCATCGAGCAGACCCTCGGCCGGCTGACCTACTGGCGCGGGAAGCGACGGTACTACGAGGCCTTGTGGGACGGGCGCCGGGACGAGGTGGTGGAATCGATGAAGCGTGACATCGTCCAGTTCACGCTGCTGATGGGTCTCGACATGGCGCCCGTGCACGCGGTCCCGCACCGCCACTTCCCCTTCTGCCGCCCGGAGCCGCTCGACCAGGATACGTGGCGAGACGAGCGGGGGAATGTGCTGCGCTACTCACAGCAGACCGAGGACATCGGGTTGGTGGAGCCCGGAGACAAGCCGGCGCCCGTCTCTGGCTTCGAGCTTCCGGCGCGGATGGACGACTCTGAGCTGGAGCTGGCTCGGCATGTCGTGGCCGAGCTTGGCGATACCCACTTCGTCTTCGTGCGCCCGGGACGATTCACCGGATTGGGGTACATCGCGGGATGGACCGAGTCGATGTTCCTGCGGGTGGCGGACGACCCGGAGGGGGTGGCCGCAGCGGAGATGGGTGCGGCGGAATGCCTGGGGGAGGCGGTGGGGCCGTTCGTCGAGGCCGGGGTGGACGGCGTTGCCATCGGCGCGGACTACGGTCACAACCACGGGCCCTTCGTGTCGCCCGGGACCTTCGCGAAGGTGTACGCCCCGGCTCTCAGGCGGCAGTGCGAGATCCTGCAGCGCATGGGCATGCCGTGCCTGTTCCACTCGTGCGGCAACAACCGGCTGATCCTGGACCAGATGGTCGAGGCGGGGATCGACGCCTACCAGGCGATCCAGCCCATCGAGCGGATCGACGAGATCAAGCACCTGTTCGGCCACCGGATCACGCTCTGGGGCGGCGTGTCCACCGACACGCTGGTCCGGGGCACGCCGGAGGAGGTGCGCCATCAGGCGCTCTTCACGCTCAAGCACTGCGCGCCAGGCGGAGGTCTGATCCTGTCGTCCAGCCATAGCGTCCCGGCGAAGACCCCTCTCGCCAACTACCGGGCCCTGGTGGATACCGGGCACGAGCGGGGACGCTACCCAATCGACATACCGGAGGACATCCCGGAGCCGTCGTGGGGTGGGGCCTGAGGAAGGGCTCGGAAAGGCGTCCATCCGCCAGCACATGCAGGGAGGCCGGAGGACCATGCGCACGATGCTCTTCGTCCTGCCGACGATGCTCCTGTGGGCGGTCACCGGACTGGCCCAGCCGCTTCTGCCCTGGCAGCACTGGGTGGAGAAGCCCGACCCGGCCGGCATCACGAAGCTGGGGGACTTCATCACCCTCCCCTGGGCCAGCACTGGCGGCAAGGAGGGCGTCCTGTCGCTCTCCCAGGAGAACGGGCCGTGGGGCGGCCGGTACTTCGACTTCAAGGTGGAGATCGACCACTTCAACGCGGGCCCCTACCCCCAGGGCTGGCCGGCCTTCGAGGTCCAGCCGAAGCCGAACCTCGACTGGAGCGGCTACGACGCCGTGCAGTACTGGGTCCGCTGCGACACCGCCATCGACCGCCCTGTCATCCTCCGCTTCATCCTCTGGACCAATGACGTCGGGCGCCTCAACACACCGATCAGCGGCATCAAGGTCGGCGAGTGGGTGCAGGTCACGCACCGGCTGAACGCCATACCCGACCTCAACAAGGTCGATCGCGTTCACTTCTTCCTCTGCGAGAGCGACTATCACGACAAGGATGAGCTGGACTTCAAGATCGGCGGGTTTCAGCTCTGCAAGCTGCAGAAGGAGGTGTCGAAGTTGGGACCGGATGAAGCCGCGATGGGCCTGTGGGTCGGGCAGCGCGCCGACACCGGCGACGAGGCGGTGATCCTCGATCAGGGCACGAAGACGTTGCCGGCGCTGCTCGTGGTCGAGACCGGGACAGGAGCGTCACTCAGGGCCGACGATGAGCTGCGGGTCCGCTTCCACGAGGTCTTCTCGGGCAAGGAGTCCTCCCAGGTCATGAAGCTCGGCCAGGACGCGCCCGCCGGCAAGGTCTCGCGCCTCACGACCCAGTTCCCCATTGGCCGCCTCGCGCCCGGCTACTACCTCGCGGTCGCCGACGTGCGACGGGGCGGCAAGTCGCTCCTGGGCGGGCGCGTCGGCTCGGACGACCTCTACATCACGAAGCCCGGCGAGTCGATGACCTACACCGTCCTCTCGATTCGCACCGGCATGGTCATGTGGTGCCGCGATCTGCTGTATGGCGACGTCATGGGCGGCACGCGCATCGCGCTCCCGCACGTGTACGATCCCCTCGACAAGGGCACCTACCCGCAGTTCGTCACCCTCTTCGCCGGCTGGACCGGCAAGCACAGCGAGGGCAACGAGGCCGGTGACACGGGCCTCGTGCTCGCCGCCGAGGCCTTCCGGAAGAGCGGCGATATGGTGCGCTGCAAGTTCGCCGAGTGGCTGCTCGACGACAGCCTCAACCACATGATGGAGAAGATGCAGTCGCCGAGCGGCGGCACGATCACCTGGGCGAACGAGCTGGGCGATCACGGCATCGGGGAGAGCAGCCCCTCGGAAGCGTTCGGCTCCTACGACTCCAACCAGATCGGCGAGTGGATGCGCCCCTTCGCCTACGCGATCATCTACTACCACAGCATCCCCGAGAAGCGCGCGTATGCGAAGAAGCTCAACGCCGCCTGCCGGAAGGCGGCCGACTACCTCATCGCCCACTCGCTCCAGACCTCGGACGGCCTGCCGAGCGTCCTCCGCCACCTCCGGCTCAACGAGAAGCCCGACGGCACGGTGGAGCAGGTGACCTACCAGCAAGAGGGGCGCCAGTGTGACGTGTACCTCGGCCGGGCGCTCGCGGGGCTGTCATACTACGCCTACGCCATGCAGCTCCTGGGGGACAAGGTGCCCGATTCCTGGTGGCCGGCGCTCGACAACACAGTCGAGTGGTGCGCCCGCAAGATGAAGCCCAACGGGTGGTTCGACTGGCAGTGCGAGGACATCGTGGAGGGCGGCTGCCACACGTTCCTGGGCAACATCTACGTGGCCGAGGGCATGTTCGGGTGCTACCTCGCCGACCGCCTGGCGGGTCGCACCGAGCAGGCGAAGCGCGCCGCCGAGGGCACGAGGAAGGCCTACCGCTACGTCACCGATGACTGCTGGATCAAGGGCGTGAAGTACGAATACCCGACCGAGTTCTGGGTCGGCCCCTATGTCTACTGGCTGTTCACCGAGTACCTCGACACGGTCGGCCCCGACGAGCGGTTCGAGGACTGGCTCACGGTGCTCGACCGCAAGTGGAGCGTCGATCTCGCCTGGCACCCGTTCCTCGACCGCGACCCCGGCGAGCGGTCCGGCGTGGGCCGCACGGGGAGCAACGGGATGCTCGCCGTCGCCATCCTCGGCTACCTCGGCATCAAGCAGATGGCGGAGGTCGGGAAGCCCCTGCACTGGGAGGCGGGGCCGAAGCACCGCTGATCGTGCGCAGCGAATGAACGGTCACTTGGCACCATTGGATGGTACTTCTGTGGAATCCGGGGACGCCCCACCCGTCTCTGCGCCTTCACACGTGCCCCCGACCAGCAGGGGCACGCGCCACCTATCGCGAAAGGGGGCCTGTGCCAACGCGCCCAGTCCTGCCTAGCGGAATGGGCAAGGTGTCGCCGTGTTCCCGATCCGTAGACGCTCCCCCATGTGGTGCGTGGCCCCACGATGCAGCGCGCCTCAGCACGACTCGGCGCTGACCCCACTCTTCACCTGCTGAAACCACATCAGAGCGTCCGCCACGTTGGCAGGGGTTATCTCGACGTGCGCGTTGTAGCGAGCTCGCGCCGATAGCTCCTCGAGCTGGCGGTAAGCCCCGTGCGCAGGCTTGAGATAGGTCCCGACCGACTCCTGCCGCTCTTGGTGTCCGGCGGGGTGGAGGCTCACGGTGGCGAGGAAGGCCTCGACCAGATGCACTCCGGCGTAGAACAAGCTCGTGGCCTCCCAGTCCAGAAACGTCCCCGCGGCGGTCACGTGCAGGTGCCTGCACAGCGCCTCGTTGCGCCCGGCGCGCGCCTCGTGCTCTGGTCGGGAGGGCATAGCGATAGGCCGCCTACGCAGGGCGTGTCCAGACGACATGAAGGTCATGGGGGACAGCTGAGGCAAGCGGCCGGCCCTCCAATGCCACCACACGGAAGTCCAGCCGCGTGTCCGGCCACTCCTCGTACATCCGCAGTTCGCGCGCGAAAACGGCCTCGTTGGCTTCCACGTCGTATCCCTCTGTGACCGCCCAGAGGCGGAGCACGTCGCCATCCCAGCCAAACGCAATGTGCTGTACCGCTGGCACTTGGCGTGCGAGTTGGCTGTACCGCAGGGCCTGCGGCGGAAGCCCGACCGGCCCGTCCTCTGCGAGCCTGCGCGCCGCGTCAGCGACGAGATGCCATGTGGAGTACCGAACGCGCCTGCGCTCCAGTTCCCCGCCGCGGGGACATCGCAGGCGCACCGCACTCACGAGGGGTACGTCGGGAGTCCATGTGACGGCAGGCTCCTGCACGCGGCACACGCAGTGATGCGGGCGCTGCATCGCGTCTGTGAAGTACCATATCAGGCGCGAAGCGCCGACCAACTCGCTGTACAGCAGGGGAGCGGTTCCCGCTGCGGACGTGGCGGACACAATCGGCGCGAGATCCGGATCCTCAATCAGCGTACCCCCGCCCGACTGCCAGTCCCTCCCGCCCGGGTCGCCTGGCACGACATCGCGACTCTCGAGATCGGCGAAGTCCAGCAATTCCCACCGGTCTGCGAGAGCGCTCCTGCGTTCGATCTGAGGCCAGTTACTGCTCACTTGCCTGCACCCTCGCTGGCAATGGTGTCGAGCTGGCTGACGATCCGCTCGATCTTCCGAGCGAAGTTCCGGAACTCCTCCTCCGTGAACTGAAAGGATACCTTCGGGTGATTGTCCGGGCTTTCGTGAACCGTGACGCCCATGATGACCACCGGCACCCACCCCAGTAGTCCGGCCCGTGGCGCCGGCGCGTTACCCACCAGGGCATCGGCCGCGTCCTGGTCCACGACCGCCCGCAGATCGCATACGACCTCGACATCCTCCACAGACGACAGGCCGGCCGTGCTGTACTCCCGGGTGCGCGCCCCTCTGTTGAGCGCTTCAGCCCTGTCAACGCATCCAGCCACCAGACGCTGAACCACCTCCACTGCAGCGTCAGAGAGCTCTGCCGCGGCCATCTCAGCCCGCAGGTCGGCGTCACCCATCTCCTCACGGTGCTGGTCGAGCAGCACGACGTTCAGCAACGAGAACGCGAGCCGCAGCGCGTCGACGGGCACGCCCAGGTCGGCCGCCGCCGTCGCGGCTAGGTCTCCGCTCAGCCTAGCATAGTCGAGACCGCGGAACCAAGCAGTGATGGCCTCGATCTGCTCCGGCGCGAGCGCTGCCAGCTTCTCGGTCGGCTCGCGAGGGATCGATATTCGACCTGACACGGCGCGACCTCCGCTTCTCAGTCCCATTCTGATACCTCCCGCAACTCGATGCACCCGTATTCGACGGAGCAGCACATGACTCCTTGCACGTCAGGCAAGTGTAACAACGCCAGGCGCTGCCGGATGGTTCACCGACGGTTCCTCAGCGCAGGTTCTACCCCCCGAGGTCCCCGGCACCTGCGCGGCCACCAGCAGGGGCGCGCGGCGGAGACCGCGAAGGTAGGACCGCGCGCAGCGGCCGGACCCTGGCGGAGGACATGAATATGTCCTCTGACTGCCGGGCGTGACCGAGGGAGGGGCAGGGGCGTATAGTGCCGAATAGGAGCTGCCAACGTCTACACCATGCGGGCAGGAGTTGTCGCTGGTCCGTACTGGCCTTCAGATTCCGCCGCTATCTCGGGTATGACGGAGTTGCAGGCAGAGAGAGGCAGGTCTCTGGCGCTAGAGCACTTGCAGGAAGATCACTGGAAGGTTGAGGTGCCTACCGTGGCAGACCAAGAGCCGGCGCCGAGCGAGGACATCCGCAAGGTCAGGTTCGTCTACCGGCGCTCTCCGGATTACCGCACGATCGCCGTCAACGGAGCCTGGGGAGGGCTGACGGGGACGGGAGACGTCCGCGCTCATCTCTACGTGGAAGGCCCCGCGTCCCCGGAGGCGTCTGAGGTCTCGGTCAGCGGGGCGATCGCTGGCCAGGAAGTGGTGGTTGCCCCCACACCGGAGGACGGCCTAGCCGCGATCGTCGAGCGGGAAGTTCAGATCAGCCTCGTGATGTCGCCCCACCAGGCCAGGAACCTGGGGAAGTGGCTGCTCGACAGATACGCCGAATGGCTGACGCTCCGCAGACAGGGCTTGCTCGCAGACGAGGAGGGCAAAGACGATGGCAGTCACTAGCGGGGAGGCGGCCTCTGCCGCGCTCTGGCGGGTTCCTCCGGCAGTTGGGACGCAGTCGCATGTCTCGGGCTACGCCTCGGGGTTTCGTCAGGTGGCAACCGCGAAGGAGGGCTCTGTCGGCTTGCTGTTAGCCCTCGACAGACCCCGCATTGCGCCTGACATGACCGACGTGGTGCTCTCCAGCCCTGACCTCGTGCGGAGGGTGCTCTCGGGCGACCGTGAGGCTCGCGAGGGCAGGTTCCTAACATGGGGCGACGTGTTCGGGGAGTAGAGCCCCATGGAGAGGTACGAGGCTGTTTTCCTCCCGACGTTCCGCGCCTGTCTGAAGGACCATCCCGACCTCAAGGAGCGAGTGCGTCGGTTTGTGGAGCGCCTGCAGGTTGACCCCTACACGACCGGACACTCCCATACTCTGACCAAGAAGAAGGGCATTGACCTTCGTGGGAAGCGGGCTGCCCACGTGTCCGGCAACTTCGTGGTCGTGTTCATGGTGTGTGAGGAGTGCATCAACCGCGGGTTCCGCGCGGCGGGCTACAACCAATGCGAGCCGTGCCCCGAGGCCCCCGTCAAGCGCATGCTGTTGCTCGCCTTCGGCCCCCACAAAGAGGCGTACGGACACACCTGGAGCGCGTGAGTCCCCAGCTCACTCGTCCGGCGATCCGCGGAAGATCCGGAGATCACGGAGACCCGGGCACCGCATCCGTATCCCCGGCCCTACGGGTGGCCGCCGCCAGCAGGGGCGCGCGGTGGAGACCGCGAAGGTAGGACCGCGGGCAGTGGGCGGAAGCCTGCCAGAGGACAGGGGTACGGTGTCCTCTGATCCCCGAATGGGAGGCGAGCACATGGACCCGGGGAACGCGACCGAGCGCAAGCGGATTCTGCTGAGCGACGACGAGCGGGACCTCCTGCATGCGATGCAGCTCTACTTCGAGGGGGAGGGCTATGAGGTCCGCGGAGAACCGGACGTCCTCGCGGCGGTCGAGCTCGCTCGGTCCTGGCAGCCGCACCTCACCATCACCGACCTCTTCAAGCCCTCCCCCACGACACGGCTGGGCGGCATCGAGCTGATCGAGCGGCTGAAGGCTGACGACCGGACGAAGCATATCCCCGTGGTCGTCGTGTCGGCGGGCGCTAACCTACCCAGCAGTCGGCAGCAAGCCCTCGACGCCGGGGCCTCCGAACTGGTGGCGAAGCCGTTCGACCCCGCGATGCTGCTGCAGCTTGTGCGGAGCATTCTCAACCCGTGAGAACAGGCGCTTCACGCGCCTCAGACCGTAGACCGAGAGGGGTGGAGCAGATGAACAAGGGCGAGGAGCGGCTGCGCGAGCTAGTGGCCGAGCTGCAGGAGAAGTGGCTACGCGCACACCCAGGCAAGGTTCCTGACGCAGCCACGCGAACGGTGTGGGAGCAGGAGGCTGCGGCGCGGGTGGCCGAGGAGCAACGGAGAGCGCGCGAGGCGCCGCAGGAGGAGGCGGGGGACGACTGGGGCAGGGGGTGAGGAGCAGGGATCAGGGGAGTCTTGCGGCAGAGGCGCGGGCGCCTGCAGAGCCGCTGAGTGTCGGGTCCCCCGATCTCGGGGCGGCGAGGGGGTGATGTGCGGTGAGGCGCGTCGGGCGAAGGCCGTGCCCGGCTTGCGGGGCGCTCAACTACGTATCCGATGAGGTGTGCTTGGGCTGCGGGCTCGAAATGCCGCCCAGGGCGCCCGGCGCGGCTGTGCGGTCATCGGCCGGCCTCGCGCCGGAAGCTCCGCCTCGCCTGGAGTGGCTGGACCCCTGGCGGATCGGCGTCGCTGCCGTCATCTGCAGTTGTCTCCCGATCGTCGGGTGGGTGGCTGTTTTCGTCGGTCACTGGCTCGGCAAGGGCCACGTCACGGCCCTGACAGGGCTGATCTGGCTCGCCGGGCTGGCTCTCGGCATAGTGGCCATCGTCCGCGGCGAGAGAGTGCTCGGCATCGTCGCGATCGCCATCTGTGTGCTCCAACTGGTCTGCGCCGCTGTCTGGTTCGCCTTCTGGGCGTTGGCGATATTCCTGCTGACGTTCTAGCTCCGTGCCCGGGGGCATCGAAGGGAATCCTCGATCTCGGCGAGACCGTGCCCGCCTGTTGCCGGCCGACGAGCTGAAGCCCAGGATGGACGCACGGCCGGTACTACCAGAGCCGCAGCGTGGGGTGTACCGCGCCCCCCAGGTTGATGATGATCGCCTTCGTTCTTCTCGTGCTCGCAGCGCCGTCAGTCGTGGCCGCGCCGGCTCAGCAACCTTGCTGGACCCTCGCCACTGCCGACACGCGGGTCACCATCGGCGTGGCCGATGACCGCCCGGTCATGCTGGAGCTGTCCGATCGCCAGGGGCGGCACGAGTGGGTGCCTCGCGGCCTGGCGGTGCCGCTCATGGCCCGAGTATGGGTGGGCGGCCAAGAGGCCAAGACCGACTGGCGCTTGGAGGGCCCGTTACCCATTCGGCCCTCTCCTGGTGGGCGAGGGAATGCGGGCGAGGTGAGCCTCGCGTTCACCAACGCCGGCCCCAGGCTCGCCCTCCGGTCGATCTGGCGGGCGCGGCCCGGGCGCGGGCCCATCGAGCACTGGGTCGAGATCGAGAACCTCTCGGGTCAGCCGGTCACCCTCGGGCATCGGGACAGCCTCTCACTCCTCGGGCTCGCACCCGGCGCCCAGGCGACCGTCTGGTGGGTCAGGCGGGGCGGCGGCAATGCTTCGGCTCAGGGCGGCACGTTCACCGAGAAGCTGACGGAGCGACTCGACCTGTCCCTCGTCAGCAACTGCGAGGACGGCGCGAGCCCGGTGCCCTGGCTGGCCGTGCAAGGCGGCGACTACGGCCTGTACGTGGGGTGGGAGTTCTCCGGGCTGGGCAGGATCGCGGCCAAAGCCAACGCCGGCGGCGGCCTAGACCTCGCCGTCGGCAACCTGCCGGACTTCAGGACCGACATCGAGCCGGGCGAGACGTTCCTCGTCCCTCCTGCCTTCGTGGGCTGCTACACGGGGGACCTCGACGAGGGCAGCTACTCTCTGCACCGCTTCGTGCTGGAGAAGCTCCGGCCGCTGGTGCCCCAGGGCTGCCCGGACCCGATCCTGGCGTACAACCTGTACCTCGATGCCGGCGGGACGAACGCGCGGGAGGCGGACGTCCTGCGGAGCGCGCGGCTCTGTCATGAGCTGGGCTTCGAGACCTTCATGCCGGATGCCATGTGGTTCCCCGAGTGCGGCGATTGGCGCTGGGACCCGCGGCGTTTCCCCCGCGATGTCTTCCCGATCGAGCAGTACGTGCATCGGCACGGGACGCGGATGGCGCTCTGGTGCGCCTGGACGCACGGGGGGGTCTCCGGGGACCCGGGGGCACTAAGCGTTCGCGGCCCGAGCGGCCACCCGGACTGGTTCAACGGCGACTACCCTCCCGACTGGCAGCCCGGTCCCTTCTACGGCGCACAGCTCTGCCTGGCTTCCCCCGAAGCCAAGGCGTGGGCGATCGCCAAGACGCAGTGGCTGGTGGATCACCATCGGCTTGACTACCTCAAGCACGACTGCGGGCCGATCGTGAATGGCTGCAGCAAGACGACGCATCGGCACCACTACGGTGTGGACGTGAGCTACTGGGCGACGATGGGCTACTACGAGGTGCAGGAGAAGCTGCGGCAGAGGTTCCCGAACCTGCTGCTGGAGGACTGCTCCGGGGGCGGGCACATCAAGGACTTCGGCGTCATCCGCCGGACCCACTACATCGTCACCACCGACACGCTCTCGAACCTGCCCGATCGACAGAGCATCTACGACTCCACGTTCGCGCTGCCGCCCCTCGTCCTCCAGGGTTACACCTACAACAACGTATACCCCGTGGCGGGCGACGAGCCGGGCCCGTTCCTTTGGCGCTCCGCCATGATGGGCGCCTGGCAGATCGACCCCACCCGGACGGCGGAGTGGACCGATGAAGAGCGCGAGTCGGCCAAACGCGCCGTGGCGATCTACAAGAGCTGGGTGCGGCCGATTCTGCAGGATGCCCACGTGTACCACATACTGCCGCGCCCGGACGGCGTGAACTGGGATGGGATGTTCTACTGGAGCCCACGCCTGAACCGGGGCACTCTCTATGTCTTCCACCCCGATTCCTCGGAGGGGAGGGAGGAGATCAGGCTTAGGGGCCTGGAGGCCGCGAGGAGGTACTGGGTATGGAGCGAGGACGGGTCGGTTGCAGTCGGGGAGATGGCCGGCGCCGACCTGATGGCCAGGGGGCTCACTGTCCGCTTGCCCTCCCGTTATTCTAGCGACCTTGTCTACCTCCAGGCCGCTTCTCTCGGAAAGCCCGCGAATCTGGCCCCGCCGGGCGTGTTTCACGTGAAACATGGCATGACCCGAAGCGGCCCGTTCGCGGTCACCGCGGAGCTGAGCTGGCAGCCCAGCGCCAATGCGCGGAGCTACCGGGTGCGCGTGGCACAGACACCCGACCTTACCCCCGCACTGGTCGACCGCTCGGTGGTGCGCCCCCCGCTCGCAGTCCCAGGGCTCCCGCCGGGACACCGCCTCTACTGGGATGTCGAGGCCGTCTCGTGGGGCGGCCGCCGCCGGAGCGCAGATGGGCCCCAGGCCTTCACGACCCCGCCCCTCAGGCCGGTGCCGGGCGTGACCTTCGTCTCCGACATGGAGTGGGTTTCGGCGACCGCCGGCGCGGGGAACACCGTCCACCGGGACACCAACTACTACGGGAAGGCGATCTCGATCGCGGGGAAAGCATACCCGAAGGGCCTCTGGACACACGCGTACGACGACAACACTCCGGCCGACCTCGTGCTCGACATCGCCGGCAAGGGCTTCGCAACCTTCGCCGCCGACGCGGGCGTGGAGGATGCGGCGGGAGCAGGCAGCGTGCAGTTCCAGGTGCTGCTCGACGGCCAGCTGAGGGCCGAGAGCCCGACCATGCGGCCGGGCGCAGTCCACCGCTTCTCGGTCGACGTGGCCGGCGCAAAGCAGGTCACCCTCCGTGTGCTGAATGGCGGCGATGGGTACAACTGCGACCATTCGGCGTGGGGGTTGGCGCGGTTCGTGAGGGTGGGCGCCAGGGACACGCTGGAAGGCGGGGGCCTGCCGCATACCCGGTGAGGCGTGGCGCACCTGGCGTATGGTGGACCAGGGAACGCGGGGTTGACACCCGACTCGTGCCCCGCCATAGTGTGCGCGGAGGAGACATCCATGCGGAGCACCATCGATCTACCAGAAGGCCTGTTGAGCGAGGCCCAACGGCTGACGGGGCTGAAGACCAAGCGGGAAGTTGTGGCGATGGCCCTGGACGAGCTCGTGCGGCGGCGACGCCTCGAGGACCTTCGTACCCGTATCGGCCAGGGCTTCGACCTGACACAAGAGGACCTGGAACAGATGCGCGCGGACGACTGATCGGCGACGCACCGTCCGCCACTCGGGGGAACCGACCCAACAATGACCTTTCGCGAGCGTCTCCTCGCCGTCCTCTCCGGCCAACGCCCCGACGCGATGCCGTGGTTCGCGGACTTGACCTACTGGGCTCACAGCCAGCGGCTGGCCGGAACGTACCCGGCCCAGTACGAGGGTGATGAGGGCTTCGTTAGGCTCCACGCGGACCACCATGTGGGCTACTATTTGGGCTACGCGGCGGTGTGGTCGAGCCGGCTGGACGGGGTGGAGGTCACCAGCAAGGCCGACGGCGATCTGACGATCACGCGGAGGCGAACGCCGGTGGGGGAGATATGGGGCCAGCGCAGGTTCCTACCCGCGACCGCGAGCGAGGCGAACGTCAAGTGGCCGGTCACTACGCCGGACGACCTCCGCGTGCTGCGCTACATCGCCGACGCGACGCAGACGACGCGCACGTATGACCAGTATGAGTTCCTGAGGAAGCTGTGCGGCGGCCAGGGGCACCCCACGGTCCTGCCGCCGCGGTCGCCGGTCTCGCAGCTGCTGGCGGAGTGGACGGGCGCAGTGAACCTATCGTACCTGCTGGCCGATGCGCCGGGGGAGGTGGAGGCGACTCTCGAGGCCCTCGGTCGCGCGGCCGACGGCGCGTATGAGGCAATCCTCGGCTGCGACACGCCGTTCGTCGAGCTGCCCGACAACCTCACGGGCGAAGTGGTCACGCGGCTGTTTGAGCGGTACCAGTCCGACTACTACCTGCGCCGCATCCCGCCGCTCCAGGCCACCGGCAAGAGGGTGGGCGTACACCTCGATGGCACGATGCGCGGTATCATGCCGCTGCTCGTGAAGACCGGCCTGGACTTCATCGAATCGATCACCCCGAAGCCCTGCGGCGATGTGGCGGTCGAGGACCTCCGCGACCTCGCCGGCCCCGACATCATCCTCTTCGGCGGCATCCCCGGCGCCATGTTCGCGCCGCCGTTCACCGCCGATGACATCCGCCGCCAGGTGGCGCTCATCATCGAGCATCACTGGGAGAGCGGCAAGTTCATCCTCGGCGCCGCTGACCAAGTCCCCCCCAACGGAGACATGAACCTCGTGCGGCTTGTGGGCGAGTTGTGCGAGGAGCTGTGCCGCTCTTGGGCGCCATGAAGACTGTGTTCAGAAAGGCATTGTCGGGCTGGAAGCCCGACCTACGCGACGAACACCGCACCGCAGACGGGGGATTCCTGCCCGTTCAAGCCGCCGCCGTTCGCGTAGGACGGGCGTCCTCGCCCGTCAAAGCCTTTGTTGAACACAACCTGAATGGCGCCCCTACATGACCGGGCGCGATGAATCGCGCCCCTACGCGGGGACGGCCCGGACGGGAATCACGGACTCCTATTCAGCCCGAGTCGGGTGACGGCGCGAGCGCGCGGCTCAGAGCGGCTGGTGCAGCTGGCCCGGGGGGTCTATGGTAGGTCTGGTTGCGTTCCTCCACGTGGTAGCGTGCGGGCACACCGAGGCCACCCCTCTGCACCGTTTCTCGCCCCTCATCCCCCGGCCGAAGCAGGTCCTCGTGGTGCCCTTCGTGGGCGACCACGAGGAGGGGATGACGTTCGAGACGGCGGCGGGGCTGGCCGCCGATGCCGCCCGGCGGGGGCGAAGCTCCCTGCTTCTCGTCGAGGACCTCGCCAACTCCGGCTATGTGCGCTGGCTGGCCGGATTCCGCGCCCTGGTGCATCCCCGGGAGGAGGGGCCGCTCGACACCTGGGAGGCCGTCGCTCGACTCCGGCAGCGCGGCCTCGTGCGAGGGTACATCCTGTTCCGCCACGACAGGAACGACCGTCCGTGGCACGGGCTCGGTCCGATCGACGAGAGCGCCAACGTCGCCACGGCGCTCGCTCCGCTCCTCGGCGCGGTGGCGGTGTCCGAGCGTTTCCAGTCGCGAGCGGGGGCTCTGGGGCTACCGATGCTCCTCGATGCGCGCGAGCGGACGGAGGCGTGGTGCCTGGGGACTTACGGCGGCGGGTTCTCGACGAAGCTGGTGATGACCGCCGACCCCAAGTCCCGGGTGGCGCGGTCGATGGCCGTGGCCTCGCGCGCCTTCGTCGTCTCTCGCCCCGGGCCGAGCCCGGAATACGAGCGATCGGCAGCGCCGGCACGTAGCTGCGCGGCGAGATTCGACGGCGCGCAGCCAGGAGGCACGTCGGGGCAGAGTTCCTCGTCGGGGGGGGGGCCGTCCGCCCGCGACGGGTTCCGGACGCGGACGTGCCCATGTGTCGGCCCCACACTGCAGGCAGGTATGATCGGTGGAGAGGATCCTCGCTCCGCACTTCCGGCAGGTCCCCAACGGCGCCGGGGTCGAGACGGGGGAGGTGGTCTCCCGAGGCGGGGGAGAGGGTTCCGCCGTCGGGGTGTTGGGCATGACCCGGCGTGCAGCGCACGGCCCGCAGGGCGCCCCTTCGTAGGCGGGAGGAGCTGTGCACTCCGCACACGTCGCCATCCCGAACACCACCTACCCCGCACGCGCTCGCCGTCGGGGTTGAGGTTCGAGGGAGAAGAGGTCCTGCCGGGCGCCTGGTGGCGCACCGGAGAGGGCGTTTCTCGGGCGTTGGCCCCTGGTGCCTTACGGCAGTGGCGGGATGGGCCAACGCTTCTGGAAGCCCTCTGTGCCGATAGCTACGAGTTGCTCCTGGGTCAGGCCGTACTGTCGGGCTAGGTCATCCTTGTACTGGAGCTGGAGCTGGTCGACGAGATGACCCTGCCGGTTGCGTTGCTGGTCCAGCTGGTCTCGGCTCCACTGTCGGTACTCGGAAGTGGCAGGATCGGGCAGGGGGTACGTGGCCTCTGCCTCTGCGTGCGCTCGGTCCTCCGCGGCGACAATGCCTAGCCAGACCTGTTGCCGCTGCTCTTCGGTGAGGCCGTACTTGACCTCCGGAGGACGGCCGATCTGGGCAAGCTGCCCCTCGTCCACCATGACCGTGGGTTCCCGGTCATCGGCTGTCTTAATCAATGCGGCCACCCACACGTCGCCTGCCTGGGCGCGGGCTTGGTCGGTGTATGCGTAGATGGCCACGGTGTTGGCCGGGTTGTGGTAGTTGAAATCGCGTCGGGCGCGCACCGAGCGGTACTGTTCGCGCACCATCTCCTCCAGATCGCGCTTGGAGAAACGGCCACCCACAAGGAGCTTCCGAACTACTTGCGTCTTGATCGGGGCATCGTAGACCTCCTCATCGAAGAGGGTGACCTGGAGCCCCCCGCGTGAGCGGCCGACGATTAGTGCGAGGAGTAGTGCGCCGATGGTTACGCCGGCGATCAGGACCCCGGCCCAACGGGGCAGGGGGCCGCGGGTGTGCGGCGAGGGCGATGGGCGTTCAGCGCACAGGACCGGCTTCGCAGCCTGATCGGCAGGGCGGTCGAGACGTTGGAGGAGGCGGTTGACCAATGCCTTCTGCCGGCCCCCTATGTCGGCACCGCAGTTCATGCAAGTGTGATCCGTCGGCAGTAGCTTCGCTCCGCAGTCCGGGCAGAAAGGCATGCTCTTCGGCACCGCACTCCCTCCTCGTTTCCCGCCACCGGCGGCCCGTCGCGTGCAACGTCGGCCCGCACGGCGCCCCTTCGTAGGCGGGAGGAGCTGTGCACTCCGCACACGTCGCCACGTTGCCTTCTCACCTCACGCTGATCCGCCTCGTCACGGGGTGGTAGTCGGCTTCGACCAGGCAGAGACCGTTAGCCAGGACATTCACATGCCACGGCTCCTCGGGGCGGCCTCTGCGCAGGGCGTCCGCCGAAGACCAGGCGACGCTGCGGGCCCCGGCGTCGGAGAGGGTCCCCGCGGGAACCGTGATCTCGATCCCCACGGAAGAACCCTGGAAGGTAGCCTCCAATCCGGACTGGTTGGCCGCGACCTGCATCAAGGCGGCCATGTCGCGGGCATAGGCGAGGGACTTGGCCTCCTCGGTCCGGGCTCTGCGGTCGCCGACGCTCATGAGCGCGACGCATGAGCCACCGAGGATCAGTGGGAGGAGTAGCAGGCCGATGGCTACCCTGGTCGTTAGGACCCAGGTCCGGCGCAGTTCCCGGCTCCCCTGTGCCGAAAGCGACCCGGTGATAGTGGCGACCGTCTGGCATACCCCACAGACCACGCTTTCCCCGGCCTTGCGCGGCGGGTGAAGCGGAAGCATCGTGAGGCACTTCGGGCACTGAACGCTCGTGAAGGTGGGGTCGACGACGGGGGGCGATGGGGGTTCAGCGGACAATGCTGTCGGGGCGGCAGCTTGGGAGACCGTGGCCCTCCTGGCCTCTGCCTTCTGCCAGGCCCCTACGTCGGCACCGCAACCCATGCAAGTGTGATCCGTCGGCAGTAGCTTCGCGCCGCACTCCGGGCAGAAAGGCATGGTCTTCGGCACCGCACTCCCTCCTCGTTTCCCGCCACCAGCGGCCCATCGCGTGCTACGTCGGCCGCTCACAGCGCGTTCTTCGCCGCCCGAAGCGTTCGGTCCTGCCCCGGCACCGGCGCCCTCAGAGGCCCGAACCGCCTACAATCGATTCTGCGGCCCCTTTTCCCGCAGCCCCGCGCCTGCTACCCGTTACGCTCGGCGGCGCGCCCCAGAGCGGCTTATGGCCCACGGCGCGCACCGATCCGGGCCAGCTTCCTCTTCTTGAGGATGACCCCTCCCCCGCCGCCGAGGAGGCGGACGTGCCTCAGGATCGCGACGCTGAGGGAACCGCCCGCGGCCTGCTCCCGGTGAAGTGGACGGTGGACAGGCTGGGCGATCGCGTCAAGGTGGTGACGCCGGCCAGGCTGCTCCTTCTGGCGCGGCTGCACCTGCACACGCGCGAGACGCTGGAGGGGTACCGTCGGCAGCTCCTGCCACGGGTCCAGGCGTCACGTTCACGGAACGCCAAGGCTCGGCTGGCGGAGGCCGAGCGTCTTCTGCCCCAAGTCCGCGACGGCGACGACTCCGGCCGACGCTGCTTCGAGTTGCTGCAGGAGGCCAATCGGTGCGAAGAGAGGGACGGAGCCCTTTTCCCCAGGAAAGCCCACTGATTCGGGCGTCTCCTGGGAAAAGAGGCTCCGTCCCTCTTTTCGCTGAAACTCCCGCCGGTTCCGCCAGGGACCAGACCACGCGATCCCGAGGAGGCCTTCCGGCATGTCGGACGCCGCCGTCGTGAGTCCGCTGGAGCTGAAGCCCGACTTCGAGCGTGCCAAGCAGTACTGGCTCGCCTTCTGGGAACAGGAGCTGATCGACCGGCCCTGCTGTGTCATCCGCGCCCCGAAGGAGGGCGCGGAGCAGGTGCCCGGACCGCCGTACATGGCGGGGGCCCGGGAGGACTTCGGCCCGGTCGTCCAGCAGGCCATCGCCAACGCCCGGTCGGTCTACTGGGGCGGTGAGGCGATCCCCTGCCATACTCCCAGCTTCGGGCCGGACCAGATGTCCGCGTGGCTGGGGGGCGACCTGCACTTCCCCGAGACCGACACCGGCACGAACTGGCTCGTGGCATGCATCGATGAATGGGAGAAGTGGCTTCCGCTCAAGCTCGACCCCGAGAACCACTGGTGGCGCCGGTTCCTCGACCTCGTCCGCGCGCTGCACGAGGCCATGGACGGCATCATGCTCGTCACCCACGTCGACCTCCACAGCAACCTGGACACGCTGCTCGCCATGCGCGGCGGCGAGAGACTGTGCCTGGACATGATGGACAGCCCCGAGACCCTCGACCGCGCGATGGACAACGTGCGCGCGCTCTACGAGCCGATCTACGACGCCATCTACGAGGCGGGCGGCATGTCTCGCCACGGCACGCTCGGCTGGGTGAACGCCTACCACCCGGTGCGCACGAACACCATCCAGTGCGACTTCGCGGCGCTCATCGGCCCGGAGCACTTCCGCCGGTGGGCCCTACCGGCGTTGGCGGAGGAAGCGGCCTACCTCGGTCACTGCGTCTACCACTACGATGGCCCCGAGTGCTTGGTCCACCTCGACGAGATCTGCTCCATCGATGGGCTCGACTGCATCCAGTGGACCACCGGGGCCCGGAACAAGCCGTTCGTCGAGTGGATGGACCTGCTGAAGGACATCCAGGCCAAAGGGAAGAGCCTCTGGATTCCGTGCAACACCGAGGACATCAAGGTCTACCACAGAGAGCTGAAGCCGAACATGCTGTTCTACGACTGCTGGGCCCCGAGCGAGCAGGCGGCGGAGGAGACGTTGCAGTGGCTCAAGAGCAATACCTGAGACGGCATGAGCGGGGCAAGACCGGGGACAAGGGAGGGGTACGTGAGGAAGGACGCCATCATCGAGCTGAGCCACCGGATGATCCCGGGCCGCGAGAGGTTCCGGCTCGAGGCCCGCACCTTCGATGTGACGGAGCTTCTCCCCGAGGTGGTTCACCGGCCCGACATCTGGTACGTGCTGAGCGACATCACCTTCAGCTCACACATGGGCACCCACGTCGAGTTCCCCTACCACCACTGGCAGCCGGGCGCCGACGCCGCCGACTTCCCGCTCGGGAACCTCATCGGCGAGGCGGTGGTGCTCGACTTCTCTCACAAGCACCACGGGGAGGCGATCACCCTCGAGGAGCTGCAAGCCCATGCTGACCGTCTGCGCGAGGGGGACATCATCTTCATCCGCACCGACCTGGATCGTCTCTTCCGCACCGAGCGCTGGGCCGAGCAGCCGTACCTCACCGCCGAGGCGATGGAGTGGCTCATCAACACCTTCAAGCCCAAGGTGATCGGCACCGACGCCTCCGGCTTCGAGGTGCCCGGCACCGACTACCAGCCCAACCACCTCGCGATGTTCCAACACGGCATCGCCATGGTGGAGTCCGCCACCAACCTCGCCGCCATCGGCGATGACCGCGTGATGGTCTTCATTCTCCCTCTCCCCATCGAGGGGATCGACGCGTGCCCGGTCCGCATTGTCGCCTTCCGGAAGGAGGACCTGTGCGCATGACCTCGGAGCGGATGCTCGCCCTCTACCGCCGGATGTACCTCATCCGGCGCTTCGATGAGCTGTGCTACGAGTTGAAGATGCAGGACCTCGTCATGAATGGCTTCCACCCCTACTCGGGACAGGAGGCCGTAGGCGTCGGTGTCTGCGCCGCGATCGGCGCTGATGACCACGTCGTCTCCACGCACCGCCCGTCGGGTCACTCGATTGCGAAGGGCAGCACCCCACGGTCCATCTTCGCCGAGATGCTCGGTCGCCGCGGCGGCGTCAGCCAGGGAATCGGCGGCCCGATGCAGTGGATCGATGCGCCCAACCGCTTCTTCTGCGGGTCCATCGTGGGGAGCGGGATCACGGTTGCCGCGGGGATCGCCCTGGCCCTGCAGCGGGAGGGCAAGGGCCGCGTGTGCGTCTGCTTCTTCGGCGACGGCGCCTCGAACACGGGGTCCTTCCACGAGGGGCTGACCCTGGCCGCCCTCTGGAAGCTGCCGGTCGTCTACCTCTGCGAGAACAACCAGTACGGCGAGGCCATGCCGGTGCGCCAGTTCGTGCCGTGCCAGCCCCTCTCGAAGCGCGCGGTCTCCTATGGCCTGGAGGGCGTCACCGTTGACGGCATGGATGTCGAAGCCGTGCTCGCCGCCACCGAGGCGGGAGTAGCCCAGTGCCGCGCCGGCAGCGGGCCGGCCTTCATCGAGGCCGTGACCTACCGCTTCCGCGGCCACTACGGCGGCGACCCCGAGCACACCTACCGCACGCCGGGAGAGGTCGCCGAGTGGCGGAAGAAGTGCCCGATCAAGCGGCTGCGAGGACGGCTGTTGGCGGACGGCGTTGACGAGGCCGCCATCGACGCCCTGGAGGCAGAGGTGGAGCAGGAGCTGCAGGAGGCCCAGGCGTGGGCCCTCGAGCAGCCGTTCCCGACCGTCGAGCAAGCGACCGAGCACGTGATCGTGCCGCTGTGAACCCTCACCCCACCCTTCGGGCACCCCTCTCCCATTGGGAGAGGGGAGGGGGGTGAGGCTGATGCCCAGGAGCGACGACTGATGCCCACGATCACCTATGCCCAAGCCATCAACCAAGCCTACCGCGAGGAGATGCGGCGCGATCCGAACGTGTACCTCATCGGGGAGGATGTCGGGGTCTGGGGGAACCTGTTCGGCGCGTCGCAGGGGCTGCTCGACGAGTTCGGGCCGGGGCAGGTCAAGGACGCGCCCATCGCCGAGGCGGCCATCGCGGGCTGCGCGGTCGGCAGCGCCGCCATGGGCCTGCGGCCCATCGTGGAGATCATGTACATCGACTTCATCACCATCGCCATGGACCAGATCATCAACCACGCGGCGCGCTATCACCAGCTCTCAGGCGGCGCGGTGCGGGTGCCGGTCGTCTTCCGCACGCAGGGCGGCGTCGGCATGCGCAACTCGTCGCAGCACTCGCAGAGCCTCGAGAACTGGTTCGTCAACGTGCCGGGGCTCGTCACCGTCATGCCCTCGACCCCCTACGACGTGAAAGGCCTGCTGAAGTCCGCCATCCGCGACGACAACCCGATCGTCTTCATCGAGCACAAATCGCTCTACCCCACCGAGGGCGCGGTGCCCGAGGAGGAGTACCTCATCCCCCTCGGCGTCGCCGACGTGAAGCGCGAGGGCACCGACGTGACGATCATCGCCACCTCCTGGATGGTCCTCCATGCGCTCCGGGCCGCCGAGCGCCTGGCCGAGGAGGGCATCTCGTGCGAGGTGGTTGACCCTCGCACCCTCTGGCCGCTCGACAAGGAGACCATCTGCAACTCCGTCCGCAAGACCGGCCGCTGCGTCGTGGTCACCGAGGCGCCGGCGGAGGGCGGGTTCAGCGGCGAGTTGGCGACGGTGGTGATGGAGAACTGCTTCGAGGCCCTGCGGAAGCCGGTCAAGCGAGTGTGCGGCATGAGGACGGGAATCCCGTACCCGGCGGAACTGGAGAAGGCCGTGGTGCCGGACGACGGATGGATCGCTGATGCGGTGTGCAACGTGCTGGCGTAGCGGCTCCGAGGAACGCCTCGCCGAGAAGGCAACGATCATGGGCAACGACCACCAACGCATCGGCCTCCTCTCCACCATGTCCCCCGACAAGACCTGGGCGCAGGAGGTGCTTGAGCGCGTCGCGGCGACACACGGGGTGGTGAAGCGCGCGCTGGAGGAGATGGGCTTCGAGGTCCTCGACGAAGGCCCGCTGCACCGCTCCGTCGCCGAGATGACGCAGGCTGCGCGCGGCCTGCGCTTCCGAGGCGTGAACGCGCTGGTCATCTACGTCGGCACCTGGACCTACTCGAACGCTGCAGCGTCGGCTGCGCTCGAAGCCGGTGTGCCGGTTGTCGTCTGGGGTGACGCGACGCCCGGCACCTGCGGGCTCGTCGGCGCGGCGGTCGCGCGAGGCGGGCTGGCCGAGGTCGGCATTCACGCGCACCTTGTCTACGGCCTCTTCGATGACCCCGCAACGTGCGCGAAGATGAAGCGTCTCCTCGACGCTGCCTGTGCCGCGATGGGCCTGCGCGGGCAGACACTCGGCGTGGGCGGCGGGCGCACGCTCGGCATGTTGACCGCGGTCTGCGACCCGAATGAGGTGCGCGTGAAGTTCGGCGTCGAGATCGACCAGTTCGAGCAGATGGAGGTGATCGAGGCCGCTCAGGCGATGCCCGACGAGCGGGCGGGGCCGATGCTCGCGTGGCTGAGGGAGACGTTCGGGGAGATCGTCGCGAGCGACGATGTGCTGGTCAAGCAGATCAAGCTCTACCTCGCGCTCAGGGAGTTGTGCGCCGAGCGCGGCTACGACTTCCTGGCGGTGAAGTGCCTGCCGGAGCTGCCCCCGATCTACACCACCTTCTGCCTCGCCCACGCCATCATGGGCGACGCCGCGGATCACGAAGGCCCCAAGGACCGCTTTGTCTCTGCCTGCGAAGCCGACCTGAACGCGGCGCTCACGATGCAGATCCTGAAGCTCCTGCAGGAGGGCCCGGTTCTCTTCACCGACCTCACCGAGTTCGACCTGGCGAACGACGTGCTGGTCACCTGTAACTGCGGCTCGCAGCCGACGGACTTCGCTGCCTGCAAGAAGGATGTGCGCTGGGAGCGCGAGGGTGTGCACGAGTTCCAGTGGCGCTACGGCGGCACCTGTCCGCAGCACGTCGCGAAAGCGGGGCGCGCGACCCTCGCCCGGCTCAGCCGTGACCGCGGCCGCTATGAGATGCTGATCGCGCCCTGCGAGGTTGTCGAGTTCCCGCGCGAGAAGCTCCGCGACACCATCTGGGAGCGTCCGCACGCGTACCTGCGCCTCCTCTGCGACCGCGAGGCCTTCCTGGACGCTGTGCGCGCGAACCACATCCATCTCGTCTATGGCGACTGGTCGGTGGAGCTGGAAGAGGTATGCGCGATCCTCGACATCAGGCCACGAATCCCGTAAGCGCCGTAGGGAGGCTGTCCCACCATGCGCGCTGGCGCTGCACAGATCGACATCACCCCCCACGCGGGCGTTCACCTCGCCGGCGCCGTCGGGCTTCACCGACCGGCGAAGCTGGTCGCCGAGCCCCTCTACGCCAAGGCGCTGGTGCTGGAGAGCGAGGGGTGCAGGCTATGCTTCCTCGCACTCGATGTCACCATCGTCACGGCACCATACTCCGCGGGCATCCGCCATGCCGCGGCGGAGCGCATCGGGCTCGACCCCGAGGCGGTAATGGTCCACGCGACGCAGACGCACTCAGCGCCTCCGCTGGGTCACTTCATGGTCGACCCCGACTTCGAGGGCATCCCCTCCGAGTGCGAATGGGTTGCCGGGGGCGAGGCCGCCTACAGCGACTGGGCCTGTGAGCGTGCCGTCGAGGCCATCGCACGGGCCCACCAGGCGCTCCAGCCGGTCCAGGTGGGCGTCGGAAGCGGCATCGAGGGCCGTTGGGCGTACAACCGTCGCGCGGTGACGCGCGATGGGTCGGTCACGATGCCCGGGCGGACGTGGCCGGGCGGCGTCGGCCCGACGTGGATCCGCTACCTCGAGGGGCCGATCGACCCCGAGCTTGGCGTCATGTGCTTTCGCACTGACTCGCTCCGGATGGCAGCAGTGCTGCTTCACTACACCTGTCACCCGGTCCACGTCTTCCCCAAGTGCACTGTCTCGCCTGACTGGCCGGGGGCGTGGTCTGACGAAGTCCGCCGCACGCTCGGCAGCGAGTGCGTGCCCGTGGTGCTGAACGGCGCTTGCGGCAACATCAACCCCTGGCCCCCGTTCGATCCGGACTACACCGAGGACCATCGGGCGATGGGCCGGGCGCTGGCCGCGGCGACCGAGAAGGTGGTCGAGTCACTCGCCTTCACCGACGAGACCCGCCTGGCGTGGACCAGTCGACACATCAGGATCCCCCTCCGCGAGGTGCCGGCGGATGGGCTCCGCTGGGCCGAGGACATCCTGCGGGCGGCCCCCCAGCCCACCTGGACCGACGACACGCGCACCACGGTCGACCCGGACTGGATGGCCGCGGCGAGCATCTACAGCGTTCATCTCGTGCGCCGTCGCGACTCGGCGCTCGACTACGAGATTCAGGCGTTCCGCGTGGGAGACGCGGCATTCGTCGGTCTGCCGGGAGAGCCGTTTGTCGAGGGCCAGCTCGCGATCAAGCTCGGCTCGCCCGCCTACCCCACGTACGTGGCGCACTGCTGCACCGAGTACGTCGGCTACATCCCGACAAGGGACGCCCTCCAGCGCGGTGGTCACGAGGCGAACACGCGGTACTGGGCGAAGCTGGCGCCGGAAGCCCTCGACATGGTGGTGGAGGGTGCGGTCGAGGCGGTGCGGGAGCTGTTCCCTTCCTCGTAGGAGCGGCCTGGCGATTGGCGGGTCGCCCCACAACGCAAGGCCAACTCACTTGAGCGTGGAGGCCCGATGACCAGCAGATCGATCGGCGCCCTCATCGACAAGGTGCAGGAGGCCGCGGCGAGCGACCGCAACAAGGCCCGCGGGCAGATTCGCCCTACAATCGGTGTCGGCATGGAGGACCCCATCTGCTGGACGGTCCTCTACGGGTTCGACGCCGAGCGCTACTTCGCCGACCCGGCCTTCTACTTCGCGCAGAACCTCAAGCAGAAGCTCTGGCGCTTCGAGAACATCGACGACGACACGCCCCTGACGCTCGACATGCCCGCCTGGCTCGGTCACTACCCCGAGTACACCTTCTTTGGGATGGACCTCTCTTTCAGCTCACGCGGCGTGCCACTGCTCGACACTAACCACCCCATGCGCCGCAACCCCGATCCCTCGCTCCTGAAGCCGGTGGACTTCATGACCTCCGGCTGGATGCCCCGCGCGTTCAAGTGGCACGAGGACCTGCAGCGCCTCGCCGACGGCCGGCTCGGTGTCGGCTTCATGACGTGGAACCGCGGCTGCCTTGACCTGGCGATGCAGCTCCGCGGCTACGACAACTTCGTCCTGGACACGGTGGAGCGCCCGGAGTTCCTCCACAGCCTCCTGAGGTTCCTCGTCGAGCAGCGCAATCTCTGGCACTCGGCGTGCGCGGTGCACTTCGGCACGGAGCTCGGGCCCACGGCGGTGGCGGACGACTGGATCTACGTGCCGTACATCTCGCCCACGATCTTCCGCGACTTCCTCCTGCCGCGCTACCTCGACATCGAGAGGCATCACGGCGTCTTGGGGGGGGTCCATTCGTGTGGGAACCAGGCGCCGGTCCAGAAGTACCTGCTGGAGATCAAGTCGCTGGGCACCTTCGAGGTCAGCCCCTGGACCAACCTCACGCAGACGCTCGCCAACGTGCCTCCCGAGAAGTACCTCTACATCTTCCTCCACCCGAATGACGTGCTGGTGGCTTCAGACGCCGAGATGGACGCGAGACTTCGGTCCATCGCCGAGCCGTGCGATGGGCGAAGCTACGGCGTCGGCACCTCGGGACTGACGCCCATCTTCGAGGGCGACCAGGAGGGCGAGTTCCTGCGCCGGATCAACCGGTGGCTCGACGCCGCTCGCAGGGCCTTCCGCTCATGACCATGCTGCACCCCACGGCGGGGTACATCCTCGACGTCGCTCGCGGCGCGCCACCGGGCCCACTGCCTGGCTCCGAGCGGGAGAGGCTCCGCGCGCTCGCCCACCGGGTCGCCGAGATCGCGGCCCACCCGAAGCAGGCTGAGAAGCGCGATCTGTGGTACCGGCACAACCGCCTCGAGAAGGTCCGCCCCCTCGTGCTCGTCTTCGCCGAGGACTCCTGGGAGGAGATCATCACCGAGGACGGACTGGAGCTGACCGACCCCTTCTGGCGCCAGTGCGAGTGGTACCTGAGGCACCTGATCTACCGGGACGAACACCTGCCCGACGACTTCGTCATCGAGCCCGACCTGTACGTCACCCGCATCACCCGCGGGACCGGTTGGGGCCTGAACCCGGGTTACGTCAGCCCCGGTCGCGCCAAGGGCGCGTGGCACTACGACCCGCCGATCAAGGGCCCTGGCGACATCCGCAAGCTCACGTATCCGACCATCGAGGTCGCTGAGGCCGCCACGCAGCGCGCGGTCGATGCGCTGGGAGACGTGTTCGCGGACATCCTGCCCGTGCGTGTGCATTGCAGCCCACCGATGGCGAACCTGATCGGCGAGGCGTGCGCGCTGCGCGGGATCGACCAGCTCATGCTGGACATGTACGACCGTCCCGCGTGGGTGCACGAGTTGATGGGCTTCCTGGCCGAGGGAGTGCTCCGGCTCACGAAGTACCTCGAGGGGAACGGCTACCTCACACTCAACAACCGTGGCCATTACAACGACTCGGGCGGGGTGGGCTTCAGCGACGAGCTGCCGGCTGCCGGCTTCGATCGCGTGCACGTGCGTCTCTGCGACCTTTGGGGCTTCGGCGTCGCGCAGGAGGCCGTCGGCATCGGCCCCGACCAGCACGATGAATTCATCCTGCATTACCAGCTCCGCATGCTCGAGCACTACGGCCTGAACGCCTACGGGTGCTGCGAGCCCTACACGACGAAGCTCGCCATGCTCGAGAGGGTGCCGCGCCTGCGCCGCGTGTCGGTGAGCCCCTGGTGTGATGTCGAGGTCGCGGCCGAGAAGCTGGCGGACCGGGCCATCTTCTCGTGGAAACCGAACCCCGCCATGGTCGTGGGCCGCTTCGACCCCGAGAGGATACGCGCCACCATCCGGCGGACGCTCGACGTCACGCAGGGGTGCGTCGTGGAGATGATCCACAAGGACACGTTCACGATCGACCACGACCCCTCGCGTCTTGAGACCTGGGCGCGGATCGCGCATGAGGAGATCGACCGAGCCTGATGGCCGTCTGTGTGGGGGCGGGAACTACCCAAGGTGACACATGGCCACGCAGTGGTACGAACGGGCGTTCCGCCGTGCCGTCATCGACATGCACATCACGGATGATGACGAGCGGTTCATGTCGCGTTTCGATGCCGCGACCTACGTGAACATGCTCAAGCTCGCCCGCGCGCAATCGGCGGTGGTCTACGCTCACTCGCATGTCGGCCTCTGCTACTTCCCCACGAAGGTCGGTCGGATGCACGCCGGCCTCCGGGGCCGCGACATCCTCGGCGAGGTCATCGACCACTGCCACGAGAACGGGATCTACGTCGACGTGTACCTCAGCGTGATCTTCGATACCTGGGCGTACCGGCAGAACCCCGACTGGCGCATCATGGACGCCGACGGGAACGAGGCCGCCGCGCACAGCCGCTATGGCATCTGCTGCCCCAACTCGCCCTACCGGGACTACATCGCGGCCCTCGCCGAGGAGGTGTGCCGCGGGTACCCGTTCGAGGGCATCCGCTTCGACATGACCTTCTGGCCGCGCGTCTGCTACTGCCCCCACTGCCAGGCGCGCTTCGCCGCCGAGGTCAGTGGTGAGCTGCCCAAGACCATCAACTGGGAGGATCCCCGCTGGGTCAGCTTCCAGCGGAAGCGCGAGGAGTGGCTGGTCGACTTCGCCGCTCTGCTCACGAGGACGGTCAAGGGGGGCAACGCCGAGATCACCGTCGAACACCAGGCCTCCACCTACCACGCCGGGTGGCAGCTCGGCGTGACGGTGGCCCTGAGCCGCCAGTGCGACTTCCTGCAGGGGGACTTCTACGGCGACGCACTCCAGGGGTCCTTCGCGCGCAAGCTCTTCCAGAACCTCAGCCCGAAGCTCCCCTACGGCTTCGAGACGTGCGTCAGCGTAGACCTCGGCAACTACACGACGCTGAAGTCCCGAGAGCTGCTGACAGCCAAGGCTTCGGCCTCGCTCGCCGATGGGGGGGCGTTCGTGTTCATCGACTCGATCGATCCCCTGGGCACGCTCAACCGCGCCGCCTACGAGCGAATGGGCGCCGTCTTCGGTGGAATGGAGGGGTACGAGCAGGACCTTGGGGGCAAGCCCTGCCAGGATGTCGCCGTGTACCTGAGCACCGAGTCGAAATGCGACTTCGCCGACAACGGTAGACCGGTCGACGGCCCAGGCCCCTCGGGCCGCACGCCCCACGTCGATGCCGCCTTCAGCGCGGCCAGGTCGCTGATCGACAACCACATCCCCTGGGGCGTCGTCACCCAACGTAACCTCGGCGACCTCTCGCGCTATCAACTGCTCGTCCTGCCGAACGTGCTGATGATGAGCGAGGAGGAGGCCGACGCGATCCGCGAGTACGTGCGCGGCGGCGGCAGCCTCTACGCGAGCCGGTACACGTCGCTGATCACGAAGGACGGCCGTCGACTGCTGGACTTCCTGCTTGCTGACGTGCTCGGCGTCTCGTGCCGCGGCGAGACGAAGGAGGGGTTCACATACATCGCCCCAGTGGAGGGGTGGGAGCATCTGCTACCCGAGTACACGACTGAGCACCCGGCGGGCCTGTACGGCCCGCAGTTCCTCGTCGAGCCACAGCCGGGCGCGACGGTGCTGGGCCGGATCGTGCTGCCCTACACCGACCCCGCCGACCCGACGCGCTTCGCCTCGATTCACAACAACCCGCCCGGCGTGCCGACCGACCACCCGGCCATTGTGCTCAACCACTTCGGGCAGGGCAAGGCGATCTACGCCGCGGGCGATCTCGAAGCCGCCGACCCCCACCGCGGCATCTTCATCAGCCTGGTGCATCTACTGGCGGGGCCGTTCGCCTTCGAGGCTGACGCCCCGAAGTGCGTCGAGGTGACCCTCTTCGACCAACCGGACAGACGCCGCTACCTGATCAGCCTGGTGAACTTCCAGAGGGAGTTGCCGAACATCCCCGTCCAGGACATCCGCGTTCGGGTGCGGCTGAACGGCAAACGGCCGCGTCACCTGCGCGTGCTTCCGGCCGGGACGGAGCTGGGCTATGAGCTGGCGGGGGAGTACGCGCAGTTCACGGTACCTCGTGTCGACACACTGGCCATGGTCGCGCTGGACTACGAGTAGAAGGTCCGGGGAAGTCCTCCCGTGCCTTGGGGAGGCCAGCGCACCGGGACGCCGCAGTAGCAGTGAGGGAGGAGTTGAGCGATGACTTCGCGCGAACGCCTGCACCTAGCCCTCAACCACCAGGAGGCCGACCGGATACCGGTCGATCTGGGCTCGACCGCCGTCACCGGCATCTCTGCAAGCACGCTGTCGCGCTTGCGGTTGGCGCTGGGGCTCGACCAGCCCGGCGACCGGGTGAAGGTGATCGAGCCCTACCAGATGCTCGGCGAGGTGACGCACGACCTCCGCGAGGCGCTGGGCATCGACACCACCGGCCTCGGTCGGCGCAGCACGCTCTTCGGCTTCCGGAACGAGGGCTGGAAGGAGTGGGGGCTGTTCGACGGCACGCCGGTGCTCGTGCCCGGGGGGTTCAACACCGAGCCCGAGCCGAATGGCGACCTGCTCCAGTACCCCGAGGGCGACAAGTCCGTCCCGCCGAGCGGACGGATGCCCAAGGGGGGCTACTACCACGACAGCATCATCCGGCAGGAGCCGATCGACGAGGCGAGGCTCGATCCGCGCGACAACCTCGAGGAGTTCGACCCCATCGCCGACGACGACCTCGCCTCGTTCGGCGAGGAGTCCGAGCGGCTGTACACGCAGACCGAGTACGCGCTCGTCGCGAACTACGGCGGCACCGGCTTCGGCGACATCGCGCTCGTGCCCGCCATGTGGCTGAAGCACCCGAAGGGCATCCGCGACGTGGCCGAGTGGTACATGTCGACGCTCATCCGTCGGGACTACGTTCACCGGGTGTTCGAGGGCCAGTGCGAGGTCGCGCTACAGAACCTCGCGCGCATCGCGCCCGTCGTCGGCGACCGGGTGCAGGTGGTAATGCTCACCGGCAGCGACTTCGGGACGCAGCGCGGTCCCTTTGCGTCGCTCGAGACGTATCGCGAGCTGTTCAGGCCGTTCCACCAGGCGCTCAACGACTGGGTGCACGCGAACACCTCGTGGAAGTGCTTCATCCACACCTGTGGCGGGGTCGAACCGCTGCTCGAGGACTTCATCGAGGCGGGCTTTGACGTGCTCAACCCCGTTCAGTGCTCGGCGGCGGGCATGGACCCCAAGCACCTGAAGCGCGAGTACGGCGATCGCCTGACCTTCTGGGGCGGCGCGGTCGATACGCAGAAGACGCTGCCCTTCGGCACGCCCGAGGAGGTGCGACGGGAGGTCCTGGATCGCCTCGAGGTGTTTGCCCCGGCCGGCGGCTTCGTCTTCAACCCCATCCACAACATCCAACCCAAGACGCCGGTCGAGAACGTGCTGGCGATGTTCGGGGCGCTAAGGGAGTTCGGCGGCTCGGCGTAGATCGAGCATGCTCGCTTGGCACTGGCGCCGTTGGAGGCTGGAGGCTAGGCGGGGCCAGAGGAGGGACGTTGCGCATGGAGGTGAGCGGACGAGGAGGGCCTGACTACTGGAACATGCAAGTGCTTGTGACGCCGGTGCCCGCGGGTGCCCGAGCATTCATCTCCACTGACGCGAGTGCGGTAGGGCTCACGTCGGAACAGGGGGATCAGTGGGTCGACCCGTGGACAATGGAGCGGCGTGGGGAACCCGCGGCCAAGCGCGAACTCGACCTCACGCCGGACGGGCCGGGCCATGTCTTCTGGCTCTGCCGGTTCGAGATTCCGGTGGTTCAGCTGCACCGTGATACCCTCCGCTTCCTCCGGGCCGGGCATGCTGTGAGTGATAGGCTGGCGGGCCCGCCGCCCGACGGGTCGCATGGGGAGATGCGGCGCTCGCTGCTAGCCCTATTGAGGGAAGACGCGGACCACGTGTACGCAGTCGGGGTCGTCGTGCGTCTGGACGCAGGGCCCCTGGGACCTGACGACAACCTGGTCGCGGTGCTGGACATCCTCGGCTTCCGCGAGATCGTCCGCAGACACACGTTGGACGAGCTCCAGAGTAAGCTGGCGGGCGCACTCCTTGGCGCACTTGATCTAGCCGTCGAGCTCTCGTCGGTGGCGTTCCTTCTCGACGATGCGGGGCGCCCCCGTCGCAGCCCTCTGACAGAGCGCGTCCAGCACGCCATCATGTCTGACACGATCCTCCTGTACCTGCGCAACCCCTTCGGCGACCCGTTGCGGACGATGGTAGACGCGGCTTCGTGCGTGATCGAGATGGCTGTGGCCATGGGGTGGTTGCTTCGCGGGGCGATCGACGTCGGGCCGTTCCGAGCCTTGGCCGACCACCAGCTGTGCTTTGGCGAGGCCCTGGTGTCGGCATACGACCTCGGCCAAGCCCACGCCTGGGGTGGGTGCGTCGTCAGCGAGAGGGTGCGCGAGCAGTTCCCGGAGGCCGTGAGCCGTCTGCTAGGTGAAGGGTTGCTGGTGGACTACAAGGTTCCCACCTACACCGACGCGGGGCGCCTCAACGTGCAGCGCAAGCCAGCGCTGGCTGTGAACTGGTGCTTCTTCAGCAACAAGGAGTTCCGTGACCGTCGTCACGCGCTCCAGGCGCAGCTCAAGCACGCACCGCACAAGCCCGCGAGGAAGAAGGTCGCGATGGCGCTCCGTTTCGTGGAGGACATGATGAACCAGGGGCTCGAGTCGGTGCGCCCCCGTGTCGGCCAAGTGGTGGTGGAGCGGGCTCCAGGCAGTTAGCTCGCCCACGGCGCAGATCGCCTCGATGAGCATCTGTGCATGACCCGGCAGGGCGCAGACACACATGACGGGCTTCTGGCGGCCCGCCCCGACCGGGTCGGCCCTCTCACTTCAGCCTGAGACGTTCCTCGACTCCGCACGTCAGCGCCCAGTAGAGGACCGCCTGCACGGTGCCGGACGTCGGGCAGCAGCCGGGCCCGCCAGGGGGCTCGGGAAGCGAGGCGTCGCCGTAGGGGATGTGAGTCTGGATGAGGATGTCCGCATGGTCGGGCACTGAGGTGCCCGAGGGGTGCGAGCGGATCGTCTTCTTGGGGTCGCTCAGCGGGGCCATCGAGATGAGCGTGGCCCCACGCGCTTTCGCGTCGATGGCCACCTGCACGTACTCGGCGAGGACGCCGTACTGGTTGCTGGTGACGAGGACGTCGCCCGGCTGCAAGCGGCTGACCTCTCCCGGGGCGACCGGGATCAGCAAGTCCGGGCGCCCGCGGCGCGGGGGTAAGGTCTCGCCGGGCAGCATGTGGCCGGCGGTGTACTGGTAGACCTTGTGCCCGCGGTCGATGGCCTGCGCGATCGCGTCGGCCGCGGCGGTGAGAGGTGGCCACTCCTCCTGGCGGACCGTCTCCAGGTTCCGTCTGAGCACACCGAGGTACTCGCCGGCCAGCCGGGAGGGCGTTGGCCCCTCGGGCGCCGGCCCCGCCGGCAAGGCAGCGGCGGCCCCGGCCTCGCGCTTCGCGGCCTCCAGCTCCCTGTCATCGAACTCCCTTCCCCCCGGGCGCTTGATGCTCATCCAGATGTGCGGCGGGCTCCCGCGCAGTTCCAGGGCCTCAACGTAGGCGGCCGTGAGCGCCCAGAGCACGGCAGCGTTCATGGCCCCGGAGGTTGGCGCAATGGGCTCCGCGAGGCCCGGCAGCGTGATGCAGGCGTCCTCGTCGGTCACGTAGTTGTCGAGTGCGAGGTCGCAGGAGTGGGCGAGGCTGCTTGCGCTCGCGCGCACCGGGCAGATGCCCACGACGAGGGCGCCGCGCTCGCGGGCCGCGCGGGCGACGGCGAGGTCGGCTTCGGAAGCCGCGTAGTCTGAGACCACGATGAGGGCGTCTCGGCCGCGCACCGAGGCCTCTCCCCCGTCGCGCACGGCCTCGATGACCATCAGCCCGCCGGCACGACCGAGCGCCTCTGCCGAGTACTGCCCGCGCTGGTCGAAGATGAGGAGACGTCCCCCCGCCGCGATGCGGTCAGCCAGACGCGATGCCGCTGTGTTGGTGTTGGTGAGCTGCTCCCGTCGGAAGCGGCGCAGGTCCCCCAGGATCCGGTCGAAGTAGGCTCGCATGGCGTTCCCCTTCTCAGCGGCCAGTACACGGCCGCCGGCCAGTGCCACTCCCGCGGCTGTGATGAGACGCCCGAAGGCCCGTCGGGTCATCGACACTCCGCCGCCACCTCCTTCGCGATCCGCGACCACGTGATGAGCGCCTGGCCGCCGTCCGCGTTGATGGTCTGGATGTCGCAGAGCTTGAGGTTGAACAGGTGGTCGCCCGCGGCCTGGGCGAGGCCGCGCAGTTCCGCGCGCATCTCCTCGGCCCCCCAGAGGAAGAGCACGTTGGTCGGGTGCGAATGGACCTCAATGACGACATGCTCGGGCAAGGCCTCCGCGATGGGCGCGACCTGCGACCAGGGCGACACATGGAACTCGCGCAGGTTCGGCAGCTCCCGGATGATCTCCACTTTCCTCGTCAGGTCCTCGCACCCATGGTAGTAGACCTTCCCGAACAGCTCCGCAATCGGCACGTTGTACGGTTGCACGAACTCCGCGTAGGTCGCCGGGCCGTAGGAGGCCGCCGACTGCGCATGCAGGTACCCCCAGCTCTCCAACAGACGGTTCACTGGCGCGCTCTCCCAGTCATCCCACGGACTGTGCAGCGCGCTCTCGGTGGGGCCGTGAACGAACCCCGCCGCCTCGCGCTCGCGGTGGTACTGCACGATCGCCCGGCTGAGGAAGTCCATCAGCTCCTTCAGCCACTCCGGCCGGTCGTAGCAGTCGAGCAGCAGGTTGTCGATCCCGCGCAGCCTGACCGCCCACTCAAACGGCCCATTGTGGAGGGCGTCGCAACGGAAGACGATCGGGAGGGTGTCGCCGATGAGCGCGCTCACCTCCTCTTCCTGCCGCTGCATCGCCTCGGCATCGAAGCGGAACGTGGGGGCTCGGAGGCGCCGGATGAGTTCGGATTCCCCGAGCGGCGGGCGCGGCTTGTAGGCGCCGCCCTCGACCCCGGTCGAGTCCGTCGCGAGCGGCACGCCCCATAGCTCGTCTGCCGCGAGGGGCGGCAGAGCCCAGAGAACGAGCGTAGGGTCGAGCGGCGTATCGTCGGGGATGTGCGCCGCGCGCCAGAGCCGATGGCGGAGGTGCATCTCGATGATGCGCGCCATGCCCTCCTTGTGGATGAAGACGTCCTCCGGCAGAATCTGCCGCCAGACGAGGTCCTGCCAGCCCTGGAACATGGCGCAGCTCACCGCCACCTCGCGCGTGCGACCGTTGAAGTGGTCAGCCCACAGTCGCCGGCGCCGGTCCTGCTCGGGCGAGTGCCAGATGGCGAGGAGACCCTGGGCGAGATCGGCCAGGACAGGGCAAGGTGCAGGTGACATGCCGCGCCGCCTCCGCCGTTCGCGTAGACGAGTCGCTTGGCGACTCGCGTTGGTGCGTGTTCGCCCAGTCGTTCAGTGCCCGCCGGCGGCCAGCGGCTGCACCTCGATCTCGGGCGCGCCCTCGGCGACCAGGCCGAGGTCCCCCGCGCGGGGCTCGCCAAGTCTAGTGACGATCAGCACGGTCGCGGCGGCGGCGAGGGTACCGACGGCAAAGGCGAGGGCGAAACGCGCGTGGCCGATCATCAGGGCCCCGACCACTGGCCACCACGCGAGGGGAAGCATGACGACATAGGAGAAGCCGAGGTACGTCGACCGCCGGCGCTCGGGGGCGATGTCGAGCAGGAAGTTCGTCTGGCCGATGTCCTGCCCCGGCGCAGCGAAGCCGAGGGGGATGAAGGCGAGCGAGAACACAGCCAGGCGCAGGGTGAGTGGCAAGCCGAACCACGTTCCGAGCGGCGTTGCCGGTACCGCCGGCGAGAGCAGGGCGATCGCGGCGGGCAACGCCGCCGTGGCGGACGACCAGATCAGAAGCTTCCGGTTTCCACGCCTGTCGCCGATGCGGCTCCAAAGCACGTTCGAGCCGGCGGAGGCGGCGGCCATGATCGTCAGGAAGGCCCCGACCACCGATTGCGGCGCCTTGAGGACTTCGAGCGCGAACGGCACCAGGAACGGCCCGCTCGAGCCGAAGGCGATGGCGCCGAAGACCCGCGACCACATGAGCAGGCGCCAGTTCCGGTCGCGTCGAAGGAGCCGTAGGCCGCGCACAACCTCCATCGAGAGCGGCAGCTTGTGGCGCTGTACGTTGTGCTCGGGCTCGGTGACCAGCGAGAAGGCGCCGGCGGAGATGGCCATGAGCACTGCGGCAATGCTGAACACGAGCACGTAGTTCTGCGGGAACTGCAACCCGTGGCTCTCCGACAGGATCGCCTTCACGGCGACCCCGGCCCCCATGGCGAGCAGCCCGCCCATGAGGCACCGCAGGCCGAAGAACCGCCCACGCCGGTTGGCGGGCATGGAGTCGGTCACAATCGAGAAGAAGGGAATCATGCCTACGGCGCCCGAAGACGAGTAGAGGAGGAACAGCGCCGCCACCACCACGAACAGCCAGGCGCTGTGCCCATGCGGAGCGAAGGCAACGACCGCGGCGATGGCGAGGATCGCCACCACGCGCCCCACCGAGGACACCCAGTAGAACGGCAGCAGTCGGGCGCGGGTGCTGAAGAACCCACCCAGGAAGATCTGCGGCCAGAACCACCCGCAGGTCACCAGGGCGGCGACGATACCCACCCAGATCTTCCCGCCGCCGGTCAGCGCGAGGACGAATGCCGGCAGGACTGCCGTCGGCTCCATGAAGGCGCTGGCAGCGATGAAGACCACGCCATTGACGACGCCGAGAGCGAAGTTGCGCCTGACCAGAGGCTGGTGGTAGTTGACTCGCATGGCGTGCCCGGCAGGGGCTGCCTCTCAGCGAAAACGGCCCGCCGTTGCCCCGGCGCGGCCATTGGTGTGCCACGACTTCCGATGGGATTCCCCCGACGCCCGGGGCGATTATAGCCACGCACTCGGCGCCCGTCAACCGCCAGCCACCGCGGCTCAGGGTCATTTCATCGTCCGTCGGCTGGGCCGCACAGGGACCGTGCCCGAGAGCGCCGAGGCCCTGTAACCCCTCCGAATCGCGGTGAAGGGGCCGACTGGCCATACGGTGGCGCTACAGTCGGGTGCCCGCCTGGCTCTCCCCCGGGACAATGAAAAGGCCCTGACCGCGGCTCCACCTGCTGTCCCCGTTTCCGGGGGCGTCGCTTTGTGCTATAATTGCGGTATCGTCCGACGAGGTCGCCACAGGTGTTTGACTCGCGGTCCTTCAAACGAGCCGATTTCGTGTTGCTGGGAGCCGCCCTGGCCCTGGTGGTGGTCGGCTGCCTGATGATCTACAGCTGCACGCGGTCGGAGCTCGCGGCCGACGGGCTGCCTCGCTGGACCGTGCTGCGGACTCAGCTCGTCTGGGTCGTCCTGGGGTTGGTCGCGCTCTTCCTGACGATGTCTCTGGACTACTCCCGGCTGAGCGGCCTCTACCTGCCGATCTACGGCGTGGCGATGCTCCTGCTGGCCCTCGTGTTGTTGCTGCCCGAGGTGCACGGGATACACCGGTGGCTGGGGCTGGGCTCGCTGGGAATCCAGCCGGCGGAGTTCGCGCAAATCGCGGTGCTCCTTACCGTGGCTGCCGTGGCCACGGCGCGGGACGAGCCGCACGACTTCCTGTTCCTGCTGAGGAAGCTGGCGTGGGTCGTGCCGCCCGTCCTGCTGATCCTCAAGGAACCTGACCTGGGCACACCGGTCGTCATGCTGGTGACCTGGGGGGTCATGCTGTACCTGTGCGGGGCGAGATGGCCGCACCTGGCAGCGTTCGCCATCGCCGGCGTTCTGCTCTTTGCGGCGGCGTGGTTCGGCGGGGTCATCCACGAGTACCAGAAGGAGCGGATCCTCATCTTCCTCCACCCGTGGAAAGACCCGACCGGCGACGGGTACCACCTTCGGCAGTCGCTGATTGCCATTGGTCACGGCGGCGCCGTCGGGCAGGGCCTGTTCCAGGGCACCCAGACGCGACTGGGCTACATCCCCGAACAGGAGACCGACTTCATCTTCACCGCGATAGCCGAGGAGCTTGGGTTCGTGGGAGGCGTGTTCGTGCTCTTCCTGTTCGGCCTGCTGATCTGGCGGTGCACCGTCGTGATCGCCGAGGCGAAGGACGCCTTCGGTCGGCTCATCGCGGCGGGAGTGATGACGACGCTCGCGGTGCACCTCGTGGTCAATGTGGGCATGACCATGGGGCTGGGCCCGGTCAAAGGCATGCCCCTCCCGCTGGTCAGCAAGGGCGGAAGCAGCATGCTCGCGACGATGGTGGCCATTGGGCTGGTCGAGAGCGTCTACATGAGACGACACAAGATCGCGTTCTAGAGCAGCGCCATGACTCGTGATGCGGGGAAGAAGACGGAACCCACCACCGTCATCGGGTGGCAGGGCTACACGCTGACGGTGCCCGGAGAGTGGACGATCGCAGGGATCGGCGGCGACCACCAGGAGGGGTACCTGCGCCTGGACGGCTCGGACATGCCGCGTTGCGAGATCAAGTGGTTTGCCGACAAGGGCCCGGTGGACATCGGGCAGGTCGTGGGGAACTACGTGAAGGAGATGACGAGGAAGCGGCGCCGACGCGATCCGGAGGTGACCATCCGACGCGACACGCGTCTCCTGGGGCGTCGGCGGGGCGGCAAGTCCCAGTTGGAGTGCTTCGCCTGGAAGTCCGACCGCCAGGCCCAGGGCGCCGCCTGGCGGTGCTCGACTTGCGGTCGCACGACCATCGCACAAGTGCTGGCGCCGCTGGACGAGAGCCTGGAGGAGCTGGCCGAGGAGGTCCTGCTCTCCATCACCGACCACCCGCGGGACGGCTGGACCACATGGGCGACCTACGGCCTCCACTGCGAGGTGCCTGAGGAGTTCAGACTCGACGGGCAGAAGATGATGGCGGGGCTCATCGAGCTGAACTTCATGCTCGAGACCGAGCACCTGGCCGTGCTGCGCTGGGGCATGGCGGACGTGGTACTGGCGCGTGAGGGGTTGCTCGACTGGACGAAGAAGGAGCTGCGCAAGCGGCTCAAGAACTGGGATTGCGCCTTCGAGGAGACCGAGGTCAACGGGCACCCGGGGGTCGTCGTGGCCGGCGACCCGACCGCCCTTCCCGCCCGTGTGAAGCGGTTCGTGTCTCACTGCCTGCGCAAGCCGCACGGCAGCAACGCCAGGGCCCTGGTGTGGCACTGCGCCTCGGAGAAGAAGATCCACTGCGTCGAGTGCATTGTGGATGACGCCCGGCTCGACTTGCCGCAAGAGATGTGCCGCCGAATCCCCTGCCATCGGTGACGGGCAGCATGACGTGCCGACCGCTGGTTCCGGCTTTGCTCAGCTTGCTCTGCCTGCTGGGCGTGGGTAGCGCCGACGACAGCGCGCGCGGCCGCGCGCAGGACCTCGTACGGCAAGCCCAGCGGCTGGCTGCCGACAAGCAGTACGACCAGGCCCTTGGCCTTCTCGCGCAAGCGCAGGAGGCGGATCCGACGTACGACCAAGGGCAGTCGTGGCTGGCGCACGTCTATGAACTGAAGGGCGACAAGGCCCAGGCTCTGACGCACGTCGCCGCGCTGCTCTCGCTGGCGCCGGACAGCGCGTACGGCAAGGAGGCGGCGCGACGCCTTTTCCTCAGTCCGCCCTTCCCTCGCTCTCTCACGGCGGCGACCCGCGCGATCAGCCCGCTGAGGTTCACCGCCGACACCTGCAGCCTGGGCGACGACCGTATGCCCGGCGCCCCGGCCCGGATCGCGCTCACCTATACCACTTCGCCCAAGTACCCTGACGATGCCCCCGGCGGGGGGCCGGTGGTGGAGCGCACGCTCCCGGTGCCGGGCGAGAAGGCCGAGACGGAGCGGTTCAACCGGGCGGTCTACGGCTACCTCGAGGCGCCGGACACGGGCGACCTGAGGTTGCGGGTGATCGCGTACTTCCCCTCGCCGCTGCTCAGCGGGAGCGACCGCGACCTCGCCCCGGTCGCGCAAGCTCTGGTCCATCTGATGCTGCGCTTCCAGTGCTACGGCGAGCGTATTCTCGGCCTGCCACCCCAGGGCGATGCGGAGGGGATCAACCGCCTGTGGCTAGGCCTGGGCGGCCCACCGGGCGCGCAGCGGAGCGACTCGGACATCTTCCTCTACCGCGTGTTGGCCGACGAGCGGCCGCCGGGTGAGTGGCTGCGGCAGCTTGCCCACGAGTGCGGGCACCTCCTGATCCCGCGCATCGGCGGGTTTGCTACGCCGGAGATGTGGGGGAATGGCCGGTTGGGTGAGCGGCTATTCACCTACCTGCTGGCCTGTGAGGCGGGCCGGGTGTCGGGCGATGGCTGGCCGTCCCCCGAGGCGGCGGCCCGGCTCGACCACCTCTGGCCCGGCGGGAACATCGACGCGGAGGGTTACCTGGCGACCTCGGGACGAGCGCCCCTCGTCGTGTGGGCCGCTGAGGGGCCGGCCTCGGAGCTCATTGTCGGGCAGGACGAACGGGCGATGCAGTACTACCTGGGCCTGGCGGACTACATCCTCGCCGCCCACGGCCCGTCCGGGCTCCGCGAGGTCATTCGGCAGTGTGCCGGGACGACCGTGGCGGACTTCGTCTACACCTACAAGCAGACGGTGGCTCGCTGGGCGGAGAGCGGCCCGTTGTCGCTCAAACCTGGTTGCTACGATCCGGGGAATGCCAAGCTAACCACCGCGCCGCCGGCCGCGGACCTCAGCCCGGACCTGGTGACCCTGACCACGGGCGACAGCGTCTGCTATCCGGTCTTCCTGCCTACGGGCCAGTGGCAGCTCGCGGTCCAGGTCCCCGAAGGGGCGCCGGGCGGGCGGCTGCTCGTTTCCTTCGATGGCGGGCAGGAGGCGGAGGCCACCGTCGGGCCCGAGGCGAAGTCGCTTCCGATCGGCCCGCTAACCGAGAGCTGGCACAAGGTGACTCTACGCGCCCCAGCCGAGCAGGCTCTACTCCAGATCGTTCGGCTGACCTTCCGATCAGGCTAGGCGGGCGTCGGCCAACACACCGGCCAACGCTCTGAACGTCCCGGAACAGGGAAGAGAGGGCAAGTAGGCATGAGATCGCGGTCCGTTGGGTTGTTGGTGGTCGTAGTGTTAGTGTCGTTCGGCGCTCTCGCGGCCCTGGCCGGCGGCTGTGGCAAGGTGAAGCAGGCCAAGCAGGCCGTCGATACGGCCCGGTCGGCGGGCAAGCTGGCCCAGACGGGCAAGGCGTCCTCCAGAGATCAGAAGGGCAACAAGATCGACGTGCAGGTTCACAGGAAGAAGGAAGGCAAGGGCACGTGGTCGATGACGGATGCGAAGGGCAACAAGACCACGGCCACCGTCAGCTCGGAGGTCACCGAGAAGGACTTGGGGCTGAAGTTCTACCCGGGCGCCACGGTCAAGCCGGGCACGACCATCTTCGGAACCGGCGCCAAGGGTGGCCCAATGGTGACGGCCACGCTGACCACCAAGGATGACTTCGGCAAGGTCGCCGAGTTCTACAAGGACAACTACGCCAAGGGCAACCAAGTCATGGAGCCCCCCGACTTGCTCATGATCAGGATCGGCAGCGGCGAGGCGGCCAAGAGGGTCTCGGTCAACAAGGACAGGGAGTCGGGCGAGGTGATAGTCGTCCTGACTTCAGGCTCGGGCACCTAGCCGCGTCCGCCCCCCGGAGGGAGCCGGATGAGGCCGCCGAGGCCAGCCCTCGGCAAGCAGGCTTGGGCAGCGGTCCTGCTCACGGTGGCCGTGGGGCTGTCGACCGGCTGCCCACGCCGCCCACCCGATGGGCAGCGGACCGTGCAGCCGGTTGGCTCCGCCGCAGTTCCCGCCTCACAGAGCCGGGCCGCTCCCGAGCAGACGGGAGTGTCCCGGTCGGACGGCCCCGCCGGCGCCGGTGGCAGCGTCACCATCGAGCAGAGGCCGGGAGGCGCCACCTGGAGGCTGACCGACCGGAACGGCCGCACGACGACCACGACGACGACCACCGCGGTAACGGAGGCCGACCTGGGGGTAAGGCTCTACCCCGGAGCGGCCGTCGTGAGTGGCGGCAAGACGTCGGCGGCGCGCGGCAACGGAGCGAACTCGTGGGCCGTAGTGGAGCTGCTCACCAAGGACCCCTTCGACAAGGTGGCTGCCTTCTACCGCCGTGCCTACGCCAAGGGGAACCAGGTTGTCGAAGGCTCGGGATCGCTAGCCATCATCGTGGACTCGGGCGGCCGAGGCACGAAGACGATCACCGTGACCCGCGAGGCGAAGGGTGCCGAGACCCGCATCGCGCTGAGCTCGGGCTCGTAGCGGCGGCGCGCTTGCCGGAGGGGCTTCAGCCCCCACCGCCGTTGTCGTTCGCGTAGGTCCAATGCTGTTCAGTTGGAGGCACACGGCCTTGCGGACGAGGGCGTCCGCGCTCCCAGCAACGGCGTATCGGCGCGCGCGCTCGCCCATGTGAGCAGTATTGCGCCTGCGCGTTGCCCCGTGAGCTCCGCCCTGACTCCATGACCGATGACATCGACCCCCGCAACCGACTCAACGACCTCCCGAACCGGGAATGGCTGAAGGCTACGAAGAGCTTCTGGGTCTCGGAGGACGACGCCAAGGCGGTGGCACTTCCCGACTGGGACGAGTACGTCGCATGGCTGCGAGAGCGCCGGGGAGATGCGGCCGTCGAGGAGCTGCTGGGACAAGTCACCGGCAGCCTCGTCTACAGCCAGACGCCGCCGCGCAGCAAGCTCAAGAGCCGGCACCCAGCCACCTTCTCGGAGAAGGACGTCGCCCGGCTCATCCGCCTGTTCACCAAGGCGGGCGGGCGCGTGCTCGACCCCTTCGTGGGCACCGGGTCCACGCTCATAGCCTGTGCGATGACCGACCGGGTGGGCGTGGGTGTCGAGTTGTCCCCTGAGTGGGCCGACATCGCACGCGCGCGACTGCGGGAGGAGGCCGGCTTGCCCGGACAGCTCCAGCAGGTGCTCCAGGCTGACGCTCGCGCCATCCTGCCAACGCTCGAGCCGGAGTCCTTCGACCTGCTCCTCACCAGCCCCCCCTACTGGAGCATGCTGCGGAAGAGGCCCGGCCCCAAGGCGAAGATGGAGCGGGTCTCGCGCGGCCTCGCGACCCACTACAGCGAGGCGGCGGACGACCTCGGGAACATCCCGGACTACGATGGATTCCTCCGCGCGCTCGGCTCGATCTTCGCCCTCGCGCTTCCGCTGCTCAAGCCGGGAGCGTACGCGTGTGTGATCGTTTCCGACTTCCGCCACGGGAAGCGCTTCGTGCTCCACCATGCGGACGTGGCCCGAACGCTGGAGGAGATCGGCTACGAGCTCAAAGGACTGACGATCCTGGCGCAGGACAACAAGGGCCTCTACTCACTCGGCATCCCCTACGCCTTCGTCTCGAACATCCACCACCAGTACATCCTTATCCACCAGAGGCCACCACAGGCCAAGAGGACTTCGGACCTCGGACTTCGGACCTCGGACCAACGGCTGCGACTCCAAGAGCCTCACCGCGGCGCCGGGTCCGTCTGAGGTGTTGCCGTTGGTCTGAGGTCTGAGGTCTGAGGTCTGAGGTCTGAGGTCTGAGGTCTGAGGTCTGAGGTCTGAGGTCTGAGGTCCGAGGTCCGAAGTCCGAGGTCCGAGGTCCGAGGTCCGAGGTCCGAAGTCCGAGGTCCGAAGTCCGAAGTCCGAAGTCCGAAGTCCGAGGTCCGAAGTCCGAGGTCCGAAGTCCGAGGTCCGAAGTCCGAGGTCCGCCGTCACACCAGCGCCAGCACATCCATCGTGGCGGCGCAGACCCAATGGATGAGCCAGCAGCCGACGGTGGAGCGACTCCGGTAGGCGGTGACGCCGAGGAGGAGGCCGGCAAAGACGGACCCGATCACCTCGGATTCGACCTTGCCGAAGTGCATGACCACGAAGGGCACCATCTGGATGACGATGGCCGCTGGCCCGAAGCGCGTCCGCAGGCCCTGGAGGAGGTAGCCCCGGAAGAAGAACTCCCAGGCGAAGAAGTAGGCGCCGTAGGCGAGCTCCCAGGGGATCAGCAGGAGTGGTCGGTGGCGGGCCGGCTCGAACATCGGGTAGTAGTCCCGGAAGGCCGTGAAGCGGGAGGCGATGGCGATGACGGGCAGGACGACGGCGAGGTAGACGCCGGCGTGCCGCAGCCAGATGCGCCACTCGCCGAGGGTCAAGCCGTAGTCCGCCAACCGGTCCTTGGTGAAAAGCTTGATGAGGGCGATCGGCACCAGGAGCAGACAGACGAAGTTCAGCGCCGCCCACCCGAACAGGTGCCACCGGGGGGAGACGAGGCCGAGTTGGAGGAAAGCCTCCCGGTAGAACCTGACGACGAGCAGCAGCACCGCACCCGAGAGGCCCACCAGGCCGGGCGGCCCGGAGACCGCGGCGCCCAGAAGGCGGGCCGAGGCCGCGAACTCGGAGGGAGGGGGCCCGACCGGTTGAGCGGGCGAGGGCACGGGGTCGGACACTACTGCTCCATGCTCCAGACTTGCAGGCCGCCGAAGTCGAAGGTGAAATCCAGGATGCGTCCGCCGGCGGACTCGAGGGCGCGACGCACCGCCCCCTCCTTGTCCGGGGCGGAGTAGAAGAGCAGACACCCGCCGCCGCCCGCGCCGCAGATCTTGGCCGCCAGCGCGCCGGCGTCCCTGCCCGCAGCCACCATCTCGGCCATCCGTGGGGTGAGCACAGCCTCGGCCAGCCGGATGCGGGCCTCATACTCCTCGTTCAGCAGCGCAGCGAATCGGCCCATGTCCTCCGCCCTCAGGGCGCACGCCGCCTCCTGCGCTACGCGCTTGACTGCGCGCAGGCTCTCTCCCACCACTGGCTCGCCCTGCCCATAGGCTCGGATCATCTTCGAGTTCGTGTCGCCCGACAGCCGCGACTGCCCCGAGTAGCAGAGCACGAGGTGCTTCTCCAGATCGGTGACCAGGCCCCGGCTGACCTCGACCCGCTCCACGGTCACCTGATCGCCGTGGAACTCCATGTAGTTGAGGCCGCCCACGGCGGCCGCGTACTGGTCCTGCTTGCCCCCGATGATCCCCATCTCCTCCTCGATGTCGCAAGCCATCTCGGCGAGCTCATAGCGGCTCTTGCGGCTCTTCATGCCGGTGAGCAGGGCCTGGCGCCGGTCGAGCAGGGCCAGCAGCGCCACCCCCACGGAGGCTGACGAGCCGGTGCCGGACCCCGGCGGGGCGTCGGTCCGCACCGTCACGTCGATGCCGTCACTTTCGCCGAACCGTTGGACGGCGAGGGTCAGGAGCCGGAGGCTGCTTTGCTTCTCTACGTCGCGGATCTCGACCGCCTCCACGTACTCCTGGAGGTCGTCCGACTCGACCCGTACGCCCCCGTCCCTCGGCTTGAGCGTGCAGTAGGCATAGCGTGCGATCGCAGCGTTGAGGACAGCCCCGCCCTCCCGATCCCGGAACACCTTCAGATCGGTGGTGCCGCCGGCGAAGTCGATCCTGACCGGAGCGCGACTGCGAAGGACCATGGGCGATCACACCCTGTCGCAGGGATTCCCTATACCGTTGGGCCAACGCGGTAGATGGCGAACTCGGCGTGCCCCAGCCGCTCGGAGCACGTCGGCTCGCCGGACGCCGCGGCCAGCACGCGCTCGAATAGGGCGTCCCCCACCTCCTGCACCGTACGCCCTTGGCTGACGACCACGCCGGCGTCGAAGTCCATGTCGTCGCTCATCTTCTCGAAGAGGGGCGTGTTGGTGCTGACCTTGACCACCGGCGCGGCGACCGACCCCACGGGGCTGCCGCGACCCGTGCTGAAGACCACCATCTGCGCGCCGCCCGCGAGCATTCCGGTGATCTGCTCGATGTCCTGCCCGGGCGTGTCCATCACCACCAGGCCCTTGCGCGTGGGCCGCTCCGCGTAGCCAATCACCTCTTGTACCGCAGTTGTTCCGCCTTTGTGAACGCAGCCAAGGGATTTCTCCTCGAGAGAGCTGATGCCACCCTCGATATTGCCTGGTGTAGGATTCCCGCCACGGATGTCCGCGCCGTAGGTGATCACCCGCTGCTCCATTTCGCAGACGATCTTCACCACCTGTTGCCCGACGGCTGCGTCGCGGGCCTGCTCGGCGAGGATGTGCTCCGCGCCGATCAGCTCGGTGGTCTCGGCCAGGATTACCGTGCCCCCCGCCTCCACCATCCGGTCAGCCGCTCGCCCGATGACCGGGTTCCCCGTGATCCCGGACCATCCGTCAGAGCCACCGCACTCCGTGCCGAGGATGAGGTCGGAGACCGGGACGGACTTCCGGGGCTGCGCCGAGGCCCCGCGCGCCAGCTCGGCCGCCATCTCGACGCCCAGCGCGATGGCCTTGGCCGTCCCGCCCACATCCTGGATGTCGAAGACCTTCACCGGCTTGCCCGAGCTCGCGATGCCATCGGCCAGCTCCACCGCGGGCACGCCTTCGCACCCCAGGCCCACGATGACCACCCCGTAGACGTTCGGGTTGCGCCCGACTCCGATCAGCGTGCGCGCCGTCTGGTCGCGGTCGGGGCCGATCTGCGAACACCCATGCTGGTGCGGTGCCGCCGTGGCGCCGGGTACGCGCGCTGCGATCTGCTGGGCCACATGGGCGGAGCAGACGACGGAGGGGATCACGAGGACGTGGTTCCGCACCCCTGCCGGGCCGTGGGAACGGGGGAAGCCCCAGAGAGTGTCGCCCACCAGATCGCTCCTCAGGGTGGCCCGGACGGTCTAGCCCGCGCAGTCGGCTACCTCGCCGATCAGGTCCTCGATCTGCTCCCGCGATACCCCACCCCAGCGCACCACCCTCGGCGGCGATGCGGTCACATCGACCACCGTCGAGGGCATCCCACTGCTTTCGGTGTCGGCCCGTACGAGCACGGCAAGCCACGGCGCCAGCATCGCGAGGACGTCAGCCGCCCGGGTCGTGCCGGGCTCGCCTGAACGGTTGGCGCTGGTCACGGCCACTGGCACGCCCGCCGTGCGGATGATGCTCCGCGCCAGGTCATGATCGGGCAGACGGAGAGCGACGGTCGGTCCGCCGCCCGCGGCCTCGTCGCAGATCGCGTTGGTTCGGGCCACGGCGATGGTCAGCGGGCCAGGCCAGAAGCGCTCCATCAAGGCCCAGGCAGCCGCCGGCACCTCGCACGCATAGCGTGCCACATCGCTCATGTCGGCGATGAGCACCGGGAGGGCCTTCTCCTGGGGCCGGCCCTTGGCCTGGAACAACCGGTCCACCCCCCCGGGGAGCGAGGCGTTCGCGGCGACCCCGTAGACGGTGTCCGTCGGGAAAGCGCCCAGACTCCCTGCCCGGAGGACCTCCGCGACGAGGGCGAGGTCGCCGGGAGACAGCCTGCCCCCGCACGGCCGCAGGACCACCGGCCCTCCTGGCTCAGCCGCTGAGTGGTTCGGCGATGATGACCCGGTCGATCCCATTGAGGTCCTTGATGACCGACACGATCCAGGCTGGCCACGCCTCCCGGCAGAGCGCGGCGACCCGTCCGGCCTGTCCGAGTCCTACCTCGAAGGCGACCAACTGCAGACCCGGCAAGCGCGCCGGGCATTGGGGCATTATTCGTTCGTACAAGCCCATGCCCTGCTCCCCCTCCCCCTGCCACGCGATGCTCGGTTCGTGGAGGGCAACCTCTGGTGGGAGGCTCGACACGTCCCGCGGCGCGATGTAGGGGGGATTGCACACCAGGCAGGTGACCTGCTCGGCCAGACCGGCCGTGACGACCGGCTCGAGGCCGGGACCGAGGAGAAACCGCACGCGCCCAAGGCCGAGGGCCTCGGCGTTCTCGCGGGCGAGGGCGAGGGCCTCCGGGGAGACATCGGTCAGGATCGCGGGCATACCCGACGTCCCGGAAGCCAGCGACAGGCCGATCGCACCCGTGCCAGCGCCCACATCGAGAAGGAGGCCGGTCTCGTCGACCTGCGCCAGCCGTTGGCGGACCTCCTCGACGAGCACCTCCGTCTCGGGCCGAGGCACCAGTGCTCGCGGGTCACACCTGAAGCGGAGGCCCATGAACTCGGTGTGGCCGATGACGTACGCGAGTGGGCGGCGCGTAGCCCGCTCGCGTACCAGCCGCTCGAACCGTCTTGCCGCGTCGGGCGCGACGGGATCGCCGAGCTGGAGGTCCAGACGAGAGAGGGGCAGACCGAGGGCGGAGGCCAGAAGAATGCGAGTCTCAGCGAGAGCGTCGCCGATGCCGGAGTCGGCAAGCTCGTGGCCGGCCGAATCCAGGAGCACGTGACCCGTGAGACCGGAGGGTACGAGCCGGCAAAGGTGACGGCGTGAATGGCAAGCCATCACTCCGCGTGCCTCGGCGGCCAGGCGAGTCAGCGCCCTAGGCCAGCCAGTTCTCGATCACCAAGCCGGGCACCCGCCTGAAGTGCGCCTCATTGCCAGTCACCAGCGTCAGCCGATGCGCGAGTGCGACGCTCGCGATCATGAGATCGGTCTCACCCAATGGGGTGCCTCTTGCTTCGAGTTCCGCACGCACACGCCCGTACTGCTCGGCCGCCGCGTCGTCGAAGGGCAGCACAACCACGAACGGGAAGACGTGAACCTCGTAGAGCTCCGACAGCCGCTGCGACCCGGCCTTCTCGATCCCGTAGCGAACCTCGGCCAGGTTCACTGCGCTCGTGTAGAGAACTGCCGCTCCCTCGAGCCCCGCTCGGACCCCGTCCGGGACGCGTTGCCGCACCAACGATGACAGCACGTCCGTATCCAGCAGCCTCATCCTGTCCGCCTCCCCGCGACGGCGGATCCCGCTCGAAGACGGGGTCCGCGGCGCTCACTATGCCGCGACAGTTCGCGGGGGACGGGCATCGCGCTGCTGCACGACCCGCTCCATGAAGTCGGCAAACCGGTCCCCCTCCTCTCCACCCGTGCCCAGGACCTCGGTCAGCCGCCAGCCCGCCTCGCCTTCAGGCGTGCCCAGGGGCACGATGGCCGCCAAAGGCCGTCCATCACGCTCCACCACCACTCGGGTGCCGTCGTGGCACACCCTCTCCACGACATCCTCGAAGCGGCTCTGCGCTTCGGTCACGCTCATCGTCTCGGTCCGCTTCGACACGGCGTGCTCACCCCCTCGCCTTGCTCTGCGCCTCAGTTCCGGTCGTCATCGCCAGGGACAGCCGCAAACGCCGCCAGCTTCCTGTCGTGCTCTGCCTGTGCGAGGGCCTCGAGCAGCTCGTCGATGTTCCCCTGCATGATGGACGGGAGGTGGTGGATCGTCAAGCCGATGCGGTGATCGGTGAGACGGTCCTGAGGGAAGTTGTAGGTGCGGATTTTGTCGGAGCGGTCGCCGGACTTCACCTGTTCCCGGCGGGTCTCGGCTTCCTCGCGATGCCGGCGCTCCATCTCGATCTCATACAGCTTCGATCGGAGGATGCGCAGGGCCTGCTCCTTGTTCTGGTGCTGGGAACGCTCATTCTGGCAGCTCACCACGATGCCCGTCGGCTTGTGCTTGATCCGGACGGCGGTGTCGTTCTTCTGCACGTGCTGCCCGCCGGCGCCGGAGGACTTGAACGTCTGGATCTCGCAGTCATCCACGTCGAGTTCGACGTCCACTTGCTCCGCCTCGGGGAGGACGGCGACGGTCGCGGCGGAGGTGTGGATGCGCCCCTGGGACTCCGTTGCCGGCACGCGCTGGACGCGGTGCACCCCGCTCTCGTGCCTGAGCTGCTTGTAGCCCCCGCGCCCCTCGACCGCGAAGACGATCTCCTTCAGGCCACCGAGGTCGCTGGGGCTGCTGTCGAGAACTTCGACCTTCCACCGCCGTCGCTCGGCCAGGGCCGCGTACATGTCGAAGAGGTTGCGGGCAAAGAGCGCCGCCTCCTCACCGCCTGTCCCTGCCCGGATCTCCATGATCACGCTCTTCTCTTCGGCCTCATCCCTGGGCACCAGGACCTCGAGCAGCGCCCGCTGCGCCTCCTCAAGTCTCACCCCGGCGCCGCTCAGCTCGTCCTGGTAGAACGCGCGCTCCTCCTCGTCAGCGGCGTCGGCCAGCAGCCCCCGGGCCTCCTCGACATCGCGGAGGGCAGCCCGGTAGCCGGCGTACCTCTCCACGGTGGGAGCCAGCTCCGCGTGGCGCTTGCCGAGGTCGCGGAAGAGGTTCGGGTCGGCGATGACCTCCGGATCGCTCAACCGGCGCTCCAACTCGTGGAACTCCTCCACCAGGTTCTCGAGCGCGGCCAGGTTCATACCGGCTCTTCCTTCCCCGAGTCATGCGCGGCGGGCTGGACGGCTCCGTACGCCGCGGCAGGCGGCCAGCCTGCCGGTAGCGGAACCTCCGAGGCGACGGCCGCCAGCGCGTAGATGGCTACGTCAACCATCCCCCGCTCGGGCTCGCGCGTGGTCATCCGCTGTAGCAGCAGCCCCGGCCCGGACATGAGGCGGGCGAGCACCGAGTTCCGGTGACGGCCCGCCAGGCGCGTCGTCTCATAGGCCAGCGCCGCGACCACGGGCACCATCAGGAGCCGCAGCCCGAGCCGCCAGTACCACACGGGCCAGCCGAAGAACCAGCCCACGATGATCTTCAGCACGATGAAGAGCAGCAGGAACGCTGTGCCGCAGCGCGGGTGCAGTGGGCTGTGCTTCGCGGCACTTACGGGGTCGGCCCCCCCGTCGATCTCGAGGGCGTTGATCGTCTTGTGCTCGGCCCCGTGGTACTGGAAGACCCGCCGCACCTGGGGCATGAGCGAGATCAACCCGACGTACCCCAGGATCAGCCCCAGCCGGATCGCGCCCTCGACCACGTTCTTCGCCAGGGCGGCGCCATAGCCCTCACCCAGCTTGACTAGCCCCGCCAGGAAGCTGGGCAGCAGGATGAAGAGCCCCACCCCGAGAGCCAGCGCCGGCATCATCGCGAGCCACAGCGCGCGATCGCTCACGGTCTGCGGCGGGGGGGCCTGTGGCCTCGGCTGGAGTGCCCACAGGCTGATCGCGCCGGCAATGAGGGCCAGCACGAAGCCCAGACCGATCCGGACCACCTTCGGGTCCCAGGATGCTGGATCCTCGGGGAGCCAGCGGACGACGACGGGCGTCAGGAAGCGCGTGCCGGCGTAGACGGCGGCGATCACTGCAGCGGCGACGACGGCGACCAAGCCCCAGGGCGTGCCGGCCGGCTGGGCAGGCTGCGTCGGCTCCGGCTCGGTCTGCGCCTCATCTTCCAGGGCCACATTCGCCGAGAACTGCAGGCTGCGCAGCCCCAGCGTGAGCGTCTCGACGAGCATGAAGGTGCCGCGGACGAACGGCAGCCTCGCCCACCGTGAGCCCTGCAGGAAGTGCGGCACGGGGCGCTGGTCGACGACCACGCTGCCGTCGCGGCGGCGGACGGCAGTGGCGTACTCGTCGACGCCACGCATCATGACGCCTTCGATGACGGCCTGGCCGCCGTAGAAATGGGGCTCACCCACGGGGATTCCGGCAGAACCTCGTGGCGCCGGGCAGCCTCCTGGGAGGAGCCCGGCGCCAGAATGGTGGGGCTACTCGGCGGCTTCCTCGACCTGGTCCTCATCCACCGCCTTACCGCCGACGGTGCCGTACTTCTTGTCGAGGCCGTACCGCTTGATGAACCGCTCGACCCGCCCCTCGGTGTCGATCATCTTCTGCTTGCCCGTGAAGAACGGGTGGCACTTCGAGCAGATCTCGAGGCGAATCTCCGGCTTGGTGGAGCGCGTCTTGAAGGTCCCGCCACAGGCGCAGGTGACCGTACACTCCATGTACTGCGGATGGATTCCGGGTTTCACAGCCGCTACCCCTCTCTGTCAGACACATGCGGCGCAGGCGTCTCGCCCGCCTCCGCTCATTCGCAGGCGAGACACCCGCGCCACGGGATGCTTGTGGTTGCTTCCCGACGCGGTGTCATTATACCACTGGCAGAGGCTGTGACGCAAGGGCGGCGAACAGGGGGGTGCAGCCGCAGACTGTCGGTAGCTGTGGCAGTGCCAGCGTCCGTGTGCTGCCAGTGGCGCCACTGAGAGTTCTTTAGTCAAGTAGGCGCGTGGTCATGTTGTGGCAGCGTGAGAGGTCGGGTGTCGCCGGGGAGGGTGAGAGCGCTGAGCGGCGGGCGCTCCACCGCGCG
>Ga0315289_10000296_pt1 | contig 79067 bp, 66 predicted proteins | sample YL17G11_40_MG_FD_203452 | JGI IMG/M metagenome (GOLD analysis project Ga0315289, IMG submission 203452) | Sediment microbial communities from Yellowstone Lake, YNP, Wyoming, USA - YL17G11_40 | ecosystem: Environmental > Aquatic > Freshwater > Lake > Sediment | place: USA: Wyoming | collected...
CAACGTCCACTTCCATTTCACGCCGACCCATGCCTCGTGGCTCAACCAAGTCGAGATCTGGTTCAACATCCTCTCCCGACATGCCCTGCGGCGCGGCAGCTTCACCTCGCCGCGCCAAGTTCGCGAGCCCATCGAACGCTTCACCGAAGCCTACAACCCAGACGCCGCTCCCTTCGAATGGCACAAGGCGACCATCACTCCAGGACGTCTCCGATCATCCTATGCGGACTTACGCAAGTGAGCACTAGCTGGCATCAAAGGTCAGAACCTGCACGGTGCTAGCAGGAGCCTCGTGCCAACCGGGCCCTGCAGGTGGAGGACGGCGTCGCGACGTACTATCAGGAAGACGCGCTCAACGAGTTGGCACAGGGAGGGACCGCGCGCGCGGACAGGTGCTTGGGAAATCCGGGAGGGAGCCTCTTCTCGCTGGCTCGCCCCAGTCGTGCGGCAGTGCGGCGCGATGCATAGTCGGTCGCAGGCGCGAAGGGCCTCCGTCCCCTTGCCCCGCCCAAGCTAGAGGAGGCTCACAGCAATGGGCGCTGGTGACTGCATCGTCGCACTTCTCGACATGTTGGGGGCGCGCACCGCTGACGAGGAGGTGACTGACCGCCTGTACAGGAGCATGGGCTTCCTGCGAGAGCGCATGGAGTTTCGTGCCCACGACATGGTTCGACAGGGCCAGGGCTGGATCCAGCACTTGCCCTCCCCGCAGACACTGGCCTTCGGCGATTCCCTGCTGTTCCTGTGGGAGGTGGGCCAGGAGAGCAAGTGGCTGCCCGTTGTCGGGCAGTTGCTCTCTGACGTTTTCCTAGACGCACTCGAAAAGGGGGTGCCCCTGCGAGGTGCGATCAGCTACGGCCACGCCCAATACGACAATGCCGTCGTCCTTGGCCCAGCCATATCCGACGCTGCGGAATGGTACGAGGAGGTCAATGCGCTGGCTGTGGTGGTAACGCCTCGTACTGGCCTGCTGCTGGATGATATTGAGTGCCAGATGGGTGCGAAGAGACTGGCTCGTGCCTTCATCAGACATGGGTTCAGACTCAAACGCCAGGAGGGAGACAGGCAGCTATGGACCGTCTCCTGGCCGGCGAGCCCGCGTGAGCACGCCCAGGGGCAGAGCATCGGCGGACAGGACATCCGCCGAACCGTGCTATCGTGGTTGCGGGAATTCGCCATGCCCTATGGCACCGAGTGCAAGTACTACGAGGCACTCAGGGTCTTCGACGAGTACGAAAGGGAATTCCCACACTTGCAGGACCATAGCGGATGAACCCACCACAGAACGGCCGGTGCGCTCGTGGAGGGCGGCGTCGACCTCCTCTCTCCCCCACCTCACGCGCATGGTTGCGGCGTCAACGTCAGACCCACGCTCGGCCGGCATCTCGAGGAGCCGCTCATGCTCGACGCGCAGGCCGACGGCGCTAAGCAGACGGTCGCGGCTTCGTGCACCTTCGCGCATTCCGCAGGAGACAAGACGCTCATGCGGGAGGCGAGTGCGCTCATGCGGGCCCTCGTTCGCTGCGATTCGCACTGCGCTGGGCGTTCGGTCAGCTTCCAGGTGACCGAACGTCAGTGCCCCCTCCAAAGCATGCCCGGGGAGGCCGAGACGGGGCGGGTCAGGCGGGAACGTTACTCACGCAAGGCGTGAGATGCCCGCGCGGCATCGTCTCACCACCGACACAGACGCCCACCGCGCCCGCTGAGGTCGTGGTCGGCGCCTGAGCGTCTCGTCGACGGTCCTGCGGTCACGCGTCCCCGGCGTCCGTACTGTGACCTTGGCCAAACGGGCCGCTACGGACAGTTGGGGTTGCACTCCTTGCGGAAGTGGGCGCCGACAGCTACCACTTCGGTCGTCCTGTACGCGCACGGGCAGGCTGGGCTGCTGGTTGACCCGATGTAGACATGGTAGACGATGTTCAGGTTAAGGGCAGCCGTGTATTGGCCCGAGGCGTTCGTGGGTATGACCGTTGTGTTGCCGCCGTCGACGAAGATCACCTGATGGACGGTGGTGACCGGCTCCCACCCCCGCCTGAACACATACCCCATCACGGTGCAGGTACTCGCGACGCTGGCCGACAACCTGCGGGTCGCCCGTGGCGCTGGCTTCTTCTCGGCCGCCTTGCGCGCTGGCCCCTTCGCGGTCACCTTCCCGACCGGCTTCTTCGCGGTTGGCATGCCCACTGACCTCCCTTGGTGGACCGGCTAGTTGCCGGCCCTGAGTCGCGCTACCGCGCCGCGAGCGCCCGACGGTGCACTCTCCGTCACCACATCGGCATCGGGCCCAGAGCGGCGATGTTCCCGATCCAAGCATCGATCTCGAATGCGCGCGCGGCAGCGGAAGGCACGGCATCCGCCGCGCCGCTGCCGATAGGTTCCAGGGTGCCGCTACCCTCTTCGGTCCACCGCAAGGCGCCTAGCAGCGCGCCACTCTTGTCGATCCGGCCCGATCCCGACAGCCCGGTTGCCAGCACGAACCGGCCGTTGATCCCGCCCGCCCCCGTGAACTCCCACTGCTGCCAGCCACCCTGAGCGGCCCCCCAGACATGGAACGTCTGCTGCCCGCCAAGGGAGGATCGGAAGGTGCCGGTACCCCCTCGGCTGTAGGACGGCGCGAAGCGCGGAACGAGTCTGAGCGGCACCCCGACTGCGAGCACCGAGCCGTCAGCCAGCGTCAGATCGAGCCGGTCGTGCGCGGTCGTGCGGTGGTGGTCGAACCCCATGCCCTCCCCCGAGGGGAGTTCGGCCGTGCCCCTCTCATACTGTTCGGCCACTGCCGACCCGAGGTTGAGCCCTTGCTCGTAGTGAAGCTGGGCACCGTCCCAGGCCACTTCCCGCATCCGCCGCCTCTGCCAGCGTCCCTCCGTGCGGGGGGCGCCCCAGTAGACGTGCGCTGTTCGCTCGCGACTGAAGCGAAGCGTCTGCTGCCCTGATCCGTCCGGTCGGAATAGCACGAGCACGATCGTGCAATCGGACATGACGCCCCGGTACCGCTGCGAGCCGGGTGGGTCGCCCGGTTCGGGGGGCAGGGGGCGGTACCCGGGTGTGCACGACTGACTCGCCGACCCCTCAGCACCGTACAGGACCGCGAACCACCGCTTGACGAGCATCACCGCTGTCAGGTGGTCATTGGCAGCCGTCTGCAATTCGGTCAGTTCGCCGGGGACGGCGGGTACACCTGCCCCCGAGCAGCCGTCGCAGAGCAGCCCTGCGACGAGCGCGGCGATGACGACCATGGACGCGGCGACACATGCTCTCATTTCCCATCCCCCCTGAGCCGTCACGTCTGGCGACGGTCGGTCGGTCCCCGCCGCGTACGCTTTCAGAAGCGGTACTCGGCGCCCGCTTGGATCGTCCGACCGCGAGCCGGGTAGTCGGGCCAGAACTCGTAGCGGTTGCCGAGTACGTTGTCGATGACCACGAAGACGTTAAGGTGGAGGTTGAACTGCTGCGTCGCCTTGAGGTTCACCACGTCGTATGAACCGAGATGTGTCGCGTTGGCGAGGTCTGCATAACGGCTGCCCACGTGCACCCACGACAGTCCCGCCCGCAGCCCGCAGCGGCTGAGGAAGTCCACGGCGACCTGACTGGTGAGCCGAGGCTGCAGCGGGATGTCGAGGCCGGGCCCGGCGTTGTTACTGCTGTCGGTGAAACGGAGCCAGGCGCTGGCGCTGAGCTCGCGAGTCAGCCAGTGCTCGCACTCGACCTGCGCCCCCTGCAGCGACCCGGCAGCAACCACGGCGCCGGCCTGGCCGGGAGCCCACCGAGGGTCCTGCAGGTCCACGATGAGGTTGCGGAGGGTCCGGTAGAACCCGGCGACTCTGAAAAGAGACCCGTTCCTCGGCATGAGCTGGTACTGCAGCTCGTAGGTCTGGCTGAAGCCTCCGCCCGCAAGATCGAGCGGCGACAGGCCGTCGGGGAGCGCCCAGTGATCGACCGGAGAGAGCTCCGACACGTCATCACGCAGCACGGGTCGGGTCAGGAGGATGACCGTGCTCCCCCGACCCAGGTTCCGGACGACGTACGCCTTGGGTCGCCAGACGGGGGTCGCGTGCTGCGCGGTGGCCAGCCGCCCGCCCAGCATCACCCTCGTGTCGGACCCGAAGCGCTGCTCGTCCTGGACGTAGAGCGTGGCGGCGTTGCGGTCCGTCTGGTTGCTGAAGGGAGTGTAAGTGACGGGATCGGGAGAGCCCGGCGGGTTGAGGGTGGCCATCACACCGGACAGTTCCCGGGTCTCCCCCGACACGGCGGCGCCCGCCACGAGTTGGTTGCGCGACGAGACCCGTTGGTCGAACCGCGCCTCCCCCATCGGGCCCCGGTACTGGATCTCCAGGCGCGGGAAGGGTTTCGGGTCGGGCAAGAGGGCGTCTGGGTTGCGGTCAACCTGAGTGGCCTGCCGGTACCCCAGCCGGAGGGTGACCCGTCCATCGCTCCCCAGGGGCAGTCGGCCGAGGGCCTGGGCCTCCCGGCCGTTGAACGAACTGCGGTAGTTGGGGTCCTCCGGCACGTCGCCCGGCAGCGCCCGCCCGGGCTTGTCGCGGTCCTCGTCCTGGGAGGTCAGGTAGAGGGCGCACGTCTGATTGGCCGCGGGCTGGCGGCCCACGATGGCCACCTCGGTGTAGCGCTCCCAGGTCGAGTGCGGCCGACCGTTGCTGTTCCGCTCATACTCGAAGCTCGTGTAGAAGCTGTTCTGCCCGCCGTCGCCTCGGCCGTCCGTCTTGGCCCGGCCACGGAAGGAACTCCCCGCCTCCACGTGCGCCTCGGTGCGGGCGTACTGCCGCGTCTCGAGCATCGACGCGGGCTCGAGCGCGATCGCCTCCAGCTGCTCCCGCTGCGCGTCTCGCGACCGGCCCTGCCGCAGGTAGACCTCGGCCATCTCCAGGTGCGCGAGGGCGTACGTCCGGTCCAGCTCGAGGGCTCGACGGAGGGACGCCCAGGCCTTGTTGACGCGGTTCTGCTCGAGATACACCCGCGCCAGCGTCGTGTGAGTGCGCGCCGAGTCCTCGCCGAGACGGACGGCCAACTCGCCCTCCCGCACCGCATCGGCGAAGCGGTTCTGGTCGAGGTAGGCCAGGGCGAGATTGGCGTGCGGCATGCTCCACTTGGGTTGGAGACGAATCGCCTCGCGGAACGCAGCCACCGCGTCGGTCAGCAGACCCCGGGCCAGGCACACGCCGCCCAGGTTGTTGTGGGTGGCGGCGAGTCGATCGTCGAGGGCGATGGCGGCCTTCTGCGCCTTCATGGCGGCGGCGAGCTTCCCCTGCCGCGCATAGACGACACCCAGCCCGGTCTGAGCGGCGGCGAGCTTGGGGCTGGTGGCCACGGCTCTGTCGAACGCGTGTTGGGCGGCCTTCAGGTCGTTCTGTGCGAGGGCGATCATGCCGACGGCGCTGTACGCCGGAGCCAGCAGGGGATCGAGGGTCACCGCGAACTGCGCTTCATCACGTGCGCCGGCCAGATCGCCCGCGGCGAGCCGAACCTGCGCGCGGACCAGGTGCGCCGCCGCGGACTGCGCGTTGGCCTCCAAGGCGAGGTCAGCCTCCTTGCCGGCCTGGCGCAGATCGCCAGTGAAGGCATAGGCTGTGGCCAGGCTTTGGTGGGCCAGAGCAGACGCCGGCGCCATTCCCGCCGCCTTCTGAGCCATCGCCAGGGCAGCCGCCGAGTTGCCGCCGGTCAGTTGAAGGGCGGATAGGTAGCTGTACGCCTGGAAGGTAGATGCATCCAGCTCGACGGCGCGGTTGAGCGACTGCTCCGCCGCCGGGGCATCGCCACGCCGCATCGCGAGCAGGCCCGCGACCACGTGCGCCGGAGCGTATTCGGGCTGCAGCTTCAGCGCGCTCTGCAGAAGGTCGGCCGCGCGCGCCAGGTGGTCCTCCTGAACCGCCGCGACCTCCGCAGCAGCCTGTCCCACTAGAGGAGCGGCCACAGAGGGGGCCAGCCGGGCTGCCTCCTCGAACTCGGCGAGGGCTTCCGGTCGCTGCCCGTCCATCAGCAGGGCGTACCCGAGCGACAGGTGGAGATCCGGGCTCTCCGGGGTGATCTCGACGGCCTGGCGGTAAGCGGCGTCCGCGCCGCTGCCGTCCCCCAGATCGCCAAGAACGTCGCCCAGGCGCTCCTGCGCCTGGGCGTCATCTGGCGTGGCCTCGACCTGCCGCCGGGCCTCCTGTGCCATCTCCTCCAGACGCGCGCGGGTCTCGGAGGGGTAGTGGCGCCTCTCGAAGCCCATCCAGATGTTCTCCAGCGAGGCCTCCCATTCCAGGTAGCCCGATGTGTCGACGATCTTGGGACGAGTGGGCGGGGAGTCGGCCGTCGCGGTGCTCTGCTCGCCCTGACTCAAAACGACGCTGCCGAGGTCGTTGGAGAAGAGGACCTGACCCTCGATCACGGTCAGCGTGGTCAGGCCATCGTCGGCCACCTCAGTGACGAACCTGGTGCCCTGTGCCGCCGCGACAGCCCCGGCGGCGCCGATCTCGAGGTCGCGTGTGCCCATGAGCCAGCTGAGGATCTTGCCCACGATGAGGCGGAGGCGAGAGGGGCCGCGAGGAGGCTGCCCGCCCGGTCGCGGTGGTATGATGACCTCCGTCCGCGGCCCGAGAGTGACGAGTGCGCCGTCGATCGAGACGGTGGCGCCGGCGCGCTGGTACGTCTGGAGGTGGTCGCCGGGGTAGAGGATGTGGTCAGGGGGGGTGGTGACCGGGCGCCAGCTGCCGCGGCCGGCGCGCTGGATGCCGACGCCTCCGCCCACCCGAACCAGCCTGGCCCGCGGGGCACTTTGGCCCCCGGAGACCGCGCCAGAGAGGGCTAGCGCGGCAACCATCACCGCCGCGGCGGTCCAGCGAGCAGCTCTCATCGATTTCACCTCGCCATAGGAGCGGGATACGCCCCATCCTGCCGGGAAGGCAGCCGGATGGTGAACGTCGAGCCCTCCCCTGGCTGGCTCTCCACCGCGACGCTCCCTCCGTGCGCCTCCACGATTCGCTTGACGGAGTAGAGCCCAATCCCTGTGCCAGGTATGTCGAGGCCTTCGGGCACCGCTCTCACGAAGCGGTCGAAGATGGATGATTGCTGCTCGGCGGTCATGCCGAGCCCGCGGTCGGTGACCTCCACCACCACTTGGCTATCGCTGGATTCGATGCTGACGACTACGGTTCCTCCTGATGGCCAGTACTTGATCGCATTATCCACGAGATTGTTGATGGCTCGGCCCAGGTAGCGCGGGTCGCCCTCCACGGTGACACTGCCTGCGGGAGCGCGGACCTCAACCTCGTGGAGCGGGCTCCTCACGCTCTGCGCCACGGCCAGATCCCGGGCCGTCGCTGCCAGGTCGAATCCGCGGATCTGAAGCCTGATCTGGCGCTGGGGGTCAGTCATCAGCAACGTGTCGATGTCGCCCAACGCGCGCTCGACCTGCCCCTCGATGCGCTGGATCAGCTCCGGGGAGCTTTCCACCTGCCCCTTCGTCTGCTGCTGCCGGAGGACCGCGGCCAGGGCGGAGATCGACGCCAGGGGTTGCTTGAGATCGTGCACCAGCGTGGTGGTGATGCTGTCGACGGCCTCAAGCTGCCCCGCGAGCTTGGCCGCCTGCTCCCTCTCGTGAGTGTACCCTGAGATGGCCGCGACAGCGCCCGAGAAGGCGATGGCCGCGCCCGGCGTGGCGAGGAACAGCCAGACGTCGCGCTCGATCAGGTAGCGGGCGGTCAGGACCAGAGCGGCTGCCTCCAGTGCCAGGACAACGAGTGCCCGGGACAAGGCAAAGGCCCGGAACACCACGGTTGTGATCAGGCTGGCGACGAAGATGATGGCCCACACGATTGGCCAGGGGACGGGCCGGATGTACCGGTGCCGGAGGATGGTGTCGATGGCGTTGGCGTGCATCTCCAGGCCGCTCATGGTGTGCTGGTGCCGCTGGTCCGCAAGAGGCGGCGGAGACGGCAGGCTGGCACCGACCATCGGGGTGTGCTGCCGGTCCTCCGCTGAACCGAGGAGCACGATCTTCCCACCGAACCAGTCTCTGAGCTGATCGGGGCTCGCCCGCAACACCTCAGAGAAACGGTACATCGGGAACGTGCCGGTGGGGCCCACCCAGTTGATCAGCATCGCATAGTAGCTGGAGGGGTTGGAGCCTCCCGGCATGAGAGGGCACAGCAAGTAGATCCGCTCGCCGGGCCAGACCGGCACCCGCTGGCCGGCGCATTCCACCAGGTCATCGCGCAGGGGCTTCGGCATGTCACAGGGGACGCCACCGAAGGCGGCCGCTGCCGAGGCGCACAGAGGCGCCGACTTGGGGCCCACCAGCTTGAGACGGCCGACACGCTTAGTCTCGTCCTCGGTGGGCACCCCGGTCTGGATCAGCGGCACGCTCCGGGTGATGCCGTGGGGGCTGTAGAACACGGGTGAGGCGATGATGGGCTGCGGGTTCCCGAGCACGGTCTTGGACGGCGGGGAGAAGTGCAGTTCGTCCGGCGTCGCCCGGGCTTCGGCGACCAGGATGATATCGCCGCTGCTCTGGAGCGCTGCTCTCAGCCGCCGGTCGTGATCCCCGAACGGGCAGGCCTGCGTGAAGGAAAGGTCCAGCGCAACCACGCGGGCACCGGCGTGGACCGCCTTCTCGACTGCACTCGCGATGTCGCTGCGGGATACGAGAGTGCAAGCGCACGTCGCCTTCCTCTGCTTGGCCCAGGCGTCCACGTCCCGCTGCTCGATGCCGATCAGCGCAATCAGTGGCGTAGGCTTCTGCGGTGGCCGCGCCCGCACCCAGGCATCGAGAACCGAGAACTCGGAGATGGAGAGGAGACCCGACGGGGAGAGTCGGCAGACCACGAAGGTGGTGACGAGGGAGAAGAGGAGCACGCGCCACCAGGCCACACGGAGGAGGTCGCGGGTCGACCGCACATCCGCGCGGAGCCCCTTGAGCGAGGCACGCCAGGCGGACACTGGAACCACCCCCCGTCGGTGGCTTCCCGAACTAGGCTGTTCCCATCCAGTGTGAGCGCCAAACCGCCAATGTCAACAGCAAAGCCCTCTAGCCATGGTGATTCCGGTCACGTCTGGCGCATGAACGGCGATCCACCTCGCTAGCGTTCGGGCTTTCCTGGTCGCCGCCACGGCGGCTTGAGCGATGCACCAGCCTCGCCGCTGCGGGCACGGAACGGCCGGAGGCCCGCAACCCTGAGACACCGCTACGGGCTCAGGGCACACAAGGGGCGCCCGGTCCCGAAGGTGGCGTTGTCGTGGAAGGCGAATGCCCGGCACGATCGACGCACCAGGAAGGAGCTGGGGAGGCGTTGCCACAGTGCCGCGTCGAGATGCTGGGCGGCCTTCGCGTGCGGTCAGGCGACCGGACCATCACCCGCTTCCGCACCCAGAAGACCGGGGCTCTGCTGGCCTACCTCGCGTACTATCTCTCTCGAGCGCATTCCCGCGAAGTGTTGGTTGAGCTTCTCTGGCCGTGGAGTGCTCCCGCTGCCGGGCGCAAGAGTCTGACGGTCTCGCTGTCGTCCCTGCGTCACCAACTGGAGCCGCCGGGTGCTCCCGAGGGCGCGGTGATCAGAGCCGAGCGCTTCACGGTTCAGCTCAATCCTGCCGCAGTAAGCACAGACGTGGCCGAGTTCGAGGCGGCGTTGCTGTCGGCCGAGAGGGCGAGCACGGAGGCGGAGCGCTCGCAGCTTCTGGCCGAGGCGGTCGGGCTCTATGGCGGCCCCCTGCTGCCTGGCTACTACCAGGACTGGATCCTCCCCGAAGCCGAGCGCCTGGCCAACGTCTACCTCGAAGCGGTGCAGGCTCTCACGGGGTATCTCCAGGGTCAGGGCGACGTCAGCCGGGCCTTGGACTACGCGCACCGAGCGGTGACTGTCGACCCGCTGCGCGAGGACGCGCACCGCCTGGTGATGCGCTCGCTGGCCGCGGCCGGACAGCCCGATGGGGTTCTGCGCCAGTACCGGGAACTGGAGAAGCTGCTCAGAGACCAGCTCGGTGAGCCGCCTTCGCCTGCCACTCGAGAGCTGGCCGAGCGGCTCGCGGCCGGCAGTGACGCGAGGCCCAGGCCCAAGCCGGTTCGGGCTTGGCGGGCACCGTCGACCCCAGACGTCGTGTCCGAGGGGCCGCCCATGGGCACGGTGACCTTCCTCCTGGCTGATATCGAGGGGAGCAGGCGATTGCCGCGGGAGGCGAGGCGGGGGTCCGGGAGAGCTCGGCAAGCGTGTCGAGCCCTGCTGACCGACACAGCAGCCCGCAACGGCGGCCACGTGGTGCAGCAGGGCGCCGAGCCGCTGACCTTCGCGTTCGCGCGTCCCAGCGACGCCCTGACGTGCGCGATTGCCTGCCAGCCAGGATCGACCGGCCCGGCTGGACCTGGCGGGGCGGCGAGTGCCCCGGTGCGCATGGCTCTGGACACCGGTGAGGCCGAACTCAGGGATGGAAGGTACCACGGACGAGTCCTGGACCGGGCGATGGGTCTGCTGGTGGCGGCGCATGGCGGACAGATCCTGTGCTCAGAAGCCACTGCGGGCCTACTGCGCGGTGAGCTTGGCCCGGGCGTCCGGCTGACCGACCTCGGCTACTACCGCCTACGCGGCGTCGAGTTGCCGCAACAACTGTTCAGCGTCCAGTGGCCGGCCATGGCACCGGGGCCTTCGCCGCCGCCGAACGCGGCTCTGGCCTACCGAAGCAACCTGCCAGCCCAACTGACCCGGTTCTTCGGCCGAGAGGAGGAGCTGGCGAGGCTGGAGGAGGCGCTGACCCGGAGGGACGTCCGGGTGGTCGCGCTGACGGGCCCGGCGGGCAGCGGGAAGACGCGGTTGGCGATCGAGGCCGCTCGGCGAGTCCTGGAGCCCTTCCGCGCCGCCGTATGGTACGTCCCACTGCAGGACCTCCGCGATGCGCAGCTCATTGGGGACTCCGTTTCGGAAGCCATGGCGCTGCCTCGCCTGCCCCACCTGGCGCCGCTTGACCAAGTCATCGAAGCGCTCTCCCGTCAGCGATCGCTCCTTCTGCTCGACAACTTCGAGCATCTCCTGACGGATGGGGTGATGGTGCTCCGGACGCTGCTCGATCGCACTCCCGCCCTGACCTGCCTGGTGACCTCGCGGCAGATCTTGGGGGTCCAGGGAGAGGCCGAGTTCGTCGTCGGTGGCCTTCCGACCCCGAGGGGCGGCGCGGCGCCGGAAGAGCTTCTGCGCTTCCCGAGCGTGCAGTTGTTCGTCGACCGGGCACAGATGGCTCAGCCGGATTTCCAGATAACCGGACGTAACGCTGCCGACGTGGCACAGGTATGTGACCGGCTGGAGGGCATTCCATTGGCCCTGGAGCTGGCCGCGGCCCGGGCACAGGTGCTGACACCGGCTCGGATGCTCGCTCAACTGGAGGATCGCTTCAGTTTCCTGGTGAGCCGGAAACGCGATGCCATCGGCCGTCACCGGACACTTCGTGCTGCCGTGGACTGGAGCTACCAACTGCTGCCCGACGAGTTGCGACGCTTCTTCCCGCGGTTGTCCGTATTCCGTGGCGGATGGACTGTCGAGGCAGCGCAGTCCGTGTGTGAGGAGCCGGAGGCACTGGAGCGCCTCGAGCAGTTGCGCGAGTGTTCGCTAGTCCTGGCGGACGCGGGCGATGACGAGGCCGAGGGCCTGCGTTTCCGGCTGTTGGAGACGCTCCGCGAGTTCGCCTGGGGAGAGCTGACGTCCGGCGAGCAGGCCGCCCTGCACCAAGCTCATGCTGCGTACTACCTCACCCTGGCGGAGCAGGCAGAGCCGAACGTGCGGGGTCCGGACCAGGGCAGGTGGCTCGGCCGCTTGGAGGACGAGCATGACAACCTGCGGGCTGCGTTGGCATGGCTCGGGTCTGCCGACGACAGCGCAGAGGCAGGCTTACGCTTGGCGGCGGCCCTGTCGCGGTTCTGGGCAGTACGCGGCTACTTCGCCGAGGGGCGTGCGCGCCTGGCGGAGGCGATCGGCCGGGATGAGGCCGCAGGCCGCACGCTGGCCCGGGCGAGGGCGCTGGCGGGCGCCGGGCAGCTTGCCGTTGCCCAAGGCGATGTGGCAGCCGCCACGGCGGCTCTTGAGGCGAGCCTCGCGATCGCGCGCGAGGTAGGCTACCTGCCGGGCGTGGTCGAGGCACTGAGCAGCCTCGGGATGGCGGCTACGTGGGGGAGTGGTGACCTGTCTGGCGCCGCCAAGTTGCTCGAGGCAGGCGTGTCGGTGGCTCGCGAGGCAGGGCTGAAGTCGGCGGTTGCCTTCTCACTCGGGGGCCTCTCACGGCTCGCTAGCCTGCGAGGTGAGGGGGGCCGGGCGCGGACCCACGCCGAGGAACGCCTGGCAATCGAGCGCGAGCTGGGCGACGAGGCTCAGACCGCCGAGGCTCTGCATGACGTGGGAACTGCGGCCCTGATCCAGACTGACTACCCTGCGGCCAGGGCGGCCCTCGAGGAGGGTCTGACGATCCGTCGGCAACTGGGGGACCGGCTCGGCATGAGCCAGGCTCTACGGGATCTGGGAGGCACACTCCTGGAGTCGGGGGACGTCACGGTCGCACGCTTGTGCTTCGAGGAGTTCTGGACTGCGTGCCAGGAGATGGGTTTCCCCCAGGCGTCAGTCCTATGCCTCGCTGACCTGGCTCGCACCGCATACTACGAGGGCGACCACGCGAGGGGTCGGTCCCTGGCCGAGGAAGCTCTGCGGATCGCTCGCCAGGCTGGTTGGGCGCACGGAATCGCAGGGGCCAGCCTATGGTTGGGACGCCTGTCGCTGGCTGAGGGTGACCTGCCCGGGGCGCAAGGACTCCTTGCGGAAGGGCTGAAGGGCCTGCAGGCGTTCGGGGACAAGCGGCACGGGGCGGCGTGTGTCGAGGCGCTAGCCGAGCTCTCGGTCTTGCAGCGGCAGCCAGAACGCGGCGTGCGGCTGCTGGCGGCGACCAGCGCTCTGCGGGAGGCCCTCGACGCGCCGGTGCCCCACATCGACCGCCCCAATCACGAGGCGATGATGAGTGCGGCCCGGGATGCCTTGGGCGAGCGGGCCTTTGCCGAGGCCTGGGGCGAGGGGCGTGCAATGACCTGGGAGGAAGCCGTCCCCTACGCTCTCGAGCAACCCAAGACGGAGCAGGAGCCCCCCACGGCCCCCGAACGGAGGCCGCGAGGAGGACGCAAGGCCCCCAAGTGAAGCGTTCGTCACCGGGGCTCGATGCCGCTGCACGGTGAGGCCGGCGACGGCCTCTTTCGTGTGCCCGCTACTCCGCTGTTCCCCCCCTCCACCCGGGTGAACCTCTGTGTCGGTCGCGATTCCCTTGTTGCTTGTAGCAGTTCTGTAGCACCTGACCGTTACCATGTACTCCGTCCGCCCAGCGGCCAAGGGTCATCGGGTGCGCGATTGGGGAGTGCGTACCCACGGCCTGGTGGGTGGCTGGGTCATTGATGGGAGCAGCCCAGTGAGCCCGCGCACGCCCCGAAGGGGCAAGTCCTCTCGCCGCGTCTGCACTGTAACCGACCTGCACACCCTGGGCGGCAGCTCGAGCGGCGCACTGGCCATCAATGAGTCTGGTGAGGTGGTGGGTTGGGCGCTGACGCCGGCGGGCGTGCGACAGGCGGTGCTCTGGCGAGTGGGCGAGGTGGTAGCTGTGGGCACGCTGCCCGGGAAGACGCGGGGGCAGGCCTGGGGGATCAACGACCCTGGGGTCATCGTGGGCGCTTCATCCGGTTACGCTGACCAATCGGACCGGGCCTTCGTGTGGCAGGGGGGAGTGATGAGGGAGCTGGGCGCGTTGGGCGGGTCCGCGGGCTCGGGGTCTGCCAGCGCAGTCAACAACCGTGGCCAGATCGTGGGGGGATCGTTCACCGGGACGGACCCCCTTCTCTCCGATCACCATGCCGTGCTCTGGGACCACGACACCATCGTTGACCTGGGAACGCTACCAGAGGGGAACGAGAGCCACGCGTGGCGCATCGACGATGCGGGCCTCGTCGTCGGCGTGGCCCAGGAGGCGGATGGGACGGACCAAGCCGTCCTCTGGGATCGCGGCTGCATCAGACGTCTGGGGGGTCTTGGCGGCGTGAGCAGCGTTGCCAGCGCGGTCAGTGCATCTGGTGAGGTCGTGGGCGCTGCGTACGCCACTGATGGCTCCTGCCACGCCTTCCTGTGGCGCGATGGCAGCATGACCGACCTGGGGGCGCCCGACCGCTCGCGACAGAGCTGGGCCTACGACATCAACGACGCCGGGCAGGTGGTGGGCTCGGCCCTGGTGGGATCTCCGCCCGGCGTAACGTACCGGGCCGTTCTGTGGCAGGACGGACGGATGGTGGACCTCAACGATCTGACCGACCAGGCACAGGGCTGGGAGCTGACCTCAGCACGAGGCATCAACCAACGCGGGCAGATAGCGGGAACAGGACTGACAGGTGGCGAGGCCCATGGCTTTCTGCTCCAGCTTCACTAGAGGCAGTTTCAAGACCCGGAGTTCGTGGCCCGCGCGACCCGCGCGTGCGCGCTGCGGGCCATCGGCGAGTCGACGATGCCACCGGGAAGGGACAGGGCAGGCAGTTGTAGAATGCCACCGCGAACGGGGCACAGTCCCATTTGCCGCCAAACGGCGGCGGCATTTTGGGACAGTCCCGAACGGCCCACCACGTTCTGCACTTGCCTCAGGGATCAGGATTCGGATGACCGCCACTCCTGTCGGCGGCAGTGCCCCGGGGCGCGACTGGGCCGGCGTGCGCCAGCTCACCGGCCTCGCCACCGTGGCGGCGAGCCCTACGGAGATTCCCGGCCGCAGACTCGTGCAACGTTTCTGCAACGGTAGGTCGGTAAGGTGCGTGGGACGTGGTCGCAGGTTGCTGTGGTCCGGGCAAGTCATGTCCGAAGTCGTGAACCCATGTCAGGAGGAGGAGCCACATGTCTGACGAGCTGGATCGTCGTGAGCCGGAGGGCAAGATCGAGAAGACGACGACTCGACGAGACTTCCTCGTGGGACTCAAGGGGGCGGTCCTGCCGTCGCTGGCCGTCCTGGGGCTGGGCGCTCTGCTGCAGGGCTGCGCGGGGTGCCCGGACTGCAGTGACACCTGCGCAGGCGAGTGTCGGTGGGGCTGTAAGGGCCTCTGCAAAGGCTGCACCGGCAGTTGCACAGGCTCCTGTGAGGGCGGCTGCTCGTACGGCTGCCAGGGAGGCTGCAGCGGTTCGTGTAGCGGCGGCTTCTACTAGAGCCGCGGTACTGCCGCGCAAGCGCCGCGGGGGCCGCCGACGGCTTGGCGGGAATCCTGTCGCCGATCGGGAGGCAGCATGTCCGAGGTCGTGCACCCAAGTCGGGAGGAGGAGCCACATGTCTGACGAGTTGGATCGTCGTGAGCCGGAGGGCAAGACCGAGAAGACGACGACTCGACGAGACTTCCTGGTGGGACTCAAGGGGGCGGTTCTGCCGTCGCTTGCTGTCCTGGGTCTGGGCGCTCTGCTGCAGGGCTGTGGGGGGGGCGGCGGCGGCTGTAAGAGCTGCGCGAGCAACTGCAGCGGCGGCTGCGGGGGCAGCTGCGTCGGCGGCTGTTCAGGCGGCTGCCACGGCGGGTGCCAAGGCGGGTGCTACAGTTCGAACTGGTGACGCGGCAGCGGCGGGCCACGGGGCCGAGATGAACTGCCGCAAGAGAGCGCGGGGGCTATCCCCTGCCTGCTCGACGCCTGTTGCTGTCTGACAAGGCGGCCCTGCTGTCCTGCCGGCTGTCTGCGGTGGCAGTCGCGGCCGAGAGCAGGACTCCCAGGTCCGACGAGCGTAGGCTCCGGGATTCGGAGGGTGACGGCATGTTCGAAAGCGCAGGTCAGGAGATCAACCGGATCGCTCAGTCGAACCCGCCGCGGGGCTGGGAGGAGGCCCGCGCCAAGAGCGTCACCTTCATCGTGACGGAGGATTGCCAACTCCGGTGCAAGTACTGCTACCTGGTGGGCAAGAACGACGCGCGGAGGATGGGCTTCGACATCGCGCGCCGGACGGTCGACTACCTGCTCAGTGACAGGGAGACCTTCCACGAACCGTCGGTGATCTGGGAGTTCATTGGCGGCGAGCCGTTCCTGGAGATCGACCTGATGGACCAGATCACCGACTACATCAAGCGGCGGATGTATGAAGAGAGCCACCCCTGGTTCAGCAGCTACCGCTTCAACACGACCACCAACGGCCTTCTCTACGGCGACGAGCGCGTGCAGCGATGGATCGCGAAGAACCGCACGCATCTCAGCCTCGGTTTCTCGCTCGACGGCATTCGCGAGAAGCACAACGCCCAGCGCGTCTACCCTGACGGACGCGGCTCCTACGATGACGTCGTGCGCGCGCTGCCCCTGTGGCTCGAGCAGTTCCCGGAGGCCCAGACGAAGTCCACTGTGGGGCGGGAGGACCTGCCCTACATCAAGGACAGCGTGCTGCACTTGTTCGGTCTCGGCCTGCGCGCCGTCCACATGAACGTGGTCTTCGAGAGCGTCTGGCAGAAGGGCGACGCTGAGGTGTTCGAGGCGCAGCTCCGCAGCCTGGCCGACGCGATCATCGAGCAGGAGCTCTACGTCGACCATCATGTCTCCCTCTTCTCGGAACTCATCGGCCGGCCGATGCCGGCAACCGAGGACTTGAACTGGTGTGGGGCGGGGAAGATGCTCGCCGTGGACGCCGACGGCAGCTTCTACCCGTGCCTTCGTTTCGCCTCCTACTCGCTGAGCAACCGGCCGGGCTGGGTGATCGGGGACTGCTTCCGCGGCGTTGACGCGAACCGGTTGCGCCCCTTCCTGACGCTCAGCCGGTCCTCGCAGAGCCCCCCTGAGTGCATGGTGTGCGAGGTCGCGAGCGGGTGTGCGTGGTGCTCGGGCTGCAACTACGACCTGGCCGACACGCCGACCGTCTACCAGCGGTCAATCGCCATGTGCGAGATGCACAAGGCACGGGTCCGCGCCAACGAGTACTTCTGGGACCGTCTGCGCCGTCGCCTGGACGTAGGCCCGACACAGCCCGGGGCCCCTCCCGCGGCCATTGGGCCGGTGGAGGAGGAGGTGGGAGTCCCCTTGGCTGCGAGCACTCTCCCCATGGAGCCCGAGACGGTGCGGCGCCTGGTGGTCCTGCTTGACGCCGCCGCTCCCTCGTTCTGCTACTACCGCCCTGCCGGGCCGGCGCCTCGCGGGACCCAGATGATGAGCCCAGACACGCTCGCTCGGGCGCTGGGCTATGCGGAGGCCCACGGGCTATCGGTGACCGTGCTGTACGGGGATCACGCACTCGAGCCCGAGCACCAGCGCCTCCTGGCGCAGGCGCCCCACGCAGCAGTGGTGCCCCATGGGCGTCCGGCGGAGGCGGCGTGCGGGGCCGCCGTCGTCGTGCTCGATGCCGCCGAGACGCCGTTGCCGGACGGAGGGCAGGCGCCAGCGGGCGGGAATCTCATCCTCCGCGTGGCAAAGGCTCAGCTTGGCGAGCTGTCCGAGCTGGTGACGCGCCTGCTGGGCCGGTGCGAGCGACTGAACCTTTGCTTGGTCGGTGTGGACCAGTGGAGCGATTCGGACATGGACGGCTACGAGGAGGCGCTGGGTGGGATTGCGGAACACATGGTCGCGGAGTACCAGCGCGGCCACGCCGCAGAGCTGAACGTGCTGACAGACCGGCTGTTGCTGACCGGGATGAACAACTGCGATGCCGGCGTCACCCATGTGACCCTCGCCCCGGACGGCGGGTTCTACCTGTGCCCGGGCTTCTATTACGAGGGGAAGGCGGAGGCCGTGGGCAACCTGGAGGAGGGGCTGCAGATCAGGAACCCGCGGCTTCTCCGCGTGGACCATGCGCCCATCTGCTCCCGTTGCGACGCCTACCACTGCAAGCGGTGTGTGTACCTGAACCGAAGGACCACAGCCGAACTCAACACCCCCTCCCGTCAGCAGTGCGTGGTCGCCCACATCGAGCGAGAGGCCTCGCGGCGCCTGCTCGAGAGGCTGCGCCCTATCCCCGGCCTCGCGACACTGCCCGCGATACCGTCGGTGAGCCACCGGGACCCGTTCGTCGTCGCCGGAGGGTTGGCCAGGGGCGGGTACGACCCGCCTCGCGACACGACGCCGCGGTCGGAGTGGAGGGAGCGACTGGGCGGGCTGAGCACTGATGAGTTGGCGGCTCTGGCCGATGACGTGGCGCAGGCCATTCTCGATCGAGAGCCGGCAACGCGGTAGCGCTGGGCTGACTGTCGTAGGTGTCCGTTCGTCTGCCATAGCGCACCCGAGGAGGCGCCTCACATGACCACCGGCGACGTGTCCCCTACCCCTCCGGCCGACGGCAGCGGCTCCCCCGAATTGGGCCTACCACGGAAGTCCGTGGGGAGCGTCAGCCCCGAGGAACGCGACGAGATCCGGCTCCTGTTCGAGCGGCGGAACGGACTCGCCGAGCTTGCCCGATCGCTGGCCGGCATGGGCGCCGAGGAGCTGGACGGAAGCCCGCTTTACGAGCGAGTGGTTGCCGACATGGGCCGGACGGCTACCGAGTTCCAGCAGTGGTGGCTCAGGAAAGCTGACGAGCACCACTGGGAGCGCCGCGAAGGCGGCCATTGGACGATCGACTTCGATACTTGTGAGGTGTTCCTGGAAGCGCCTTGAGCGGCCGGGCCTCGACCGGCCGCGCAGGGCATCGGCCTCGCCGGCGAAGGAGGACAGCATGGTGAGAACCGTAGTGGCGATTGCGGCTTGCATTCTGGTTGGTGCTCAGGAATGGGCTCCGGCACAGCGGCGGGGGGGGGAAGAGCAGAAGAACCCGGTTGACGGCGCCGTGATGGTGTGGGTACCGGGCACAGCCGAGGGCTGCCCGGGAGGGAAGTTCCGCATGGGCAGCACCCCGGAGGAGATCAACCAGATCTGGACCGCCCAGAAGTACGGCGACGATCTGAAGCCCCTGGTGGGGCCGGAACAGCCGGCTCACGAGGTGGAGTTGGATGGGTTCTGGGTCTACAAGCTCGAGGTCACGATTGCGCAGTACTCCGCGTTCCTGGCCGCGACGGGGCATGCGCCCCCCGAGGGCTGGGAACAGGCCAAGAAGAGCCCGAAGTTGCCCGTCAGTTACGTGGCCTGGACAGACGCTGAGGCGTATGCCCAGTGGGCTAAAGGGGCGCTGCCCACGGAGGCCCAGTGGGAGTATGCAGCGCGCGGGCCCGAAAGCCGCATCTTCCCCTGGGGCAACGCCTGGGAGAAGGGGCGCCGGTGCCAGGCCATCGAGTCATACGTCAGCGGAGCGGTGAAGAAGGCCTTCCAGAACCCCTTCGGCAATGCGCAGGCCATGGCGGAGCACTACCTGCGCGCGGCCGGAGCCTTCCCGGGCGGGGCGAGCTGGTGCGGCGCGATGGACATGGCCGGGAACGTGGACGAATGGTGCAAGGACTGGTACTCGGTCACGTTCTACACGCTACCCGCGAGCACTCAGAAGAACCCCGAGTGCACGGACGCCAGCCCCAACGTCCGGTGCCGGCGGGGAGGGAACTGGAGTTCCAACGCCCTGTTCTGCCGGGGCGCACAGCGCCTGGGGTCAGACCCCACCAAGGGCGACAAGACCACGGGCTTCCGGCTGGTGGTGGCGCCGTAGATAGGAATCCGCGATTCTCGGTCGCCGTAAGCCGTTGGCGTTTGGAGGGGCGTTCGGAGGGGCCGAATAGCCCCGCAGGGGCTATCCGGCCCGATCCGTTCAACAGCCGGGCGGGCCGGATACTCGGCGCACACGCCGCGCCTCGTATTCGGCCCCTCCTCAAGGCGGGACACAAGATTCGAGATCGCGGATTCCTATCTAGGCCGGCGGGCCCGGGCGGCCGGCGCACCCCATCGGGGGTGCGCCACCCGGTGAGTGACACGACCGAACGCGGGGCGCCCGGCAGGCGGACGTCGCGTGGGAATCGTCCCAACTGACAAGGAGGAGCACACGATGAAAGCCTGGATGATGGTTCGGGTCGGCGTACTGGTTGCTGCGCTGGCAGGTTGTCTGGTTCTCATAGGATGTGATGGTCTCTTGAGTGACGGCATCCGAAGGTCGCCGGTGGGTCACTTCGAGGATGGGGACGAGACCGTCAATATCGGGTCCGGCCACACGTTCCGGCTGGAGAAGATCGCGACGCCGCACGACGGCAGGCACTATGTCATCAGCGGCACATGCGCCTGGACCCTGGAGGAAGTGGATGAGTACAACGAGCTGGCGAACGGGCACTTCGACCTGACGATCACGGGCATCACCCTCGACGGTGACCCCGTGAGTAGCATCCATCCGTCTAACGATTACGGGGACGTGTTCGACGCGACCCTTCAGGTCGGGGACACCTGCCCTGGCTGGTGGGTGTGGGCCACCTACAGCGTAACCGAGGACGAACGGCTCGAGATCAACGTGAACATGCCTCCTAAGCTCCGGGAGCCGAGCTGGCGGGACTCCGGCGACTGGTCCTTCGAGGTCGGCGTGCCCGCGTGAGGTCGGGGAACGCCGTCATGCTCGGCCGGGGCTGCGTCTGTGTGCAGCCGTCGCAGCCCCGGCCGAGGCCGAGGCCGAGGTCGTGACCACCCCGACTGTGCCTGGGCGGGGCCCGCGGTCGGAGCCTTCGCGGGCGGAGCTCGGCCTGACGGCAGGGAGCCCCCTGCGATACGGCCCCGTAGCGCCTTCGTCACTGCACGGGCCCCGAGCGGGCGCGACCTGGCTGAATAGGCGGGTTCCTGGGGCTGGGGCTGACGTACCGTTGGCTCGCCTCGCTGGCTCGCGCCTTCCCCCGCAGCGCCCGGTGGGACGTCGGGCCCACCGACTGAGCCCAAGCTCGCCCCCCCCGAGACATAGGGCCAGAGAAGTGACCAAGATCGAAGTCCAAGGTCGGCGACCGACCTTGGGGCGACCTAGCCTGACCCACCGGTCACGACCGACCGAAGGTGCGCCTTGCTGCGCGAGGTAGTGAGGGCGATTTCCTGAACGGGCTCGCCGAGCAGCCCGCAGACAAGGCTCACATCCTCCTCCAGCTCCTCGGGGGCCATGACGCCCACGGCGACGGCGTCGATGGTCTTGATGCGCTGGTAGACGAAGGTGAAGCCGGGGACGGGGGTGAGGCGCCCGGCGGCGAGGGGCTTGATGACGATGAGGGGCTTGGGGCAGTTGCGGATGATGCGCTCCTGCCACTCGATCTCGACCTGGCAGAGGAAGCCGAGGGCGTTCAGAGGCAAGATGAAGGTCTCCGCGTCGTAGCCCTTGTCCACGCACAGCGGAACGGCCTCGGGCCGGTGGGTGGAGACACCGGGGACCATGCCGAGGCTGCGGATGTAGCCGAGGGCCTCGCGGAGGTCGGTGATCTCCCCGTTGCGGAGGTCGAGGTTCTGCTCGATGAACGAGGTGTGGGGCAGGCAGATCTCGACATCCCATGACCGGCACTGGTCGATCCCGGCTTTGAGTTCATCGAGGGTCCGCCCCGAGGGCGTGCAGGCCCAGTTGATGTGGTGGCCGGTCGCGTCCTCGAGCTCTCGGCGCAGCCGGGCGAAGCGCTCCTGGTTGCCGCTGACGAAGAGGTTGATCCCGAGGCGCGCGCAGCACTCGAACATCCCGTAGAGGCGCTCATCGGTGAAGTGCCGCTTCAGCCACGTATCCCGCGCGGCGGAGAGGTGCGAGAAGCCGAAGAAGCTGTTACTGCCGCAGGCGAGCCGGGCGACGGTCACATCGCCGATCTTCGTAGTAGGCAAGGGCATGGAAGGAAGTCGCCTCCAGATGTTGTCTGAGGGAATGGAGGGTTGGTTCGATGGGACGGAGCGCTTCCCTTCCCGCGCCCCGCCCCGGACCGACAGGGCGCCTATGCACAGTAACGCTGTGGGGGGCGTGGATGTGCCTGGCCGGGTCACCGGGAGAAAGGGTGAGGAGACAAGCGCGGGACGGTTGGTCGGCCTGCTGGCAGCGACAGCCCGGGCCGTGCTCGCCGACCCGGTCGGCGCGCGACCGGCTCGCCGGGCCATGGCTGCGATCGTGCGGGCGCTGCCGAACACGGACGCATCCGTCTTCCTGAAGGCCAGGGGGCCGTCGCCGCTGGCCGCCATCGCAGTTGCCGGGGCCAACAGGGCGACCGGGCCCTCGGCCGAGGGAGACATCGTAGCGAACCTGCTGACCGTTGCCTTCGCTCGCCGCAAGACGGTTCTGGCGGCCCCCGACGGCGATGCGGCGCTGCCCAAGCGCTGGCGGGAGGCCGGCGTTCGGTGGGCGGTGGCGGTGCGGCTCAGACTAGGCCGGCAGGCCCTTGGCGGCGTGTTCGTCCGCGGTCGAGACGCCTCCGCCCCGGGCAGGGTCGCCCTGTCGTTCATCGGGGGTGTAGCCAACCTCGCCGGCCTCGGCCTGCTGGCGCGGAACGCGCCGGCTCCACTCGCCCACGAGCCGCACCTGAGCGCTGTACTGGACGCGCTCTTCCGCTGCCAGGAGGGTGAGCGGGAGCGGATCTCGCGGGAGCTCCACGATGAGGCGAACCAGTCGCTCACCTCGCTCATCCTGGGGCTGGCTCTCCTGGAGCGGCAGCTGGATGCGCCAGGAGCCAGAGAGCAGGTTGTGCGGCTGCGCGAACGGGCCGTTGAGGCTCTGGATGGAGTGCGACGGGTCGCCAAGGGTCTGCGGCCGCCGGAGCTGGATGATCTGGGTCTCGGGCCGGCGCTGCGATCACTGTGCGAGGGCTTCACGGTGGATACCGGGATTCGCGCCGACTTCTACCATCTGGATGTGGATTGCCCCTGCCGGTCTCGGTTCATCGATCTGGCGCTCTACCGCATCGTGCAGGAGGCCTTGACCAACGTGGCCCGACATGCCGAGGCGACCGAGGTGGCGGTGGTGCAGACCTGTCGGGACGGGCTAGTGACCGTGCAGATCGAGGACAACGGTAAGGGGTGGCAACCGCATGGGGAGTCGTCGGCGACCTGCCTGGGCGTTCTGGGCATGAAGGAGCGCGCTGCGCTCCTCGGGGGTCGGGTGCGGGTGGAGAGCGGGCCGGGGAAGCGGACGACGGTCTATGTGGAGATTCCAGCGGACTTCGTAGACGAGGAGAGCGGGGATGCCGGCACCGATCAGAGTGCTGATAGCTGATGACCACGCCGTGGTGCGCTCCGGCCTCGCGATGCTGCTGGAGGCCGAGGAGGACATCACCGTCGTCGGGCAAGCGGCCACAGCCGCCGAAACGGTCGAGCAGGCCGCGCGCCTCAAGCCCGATGTGGTCTTGCTGGATATCCAGATGCCGGGGAGCGGCCTGAAGGCCGCTCGAGCGATGCTGTCCCGGGAGTCGCCCCCGCGTGTTGTGGTGCTCTCGGTCCACGACGACGCCCCGCACCTGCGGGCGGCGCTGAGGGCCGGTGTCTCGGGCTATGTCACGAAGCGATCGGCTGATCGGGCGACGATCGAGGCTGTTCGGCACGCGCACTCGGGCCGCGTGTACATCGATCCGTCCCTCGGCGGCATCATGGCCGAGCAGCTCCTGGGGGCACGGGCCGCGCCCGCGCGCGCCATCGCGCCACTGACCCCTCGCATGAGGGAGGTGCTGTGGCTTGCGGCGTGGGGCTACACGAACGACGAGATCGCACGGGCGCTGTCGGTCACGGTGAAGACGGTCGAGGCACACCGGGCGGGCCTCATGGCGCGTCTGGGCCTGGCGAACCGCGCCGAGCTCGTCCGCTATGCCTACCACTCCGGTCTGATGGACGACCCGCCAGCTACACCCCCCTAACAGACGCCCGGTCACGCCGCGGCGGCCCGGTCACCACGGGCAATCACCTATGGAACCGATCGCTCCCAGCTCGGGTTGTAGCCGACAGCACCGACTACGGGTTTTCCCCGCCTGTCGGCGTTGTAATGGGGGTTGAACCCGGCTGGCAATGCGCCGTCCGGCGTAGTAGACTCCCGTCGTCTCCATTGTCCCGGCCAAGGTGCGCCTGGGGACGTGTGCCGCCCGACGGGGCGGAGTTGGCGCTTGAGCATACCCCCGCAGAGGAGTGGTAGACGGTGCCAAGCCCTCAACCGGGTCGGCCGTGCGTGTCTGGACTTCGCGCCCTGGTCGCCGCGTCCGCGGTGTTGGCTTGCGCGTCGTCCGCCCTGCTCGCGGCCATCAACCAAGCCGGCGCGGCCGGCCAGAAGGGTGGGGCGGCCGCTGCCAAGGCCCAGGCCGCGAAGCCGCAGCCGACCTATGCCGCCAACGACTCGTGTGCCCTGTGCCACGAGGATGTGGCGAAGGCCATCAACGCCAGGCTGCACGGCTCGGTGCTCGTTCAGCGGGAGAGGGATGGCCTGGGCCGCAACTGCCAGAGCTGTCACGGGCCGTCCCAGAAGCACCTGGACGACCCCGCCAAGGTCAAGCCCGCCTACACCGCCACGGCATTGGGCCGCCGCGCGTCGGGCGCAATGTGTCTCCAGTGCCACGGCCAGCAGATTCCCCCCCTGGCCTGGCGGACGGGCGACCACCACGCGGGCAAGGTGCAGTGCTGGGACTGCCACTCGAAGGAGCGGCCGCCGAAGGCGCACGCCGAGTACGCAGCCAAGCCGGATTCCAGCGTATGCCTCCAGTGCCACCGCGAGGTTCAAGGCGCGTTCCGGCTCAACAGCCACCACCCGGTGATCGTCGAGCAGCGGATTGAGTGCTCCGACTGTCACAAGCCGCACGGGCGGCTTCGCGACCGGGAGATCACCGAGCTCTGCCGGAGCTGCCATACGTCCAGGCGCGGGCCATTCCTCCACGAACATGGCGCAATCAGCGGCCGACTGACGACGGGCTGCCTCGAGTGTCACAACCCCCATGGGTCACCGAGCCAGCGGCTGCTCCGGTTCAACGGCCGGGGATTGTGCCTGCAGTGCCACGGGGATAAGGTGACACATCTCGTGGGCCCGGCGTGCTGGGATTGCCACAAGGGCCATCACGGGTCGAACTCGAGCCCGTTCTTGCTGACCCCGTAGTCGCGGGGAGTGGTCAACCGCTATGCCTCACTGCACAACCGGAAGGCGGGGGACGCCAATGATCGCCTCGCTCACGCGCCCGGGGCGCAACAGGGGGACTCCTTGGGGCCTCGGGGCCGCGGCGTTGCCGGCTCTGGTCCTGAGCGCCCTCCTGGCTCTCGTGGCGGTCGTCCCGGTTCCCGGCCAGGACGCCTCCCCGAAGGCTGACCAGCCAGCCTCGGCGGGGGAGCCAGGGGCGGCGGCTGAGCAGGCGAAGCCGGAAGAGGAGACCCCTGCGGAGGCGCCGGCGACCCAGGACCGCATGGTGATCTCGCTAGGCTACCTCTCCCCGGACATCGACGGAAACGGCAAGCGCTTCCGGCAGTACATCAGTCCGCCTTCGGGCTTCTTCGTGGCCATGTTGGGCGTGATCCACCCCCTCGACGAGCATGGCATGGCTCTGGAAGGCTATGCCTACGACCTGGCTCAGCCAGGCGCCGGCGGGACCCTCAGGTTCTACAGTGTTCCGGCAGGTGTGCGGATCGACCTGCACTACCGGGGGTCTGAGTTCTACCGCGACTGGGACCCGGGGGCTCACCAGGTCGCTCGGCGCGATCTGGAGGTGGACGGCCGGTACCGGATTGCCCGCGACGACTACTTCCGCGGGTACTACCGGACGCTGTGCGAACGCGGCGGCGACGCGGGGGACCCGGCGGACAACTACGCGGACGACCGGGGAGGGGCGAGCTACAGCCGCCACATCGGCGGGTTCAGCGCCTCGGCCGGATACGACTTCGAGGCCTTCCGCTTCCCGGCAGGTGGCCCGCGGCTGACTGGCCAGGTCAACACCTGGAGCGCGAGCTTCGGCTCGGCCCGCGATTCGCGGACTCTGGTCTCCGCCAGCTTCCGGACCGGGCTCACGGAGCTCGACACGTCGGCCGTCCGCCCTGCCGAGACGAGTGCCGCGCTGACGGGGACCCACGCGTTCACCCCCACCCTCAGCGTGACCGGCGATCTCGCGATGTGGCAACTGGGGGACGCGGTGACCGCCAACGCCTATGCGAAGTCGGAGCAGCGCGCGTCCCTGGAGGCCGAGTGGGGCGGCATCCCGAAGACGGTGCTGCGCGCCGGGGCCGAGACGGCCAGGGTGGGCTACGTCAACGGGGACCACAGCCAGGTGGTCCGGCCGGCAGTGAACACGGTGACGGTTGGGCTGCGGTCGCGCCCGTGGAAGCCACTGAAGATCGACGCCGACTTCCGCTGCCGCCGGGTCGACGAACGCCCCCTGGCCCTGCCGTTTCCGGGCATCTGGCGGGAGACCCTCATCTGGTCCCAGACAGATCACACTCGAGTGCGGGCCACCTATGCGGCTGGCGATGCTCGCTTCGGAATCACGGGGGGATGGGCGGCGGACCGACGCGAGAACCCGGAGCAGGGCACGAAGAGCGGGATCACCACTCGGGATCTGACGACCTGGTGGTCGATCACGCCTCGGGTGATCGCCACGGCATCGGCCATGAACCAGACGTTCGGCCTGCGTGGGGTGGGCGGGGCGGCGCCGTTCCTGTCATTCTCTCAGAGCTGGACGATCGGTGCGACGTGGCAACCGGACGGTCACACCTCCGTGAGTAGCTCCTTCGCCCGATCGGACTCCTTCGGCGCCATTGAGCAGAGAGAGCAGACATTCGCCCTGTCGGCGGATTGCACTCTGCGGGAGTACCGGTTCAGGCTTAGCGCGGTACTCGACGACCTGAGGGACTTCAACGGCACAGGCCTGTCGTATGGCGGCAATCTGTTCTACGCTGAGATCAGCACGTCGGTGAAGTAGGCCCGAGCCTCTCGTGAGGGATGTCCGCCGGGACTGGGGGCGGCTCCTCCAGAGCGAACAGAGTGCGTCCTCGAGGCGCGAAGGAGGCTTCTCGATGCGTCGTCCAATCACGGCACTGGCGATTGGGGTGCTTCTGTCGGCCGCGGCGTTGGCGGGCTCCGGTGGCCATGCCCGTCAGCTTCCTCTGCCGCCGCAACCCGGCGCAGCCACCTTTGTGGGCCAGGCGGTGTGCGAGGTTTGCCACACGGACATCGCCACGCAGTACAGCGCGAACTACCATGATGGCGCCAAGTACGGTGGCACCACCATCACCGGGGGTGGGTTCTTCAGCAAGCCCTCTCCGGCGCAGAACGTGATCACAGGGTATGGCGGCGGGTGCCTGCCCTGTCACACGACCGGCTTTGGCGAGGCCTCCGGCTTCCAGGCCCTCGACACGACGCCGCAGCTTGCCGGGATCGGCTGCGAGGAATGCCACGGGCCGGGGTCCAACCACGCAGCCCACCCGTCCGAGACGAACATCGCCCGGGAGCCCCAGGCCCAGGCTTGCCTGGATTGCCACGAGACGAGCTACAAGGTCCTGAACGGACCCGTCCTGCCCAAGAACGATGCTTCCTTTGCGGGCACCGCGCCGGCGTCCGTCTCCTCCCACCACCCCCAGGGCACGTTCCTCTTGGGGCTCCAGGGATTCGACATGCCCGACAGCCCGGGGCCGCACTCCAGGGTGGACAACAAGTGCGTGGGGTGCCACCTGAACCCGGCCCCGAGCTCCGAGACCATAGACTGGGATGGGCCACCCTCCTACGACCTGAACCACGGTCAGGCCGGCATGGCGCCCGACACCATCACCTGCGCACCATGCCATGGCGGCGAGCGAGGGGCGGTGAACCTGTTCCACGAGTTCGAAGAGGAGATCAAGGGGCTCCTAACCGCCTTGGGCGGCGAGGACCCGGCGAATCCCGGTGAGCCCAACCCGGCCGCGAACGGCGGCGCGATCGGCGCCTTTGCCGCCGCGCACGGCATCGACATGTCCACCAACCCCACCCCCGACGATCCGAACGTGAAGAAGCTCAAGGCTGCGCTCTACTGCGTGAAGTTCATCATGGCCGACAAGAGCTGGGGCACCCACAACCCGGACTTCGCCGAAGCCCTGCTCGACAAGGCGGAGGGAATGGTGGGCGACGGCGGTGACCGGCTCGTTGGGCGGCATACCAGGGGCAGCCGCTAGACCGTCTCGCTGCTCGCCCCGGGCGCCGCTGGCGGCGGACCCGTGGTTGGGGTGACTCGACAGGGCGGGGATGGGTGGCGCGCGACGTGGTCAGGCCATAGGAGGGCCCACAGGCTGACGGGAGGTCGCCGCAGTCGCCGTGGGCCCTCTTTGCCGCCACCAGAAGGGGTGACGCCCGGGTCGGGGGAAGGGAGCCCGAGCGGACGGTGGATGCGCCACGACCGGGACGCAATCACAGCCGTCAGCCTCTCCGGAATCACAGTGATCCGCTCACGACCTCTCTCGATCGCCCACTGGATCTGGCGCCACAAGCTGCTGGCCGCGGGCGCCATGCTGGCCGGGATTGTGGGCTTGATCGCTCTGACGGTCAGGACCAGCGAACCCCGGTTCTGCGCCAGCTGCCACGAGATGCGCTACTCGTACGAGACGTGGCATACGTCCTCCCACCGCGAGCAGTCCTGTGAGGTCTGCCACTACCACCCCGGTGTGATCGGAATGGTGCGGACGAAGTGGCAGGGGACCCGGGAGCTGGTGGCGCATCTCCGGAACAGGCCGACCGAGGCGGAGATCGGGCCGGGCATGGCGAAGGTGCCCCCCGAGCGCTGCCTTGCGTGCCACCCCCCCGCGAAGCTCCCCGGCGAGGTGACGTACCACCTCCTGCGCCACACCCACCGGAAGCACCTCGAGCGAGGGGCGCAATGCACGCAGTGCCACGCGAACGTGGTCCATGGTGGGAAGGCCCCGTTCAAGAACACGCCTACCATGGCGGCGTGCCTGCGGTGCCATGACGACAAGACCGCGCCGAACCGGTGCGGGCTGTGCCACCTCAAGCTCGGCGAGATCCGACCGGCGCTTTACAACCCCGTGTGGGTCGACCGGCACAAGGAGAACCTCGCCTCCATCGGCCAGGACGCCTGCAAGCGGTGCCATGCCGAGGACTTCTGCCGCTCCTGCCACGCGATCGCCCGCCCGCCCAGCCACACCGGGAACTGGCTGATTGCGCATCAGCAGAAGACGCCCCAGGAGCGGAAGGGGTGCCTGCAGTGCCACCCGGCCCGGGGGACACGGGTCGAGGCGGACTTCTGCACGGAATGCCACGAGGCACGGCGGGCGCACGGACGGGGCTGGCTGGCCGCGCACCCGCAGGAGTTCCAGAGGGAGCCGGATGCCTGCGGCCACTGCCACAAGCAGGAGTTCTGTCGCGATTGTCACGCGATGTACATGCCGCACGAGCCGGGCTGGCTGACCGAACACCCCACGAGCGCGCGGACGGACCGCGACCGCTGCCGCACGTGCCATACCGATGCCTACTGCCAGGGCTGCCACACGAAGGGTCGGCCCGCCTCGCACACCCCGAGCTGGCTCAGGACCCACGGAGCAACAGCCAAGGAGGCTGCAGGGGGCTGTGGGACGTGTCACACGAGCAACTTCTGCCAGAGCTGCCACCGGAAGAGCCCACCGGCGACCCACCGGAGCGGCGAATGGATAAGGACTCACGGGGCCAACGCCCTGGGCGATCGAGCCCTGTGCAACGCGTGCCACGGTCCAGCGCAGTGCGCTTCCTGCCACCAGGGCGTCACGATGCCTCACCCTCCCGGATGGGCGGAGTCCCACCCGAGGAGCGGCATCCGGGAGGGCGCCTGCCGCACGTGCCACGCGCCGCGGTTCTGCCAGGCGTGCCACCGGGGCTCGAGGCCGGCCAGCCACACGGCGGCCTGGGGACGCACGCACGGGGCGATGGCTGCGCGCTCGAAGGCGGAGTGCCTCCGCTGCCATGGCGGGAACTTCTGCGAGGTCTGCCACCGAGTGCCCATGCCCCATCCGAAGGACATCCGGACGAGCCACCCGGCCCTCGCTCGGGGAGCGAACGGAAGGTACTGCAGCGTCTGTCACGCGAGTGACGAGTGCACGAAGTGCCATTCCCACAGCCTGCCCGCCTCCCACCGCGACCCCAAGTGGCCGAAGCAGCATGGCGCCACCGAGGGGGCGGACGGCCGGTGTGCGCTCTGTCACCGGGCAGGGACCTGTGAGGCCTGCCACGGGCTGCCGATGCCGCACCCCGACGACTGGCTGATGGGTGCGCACGGGCAGGCTGCCGAGAAGCGGCCTGCGACCTGCGTGAAGTGCCACTCATCGAAGGACTGCCAGTCCTGCCATGAGAGCACGGCACCGAAGTCCCACGAGACCAAGGACTTCAAGGAGAGGCACGGCGGGGGGGCCGATGCCGAGCCCTTCTGCGCCCTGTGCCACGGGCGCGACGCCCGGAAGAGCTGGAGCGCCTGCACGACCTGCCACCATGGGGTCAAGATGCCTCACCCCGACGGCTGGGCCCTGGGGCACAAGGAGGCGGGCAGCTTCGCGCCCGATGGCGCGTGCCTCGCCTGCCACAAGAGCGACGGATGTAAGGTGTGTCACACGAACACACCATAGGACGATGGCGTTCTGCTGTGTAGGAGTAAATCCAGCAGAGATCGCCTCGTCGGGAATCGCGAGTGAGTCAGCTTCCACATGATCGCCGTACTCGGAGGTTTCAGCGGGTGACACGACTTGCCGGTATGAGCCGCGTAGCAGACCGAGGGCTCATGGCTGCTTTCCTTCTGGCCTCTCTGATGGGGGCCCTGGCGGTGATGGCCCAGGACGCCAAGCCTGCCATCCCTCCTGACTCGACCTACGTCAGGTCGAAGACCTGCGCAGGGTGCCACAAGGATCAGCTGAAGCTCTGGGGTGCGACCCTTCACGCCAAGCAGGAACCGCCCGCCGGCACGGCGGAACCGTGGATCTACGTGACCGGGTGGGACCCGGCGACGAAGCAGCCCGCGGAGGCGGGCGTCGCGTGTGAAGCCTGCCATGGACGCGGCAAGGCGCACGTGACGGCCGAGAAGGATGAGAGGAAGCTGAAGATCATCAAAGGTGGTGCGCTCGGCAGCCCCGCGCTGGACGTGTCCATCTGCGCCCAGTGCCACGCGCGGTACACGTCGAAGGAGGGCGACCCGCCGGTAGCCTTCACCCCGGGCGATGACCTCCTGGCGAAGATCAACCTGCTGCCGGTCCAGGACGGCCAGAAGATGCAGCAGGTTAACGAGCTGGTCGGCAGCAGACACTTCGAGAAGGGCACCGTGTGCATGACCTGCCACTCGGCGCACACCGATGCCGGTGTCGAGCACCAGTTGCGGAAGCCGGTCGTGGAGTTGTGCGGCGGCTGCCATGCAGACCAGGCTAACGACCTGGCCGCCCACACCAAGGGCCAGGCGAAGGCCGACGACACGTGTGTGATGTGTCACATGCCGAACGGGTCGCACGCCTTCCAGAAGCCGGCGAGCCAGTGACCGGCTGCGGACGGGCGTTGGCCGGCAGGCGCCCTGGAGTCCCTCTTCGTCGGGGAACCTGGTACAGTCCCCTTTTCGCCTGGACGGCGGCGAAAGGGGTCCAGTCCCGGTTCCCCGACTCACACGAGACCCGGCAAGCGGGGATGCGGATGCGTTTCTTGTCGCCTCGCCCGAGAGGGGCGCGTACGACGCGGCCCCCTCTGGCCATTCTGTCCGTGTTCGTGGCATGCGTTGGGCTTGCGCCTGGCGGGCACGCGGCGGAGCAGTGCTTCGCCTGCCATGCGGCGCCTGGACTCGCCAAGCGCATCGAGACAGGCCAGCCGATCACCCCGGGGTCCGAAGCGGGGATCATCAAGGGCAAGGCGCACGCAGGGCTGACGTGTCTCCAGTGCCACCCGCGGGCAGCCGAGGCGCCGCATCTCTCTCGCCCTGGGGCGGTGCAGTGCGACAGTTGCCACAAGGGCTACCGGGGGCATGTGGTCAGCGGGAACGTGCGGCAAGCCCCCGGGCCTGGGGGGCGTACCCCGACCTGCACGGATTGCCACGGCCACCACGGCATCCTGCCGCGCACCGACGCAGCCTCCCCGGTCTCTCACGCGAGCGTGCCGGACCTGTGCGGGAGGTGCCACGGGCCCGGCAGCACCGAGCCCTACGCGCCGTCATACCTGAACAGCGTGCACGGCCGGGCGCACACGCGGAGCCCCGCTGGGCCAGCGGCGGTGTGCACCGATTGCCACGGCGCGCACGCGAAGGAGTCCGCGGACACTCTGGTGACGCTGGTCAGCCGCCCGCACCTGCCGGGGACGTGCGGCAAGTGCCACCAGAAGGAGGTGGCGGCCTACCGCGCGAGCATCCACGGTCAGGCCGTCGCCCAGAAGCGACAGGAAGCGGCCGTGTGCACGGACTGCCACGGCGAGCACGACATCCGGCGGGCCAAGGACCCTCAGTCGAGAGTGCACCCGAGCCACATCCCGGAGACCTGTGGCCAGTGCCACGGGGCCGTGGCGCTGATGGCCAGGCACGCCATGAACGCCTACTCATACCCGACCTACCGGGAGACCTACCATGGGATTGCGAACGAGTACGGCAGCGAGGTGGTCGCCAACTGCGCGAGCTGTCATGGCGTCCATGATGTCCGCCCCTCTTCGGACCCGCGATCGAGCATCCATCCGGCCAATCTGGCCCGGACCTGCGGGAAATGCCACCAGGGCGCGAGTGCGAACGTGACACAGGGGAAGATCCACCTGAGGATCTCCCGTTCCGGCTCTCCGGCAGTCTACTGGGTGAGCACCGGCTTCAAGTGGCTGACCATTCTTACCATGGCCGCTCTGGTCGGGCACATCGTGCTCGACCTCTCCAAGCGGCTCATCGAGCGACGACGGTCCCCGCACCGGGCGCGTGCCGGTGAGGGCAGCGCACACGAGGGGCAGGGACAATGAGGGGAGAGCAGCAGGGCTTCGAACGCTTTAGCTGGGTGATACGCGCCCAGCACATGGTGCTGGCAGCCAGCGTCCTCATCCTTATCGCTACGGGCCTGCCCCTCAAGTACCCGCACTCGGCGTACGCGAGGTTCGTCTTCTCGCTGACCCACGGTGTCCATGTGAGCGGGGTGATCCATAGGATCGGGGCTATTGGCCTGATTGCCGTCGGCGTCTTCCACATGTCCTGGCTCGTGCTCACCAAGCAGGGCCGAGGGAACTTCCGCGCTCTTCTCCCCCGGTTTCAGGACTTGAAGGACGTCGTCACGAATGTGCTGTGGTACCTCGGCCTGTCGGCGAAGAGGGCCCGCTTTGGCCGCTTCAGCTACATTGAGAAATTCGACTACTGGGCTGTCTACTGGGGTAGCGTGATCATGATTGGCTCCGGGCTGGTCCTGTGGTTTGTCGACAAGGCAATGCACTTCCTGCCGAAAACTGTCGTGGACGTTGCCCTCGAAGCCCACAGCGATGAGGCGTTGCTGGCCACCTTGGCAATCTTCGTCTGGCACTTCTACAATGTCCATCTGAGCCCTGACCACTTCCCAATGAGTACCACCTGGCTGACGGGGAGAACCTCGAGGGAAGACATGCTGAAACACCACCCCCTCGATTACGAGGACCTCCAGGAGAAGGAGCGCGAGGCTCAGGCTTCGCCCCTATCCGGGAAGACGAATGGCGACTGAACCGAAGTACGAGTACCGGGCCCAAGTACCGGAGCCGTCGCTGGCGCAGTGGCTGTGGGACACTGCGCAGTCGGTGCGGACGACCATCTACGTCCTGCCGGCGATTGCGGTGGCCTCGACCCTCGGCGCGCTGGTGCCACAGAATCGGCCCCCCGAGTACTATGCCATGCTCTACGGGGCGAAGCGGGGGTGGGTGATCACCCACCTGGGGCTGGATCACCTCTACACCTCCACCTGGTTCCTCGTTCTCATCGCCCTGCTGCTGGTGAACCTCGCGGCGTGCGTCTTCCGCTCGTGGCGGCGGGCCGCGCGGGAGTATCGGGGGCCGACGGCCGAGGCTCTGGCGCGGAAGCTCCGCGGCCCGCGAGCTGCCAACTGCTGGTTCGGCCGCACGTCGGCGTCAGCAATCGAGCAGCCCATCGTGCGCGGGCTCCAGCGGGCCTACTGCGCCGTGCGGGTGACGGAGGAGGCCGGCGCGCGACGCATCGTGGCGCGCCGGTGGTCGTGGGCCGCCTACGGCCGCATTGTGACCCATCTGGCGATCTTCCTGGTGGCCCTGGGGGCGGTGTTGGGCATGGCGCCAAGCACATCCCTGGACGAAGACGTGATGATCCAGGAGGGTGAGACGTGGAAGGACCGCGGCAAGCTGGGGTTTGACGTGCGGCTCGACAAGTTCCACATGGACTACTACCCGGGCACCGACACTCCCTCGCACTACGCCAGCGACGTGACGCTGTTCTCGAACGGCGCCGAGGTCGGGAAGGGCACGGCGACCGTGAACCAGAGCCTGGTTCACGGCGGGGTCTCGCTGGGGCAATCGAGCTGGGGCCTGGCAGGAGTGCGGCTCACGGTGACGAGCAAGGGCGGCTCGCACGAGCCCGTCACGTTCCCGTTCCTGCCCTCGGCGGACGCCATGGGGAACCAGGTGTGGGACCTCGACGAGCAGGGCCGCGTCGCGTTCCTTGCGGACCGGAAGTGGGCGCTGGTGGCCAACGCCTTCGTCCTCGATGCGGTCGTGCAGAACGGCGAGATCGTGGGCTCGGCGAGTGACAAGCCGCGCAACCCCGCCCTCCTGCTGCAAGGGGTGTCGGGGCTTGACGCGGGGAAGCACCAGTTCCGCGAGATCGGGTGGCTGCGCAGGGGGTCGACCGCGACCTTCGGCGATCACGCGGTCCGGTTCGATGACGTGATCTACACCTCGACGCTCTCGGCGCGGAAGGACATGGGCCTGCCGCTCGTGTGGGCCGGGTTCATCCTGACGACCCTCGGCATGATCGTGATGTTCTACCTGCGACCGAGGGCCTTCCTGGTCGAGCTATCGCCGACAGGCCGGGCGGAGGAGACGCGGATCGGGGTCGCCCCGTCAGGCCGGGAGCTGCTTGACGCGGACCGTCAACTCATCGAGCAGGCCTGCCAGACTCAGCTCAAGCGAGGGAATGGGTCCCGATGACACCGGACAATGCCGGGCTCGCCAAGGAGGCCGATCCGCTCAGCCCCGAGCGGCTCGACTCGATGACCTACCGGCTCATCGCGATGGGCTTCATTCTCCTCACCCTGGTCATCATCACCGGCGCGGCGTGGGCACAGTACACATGGCACCGGTGGTGGAGCTGGGACCCGAAGGAGACGTCCGCCCTCGTCGCGTGGCTGGTGTACCTCGTGTACCTGCACGGTCGGCTGGTGCGCTGGCCGAGGAAGCTGGTGGCGTGGGTGGCGGTGCTGGGGGCGCTCGCCGTCGTGTTCTGCTATGCGGGGGTCAACATCTGGGGAGGGGGCATGCATGCCTACGGCAAGCCCACCGGAGGGTTGCGGACCGCCGCCCAGCACAGCTTCACTGGGATGGACACAACGGAGGCCACACTGTCGAAGCTGTTCCTGGTGGCCTACCTGGCGGCGTGGGCCATCACCCTCGGCGCGGCGAGCTTCCGCTCGCGCGGGGCGGCGCTGGTGGGCACGGTGATGGTGGCTGCCGGGGCGCTGCTGCAAACGGCGGCAATCGTGCAGCGGTCGGTGATGGCGGGGCGGCTGCCGTTCGGCACAGGGTATGAGTATGCCGTGTCGTTCGCCTGGGCGATGGCGATCGTGTATCTTGTCGTCGAGCGGCGGCTCAACACGCCCGTGTTCGGCACCGTCGCCTTGCCTCTCCTTCTGGGCGTTCTGGCGTACGGATTCCTCCTCTTCCCCGAGAAGGGTGTCTCCCCGCTACCGGTGGCACTCCAGAACCTGTTCTGGCTCCACTTGCACGTGGCCATCGCGATCGTGAGCTACTCGATCCTCATGCTGGCGACGGCCACGGCGGCGCTGTACCTGGTCCGGGCGCGGAAAGAGGAGCAACCGGCTTCCGAGTCAAGGCTGGACGACAACGGTGGCGCCTAGCGTCCGCAGGGCGTCGGAGAGCAGGTCGCGGCACAGGAGAGCGGCCAGGGGCGAGCCCTGGGGAACGACCACAAGCGGGCTCTGGCGGCCGGCAAGGAGGCCGTCGAGATGCAACCGCGCAGGGGCCTTCCGCACGAGAACCTGCGGCGTATGTCCGTGATCGACGAGGTACCGCTTCACCTCGTGAGTCCACTGCCCAACCACGTTCACGTTCTCGGAGACGATCAGCGCGTCAAGTCTGACCTGAAGCAGGGCGGCGAACTCGGCCGCGGTCCGCAGCGCGCGGGCGCCTCCGTCGGTCATGGGGCAGACCACGAGGGCTGACCGCACGGGCTCGTACTCTCGGGGAGCGACGACCACCGGGCAGGTCGCTCCCGCCGCGGCGCGACGGGCCGTGCGGGCGACGGCGAACCTGCCCGGTTCGGTGGTGACATCCCGCCCAACGAACAGCAGGTCGGCGAGTCGCGAGGCACGGACGAGCGCGAACGACAACTCTCCGTAAGCCGGTCGCGCCAGGCAGCGGACGGTTAGCTCGCGGCACACATCCTGGGCCTCGGCGAGCAGGTCGTCGCCATCGGGAGGAGTGGCCGTCTCCTCCGCGCTGAGCTCGCGGCTGGCGAGATCCACGAGATCCACGCTACCGTCGTCGAGGGCAGCCGCCTCCGAGTGCAGGCCGCGGCTGGCCGTCAGGAGCATCACCCGCCCCTCGCAACGGCGGGCGACGTCCACGGCGTGCTGAAGAGCCACGCGGGCTCCGTGAGAACCATCGTAGGCGACTAGCAGGCTCTTGATCATGGCGCTATCGGGTCAGAGGATGATGGCCGACTGACTGCCATTCTTCAAGGGAACCGCCCGGTGGACCTCCCTCGTCCGCTCGAACCAGGCCGCTTCGTGCGCCGACTGAACCGATTCGTAGCAGAGGTGCGCGTCGGCGAACGGACGGCTCGTGCCCATGTCGCCAACTCCGGGCGGCTCGCCGAGCTGCTCGTCGAGGGGGCAGAGGTGCGGGTGCAGCCGGTCGCCGCCGGTCACCGGGCGACGACGCACGACCTGCTGCTCGTGCGGCACAGAGGCACCTGGGTGAGCATCGACTCGGCGGCGCCGGCCAGGATGGCCGCGGAGGCCTTCCTGCGGGGTGGGGTCTCCCCCATCCCCCGCGCCGAGGAGCTGCGGCGAGCACGAGAGGCCGGGGTGGTGGTGGCGGCCTACCGGTGCCGCGTCACGACGCGCGGGATCGCGCTTGAGGGCCAGCTCGAGGTTGAGGTGTGAGAGGCCGGGAAGCCTGTTCGGCGCGTACGACAGGCTAAGAAGCCTGTCGTACGCGAGGGATGAGAGTGTCGGGCGGGGAAGTCTGTTCTGGGTGGCGGTCTGAACCATGCGGGTGATCGCAGGCACAGCGAGGTCGCTGCGGCTCGTGGCGCCCCCCGGCGGCACGCGTCCAACCTCGGATGCCGTGCGCGAGTCGCTGTTCAACATGCTGGGCGAGCTCATCTTCGCCGGCCCGTTCGTCGACGTCTACGCCGGGTCAGGGGTGGTTGGGATCGAGGCTCTGAGTCGCGGGGCGCAAGGCTGTGTGTTCATCGAGCGCGATCGGCGAGCCGTGGAGGCCATTCGTCGCAATCTGGCGAACACCCACCTTGCGGAACGGGCGACGGTGATCCAGGGGGAGGCCCGGCGGCTCATCGGCCGCGTGGTTGCGGCACACGGGCCCTTCGGGGTGATCTTCCTCGATCCGCCGTACGCCGACGCGAAGGCACTGTCTCTGGGCGCGGGCTTGCTGAACCTCGAGGCGTTGGCGCCGGGCGGAGTGGTGGTCCTGCAGCATGCCCGGCGGGCGGAAGTCCCCGGGCTTCCGGAGCCAGACCGCGTGCGCGTCTTCGGGCAGACAGCGCTTTCGTTCTACTCGGTGCCGGTGAAGGAGCCCTGATCGGTATGTCAGGCAACCGGACGGAGAGGGTGGCAGTCTGTCCCGGCACCTTCGACCCCATCACGTACGGCCACGTGGATGTGATCGAGCGTGCGGCGCAGCTCTTCGACCGCGTGGTCGTGTCGGTGGCGGGGGACTCGGGCAAGGCCCCGCTGTTCAGCACCGAGGAGCGCATTCGCCTCGCGGCTGCGGCGTGCAAGCACCTCCCCAATGTCACCATCGATTCCTTCAGCGGGCTGATCGTGGAACACGCCCGGCACCACGGCGCCGTGGCGCTGGTGAAGGGCCTGCGCGTGGTTTCCGACTTCGAGCGCGAGATGCAGATGTCGCTGATGAACCGCGTACTCGCCGAGGGAATCCCGACTGTCTTCCTGATGACCCACGCGGACTATGCGTTCCTCAGCTCGAGCCTGGTGAAGGAGGTCTTCCTTCTCGGCGCCGAGGTGAGCAAGTTCGTGCCGCCGGAGGTGGAGGAGGCGCTGCGTACACGGCTGAAGACAGGTGACAGGTGACAGGTGACAGGCACGGCACAGCGTAAGGCACAGGCAGGTGAGGGGCGCGAGCAGGTGAGAGGGGAGGCGGTCGGGAAACGTCGCTCGCTACTGGGCGCGATGAAGTTGCGGACTCGGGACCCGTGACTCCGAACGGGCATCTTGGGGGCGAACAGCATGGATCTCGATGAGCTCCTCGATGAACTCGAAGCCACGGTCGAGCGCGGCGAGCGCTTCTGGCACTTCTTCGGCGGCCGGGCCATGGTGCGGGCGGACGACCTCTACGATCTCGCGCACCGGCTGCGGTCGAGCATCCCCGAGGAGGTGCGGACGGTCAGCGAGGCCACTCGCGACCGGGAGCGCATCATCCAGGAGGCCCACGGCGAGCGGGCGAAGATCATCGAGGCCGCTCGCGAGCAGGCGAACCTGCTGCTCGACAACGACCAGCTGGTCATCGAGGCCCAACGGAAGCGAGACCAGATCCTCCAACAGGCGCGCATCGAGGCGGACGGAATCCGTGCGGATTCCGAGAACTACGCGCGCAGCGTCATCACCAAGCTCGGGGAGTACATCGCTCGCATCGCCGCGTCGGTCGACCAGACCCGCGAGATGCTGGAGCGCGACGGCGAGGCGGAGAAGCAGCGGCGCAGCGGCGAAGCGAACACGGCGATGTGAACGGCGGACTTCGGACCTCGGACTTCGGACCAACGGCAAGGGCGCACCCGGGCGAGCCGTCGGTCCGAAGTCCGAGGTCCGAAGTCCGATTCAGGAGACCGCACGTTGAAGCTGCTGGTCATCAACTCGGGGAGTTCATCTGTCAAGTACTCGCTGTTTGAGATGGACGGCGAGAGGGTGCTCGCCGACGGCATTGCCGATCGGGTCGCGGTGGACGGAGGCGAGAAGGCGGAGCTGACCCACGGCGTGCCCGGACGCGACACGGATGTCCTCGTGCGGGCGCTGCCGACCCACAACGCGGCGGTGGCCCTCCTCATCGAGACCCTTACGTCACCCGAGACCGGCGTGCTGTCGTCGGTGGAGGAGATTCGGGCGATCGGGCACCGGGTCGTCCACGCCGGGACGAGGTTCGAGCGATCGGTGCTAGTGACCGATGGGGTCATCGCGGTGATCGAGGCGTGCGTCGAGCTCAGCCCGCTGCACAATCCACCCAACCTGGCCGGCATCCGGGCCTGTGCCGCCGTGCTCCCGAACGTCCCGCAGGTCGCCGTCTTCGACACGGCCTTCGGCCAGACGCTGCCGCCCGAGGCCTACCACTACGCGATTCCCTACGAGCTGTACGAGAAGCACGGGATCCGACGCTACGGTTTCCACGGCACCTCGCACCGCTACGTCTCGCTGGTCGCGGCGGGCCTGCTCGAACAGCGGGGCGTGCCCCGAGCGGCGCAGAGGATCATCACCTGTCACCTGGGGAACGGGTGCAGCATGACGGCTGTGTCCGGGGGCCGGTGCATCGAAACGAGCATGGGCCTCACACCGCTCGAGGGCCTGGTGATGGGCACGCGCTCCGGTGACCTCGACCCCGCGGTCGTCTGGTTCATCATGGAGCACGAGGGGCTGGACACGGACCAGGTGGATGCCCTGCTCAATAAGCGGAGCGGGCTGCTAGGTGTGTCGGGCGTGGGCAGCGACATGCGCGACGTCCTCGCCGCGGCCGAGGCGGGCAACGCGCGCGCGCAGCTCGCCCTGGACATCTACTGCTACCGCGTGCGGAAGTACCTCGGAGCGTACTGCGCCATCCTGGGAGGCCTGCACGCCGTCGTCTTCACCGCGGGCGTCGGGGAGAACTCGGCCTACATCCGCTCGGGCTGCCTCAAGAACCTGGAGCACCTCGGCCTACACCTCGACCCGCCGGCCAACGAGTCGGCGTTCAGTCTTGCCGAGCCGAAGGACGTCGCCACGACCGACAGCCCCGTTCGCATCCTCGTCATCCCCACGAACGAGGAGCTGATGATCGCGCGGGACACGCTGGGGATCGTGAGCGGGACCGAGGACCGGGGACTGAGGACCGAGGACTAAGGGCAACGGCGGGACGCCTTTCCCCGTCGCGCGCTACGCGCCAGTGGCAATCTCGCCATTGACGAAGTGTGCTTCGGCGGAGAGGACTCTCGCCCGCACGATCTGTCCGCGCGTCTCGGTTGAGCCGGGGAGGCGCACCCGCAGGTAGTTGTCGCTCACCCCCAACACGTGACCATCGTCGCCCTCGATGGGCCGCTCGAGCACGACCTCCAGCTCTTGTCCCACGTTCCGTTGTGCGAAGTGCGCGCGCTTCTCGACCGAGAGCTGCATCAGGATGCGGCTGCGGCGGCGCTTCACCTCGGGTGGCACTTGGCCCGGCATGTCGGCGGCGACGGTGCCCGGTCGGCGCGAGTAGGCGAACACGTGCAGGTAGCTGAGAGGCAGCTCGCGGAGGAAGTCGTGCGTCTCTTGGAAGTGCCCGTCGGTCTCGCCCGGGAAGCCTACCATGACATCCGCGCCGAGGGCCGCGAGGGGGCTGGCGGCGCGGATGCGTCCCACCAGGTCCGCATACCCCGCGGTGGTGTACGGCCGGCCCATCGTCCGCAAGGTAGCGTCCGATCCGCTCTGGAGCGGGATGTGGAGATGCCGGCCCACCTTCGGGTGGCGCGTCACGAGATCGATGAGGCCCTCGGTCACCTCACAGGGCTCGATCGACGAGAAGCGCAACCGGCCAAGGCCCGGCACCTCGCACAACCAGCGGGCGAGGTCCTCGAGGTCGACCTGCTCCTCCGGGATGTCTCGCCCATACATCCCCAGGTGCACGCCGATGAGGACGATCTCAGGGTGTCCGGCCGCCACGAGCTTCTCGACCTGGCGGACGACAGCCAAGGGGGACATGCTGCGGCTGGGGCCGCGCGCTCTCGGCACGATGCAGTAGGCGCAGTGAGCGTCGCAGCCCTCCTGGACCTTCACAAAGGCGCGCGTGTGGCCGGCGAAGCTGTCGATGAGGCTCTCGGAGGGATGAGTCTCCTGCTCCGTGTCGGCGAGGCCCGAGCCGGGAGGCACGTGCGCAGCGAGGGTCTCCTTCTCCGTGTTGCTCAGGACGAGGTCGATCTCCGCGATTGCCGCGAGGTCCTCCGGAGCCACCTCGGCGTAACAACCGGTCACGACGACCATCGCCGCCGGGTTGCGACGTTTCGCCTGCCGCGCCAGCCGCCGCGCATCGCGATCGCTCTTCGAGGTGACCGTGCAGCTGTTGACGACGTAGAGGTCGGCCGCGCCGTCGAAGGGGACGATGTCGTACCCACGACGCACGAGCTGCTCGCGGACGCGCTCGCTGTCGTACTGGTTGAGCTTGCACCCCAGTGTGGTGATCGCGGCCTTCTTGCGCACCTCTGCGGCTCCCATCCTCGCCTGTCACGCCCTTGCCTTGGGCCGGCTCTTCGTCTTCCGCCGTCGGCCGGCCGTTCCCGCCTTCCCGACTCTCACGGCACACGCTTTGAACTCGGGGATGCCGGACTTCGGATCGAGAGCGCCGCTGGTGAGGAGGTTGGTGGGCGTCTCCGCGAAGTGGAAGGACATGAAGATGGTGCCCGCGGGCGAGCGCTCCGTCACGGCGGCGCGCGCCGTGACCTCGCCGCGGCGGGAGGCAACCTTGACCACGTCGCCGTCGGCGATGCCGAGTTCCCCCGCGTCGGCAGGGTTGATCTCCACCAACTCCTCCCCCATCACGTAGTCCACGCCCTCGGAATGGTGCGTTCTCATGCCGGTGTGGTACTGGTAGAGACGTCGGCCGGTGGTGAGAACGAGGGGGTAGTCCTCGTCGGGGACCTCGGCGGGCGGGATGTGCTGAGTCGGCTTCAGGAACGCTTTCCGCGTCCCGGCTTGCAGGTCGGCGTGCAGGAACCGCGTGCCGGGGTCGTCCGGCGTGCGACACGGCCACTGCAAGCCCTGGTCCTCGATCCGATCGTACGAGATGCCCGCCATTGAGGGGGTGAGCCGCGCGATCTCATCCCATGTCTCGCGGGCCTCGCCCGAGCCGATGTCCTTACCCATGCGCCGGGCGAGCTCGGCGATGATCCACGCATCGAGGCGCGCCTCGCCAGGCGGTGCGACCGCCGCCCGCACCCGCTGCACGCGGCGCTCGGTGTTGGTGAAGGTGCCGTCGGTCTCTCCCCAACCGGTGGCGGGGAAGACGACGTCCGCCAGGTCCATCGTCGCGGTCGGGAAGTTGTCCTGCATGACCAGGAAGTCGAGCTTGTCCAGGCACTCGCGGGCGTGGCCGGCGTTGGCGTCAGTGAGGAGCGGCTGCTCGCCCATCAGGTAGAGGCAGCGGATCTTCCCCTCCCCCATCGCGTTCAGGGCGTCCGTGTGCCGCAGGCCGATCGTGGGCGACAGCGTGCACCCCCACGCCTGCTCGAACTTCCCTCGGGCGAGGTCGTCGTCCACCCTCTGGTATCCTGTGAGGACATCGGGCAGCCCGCCCATGTCGCAGGCGCCCTGGACGTTGCTCTGCCCCCGGAGGGGGTTCACGCCGGCGCTCTCCTGGCCGAGGTTGCCGGTGAGCAGAGCGAGGTTCGAGATGGAGAGCACATTGTCGGTGCCGCAGGCGTGCTGGGTGATGCCCATCGTGTAGCAGATGGCCGCGCGCTCAGCCCTCGCGTACTCACGCGCCGCCGCGATGATCTCCTCCGCCGGCACGCCTGTGATCTCGGCGACGCGTTCCGGCGTGTACTCCGCGACGGCCCCCTTCAGGTCCTCGAAGCCCTCGGCCGCCTTCTCCACGAACTCCTCGTCGTGGAGTCCCTCGTTGATGATGACGTTCATCATGCCGTTGAGGAGGGCGATGTCGGTGCCGACGCGCAGAGCCAGGTGGCGGGTCGCGAACCGCACGAGGTCGATCCGGCGCGGATCGACGACGATCAGCGTGGCCCCTTTCCGCGCGGCCTGCTTGATCCGGAGAGCGATGACCGGATGGGTCTCGGTCATGTTCGACCCCACCACCAGGATGCAGGGCGCGTTCTCGAGCTCGCCAATGGAGTTGGTCATGGCGCCCGCCCCGAGCGTGGTCGCCAGACCGGCGACCGTGGGGGCGTGACAGCTACGTGCGCAGTTGTCTACGGTATTCGTCCCGATCACGCCGCGCACGAACTTCTGGAAGAGGTAGTTGGACTCGTTGGTGCAGCAGGAGGAGCACCAGCCGCAGAAGGCGTCCGCACCGCTCTCGGCGAGAATCTCCTTCATCCGCGCCGCCGTGTAGTCGAGGGCCTCGTCCCACGTGGCCGGTTTGAGCTTCCCCCCGCGGCGGATGAGCGGAGTGGTCAGCCGTTCTTCGCTGTGGACGAAGTCATAGGCGTACCGACCCTTCACACAGAGGCTGCCACGGCTCGCCGGGTGCTCGTGGTCGGGCTCAACGGCGACGATCTTGCCATCACGCACGAGCAGGATGAGCCCGCACCCGACGCCGCAGTGCGAGCAGGTCGATTTGACGCGCGTGAGGTCGCCGAGCCGGCCCTTGCCGGTGCGCTTCTTGTCGAGCAGGGCGCCGACGGGGCAGGTGTCAACGCAGTGCCCGCACAGCTCGCACGGGGAGTCCATCAGGCCGCCATCGGAGAACGTGGCGATGCGCGCCTCGAATCCGCGCCCGGCGATGGTTAGCGCGCTCGCGCCCTGGACCTCCTCGCAGATTCTCACACACCGCCCGCACAAGATGCACTTGTCGTAGTCACGCTCGATAAACGGGTTGTCGTCTTCCACGAGGACATTCGGGTGCTTCTCGTGCGGCTTCTCGGGAAAGTCGAGCTGGTACTCGTAGGCAAGGTCCTGGAGTAGGCAGTCGCCGTTCCCCTCGCAGCGGAGGCAGTCGTTCGGGTGGTCGGAGAGCAGCAGTCGGATGTTCGTCCGCCGGATCGCCTCGATCGCCTCAGTGTGCGTGTGGACAACCATGCCGTCGCTGACGGGCATGCAACACGAAGCCGGCAAGCCCCGCTGCCCCTCGATCTCCACAATGCACAACCGGCAGGCGCCGGTTGGCTCCAGCCGATCATCATGGCAGAGACTGGGGATGCGAATCCCGTTCCTCAACGCGACCTGCAGGACCGTCTCGCCGTCGAACGCTTCCAGCCGCCGTTCGTCGATCGTCATGTACATCGCTGACCTCCACCAGGCAACCCACTCGGTATGACCCGCAGCCAGTCGCGCGACCGGCGCCTAGCGCTCGCGCCGCTCAAGGTCACACCGCAAGCAGCGCCGGGCTTCTGCGACGGCAGCTGCCACAGACAGTCCACGCTCCACCTCGGCAAAGGAGCGGCAGCGTTCTTCCAGAGCGATCTCGCGCTGGCGAGCGCGGCCTACCGCCGTCGTATCACTGAGCTTCGCCCAGCAGATGTCCGGCGACTGCGCGACCGGCCGGTACTCGAAGGGCTCGGCCATCTCCTCGCACCGCAGGAACGCGTCGATAGCCAGGGCGGCGCGCTCGCCGTGGGAGGCCGCCCACACCACCGTCGAAGGCCCGAGGACGCAATCGCCGCCCGCAAAGACCCCTTCCCGAGTCGTCGACAACGTCTTGGGGTTCACCTGCACCGACCCGTCGGGGGCTAGCTCGATGCCGCTGCTCTCATCGAACGGTAGCTTGATGCGCTGGCCAATGGCGAGGACCACCATGTCGGCCTCGACGACGAACTCGCTCCCCGCGATCGGCACCGGCCGCCGGCGCCCATCCAGGTCCGTTGGTCCTAGCTCCATGCGCACACAACGAATGCCTGCTGCCTCTCCTGCCTCATCGACCAGGATCTCCTCGGGCCCGATGAGGTAGCTGATCGCGACCCCTTCCTCCTCAGCAGCCTGCACTTCGTAGTCGGCCGCCGGCATCTCGTCACGCGTACGCCGGTACAGGATCTGCACTTGGGCGCCGGTCCGGATCATGACGCGCGCGCAGTCGATGGCGACATCGCCACCACCGATGACCGCGACCTTCCGGCCCACCGGCGGGTCGAGACCGAGGTTGGACTCCCGCAGGAACACGACGCCGTCGCAGACGCCCTTGGCCTGCACGCCAGGCACCTTCAACGGCACGCTGTCGTGGGCCCCGGCGGCCACGAGGACGGCGTTGAACCCATCATCCATGAGTCCGTCGATAGTGACGCTCTCCCCCACCCGCACCCCGACCTCCAGGCCGATGCCCAGGTCGAGGATGCCCTTGATCTCCTCGTCAAGCACGTCGCGGGGGAGGCGGTAGGCCGGAATCCCGACCCGGAGCATTCCGCCGGTCACGGGCAAGGCCTCGAAGATCGTGGTCGCGTAGCCCATCAGCGTCAGCCGCCGTGCGGCGGAGAGGCCACAGGGCCCCGCGCCGACGATCGCGATCTTCTCCGCGCGGCGAACAGGCGGTGACTGCGGCCTCCGGACCTGCTCGCCGAACCCCTCGACAGCGAACCGCTTCAGGGCACAGACCGCAATCGGCTCATCGAGGTCGCCCCGGCGGCACTTCGCCTCGCATCGATGGCTGCACACACGGCCCAGCACGTTGGGGAACGGGTTCTCCTCTTTGATGAGCGCCGCGGCCTCCTCGAACCGCTCGGCAGCGATCAGACCAATGTACTGCGGGACGTTCATGTGCAGCGGGCACGTGTGATGACACGGTGACTGGACGAGCTCCGGGCAAGCACAGGCTTCGCAGTGCTTGTCCTCGATGTGAGCGATGTACTCGTCACGGAAGTGGCGAAGCGTTGATAGCACGGGGTTCGGGGCGGTCTGACCAAGGCCACACAGGGAGCCCTCCTTGACGTGCAGGGCAAGCTGCTCAAGCTCGTCGAGGTCTTCGACCCTGCCCTCGCCGCGGGTGAAGGCCGACACCATCTCCAGCATCCGCTTGGTCCCGACTCGGCACGGCACGCACTTTCCGCACGACTCCGCCTGCACAAACTCCAGGAAGAAGCGGGCGATATCCACGATGCAGGTCTTGTCATCCATCACCACCATGCCGCCCGACCCCATGATCGCGCCGACTTCCTGGAGCGACTCGTAGTCGATGGGGAGGTCCAGGTGTCGGGCGGGCACACACCCGCCGGAGGGCCCACCGAGTTGGGCCGCCTTGAAGGTCCGCCCCTGGCGCATCCCGCCGCCGATCTCGAAGACCACATGTCGCAGGCTGGTGCCGATCGGCACCTCCACGAGGCCTGTGTTGACCACCTTGCCGGTGAGCGAGAAGATCTTCGTACCCTTGCTTCGCTCGGTGCCCAACTCGGCGTACCACCCGGCGCCGTTCAGGATGATAGGTGGGATGTTGGCGAAGGTTTCCACATTGTTGATGTTGGTCGGCTTGCCCCACAGGCCGGACTGCGCCGGGAAGGGTGGCCGGGCGCGCGGCATCCCTCGGCGTCCCTCGATGGAGGCGATGAGGGCGGTCTCCTCGCCGCACACGAATGCCCCGGCCCCCTCCTTCATGTGGAGGTGGAAGGAGAAGCCGGTGCCGAGAATGTGGTCTCCGAGCAGGCCGAGCTGGCTCGCCTGGTGGATGGCGGCCTGGACCTGCTCGATGGCGATGGGGTACTCCGCCCGCACATAGATGTAGCCTTCGCCGGCGCCAATGGCGTAGGCCGCGATGAGCATGCCCTCCAGCACGGAGTGCGGGTCGCCCTCGAGCACCGCGCGGTCCATGAAGGCACCCGGGTCGCCCTCATCCGCGTTGCAGATGAGGTACTTGGGCGAGCCCTCAGCGGCGCGGCAGAAGCCCCACTTGCGCCCCGTTGGAAAGCCGGCGCCGCCGCGACCCCGCAAGCCGGACGCCGTCACCTCTTCCACTACCCGCTCCGGCGCCATCTGGGTGAGTGCCCGGGCGAACGCCGCGTAGCCGTCGTGTTCGATGTACTCGTGGATGCTGGTCGGGTCGATCCGGCCGCAGTTGCGCAGTACCGTCTTCCTCTGGGCGGCGTAGAATGGGACGTGACGTGCGCGCTTCACGGGCGCGCTGGCGGGGTCAGGTCGGTACAGGAGCCGCTCGACTAGCCGGCCGTTGAGGCTCGCCTCGATGATCTCCGAGACGTCGTCTGGCGTGACGCCGTGGTAGAAGAGCCCCCAAGGGTCCACCTCGATCAGTGGCGCGGCGGCGCAGAAGCCGTGACAGCCGGTTCCCACCACCTCCAGCTCGAGGGTCTTCTCCGACTGACGAAGCTCCTCGCGGAAGCGCTCAAGGACTTCGAGGGCACCGTAGGCGCGACATCCGGTAGTGCAGAGGCGGATGCGTCGCCGGTTCGGATCGCGGGCTTGACGCAGGGCAGCGCGCAACTCCGCGAGCTCGGCCGGCGAGCCGAGCGGCCGGTAGTCAGTCACGTTCATCCCTTTCATGCCTCTTGGGTCTCGGGACCTTCGCCCGCCGGAGGGGGCGGTGCCGGCGGAAGGGGGTCCTGGTGGCTGCGGTAGCCGTCGAGAATGACGGGGATGCGTCCTGTCGTAAGGCGGCCATAGTAGACATGCCCAATGAGGGCCACGGGGGCGAGCGAGCAGGTACCCAGACAGGCGACCGTCTCCAGGGTGAAGAGGCGGTCCTCGGTAGTCTCGCTGGCGCGGATGCCGAGGGCCTCCTCGACGGCCCGCAAGATGCTGCTTGATCCTCCGACGTGACAGGCCGTCCCCCGGCAGACGCGGATGATGTGCTTCCCGCGCGGCTTCAGGTGGAACTGCGCGTAGAAGGTGGCGACGCCGTAGATCCGTGCCCAGGGCAGTCTCAGCTCTTCGGCGATCTTGGCCAGCACGCTCTGCGGGAGGTAGCCGTAGGTCTCCTGAGCGCGCTGGAGAGCCGGAATGACCGACGACTCCCTCCGCGGCAGGCCCTCCAGGGCCTGCGCCAGGAGTGAGAGATCGGCGCCGTCATCAGGGATGCGGAGCTCGTCGGGGCGCCCCTTGCGCCATCGACGATGCAGTTGCTGCTCCGTTGCGGTCATCGGTTCCACCCTTCGCCCCTCATGGATTTGCTGTCCCAGCTCCTGGCCGCCCCGCGCGTCTTCCGCATGGCTCGCAGCCCAACCTCCCTATCCCCACACAGCGAAACGGGCCGAGCATCCGGCTCGGCCCGCTCTGCGGCAGCTTCCATCGGCGCGCCTACGCGCTGGGCCGCTTCTGGACCTTCCCGGCCTTCAGACACGAGACACACGTGTTGATGCGCTTCGGTCGGCCATCAACGACGGCGCGAACCGATTGCAGATTCGGCCGCCACACTCGCCGAGTGCGGCGGTGGGAGAAGCTGACCAGGTTGCCCGTCGAGGGGCGCTTTCCACAGACCTCACAGATCTTCGCCATGACCGGATCTCCTCACTGCCAGGCTCAAGAAGAGCCGCACCGGCAGCCCTGCCGCCAGTGCGAGCGCTGATGTCGTCGGGAGCGCACCACGGGCCGCGGGGCTGCCCGTGGCACCATCGTGAAGGACTGATACCCGCCGCGGATGGCGGGTTCTCGCTCAGGCCCCTTGAAATCCCGCAACACGGCCTCGTATAATAGCACATCGTGGGCACCGAGGCAATTGGGGAATGATGGATGATGCACGATGAGCAACCGCGACGACCCGTGAGGGCTTGGCCCGGCTGCGCCGTCGTTCATCATCCATCATTCTGCATTCATCATCTGCTCTCGTGTCCGTCCTCACCCTTTGCCGGTACGGTGCGATGAGGAGCTTCCTGCGCGGGCCCTATCCAGAGCCGCGTGATGATGCGCTGCTGACCTCACGACCACCCCACATCTCCGGGCTGGCACTGCTGCGGGGGGTGTTCCTGTCGACAGGGCTCGTGCGGTCGGCGACGGACATCGGCCTAGTGACAGCCGGCGCGGGGTTCATCCTGCTCTTTGGCGCCTCGACGCTGCTGGCATACTCGGTCGTGTATCTCGTCGAGCGTCTGCTGCAGGGGTCGGTGCCGCTGGTGGCGATGTACACCTACGCGTTGCCGGCCACCTACCCGGACCCGTACTTGCCGTGGCGCATCGGGCTGCACGCCATCCGTTTCCTGGCCTTCTTGACCATGCTGCGCCTGAGCCCCATCTCGGGCTACCATGGTGCAGAACACAAGGTTGTGAACGCGATTGAGGTAGCCGGAACACTGGACGAGGATGTGGTGCGTCGGATGCCTCGCCAGCACATCCGCTGCGGGACCAACCTGCTGGCCGGCCTGGCGCCCCTCTTACTGGCGCTGATGCCCGACGTGCGTCTGGACGGTCTGACGCTCCTGGCTCTGCTCGCCGTCGGGTTCCTGGTCAGACGACCGGTCGGGTACCTCGTGCAGAGCATCTTCACCACCAAGGAGCCGACGCCCGCGCAGCTCCGCGCGGGCATGGAGAGCGGGCGTGTGCTGGTGGAGCGTTGGCGCACGACACCCGAGCGTCCGACTTCCCCCGCGGAGCGTCTATGGGCGCGTGGACTCCCGCAGATGCTGATCGGCCTCGGTGTCGGGGTCGCGTGCATGAGGGGTGGGGACATGCTGTGGTACTGGCTGCTGTGCCGGGGGCCGTGAACGGCGGGTCAGGGGTCAGGGGTTAGGGGCCAGGGGCACGCCGCCAGGGACAGCAGAAGCCTGTAGATGGAGTGACGCCATTGCCTTCGGAACGCATCACTGCCTCAGCACCCGGACGGCTGTGCCTGTTCGGCGAGCACCAGGACTTCCTGGGACTGCCCGTGATCGCCGTGGCGATGACGAGGGAGATCACCTTCACCGGCACGCCGCGGGACGACACCCTCATGCTGTTGGAGCTCCCGGACATCGCCGACCACGATGAGTTCGACCCGCGAGCGGAACTACCGTACCGCAGCCCGCGGGACTACGTCCGCTCAGCGGCGAATGTGCTCCGGCGAGCCGGGCTGCCGATGCCGCGTGGCTTCGACATCGCGGTACACGGCGACATCCCGATCAACGCGGGGTGCGGCAGCTCGTCCTCGGTAGTCATCGCGTGGATCGGTTTCCTGGTTGCAGCACACGACGGCGACTTCCCGTCCGACCCGGCCTCCATCGCGCGACTGGGGCACCAGGCCGAAGTGGTGGAGTTCAAAGAGCCGGGCGGCATGATGGACCACTACACCTCGGCCCTGGGCGGGCTGCTGCACATCAAGACCGAGGGCGAGATCGAGTGCACGCGACTGCCGGCGAGGTTGGAGGGGTTCGTGCTGGGCGACTCGCTGGAACCGAAAGAGACCACGAAGACCCTCGCCCGGTCGAGGCAGGCGATGGCCGAGGCCGTTGCTGTGGTCCGGAGAGAGCTGCCTCAGTTCGACATCCACACGACGGCTCTCGAGGAGGCACGGACGGTGTTCCGCAACTTGGAGCCACGGGGCCGGGAGATGCTGGAGGGCAATCTGGTCAACCGCGATCTGTGCTCTGCCGGGCTGGCGCTTCTCCAGTCAGAGCAGACCGACGTGGAGGAGGTGGGGCGGCTGCTCTTCGCGCACCACGACCAGCTCTCCCGGAACATCCAGGTGTCCACCCCCAAGCTGGACGCCATGGTGGAGGCCGCTCGAGAGGCGGGAGGGCTGGGGGCGAAGATGAACGGTTCGGGCGGGGGCGGGTGCATGTTCGCCTTTGCGCCGGGACGCGAAGAGGCTGTGGTGGCAGCGATCGAGCAGGCGGGTGGGCGAGCGTACCCGGTGGGCGTGCACCCAGGCCTGCAGGTGGTGCGCGAGTAGGCCGCGAGCCGGGCCGGTTGGGAAGGCGATGGCCGACAGACAGAGAAGGGTAAGCGTACAGGACGTCGCGAGAATGACCGCAGCTCCCAAAGCCGCCGAGGCCCGCCGACCCTCAGCCGACGACCGCGGCCGATCGGTCACCATCCTCTCGTCGAGTTGGGGAGGCGGCCACGCCATGGTGGCGCGGACCGTGCGCGATGCGGTCCTGGCCCTGCGGCCCACGTGGCAGGTGGAGGTCCTGGATTTCTTCGAGAGGTTTGTCGGCCGGCGCTTCAGCCAGTCAGTGGCGAGCAGTTACCTGCGCAGCGTCCAGAGCGCGCCGTTCCTGTACGACCTGTTCTACCGGGCGACGCAACGTGTCGCGGAGGGGAGCCGGCTACAGGCCCAGTTGAACACGATCGGGCGTACCCGACTTCGGGCCTACCTGCGGCGGAACTCCCCGGACCTTGTGGTGAGCACCTACCCGACGCCGGCGGGGGTCCTGTCCGCGCTGAAGCTCTCCGGCGTTGTCCGCACAGCCTCGGTGACCATCCTGACCGACTATGCCATCCACAGCCAGTGGACCCACCACGGGGTCGACCTGTACATCGCCGGGAGCGACGCCATCCGCCAGGGCCTCATCGAGTGGGGCATTCCCGCCGAGCGGGTCCTCGCTACGGGCATTCCGGTGAGGCCGGGCTTCGCCAATCCACACCCTCCCCGGTCGGAGGATGGTCCGGTGCTCGTGATGGTCGGCGCAGTGGGCATGCTGCGCGGCGCCTTCACGCTGTCCCGCTCTCTGACGACCGTCTCGCCGCGGACCATTGTCGTCTGCGGCAGGGATGAGACGCTGCGGGGGAAGCTACGCGCTCTGCCCGCTGCGCGCGACGGTCGCCTGACTGTCCACGGCTACGTGGACGAGGTCTGGTCCCTGATGGCGGAGGCGCGCCTTCTGGTGACCAAACCCGGCGGCATCACGACCTCGGAGGCCCTGGCCATGGGCCTGCCGATGGTCCTCTGCGGCGCGATCCCAGGGCAAGAGGAGGAGAACCAAGAGTTCCTGGTGGCGGCGGGCGCTGCCGGGGGGCCCCGGCGCATGCGACAGGTGGCCGGGGAGGTGGCCCGGCTGCTCGGCAGCCCCGAGGAACTGGCGGCCATGAGCGAACGAGCGGCCGCCCTGGGTCGCCCGGACTCCGCGCGCGATGCCGCGGCGGCGATTGTCTCGCTTCTCGAGAGCGGCCATGTCCCAGCGTCACCTTGAGAACGCCGCGCCCTGGTTCTCCCGCTGTCTCACAGGAGCGGTGGGTCTCGCTGCCGCCTACACTTTGGGCGGCCAGTTGGCGGGCCGGGTCACGGCGCTGCGGGGCCGAGCGGACATCCCCGGCGCCGTCGTTCTCACCTTCGACGATGGCCCAAACCCGGCGGCCACTCCGGGCATCCTGGACTGCCTCGCCGAGCACGACGCCCCGGCGGCGTTCTTCATGATCGGGCGGCACGCGCTGCAGCATGGGGCGCTCGCGCGCGAGGTGGTCGCTCACGGCCACGAGGTCGGCAACCACACGCTCTCACACCGGCATCAGTGGTTCCTCTCCCCTTGGAGGGCTGCCGAGGACATCCGGCGCGGCGCCGAGGCCGTCGAGGAGGCCACCGGTCAGCGCCCGATCGCCTTCCGCCCGCCCTGGGGTCTGTTCAACGTCTTCAGCGATGCTGTTGCCCGCAGGCTTGGGGAACGTTCCGTGCTGTGGTCGGTCGTGTCGGAGGGGTTCGTGCTGCCACCGACGGTGGAGGGGATGGTGGACCGCATCGTGGGCAGCACGCGGGGAGGGGATATCATCAACATGCACGACGCCGGCGGGTTCGCCGATACGCCCCAGCGGGTCCTATCCGCTCTTCCCCAGGTCATCCTCCGGCTGCGCGACGCCGGCTTCCGCTTCGTCCCGCTGTCCGCGTTCCTGTGAGGCGCTGCCGTAGAGCTCGAGCAACCGCCGGCGCGAGACCCAGATGGCGCGCGAGTCCCGTGGTCGAGTGCCCTGACCTAACCGGGCCCAGCCCGCGGGGTGGTGGCGTGCGGTGAGCAACACCTGGTACAGCCACACGAGCCGGGCCCACAGGCCCGGGGGGAGCGCGCGGACCTCGAAGCCGAGCTTCTCAGCTCCGTAGTGCAGCATGGTCACGCCGCCGAAGGCGGGCAGGCCGGCGTACCGCGGGTCCTGTGTCACCGCCGCGGCGAGGTCCCGCAGCCCTTGCTTCAACGCGGAGGCGAAGAGGAAGCCGACCTGGCGCTGCCTCTCGGCTTTGCCGTGCAGCGAACGGAGCGAGGCGTTCCGGAGGTGCAGTTCGCCGTAGAGCTGTCCACGCGCGACGCGAGTGCCGTCCTCGAGGACGAAGCCATCGCCCCGGTACGGCACGAGGCGCAGTCGGAAGACAGCCCGGTCGTCCGGGCCGACTTGTCGGAGGCCGCCAAGGCGGCCGGCGATGGCCTCCTGAGTATCCCACAGCCAGGCGAGGAGTGCTCTGAGGGCTCGGCGCATTGGATGGCTGGAGTCCAGTTGATCGCAGCGTGCTTCGTGTCGGGGCCGGTGCCCACCTTCTCTCCGGCACCGGGCCGAAGGAGACAGCCGGCCAGCGCGGGAACCATGGGGGGCGCCCGGCGTCCTAGAATCCCGGGTCGTGTCCACACTACGTCTCGTCGCGGGAGGCGTCGGGGCCAGACCGGAGAGCCGCCGTGATAGCAGCCCACGCAGCGTTCCTCGGTGCACTCGCGGCCGGGAGCTTCGCCGCCGACACGTCACCGACGTCGGCCCTTCCCCTGACCTTCGCGCCAGGGGGATCGACGTGGCGGGCCGTGACGGAGGGCGGCGGCCAGGTCGCCTGGGCCACCGGCGGAGCCGGACCGAGTGTGACGCTCAGACCGAACGGCGGGTACGCAGGCATTGCCGCCCCGGTGAGCGACCAGCCCCTGAACGGACTGCTCGATGCCGAGCTGGTCGCCGCAGGCGATGGGAATGCCGAGCTTCAGGTGGCGTGCTCGGCCGCCGGCGACGCGGCGCCGCTGACCTCAACGTGGTCCTTCAAGCGCTCGGGAGGCAAACCGCAGCGGCTGGCCGCACGTCTCGCCCCAGTCCTCCAGCGGAATGGGCCGGTGTACTTGCACATCGGCGCTCGCGGCGACGGCACACTGCAGCTCAGCGAGCTCTCCCTCTCGCCCGAGGATGTGCTGCCGCCGGTCGATGCCTCCTCGGTGGAGGCGACGCTCCCTCCGAACTGGCAGCCCAACGGCACGCTCGATGCGACCTCGCGGCAGATGGGCGAGGAAACGGACCTGGCGGTGGAGGTCAGAGGCGTCCAGTTCTCGGTGCTCCCGGAGGCGAGCGGAACCCTGGGCTACCTGGCGCCGATCACGGCGTTGGTGGTCAGCCAGGGAGAGGCGGAGAAGTCGATCAGCATCACCGGCGAGTTCCCTGACGGGGTAGCCATCGAGCCGCGGGAGGCCCCCATCACCAAGGCGCAGGTTGATCGCGCGACCGTGCGTCTCCAGGGCCTCCTGCCTGGTCGGTACACCGGCAAGCTGATCGTGAGCTCGGGGCGGGACTCAGCCGCCCTGCCGCTCACGATGACGGTCGCGCCTGGCTTCCCCGCCTTCGGGACGACGACCACCGAGGGGAACCAGGTCGCCGGGCGGTGGCAACTCCGGGAGATTCGGGTTCGGGCCTCACCGACGTCGACCGTCGAGGAGCTCGTCCAGCAGGTGGCGCCGCTCCTGGAGGGCGCGCCGGCGATACCCGTGGTGTACCTCGACGGGGCGCCGAGTGTGGCGGTTCTGAAGGGGTTCGTGATCGCGCTCAAGGGGAAGGTGGCGCTGTACGGGCCGGCTCACCGGGCCGACCGGCCGTTCCAGGGGGAGGACCCGCGCGAGCAAGCTGAGGCGCTGGTCGCCGCCGCCAGGGCCCTGCACACGGCCGTCAGCGCCGGCGACTACGACGCGTATGTGGCCTCGCCCGTGTTCGACTACACGGCCGGCGTGGCCGGGTCTGGTGAGAACAAGCTGCTCGAGGCGTGTCTCACCGCGGGCCTGGGGCGGTTCTTCAGAGCGTTCGTGGTGACAGCGGCTCCGCTGCCGGCCGGAGGGGTGCTGGGCGAGTCGGTGAATGGCCGCAACCAACGCGACGCGAGCCCGTTCTGGGCGGGTCTTGACCGTACCTGCGATCACTCCGCCCTGGCGGCAATGCTCTACCGGCATAGCGTCGAGGTGCCGATCCTGACGTCGGGCGTCACCGGACTCGCCAGCACCGACGAGCAGCTCGACGCGCTGAAGGCGGCTCGCGCGATGGCCATCTCAGCCTACGCCGGCGCGACCGGCGTGACCTTCCCTGAGGCACCCGCGGCCGGCGAGATCGCCCTCCTCCGCGCAGACGGGACCCTCTCGGCCACCGGGGTCGCCGCGAAGCAACTGAGCCGGGAGCTGGCCTCCGCCGCCCCCGTCCGGCGCTCCTGGAAGGGACTGCCGGGCACGCTGGGGGAGCCGATCGTCGCCTTGCCCTTCGTGCGAGACACCGAGGCCATCATCGCGTTCTGGAACAACACGTCGGTCGCGCGGCGGGTAACGCTCGAGCTGGGCGCGGTCCCCTACACGCAGCACACGCTGACACTGTCGCGGGGGACCCCCTTCGTGTCGCGGGCCTACGACCCCCACTTCCGGTTCAGCAAGGCGGCGATCCAGGCCAAGCGCCAGGAGGTATGCGTGCGCCTTGCGCCACTGCAGATCACGGTCTTGCGTTTCCGGCTGCAGATCTGGACACCGACCTGGCTGCAGTCGCTCACCTTCACCGTGGAGCGGCACCCGGCTGCGCCGACGGGCGAGCACGACGACCGGCCATGGTGGAAGAAGCTCCAGGACTGGGCCGAGGGCAATGACTCAGGCTAGCGCCAAGCGTGAGCTGAGACGGCTCGCCATCGCCGACCGGGACGCGATCCCGGCCGAGGAGCGGAGGGCGATCAGCGAGGTTATCTGCCGGCTGGTGGCCGAGAGCACGGAGTTCGGGCAAGCTCGCTGCGTGCTCCTCTTCGCCAGCTTCGGCAGCGAGGTGGACACGACCTGGCTTCTGCGCGCTGCTCTGGCGGATGGGAGGCGCCTGGTTCTTCCCCGCGTGGACCCCGGCACGGGTGCCCTGGAGATCAGAGAGGTGCGGTCGCTCGAAGACGACCTGGCGCCGGGCTTGTGGGGTATCCCGGAGCCCGTCCCCGAGCGCTGTCCGCGGGTGGATCTGGGAGACGTGGACTTCGTGCTAGTGCCCGGCGTCGCCTTTGACCACGCCCGGCGCCGCCTGGGATACGGCGGGGGCTACTACGACCGGCTTCTGGCCGAGCTGCCGGCAAGCGCCGCGGCCATCGCGATCTGCTTCGCGGCCCAACTGCGCGAGTCTGTTCCGGCGGCCGACCACGACCAGCGCGTTCCCGCCATCATCACCGAGAACGGACGGATCGGCTAGCGATGAAAGACCGCATCCGCCTCACCAACATGCACTTCTACGGCCACCACGGCGTCGATGCGGCCGAGCGCGACCTCGGCGGGCGGTTCTCCTTCGATATCGAGCTGGTCGCCGACCTTAGCCGCGCGGGCCAGACGGACGATCTGAATGACACGGTGGACTACAAGGCCGTGTACGACCTGGTGGCGCAGGTCCAGCGCCGCGGCTTTCACCTGCTGGAAGCTCTGGCGCTGAACATTGCGAACGAGATCCTCGCCAGCTTCGCGGTGGACGAGGTCACCGTCCGCGCTCGCAAGCAGAGCGTCCCCCTGGGGGGTCTCATCGACCACGCCGAGGTGGAAGTCACCCGAGCGGCCGGGCACAGGTGAGGCAGTTGCAGAAGTCGCGTAGGCCGGGCGTCTCGCCCGGCAGAGCCGCTGACAATGCGCTGTCGCCGGGCGAGACGCCCGGCCTACGCGACTTGTGAAACCACCTCACGTGACAGGAACGGCACGGCTTTGTGGGGCCGGGTCGTAGCCCTCGGTCCTGGAGGCAGTCATGCTGATCGATGCGTTTGACTGTGTCTCGCCACTCGACTTCCGCTACTACGCGAACGACCCTCGGCTCGTGGAGCTGCTCGGGCCGTACGTCTCCGAGCGCGGGCGGCTGAGGGCGGAGCTGGCGGTGGAGGCGGCGGTGGTGAGGGTCCTCGCGCGCCATGGTCTGTGCTCACAGGCGGTCGCCGATGAGGTCACCGCAGCCATCGAGCGGGTGGAGCCGGAGGCGGTGGCGCAGGAGGATGCCCGCATCCACCACTCGACGCGGGCGCTGGTGAACTGCCTGCGAGCCGAGGTCAGCGATGCCGCCAAGCCGTTCATCCACTTCCTGCTGACCAGCTTCGATGTGAAGGACACGGCGACGGCCTGGCGTTTCCGGCAGGCCTCAGAGAGAGCGATCGTGCCCACGCTGCTGCAGCTCGAGGAGACGCTGATCAGCCTGGCGCTGCGGGAGAAGGACACGCTGCAAATGGGCCGCACGCACGGTCAGCACGCGGAGCCGATCACGTTTGGTTTCGCGATCGCCTCGTTCGTCAGCCGCCTCGGCGGGCGCATCGAGGCCGTGCGTGCCGCCGCGGGGGGCCTGCGCGGGAAGATCAGCGGCGCCGTGGGTGCGCACAACGCGCAGTCCCTGTTCATCGATGACCCCCTCGTTTTCGAGCGAGACGTGCTCGCCGAGTCGGGCCTGGAGCCGTCGATCTCGTCCACGCAGATCACCGAGGCCGAGCCGATGGCTGACTTCATCCATGCGCTCGTCTCCACGCTCGGCGTGCTTGCCAACCTCGCCGATGACATGCGGCACCTCCAGCGAACGGAGATCTCCGAGGTCGCCGAGGAGTTCGCGGCGGAGCAAGTGGGGTCGTCGACCATGCCGCACAAGCGCAATCCGTGGAACTTCGAGAACATCAAGAGCATGTGGAAGGCCATGGCGCCGCGCATGGTGACGGTGTACATGGACCAGATCAGCGAGCACCAGCGCGACCTCTCGAACTCCGCCTCCGCCCGCTGGCTGCCGGAGATCATCGTCGTACTCGTCTCGACCGCGCGCCGCGCTACCCGCCTGATGGGCCGAATCGTGACCGATCGGGAGGCGATGGCTCGCAACTTCGCCATGACGCACGGCCTCTGCGCTGCCGAGCCTGCGTACGTTCTTCTCGCCGCCTGCGGCCACCCCGACGCCCATGAGGCCGTGCGGAAGCTGACCCTGGAGGCCCAGGCGACAGGTCGGGAGTTCCCGGACGTGTTCTTCGGCGCCGCAGAGGTGCAGCCGTATGTCGCTCAGTTCAGCGAACGGCAGGTCGACCTGCTGCGGAACGTGGCGCACTATACAGGGATTGCTTCGCAGAAGACCGAACGCATCTGCGCGGTGTGGCGAGAGAGGCTGGGCCTGTAGATCCACGAGGGGCATTCGGGAGAGCAAGGGGCGACCCACCGGGTCGCCCCTACGCATGTCCGCCGAGGTTGTGTCAGCTCCCGATGATGCAGTCGAGATGGTGTGAGGTATCCCACACGAGCTGCTCGGGAAACTGCGGGTAGGGCGGGAGCTCCGCGGTGAGGTAGTCGTCGAAGCCCACGCCGCGCAGGGCGTTGATGAAGCGCGGGAAGTCCACGTCCCCGGAGAGCACCGGTACGAACTGGCGCTGGGCGACGTTGAAGTCCTTGATGTGCACCTTCTTGATGCGCGCCCCGAGTGTCTCCACCCAGTGGTGAGGGTAGCCGTAGATCAGGATATTGCCCACGTCGAAGTACGCCTGGACGAGGGGGTGCTTGAAGCTGTCGATGTACTCGCACATCTCCATGGGGCTGAGCAGGAACTTGTTCCACACGTTCTCCAGCGCCATGGTGACGCCCAATCCCTCGGCGGTGGGAATCAGCTCGCGGATGCTCTTGCGGGAGACGTCGTAGACGGCTTCGTACGACTCGTCCGCCGTCACCACTCCCGGCACGACCAGCACCGTACCTGCGCCGGCCCAGGCTGCCACCTGCAGCGCTTGTCTGACGCCCTCGACCCCCTTCAGCCGCACCTCCTCGTTCGTGCTCGAAAGCGGGAGCTGCCAATGGGTGCCCGCCATGACGCTGTGAATCTCGAGGCCCACGTCCTCGGCGATGGCGCGGACCTTCTCCGTCTCCTCGCGGGTGCCAAACTGCCCGATCTCCACGCCGTCAAGCCCGGCTTCCTTGGCCAGCTCGAGCTTCCTCTTCGGTGACAGCTTCGGCGGGAGCGACCCGTAGCACATGCCCTTCTTCAAGTCAGGCCCCCCTTGGTTGGTGTGTGACCCGAGCGTTGGTCCACACCGGCTGGTTCGCCGCGAGCCGGGAACGACCTCCTGGGGCCCGGGCGGGGGGAACGGCGGGTCGCGGTCGGCGGCCCCCCCGGCCGCGGCGGGGGGCACTCAGAGCTCGCGGACCATCCGCAGCCGCGCTGTGCAGTAGCCACACCTCTCGTACAGCCGCACGGCCTCTGGGTTGCAGACGCTGGCGTCCAGCTCCACCTGGGTGGCGCCGCGCTCGCGGGACCAGTTCTCGGCGACCCGGAGGAGCTCGCGCCCCCACCCGGTTCCGCGCAGGTCGGGGTCGACGTACACGTTCTTGATGTAGCCCACACACGGGCTGACCATCGTGGCGACCAGGCCGACCCAGAGGAAGGCGCGCGGGTGGCGAGCCTCATCGAGGACGAACAGACCCTCGGTCCACGTCCGGGCGGCGCGCTTGAGCTGGCGCCGGTAGTCGCGGAGGAAGCTCTCGGTCACGCGGAAGCCGGGGAAATTCTTCTCGTAGATCTCGACCTGGAAGCGGAGGACGTCCTCCACGTCGCGGCCGAAGTCGAACTTGCGGACCACCACGAGCGGGAGTGAGTTCTGTTCGGACCGGTCGGCGGCCACTAGGCTCGGCTCACTTCCCCTCGTCAATGAGCTGGACGTGCTCCCGCACGACCGCGCGCGGGCAGAGCGGGATGAAGGCTCTCAGGGCCAGAGCGACGAGCACGATGTCGTCCAGCCAGCCGATGAACACCAGGCTGTCGGGCATGAGGTCCAGCGGCGAGATGGCGTAGATGATGGCAGCCGCCAACAGCAGTTTTGGGAAGAGCGACACGCGGTTGTCGTGGAGTAGGCGCCAGTAGAGCTTCACGAAGTTGGGCAGGTGGAGAAGGAACCGGAGCCCCTTGGCCCCGTCGGAGACCACCGGCGGCTCACCCTTCTCCCCAAAGAACTGGCTGATCCTCACCCGAGGTCCCCTTCCGCCCCGAACGCCCCGGCCACCTGGGCGCGTTAGAGGGCCAACGCGTCCAGGTGATGCTCAGGGCGTGTCCGATGCCTGGCAGTGGTGGTCAGGCCTCTGGCCCACGCAAGAGCCTTGCCAGGTCCTCGACGCTCATCTCTGCCGGGTGCTCTGACTCGCGGACCTCCGGCAAGCGCTTCGCGGCGCGTGTCGCCAGCCACAGGTCCGGTTCGTCGCCGGTCAGGCCCAGAGCCTTCACCACGGCATCGGTCTTCTCCGGGCCAACGACTTCGTCCAGACCGGTGACCAGGGCGAACATCGTGCCGTAGAGGTGCACGTCAAGCTGTGCCTGGTTCCGCACCTCGACGACCGGGTCTGGCAGCAGCCGGCGGAATACCAGCTCGGTCAGCACAACCGGGTCGACCTCGCGCTGCAGGTGCGACCCAAGCCGGCGAGCAAGGCCGTCGAGTGTCTTCGCGTCGGGGAGTCCCGAACAGGCCGTCAGCGCGGCGAGTCCCTGTTCGAGCGAGGCGGGATCGAACTGCCAGCGGGCGGTCCACTCGTCCACCTGCTCGCCGTTCGTCTCGACCAGCCGCCCGGGCATGTGCGCATAGAAGGCCGGCTGGAGCTCCTTCATGAGCCCCTCAAAGGTCATGCTCTCCGGCTTCAGGATGCCGAGGGCGCCCAACATGTCCTTCAGCTGACCGAGCTTGTCCGTGAGGTCACCGGGCAGCTGGGTCTCCAGCGCCGGCGCGACCCTCCACTCCCTGCCGGAGAGCACGGCGGAGGCGGGCCGGATGCCGGGCTGCTCGGTCATGGCCGAGGCGAGGGGGTTGAGGCGCTGGGGGTCAATGATCAGGCAGTAGCGCGTGCTGAGAGCCCTCTGCTCCGCCGTGACCTCGCACAGACCCGTCGTGGACAGGAGGGCGCCAGGGAGGGACAGCTCCCACACGTGGTCGACGCCCTCGTCACGCTCCGTGGTTTTGAGGTTGGGGAGCATCGACTGCCCGCCCAGCCCCCGTGCACCTATCGCCTGGTTGATGAGGAACGCCAGTGGCATGGCCACACGCGCCTGAACGGCCATGTCGGTCGAGGCATCCGGCTTGACCGTGGCGTGCAACTCCAGCTTGGCGCAGCCCGAGACGACCGCAACCACGAGGGACAACAGCCCAAGGACCAGTACGCCTCTTGTGCGGTGCAGCTTCATCGTTCTCACACTCCTTGCGCGGGAGCCACGCTCACGAGTAGACACCGTACTCCTCAATGGCGTCGAAGAGCGCCTGGATGTTCGCCCACGGGACGTCCGGTTCGAGCACATGGGTGGGCGCCAGGAGAAGCCCACCATCGTGGCCGACGTTCTGGATGGTCCACTTGACGGCCTGCCGAACATCGGCCACGGTGCCGAAGGGCATGGTCGTCTGCGTGCCAATGCAGCCCCAGAAGGCCAGGCAATTCCCGTACTCGCGCTTGAGCTTGGCCGGGTCCATGCACTCGGGCTGGACCGGGTTGAGGATGTCGAGGCCGATCCCGATGAGATCGGGGATGATCGGCTCGATGTTCCCATCGCTGTGATAGAAGATCTGGATGTCCGGCTTCACGCTCTTGGCCGCCGCGTACACGCGACCCCAGCGGGGCTTGAACCACTTCCGCCAGTCATCCGGGCTCATCATCATCTTGTGCTGCATGCCGACATCGTCGCCGGTCATCAGGGAGTCGCAGCCCGCCTCGGCGAACCGGCGGGCCATGAACTCCCGGTCGTCGGTGATCTTGTCGAGAACGAAGGCCGCCTGCTCGGGGGCCAGGAGGAAGTCCGAGAGCAGCTTCTCCATGCTCGTGATCTGCCAGGCGTTCTCGTAGATGTGCCCCACGCCGCCCTCGACGTAGTAGCCCTGGTCATGAAGGGCCGCCACGTCCGCCTCGAGGTGCTCGTGGCGATGGCCGGGCGTGTAGTCGGGCCACGGGAAGCTCTTCAGCTCCTCGAGCGTCGTCGCGCCCTTCAGCGGGAACTGCAGGCGCCAGAAGTGGTGGAAGGTGCCCGGGACGTGGGCCGTGCCATACTCGCTGATGCCGGTGCCCTCGGGCAGGCCATCCGGGTAGTAGCGGGAGAAGTCGGTGGTCTCGCGCGGTACCCGGAAGCCCACACCGCGGACCTCGAAGCCGAAGTACGCGGCGGAATCGGTGGCGCCCGTAGCCTCCTCGAACTTCCGCTGGATGGCCGGGGTGAAGCCCGCGGTCTTGGGCACCCGATCCGGCTTCCGACGGCTCATGGCGGTGAGGACGCGCGCTCTGGCAGTCATAGGCTGCATGCACCATCTCCTGGCGGACGACTGGCCTCGGGTTGACGGCAACCGCGGCGCGCAGCGCCGTGAGGCGACCTCGCGGGTCGGTTCGCCCTGAGCGGGTCGCGCGCCTTCCAGATAGCCATCCGCGATACCGAATCTTGTGTCGTGCCGTATGGAGGGGCTGCATGGGGTAGGGGCCCCATCCGGCCCCATGCCGTTGTGGCGCAGCCCTCCAGGGCTGCGGACGTCCCCGGCCGGATGGGGCCCCTACCCCATGCGCCCTCCATACGGCTCACGGTGCGTGCCGGACGAGAACCGCGGACGCCTATCCAGGAGCGCTACACGCTGAACCGAATCAGGAGGATGTCGCCATCGCGGACGGCGTACTCCCTCCCCTCCAGACGCGCGGTGCCCCGCCTGCGGCACTCCGCCGGCGTGCCGGCCTCGCGGAGGCGGTCATGGGAGATGACCTCCGCGCGGATGAAGCCCTGTGCCATGTCGCTGTGGACCTTGCCAGCCGCCGCCAGCGCCGTCGACCCGGTGGGAATCGTCCACGCGCGCACCTCGTTCTCGTTCGCGGTGAAGAACGTGACTAGGCCGAGCAGGTCGAAGCACGCTCTCAGGAACCGATCACGCCCTGGCTCCTCGATGCCGTAATCGCCCAAGAAGGCCTGCTGCTCTTCGGGGCTCAGCTCCTCGATCTCGGCCTCGAGCTGCGCACAGAAGGCCACCCCGCTCAGGCCAAGCTTGTCGCAGGCCTCGCCGAGGGCCGCGAGCTTGCCCCTCTCTTCCAGGGGGTGCTGTCCGACGAGGTCCTCGCCTGTGTTCGCAACCACGAGCATCGGTTTCATGGTGAGGAACGCGAAGCCGCGCAGAGCCCGCTGCTCCTCGTCCGAGAAGCTGAGCGCCCGCAGAGGGCCGCTCGCTTCGAGCCGTGCGCGACACCGGGTGAGGAGGTCGTGCTCGGCGGCGACTTCCCTCTTCCCGCTGCGCAGGTCCTTCTCCAGCCGCTCGAGCCGCCGCTCGACGATGGCGAGGTCGGTCAGGGCCAGCTCGAAGAGGAGTGTGTCGAGGTCCTCCCGCGGGGCACCTGAGGGGTCAGTCTCGTCGGCGAGGTCGAAGCACCGCAGCACGAGGGCAAAGGCGTCCGCATCGCCCAGAAGGGCGGTGAGGCTTTCGGCTTGCTTCGCATCGGCGTGGCCCTTGCGCAGAGCGACGGTATCGACCAGGGTGATCTCCGCCGGCGTTGTCTTCTTAGGCTGGTAGACGTCCGTGAGGAGCCGCAACCGGTCATCGGGGAGCTTGAGCACGGCCGTCTGGGCCTCGCCGTGGGCGTCGCGCGCCGGCGAGTGACCCGGGCCGACGAGCGTGCGGAAGACGGTGGTCTTGCCGGACTGAGGCAGGCCGAAGATGCCGATCCTCATGGGCGATGGCCCCTCCCCGAGGCCTCCACGCGGCAGTGCACCTCGTCCACGTTGAGCGCCCGACGCCAGGGCGGGTCGGGCGGGCAGGTGAGCGGAGCTCTCAGGTCCACGCCCTCCGCCTTCAGCGCCTTCTTCAACGCCGCATACCCCCCGCCCTGCTCCGCAGCCAACACCAGCGCGCGGCCCACACTGCGGTCGCCGCGGGCCAGAGCGGCCTGCACCGCGGCCCAGCGCGGAGAACCGAGCCGGGCCGTGATCTTCGCGCGTCGCCGCAGCCCGTTCCCGGCCGCCTCCAGCCGGTCCCGCGTCTCGCTGACGCCAGGGAAGACGGCCCCCTCGAACGGCGTCCAGGGCTTGGGCACGAACGGTGAGATCGCTACCTCGAACCGCAGCCGGGGGAAGGCGCGGACCCACGAGGCGACGAGCTCGGCAATCGCCAGCGCATCCTCGTTGGCCTCCGAGGGAAGCCCCGTCATGAAGTAGAGCTTCACCTCGCGCAACCCCTCGGCATCGGCGGCCGACAGCGCTTCGAGCAGCTGGTCGTCGGTGATCGCCTTCCCGATGGCGTGGCGGAGTCGCTCGGTGCCCGCCTCCGGGGCGATAGTGACGGTCCGCTGCCCCCCTCGCTTGAGTGCCCCGACGAGACGGCGCGTGATCTGGTCCGCCCGGAGCGAGGAGAGGGAGACGTCTGCCCCGGCGGCAACCAGGTCCTCGACGACATCCTCCAGGTGTGGGTAGCGGGAAAGGGCGGCGCCGATGAGGCCAATCTTGGGCGTGACGCGCAAGGCGTCGGTGGCCGCTGCCAGAACCGCGTCCGGGCGGGCGTACCGAACGGGCTCGTACACCCGCCGCGCCAGGCAGAAGCGACAGCCCCACGGGCAACCGCGACCGGTCTCGACCAGGAACCGGTCTGCGAAGGTCGAGTGCGGTGAGATCACGAGTGAGCGGCGCGGGTTGGTCTTTATCCCGTCCCAGACGAGTCGTCCGACCGGTTGGCGCTGCCGCCGGCTGGGCACGTAGACGCCAGGCAGCGCGGCCAGTGCGTCAAGGCAGCCACTGCGGTCGCGCCGCCGGACGGTCAGATGACCCCACAACACGCGGGCCAGCGGCTCGGCGACGGGCTCAACCTCCCCGATCACGAAGGCATCGACGATGTCCGCCAGTGGCTCCGGGTTCATCGTGACGGAGGCGCCGCCGGCAAGGATGAGGGGGTCATCCTCTCCCCTATCCTCCGCCCAGACCGGAACGCCGCCCGCCACGAGCATGGAGGGCACGTTGACCCAGTCAAGCTCATAGGGGAGGGAGAAGCCCACAAGGTCGTAGGAGACGACGCTGCGCTCCGGCACGATGGCCGGCCCGTCGGGGGCTTGGCAGAAGGCCCGATCGCAGTCGGCGAGGCCCGTGTCGCGCAGGCTCTCCCACACGGACTGCAGACTCAGTCCACCCATCGCGACGGCATAGGGCGAGGGTGAGGCGAGGAGCGCACTGCGCGCGTCGCGACGCAGCGGCACAGATGGGGCGCGGAGGCGCTTCTCCGAGGCGAGGACCTGCTGGATGGTAGGAGCGGGCGGAGCCGGCCGTCGCATGGAGGCGAGTGTAGCACAGCCGCGCGGGCGAGGCAACGTGAGGCAAGCAAGGACAAGGGGGCCTCCGAAACAGCCCCCCACTTGGTTCGGAGCCCATCCTGAAACCCCAACGTCCGCAGCCCTGGCGGTTGTGTTCAACAACGGATCTGACGGGCGAAGACGCCCGTCCTACGCGAACGGCAACGGTCTGAGCGGGCAGGAGCCTCCCTCTTGCCGTGCGCTGTTCGTCGCGTAGGTCGGGCTTCCAGCCCGACAATGCCTTTCTGAACACAACCTCCGGGGCTGCGCCACGGGCCCCAGGATAGTCGTCATGCCGTTTGGCGGCACTCTGAAACGATGAAAACGGGCATTCCGGCCGCCCATTCTCTGGGCAGGCTCTCAGGCCGGCGCCGCCCCGGGAGCCGTGGTGGAGGCCGGGGCCGACTCGGTGGCTGCCTCCGCGGGATACCGCTCCTCGAGCCACTCGAGGGACCGGTCGAGAACCTCTTCCTCCCAGGCGAGCGAGTAGAAGGAGTGGTTTGCCCCTTGAACCACATGGCAGGCGAACCGGCGGCCTGCGTTCCTCGAGAGGACATCGTAGTGAGCGATGCAGTCGGGAGTGGTGGGGTCGTTGCTGCCATAGATGAAGAGCATCTCGCCGCCGAACTCGATGAACCGGCGCCGGTAGTCGATCTTCCGATCCTCAGGGGCGCTCTCCTCGCCGGCGCCTTTGCCCCCGCCGCGCAGGGCACGGCCGATCATCACGAAGTCCAGGCCGCCCGCGAAGAGCTTGGCCCAGGTCTCCCGGCGGAAGAGCTTCCCGGCGTAGGTCCGGAAGATGCTGAGGCGCTTGGCGCGGTCCGCGTGGGCGCGGTCGGCCGCAACCTGCGGTACAGACCACAGGACCATGGAGTCGACCTCGGGGATGAGCGCGCCTGCGCCGAGCGCGACCTCGCCACCGGAGCAGATGCCGACGAGCGCTATCCGCTCCACGCCGGTCTCGGCGCGGAGGGCCCTGGCCGCCGCCCGGGCGTCGGAGATCATGGTCGAGATCGAGGCGGCCGCGGCGTCGCCCTCCGAGTCGCCGCGCCCGCGGAAGTCGAACGCCAGGCAGTCGAAGCCCATCGCAGCGGCGCGGCGGGCCGTCTTGGTGAACATCTGGTGGGGGCCGATGCGGTAGCCGGCCCACCCATGGAGGAAGATGATTCCGGCGTGGCGCCGCGGGGTCCGCCCACCCGGGGTGTAGAGCACGCCCAAGAGCTGTTCACCGTGGTTGTCAAAGCGGAGGTGTCGTTCCATGAGTCGTTCTTGCCACCGGGAACACCCAACACCGCTGGGGCACAGCAGTGCCCATCGACCGCCGGAGGGCGGACCGCGTCGCGCCGGCTAGGGGCTGCGATTCCCATCGGGGCGTTCGAGCGAGCGGAGGGGGAGGGTCAGCGTGAAGCAGCTTCCTCGGCCCGGTTCACTCGAGGCGGAGACCGTGCCGCCGTGGATATCGGCAACGTCCTTGACGATCCGCGTGCCGAGGCCCGTCCCACTCGCTTTCGTCGTCACGACATCGCCAGTGAAGAGCTTCCGCAGCTTCTCCGGTGGCATGCCGCGGCCGGTATCGCTGACCTCGATCTTGACGCAGCGCCCGTCGGGGAAGACACCCTCCCGGATAGCGGCGACCCGGACGGTCACGCGCCCGCCTCGCGGGGTCTCGGGGATGGCGTTGATCACCAGGTTGTAGATCGCGTTGAACAGGCGCGATTCGTCGGCGAGAACGGCCGGACACTCGCCGGCTTCCTCGAACACGAGGGCCACCGCACCATCGTGCGCCGTCGGCTGCAGGACGCCGACCACCTCGGCCGCCACCTCCGCCACTTGCGTGGGCTCCATGCGAGGCGGGCTGATGTTCCCCCGCAGGCAGTCGGCCATCTGGGAGGTGCGCTCACGGACGCGTTCGGCGGCGCGCTCGAGGAGGTCGATGGCCTCCGCGCAGCGGGCATGGGTCTGGGTCGCCTTCTCCGCCAGCTCCTGCGGGTGCGGGGCCTCGGACCGGTCATCGGCGAGAGCGTCTTCGAGCTGCGTGAAGTGCTTCTCAAGGATGACCCCAAGGGCTCGGGCGCAGGCCACGATCGGCGCGACCATGTTCTTCACATCGTGACCGACGTTGCCCAGCAGCCGTGCCGCGGCGCCCAGCCGGGCGGCTTCGTGCAGACGCGCGTTCTCGATGATCGTGGCGGCTTGCGTGGCTACGATCCGCAGCAGCTCCAGGTCGTCGCGCAGGAAGATGCCGGTGCGCTTGTTGATCGCCTGAAGGGCGCCGAAAGTCCGGCCGCCGAGAGTGGTCAGCGGCACGGTGATCATGGTGCGAGAGGGATAGCCCATCTCGTCGCCGATGCGGCGCAGGTGGCATTCCTCGGCGCGCACGTCGTTCGAGAGCAGCGGCGTGCCGGTCCGGAAGACCTTGCCGGCAATCCCCTGGGCCGCCGGGAAGGACTGCCCGATCAGCTGGTCGGCGATCGGGCCGACCGCGTATTCGAAGACCAGGGAGTCGTCAGCAGGTGAGTGGAGGACGATGCAGCCCGCCTCCGCGTCAACCGTGTCCAGGCTGGCCTCGAGGGCGGCGGCGACAACCTCGGTGTACTCGGTCTTGCCGCAAAGGACTTCGGTGATGTCCAGGATGGCAGCGACGCGACGGTCGTGCCCGTCCGCTCCCACCCCAGGTTCCGGCTCACCGGCGCCCGGCATCTGGACTAACCACCCGGCCCCACGAATCAGTCGATGACCACATCCCCCAAGGTGGAGGCCTGTGATCGCCTTGATTCGTCGGGACGGTGTCGAAGACCTCTTGGGATGGACGAGGATGGCAGCTTGCGAGCTGCCCACAGCAACCCCTGGCCCAACGGCCCCTGCGACAGGGCTCCTAGTGCTCGCTTGCGGAAGTCCGTTTGCCGTGTGGAGGGGCCAAATACGAGCCTGCTGCCGTCTGCAGGCGAAGTATCCGGACCGAAGACGTACAACGGACTTCCGCAGCGCGGCACTAGCCCGTGCCGGTGCCGGCCCAGGTCAGCGGCAACTCGGGTGCGTCCAGGGCTTCCCCGCCCGCCTCCTGCCACGCCTGCATGGCGAGCTCGTGCGCGGGCTCGTTGTTGTCGGGTGAGGCACGAAGCACCTGTGCGCGGTGGAACTGATTGAGCAAGCTGCGGGTCTCTAGGTGACGCGCTAGTTGCTCCGGGTCCACACGGACAGTCTTGTCGAGTTGGTGCAACACGGCCTCGTTGTCCGTATAGACGACGACCGCCCGTGCGCCCATCTCGCGCGCTTCCCTGAGGGCCAGCTTGATGGCCTCATAGGCGGCCACCACGGGATCGGTCGTGCAGGCCGTCGCATGGGTCTTGCGCACGGTGTGGCGGCGGGGAGTCCTGATCACCGCCCCCAGCCCTGCTACGTCCGTATCGGGGACCATGTGGGCGCTGGTGAAGGCATAGAGCAACTGCCGGCTCTCCACAGTACGGGCCATCCCCTGTCCACTCCCTTCCTCTGGGATGCCCCCGAGCGGTTACCCTCCCGTTGGTGCTGTGATGTTGGCCGGCCTGGTGAGAGGCGCTTGCGATGCAGGCTGCAATGTTGGTGTAAGCTACTGCTCCCATACCTTATAACGCCTAGACATCGGGAAAGGTTTTGCTCTGCGCTAGTTCCGGGCTAGCTCCGTGGTCGGTTAGAACGCTCCGCGGTGCGCAAGGGAGCGCGCCCTCCTGAGCACCCTCAACGACGCTTCGACGAGGAGACCTGCCGCCTCCGGCCCCACGCGCGACGCGTGGGTCACCTCGTACCCGCCCTCGGGGTAGGCCTCGGGAATGGGCACGTAGCCAATCGAGCCGTTCGCATTGCTGACGTACATGGTGTGAGGGAAGGGAGACCCTTGCTTCACGGCGAGCCCGATCTCGCAGAAGATCTCTCCCGGTCCGGTTGCCATCCCGACGTCACCCAGGAGTACGCCCCACACTCCACCCTCCACCGGCGACAAGGGCCTGCCGCCCTCCAGGCTGTCGAGAGCCGCTTGCGCGCGCTCCAGGCGCATGTTGGCCCACTGGAGGCTGCCGCGGTGGGCGCGGGCTTCAGTGAGGTGGGCGACCTCCCGTTCCAGCTCCTCGACCGCCCGTCGCGCCTCCGCTGCCGAGGCATGTGTCTTCGCGGGGAGCTTGACCTGCTGCGTGGCGATGCCGATGGGGCCAAGCCGCACCGGCTCAGCCACCTCGTAGGCCTGCACGGCGGCGGCGCCGAGACGCTTGCCGAGAGTGCGCGGCGTCTTCGCGCCCTTTCGCATGATGACCGAGTTGATGTTGCCGCACGCGCCCTGGAGGTAGAGGCATACCGATCCCGTCAGTTGCTCCACCACCTCGCGGGCCGGTCCCGGGAAATCCGCCGAGATCAGGCGCGCCTGGCCCCCCTGGCTGACGGGATGAGCCGCGAAGTTGAGTAGACACGCCAGCGGCTCGCCGGTCAGGCGATCGAGGCGGACCACGATGACCTCGCGGTCGATGCGGCCGCCTGGGTTGTGGCCGAGGATGATGCGGCCGTCGGGGAGTCGCTCCCGTCGGTTGATGCCGATGTCGGAGGTGCTGCGACCGACGCGAGCGACGACAGGGTCGAGCTTCCGGCGGGCCTGCTCAACGACCCCGGCGAGCTTGAACCTCAGCTCCGCCATGTAGGCCGATTCCGCGGACGTGGCCGAGTCCTTGTCGTAGGCGTGCGTGGTCGGGCCGTAGTGCGTATGGGTGCAGCACAGGAGGACGTCTCCGGCAGGCAGGCGGCCCTGGCGGCCGATCTGCTCGGACGCGCGCCTCGCCCACACCCCTTCGACACCGATGAGGTCAAGGTGCAGGATGGCCACCCGCCGGCGGCCGTCGTCCAACACGAGGGCGGTGGCGTAGAGGTCGTCCAGCACGCCGACCGAAACGCCGCGCCCGGCGAATCCACAGAGATCGACGCCCACGCCGGGCGTGATGTTGGCGCGGGCTACACCGGCACGGACCTTGGCTGGCACCGACATGGCGTCCTCCGGCGCGTCAACGGCCGCAGGCATTCTGGTTGTGTTCAACAACGGGTCTGACGGGCGAGGACGCCCGTCCTACGCGAACGGCAACGGCTTGAGCGGGCAGGAGTCTCCCTCTTGCCGTGCGGTGTTCGTCGCGTAGGTCGGGCTTCCAGCCCGACAATGCCTTTCTGAACACAGCAAGAGTGCCTGCGCCACGACGTCAGCGGCAGCGGGCCCCTCCGAATGGCAGGTTGCCTCGTTGACGACTATGAGCCGCTGTCGACCGTCTCCCCACGGATGTCCGAGAACTGGGCCCACCCAGTGCCGACGAAGACAAGGGACGCCGTAAGCTTCCCCGGCTCGGGCGCGCGCCTCGCCCACACCCCTTCGACACCGATGAGGTCAAGGTGCAGGATGGCCACCCGCCGGCGGCCGTCGTCCAACACGAGGGCGGTGGCGTAGAGGTCGTCCAGCACGCCGACCGAAACGCCGCGCCCGGCGAATCCACAGAGATCGACGCCCACGCCGGGCGTGATGTTGGCGCGGGCTACACCGGCACGGACCTTGGCTGGCACCGACATGGCGTCCTCCGGCGCGTCAACGGCCGCAGGCATTCTGGTTGTGTTCAACAACGGGTCTGACGGGCGAGGACGCCCGTCCTACGCGAACGGCAACGGCTTGAGCGGGCAGGAGTCTCCCTCTTGCCGTGCGGTGTTCGTCGCGTAGGTCGGGCTTCCAGCCCGACAATGCCTTTCTGAACACAGCAAGAGTGCCTGCGCCACGACGTCAGCGGCAGCGGGCCCCTCCGAATGGCAGGTTGCCTCGTTGACGACTATGAGCCGCTGTCGACCGTCTCCCCACGGATGTCCGAGAACTGGGCCCACCCAGTGCCGACGAAGACAAGGGACGCCGTAAGCTTCCCCGGCTCGGGCGCGCGCGCTGCGCCCACGAGCTGTCCACCGGCAGTGGCCTCGACCTGCCCGTCACCGACCCTCGCAATCAGCCTGACCGGTCCGTCCGGCGCAGGAATGGTCCGGGGCGGCTCGCCGCTCTCGTCCGAAAGCTCAACCACGCCCTCGTGGGTGCGCAGCACAAGCTGGACACCCCTGTCGGTGCCTCGCTTCACGGCAAAGCGCAGCCCGGCCACCGCGTCCTCGGCGACGACGGTGGCGCTCACCGTGCAGGGCCCAGAGCCGGGCAGGTCGACGGCCGCGCCGGCCACTCCCGACTCCGTCGCCTCAAGGCGCAGGTCGCCCAGCAGGCAGTCGGTATCCGGCGGTGCTCCGTCCTCCCCGGCAGTGCCATCATGGTCGGTCATGCGATCACCCGTTCCGCAGGTCTGTTCCGCTGCGCGATGAACTACCATTCCTGTCCATGCACGGGAATCCCTGCAGCGGCTGGGGCTGCAGTCAGGCGGGACGGCTGCCGATGAGGCTGCGCGCGCGGCTTGAGGTGGAGTTGTTCTCGCCCCAAGAGCGGGAGCGGCTGGGAGCGGCTGCGATCCGGCTCTGGGGCGAGCTTCCGCTGTGGGTTCAGGGCACCGACGAGCTGTTCGACCACCTGTCGGCCTATGGGTGCCGGGTGGACGGCGAGCGAGTGTACTTCCCGCCTGTGATCCGAGAGAAGGTGCTGGCGCGGATCGGGGCTGAGAAACAGCGGTGGCTGGAGACGGACGAGGGGCGCGACCCCGGGTGGCCAGGAGGTGAGATCGAGGTCTACACCCACGGGCAGGCGCTGCTTGCCTGCGACCTCGAGACCAACCGTCTGCGGTCCTGCACGTCGGCTGACCTCGAGGAGTGGTGTCGCGTGGTCGACGGGCTGGGTGTGCCGACGCGGGCGCACCCCACGTTCATCCCCACCGACTTCCCGACCGCGTGCTCCGACTTCCTCACCTATGCGACGATCATCCTCCACAGCCGGAAGCCTCACCGGGTGTCGGTGTACTCGGTCGGGATGCTCCCGCACTTCATCGAGGCCTCGGTGATTACGCTGGGGTCGCGGGAGGCTGTGAAGCGGGAGCCGCCCTTCGACACCACGATGTGGGTCAACTCCCCGTTCATGGTCACCCACGAGAACGTCATGATCGCCATGGAGGCGCGGCGGCTCCTGGGGCGACCGATCACCGCGTCAACCATGCCGGTGGCGGGGGCGGCTGCTCCGGTGACCGTCGCCGGGCAAGCCGTCCAGACGGCGGCGGAGTCGCTCGCGCTCAACACGCTCACCCTGGCGGTGGATGACCGCACGTGCGGCATCATGACCAACCCCCTGGTCATGGACATGAAGGCGGCCAGCCACCGGCAGGCCGGGCCGGATGTGATGCTGCACCGGGCGGCGGCGCATGAGATGCACCGGCACTTCTTCGGCGGGAGGCCGCGGATCTGGGGGTTCAACGCCGGGGCGCAGGTCGTCGGCCCACAGGCGCTCTTCGAGAAGGCGATGGGCACCGCGCTCGACGTGATGGCGGGAACGCGGAGCATCGGGATTGGGTGCCTGGCGGCCAGCGATGTCGGCAGCCTGGTGCAGCTCTTCCTAGACTACGAGATGTCGCAGGCGTTCGCGCACCTCTTCCGCGAGATCAGCGTGGACCACGCGCACATCGGCGAGGCAGCGATCGCCGAGACCGTGCCGGAGGGCGCGCGCTTCATGGAGTCCGAGCACACGGCGCGCTTCTACCGGGAGGAGCTCTGGCTGCCAATGTTCCTCGACTATCGCAATCCGCTTGGCTGGCAACGGGACCCTTCCGATGTCATCGAACGGGCGCGAGACCGCGCCCGCGTCGTTGCCGCGACGGCCGAGAACCAGTGCGAGCTGGCGGAAGCGGACCAGCGGGCGATCCGCGAGTTGATGCAGACAGCGACCCGCTGCGCGGGCGACGCCGTAAGCCGGTGAGCGTGCGCGCTCAGCGTCGTCTGGGCACCGTCCCCGTGGCGCGAGTCGAGAGGGCAAGGCGTGGGCGGTGATCGGAACCTCGATGCCCTGAAAGGTGTCCTACTGCTCGCTTGCGGAAGTCCGTCTGCCGTATGGAGGGGCCGAATACGAGCCTGCTGCCGTCTGCAGGCGAAGTATCCGGACCGAAGACGTACAACGGACTTCCGCAGCGCGCCACTACCTATCCGGCGGCACCGGCTGTCGGCAGGCCCGGCGGCGCCAGATCAGGAGAGGGCCAGGACGATGACACGGATTCGGATGATTGCTTCGATCGCAGCGGCGGTCGCAGTGGTGGCCACGATCGTCCCCGCGCAGGCTGAGGCGTACTACGACATCATCCTCGCCAACCGGCTCATCGGTCGGCTTCGCGACCCGGGCAAGTCCGGGAGCGTCGACGGCCGAGGCTCGCGTCTCGAGCAGAACATCACCGAGGCGCTCTCCGTGGAGGATGCGGGGCACCCGAAGATGTGGGCCAAGACGGAGAAGGGGATCCCGTCGATCTACATCGGCAAGACCTTCCTCCTCCAGGTGTTGCCGGGCGATGCGAAGGGTGCCGGGAGGTCGGCGTCGGTGCTGGCGCGGGAGTGGCTCACCGGCTTCCTGCAGCAGTTCCCGCGCGCGCAGCCCGTCACCAAGATGGGCGCTGCCGTCAGGTCGCCGGGGACCAGCAGGACGAGCGCCAGCAGCGAGCCGTCGAAGCCGACACCGGTTGTGGTGACCGAGGCAGACAAGGCGTTGGTGGACCAGATGGTCTCGACGCTCAGCGATGCCCGCGCCATGGAGGCGGCGGGCTTCGAAGGCCGCGGCGCAGAGCTGGCGACCCAGCTTGCGGAGCTGGTGTGGACCCACACGGAGGGCTTGTCGACGGGCGCTCTTGGGGAGACCGCAGGAGCCGACAAAGCGCTCCGCTCGGTGCTCAACGGGCTGAGGTACAGCCGCGATCTGTCGCCGGAAGCCTTCGCCCGAGACGGAACGCGCGTAGCAGTTACCGTCGTCAGCCGGGTCCGCGCGGCGGTCGGCTCGCCGACACCTGCAGGCCCTGCGGCGCCCGCTCGCGTGACGCCGGTGCGCGTCACGGTCGCGCCGCCGACGCCGTTGGCCGTGCCGCCCGTCGACAAGCAGCTCGTCGCCGCGATCGAGAATGGGCTCAGTGAGGCCCGGCTCTTGGGGGAGGCCGACTTCGAGGGCAGGTTGCCCGATCTCGCCGGCCAGCTCGCCGATCTGGTATGGAGCGGCTCTCGGAACACCTCCGACAGTGCGCTCAAGGACGCCCCCGGGGCCGACCAAGCGATCTACGCAGCGCGGAACGGCCTGAGGTACGTTCGCGGCCTGTCGTCTGAGGCATTCGCCGGCAGCAAGACGCGGGTCGCCCTCACGCTGGCTGGTCGTGTGCGGGCGGCGGTCGGCTCCACGATGCCCGACGGATCCGCGGCGGCCCCGGGGGGTTGAGGCGAGCCCTAGGCTCCGGCACGGCGTGCCGGCTCGGATGGACATCGGACCGTGGACCACAGGCCTCAGACCAGATGAATGCAGAATGATGAGTGCTGAGTGACGACGAGACGACCTCGCACCCCCACGCACGTGCGGCCTTGCCGTCATTCATTATTCATCACTCTGCACTCACCATTGGCCGTCATGCACTCCTCGCCTGACCTCGGGTTGAGGGCGCAGCCGATGGGTATCCCCTTCGTCAGGTTCCCAAAGCACTTCTCATTGCACTCGTTGCAGCGAATGAGGTCGTCAAGGGCGCCGTCGCGGACCTTGTTGCCAAAGTCGGGGTCGGCGATCAGCCCGCGGCCGACGGCAATGAGGTCAGCCCGCATGTGCTCCAGCACACTCTCGGCAGCATCGACGTCGCCGAAGCCTCCCACCGCGATCACCGGGATGCCCACGACCTCCTTCAGCGCGCCCGCCATGTCCGCACGCGGCATGTGGCTGCTGCTCGTGCTGGGGGAGACATCGAGGATGTCAACTCCTGCCTTTTGCAGCCGCCGGGCGAACTGCCGGCTGTCCTCGATGGAGTAGCGCTCGCCGCGCGGAGTGTGGCGGTACAGGAGGAGGCATCCCGGGTCAACCGCCTGCCGAATGGCGCGGACGATGCGCAGGCCCATCTCCATGCGCGCCTCGAGTGAGCCGCCGAATGCATCGGCCCGCTGGTTGCGAACCGGCGAGAAGAACTGGTTGAGGAAGAAGCCGTGCGCGCCGTGGGCCTCGACGCCATCGAAGCCGATGCGGCGGCACTCCACGGCGGCGTGGGCGTAGAGGTCGATCAGCTCCAGCAGCTCCGCCTCGGTGGCCGCCCGAACTCCATCGTCCTCGGAGACGGCGAACGGCTCGCCGTCGGCGGTTCTCCCCCACTCCATGAGCTGCACCGCGATGGCTGCGCCGGCTTCGTGGACGGCGTCGACCGTTCGTTTGAGGCTGCCGGTGAACTCCGGCCGGGCAAGATCGCGAATCGCGGTCGCCTCGCGGATGATCAGCCCCACGCCGCCCCGCGCACGAGCGAGGTACCAGTGGTGAGCCTGGTCCGAACCAGCCGCCATGCAGGTGACCATCGGCGGCATCACGATGCGGTTGCGGAGCTCCACGCTGCCGACCTTGAGGGTCGAGAGCAGAAGCGGGTGAGCGCTCATGTCCCGCCACCTTTGTCCCTGCGCCGTCGGTCACGGAACCGCCGTGTCCTCTTGAGGCGCGTCATCCGTCCCCTCCGCCCCGAACTCCCGACGGGCGGCCGCCAGGCCGCCGGCGATCATGCCTGCCTCGCTGGAGCACGCGAGGAAGGTCATGCCCTCCTCGCGCCAAAAGCGGCACTCGGCTGCGCTGCCAACGTGAGTACCGGAGGCGAGCCCGTGCCTCCGCCCCGCGGCGACGACCTTGCGGATGGCCTCCACAACGTCGGGGTGGTCGCACTGGCCGGGAACGTCGAAGGTGGCGGAGAGGTCGTTGGGGCCGATCAGGAGGACGTCGATCCCCGGGACAGCCGCGATCTCGTCGATGCGCTCGACGGCTTCCTTACTCTCGATCTGGGCGAGAATGATCGTGGACTCGTTGGCCTCGAGCATGGCGGCCATCGGGTAGGGAGCGGGCGCGTAGTCCCGGCCAGCGCCCCCGAGAGCGAGGCCCCGATTCCCCAGCGGACGGTACTTCGCCCACTTGACCACCTCGGCGGCCTCCTCGCCCGTCTCGATGCGGGGCATCATGAGGCCGTTGGCGCCGATGTCGAGGGAACGGCTGACGTACGTGGGCCCCCGCCCGGGGACGCGGAGGATGGCCGCCAGGTTCACTCCTCGGGCGGCCCGGCAGAGATCGGCCACCGTCTCCGTGGTGAAGGCGCCGTGCTCGGTGTCGATCAGCACGAAGTCCATCCCGGCGCCGGCGAGGAGGCACATCACGTCGGGCGTGCGGCACATGGCGACCATCGTGCCGAAGACGGGGCGGCCCTGGCGGAGGGCTTGCTTGAGGTCGGTGGGCTTCATCGAGGCCTCCGGATAGGTTGCGGTCTGGGAGCGGCAGAAGTCGCGTAGGCCGGGCGTCTCGCCCGGCAAAGCCGCTACGCGAACGGCGGAGGCACCATTCGCCGCCGCGTGTCCAATGCCCTGTATCGGGTGACGCGGGACGAAGAGGTCTGCGCCACCGGGGAACTCCCGCGCCGCCGCCGGCGTATCCTAGAGCAGCCGGACACGCGACCGACGGCGGCAATCTCGCTGGTCGCGCCCCCGATGGGAGATGGTCTTCCAGTGAGGTTCACCGTACTGGGCACCGCGGCGGCCGAGGGTTGGCCCGCGATCTGGTGTACCTGCCAGGTCTGCGCGGAGGCCGCGCGACGCGGCGGCGCTGACATTCGGATGAGGGCGGCGTACAACATCGACGGCCATGTCCAGATCGACCTTGGCCCGGACGCGCTGGTGCAGGGCTGGCGGTTTGGCATCGACTACTCCCGCGTCGACCACCTGTTCATCACACACTCCCATCAGGACCACTTCCTCCCCGGCAACCTGCTCTTCCGCCAGACCGGGTTCTCCGTACTGCCGGAGGGCAGTCTACTCACGATTCACGGAAGCGAGACGGCCCGGAAGGCCCTCGAGCTGCACCACATGATCCTGCCGCTCGCGAAGGCTCAGTACGATGTCATCGAGCCGTTCAGGCCCGTGGACCTGGGGGACGTCCGCCTCACGCCGGTGCTGGCGGACCACGGCGGCGGAGAGGTCGCAGTGAACTACCTGGTCGAGAGTCACGCCGGGGCGCTGCTCCAGGGGAACGACACCGGCTGGTATCCCGACGAGACGTGGAGCTTCCTGGCGGGCAGGGAACTGGCTGCGGTGCTGCTCGACTGCACCTATGGCCTGAGGAGCGGCGGGTCAAGCCACTTGGGGGCGCCCGAGGTGGTCCAGGCGAGGTCAGAGCTGCTCTCCACCGGGGCGCTCGCGCCCGACGGGAGGATGATCGCCACGCACTTCTCGCACAACGGGGGCGCCCTCCACCAGGAGCTGGTGGAGTACTTCACCCCCCACGGCATCGAGGTCGCCTATGACGGGATGGTCGTGGAGGTGTAGGCGTGCCCCCGCCGTCTCCGCCGTTCCCTCCCCTCCTGCCCCCTGAGGCAGTTGCAGAAGTCACGTAGGCCGGGCGTCTCGCCCGGCAAAGCCGTTGATAATGCGCTGTCGCCGGGCGAGACGCCCGGCCTACGCGACTTGTGAAATCACCTCACCTGTCCCCCGTCCCCTGTCACCTGTCACCTGCCGTCTGCCTACTTGTGGCTCGTGTATTCCGGCAGACTCCCGAACTCCTCCACGTGCCGCCGCAGCAGCTCCTCCTCGGCGGCGGCCGGCCGGTCGGTGACGGCCCAGCGGACGCTCAGCGCCGCCGCGGCCTCCCTCTCCCGCATCTTCTGACCTGCAGTGTGCAGCATGGCGCCCTTCACCAGCCCATCCCTCACCCGCCGTCTCAGGTGCGAGGTCCCGCCGATGTAGAGGGCCGCCGCCGTGCCGCTGCGGTAGACCTCGTACACCCCCGGCTCCGGCGGCGGCAGCTCGATGCCCTCGCTGTGCTCGCCCGTCCCCGCGATGTCGTCCCAGCGTTCGTAGTGCGACCACTTGAGCCAGATGTCGGGGATCGGCAGCACTACGGGCGGCAGCGCGTCCTGCCTGTCCCAGAGCCGCGGAGGGAGCGCCTCCTTGCGGCGGGTCTCCTTCATCGGCGCTCGCCTCCATACGGTGACCTCGCCCTTCGTCACCTTGAACCCCAGGCGTTCGAGCACCCGCTGCGCATCCCGCGTCCCGACGTCATGGCGCCCGACGCCGAACGTCTCACAGAACACTTGCTTCAGTGGATACGCAACGCCCTCCACCTCCACCATGTACATCCTCTCCGGTTCCGGGGTCATGTCCCGCAGCGTCTCGATCACCCGTTCCCGCGTCGCCAGCCGCTTCCGCCCCTTCACCGTGATGTAGAACCCCATCTCCGTCTCCTCCCTCGATCCCAACCCAACACTGCCGTCGCCCACCGCTGGGAGCGCCGGCGCCCTCGCCTGCTGCTGTGGCCCCGCCGTTCGTGGCACGCGCGACCCGCGCGTGCGGCTGTGGCCCCGCCGTCGCCCGCCGTCCGCGTGGGCCGGTCGGTCTCCGACCTCCGACAACGTCGCGTAGGCGCAATACTGTTCAGTTAGCGACTTCTGTGTTATACTGCCTTCCCGAAAGGGAGGGGTGACGATACCGATGGCACGGAGGGTGGCGCGACTGACGAACGGCGCGCGGATCACGGACTACATCAGTT
>Ga0315289_10000297_pt1 | contig 78938 bp, 97 predicted proteins | sample YL17G11_40_MG_FD_203452 | JGI IMG/M metagenome (GOLD analysis project Ga0315289, IMG submission 203452) | Sediment microbial communities from Yellowstone Lake, YNP, Wyoming, USA - YL17G11_40 | ecosystem: Environmental > Aquatic > Freshwater > Lake > Sediment | place: USA: Wyoming | collected...
TCATTTGAATTGCCCATACGTATAGAATTGAATAACGATGTAATCGCCTCAATAAAGACGTTTAACCCTTCTACAGGTGAGGCGCTCTGGGAACATAAAATGGTTATTATCCTGCCGATAAAGAAAGTAGGCGTGTCAAGAAGAATACAGTTTAGCGAAGATTTTCCTTTATCGAACTTCGTAGACCTGAATATCGGCGATTACGTGGTACACAACCTTTATGGCATCGGAAGATTCCTGGGCATACAGAAATTAAAAGTACAGAATAAAGATAAAGACCATTTGGTTATTGAGTATGAGCGTCAGGAGAAGTTGTATGTGCCGGTTGGCCAAATGCATCTGGTGCAGAAATACATCGCTTTTCATATAAGAAGGCCCAAACTTTATAGGTTAGGCAGCAAAGAGTGGCTGAGGACAAAAGAAAGAACGAGGAAAGGAATACAAAAATTAGCCTGGGAGCTTTTGTCCTTACAGGCAATGCGGTTAAGTTCGCAGGGGTTTGCATTTTCTTGCGATACGGATTGGCAGAGAGAATTTGAGGTCACCTTTCCCTTTAAAGAAACCCCTGATCAGCTAAAGGCCACACAAGAGGTAAAACAAGATATGGAATCATCCAAACCCATGGACAGGCTCCTTTGCGGGGACGTCGGTTATGGTAAGACTGAGGTGGCGATGCGCGCGGCATTTAAGGCAGTGATGGACAATAAACAGGTCGCATATCTTGTCCCCACTACAATTCTGGCAGAACAGCACTATCACAATTTTAGTACGCGCTTGAAGGATTTCCCCGTCAATATTCAATTACTCTGTCGTTTTAAGACAGATGCCGAGCAGACAGGTATCGTCGAGAGTTTAGCCCGCGGTAATACTGATATAGTGATCGGAACCCACAGGTTATTATCCGATGACGTGGCATTTAAAGATCTGGGCCTGGTGATAATTGACGAGGAGCAGCGTTTTGGGGTAAAAGCCAAAGAGAAACTAAAAAGGTTAAGATTAGCCACGGACGTGCTTACATTAACCGCAACCCCCATACCGCGGACCCTTTATATGAGCTTAATGGGAGCAAGGGATTTATCAGTGATTAATACCCCGCCGCAAAATAGGTTGCCTATTAAAACCATTGTGGTAGAATATGACGAGGATTTAGTCCGCCAGGCGGTTTTACGGGAAATAAACAGAAAAGGCCAGGTCTATTATTTACACAATCGAATCCAGGATATCGAAAAGATTAAAGATAGGCTCGCTAAAACTTTACCCTCCCAGATTAGATTAGCTACAGCGCACGGACAGATGTTCCCCAGAGCCCTTGAGAAGGTAATGTTTGATTTTCTGGAAGGCCAGATTGATATCTTAATATGCACTATGATTATAGAGTCCGGCATCGATATACCCAATGTCAATACCATTGTCGTGGATAATGCCCACGGGTTCGGATTATCTGACCTGCATCAGCTGCGAGGCAGGGTAGGAAGGTTTGACCGTCCAGCCTACGCTTACTTTATGATTCCCAAGAATGAAGTTTTAGATACAGACGCAAAAAAAAGATTGAATGCAATCCAGGAATATTCGCATCTGGGAGCGGGTTTTAATATTGCTATGGAGGATCTGGAGATCAGGGGCGCGGGCAATCTTTTGGGCATGGAGCAGCACGGTTTTATTGCCGCAGTAGGTTTTGACCTTTATTGCCGGCTATTAAGAGAAGCGGTCGGTAATTTTCAGAAAGCAGGCATTCCTAATGGCTAGAAAAATCTTTCTATTTTTACTATTTATTGTGATATGTGATATGCGATATGCGATATGCGACCTATACGCCGAAGATAAAATCATCGCCATCGTTAATTGCGATGTGATTACGCAGAAGGATTTAAATGATTTCACCAGTTTTATGAGTATGCAGTTATCGAGAGAATATCGCGGGAGTGAACTTGAGAAGAGAATTCAATCAATGAAGCTGGATTTGCTGGATAAGTTAGTCGAAGACCGCCTTATTTTGCAAGAAGCAAAGAAAAACAACATAAGGGTAGACGAAAGCAGAGTTAAGGCAAGGATAAATGAGATCAGGAAACACTATAATTCAGATGCGGAATTTAAGGATGATCTGGCAAAGCAGGGCCTGACACAGGCAGATATAGAGTCCAGAATCAGGGAACAGCTGCTTATGTATAACATCGTTGAGTATATGGTGAAGGATAAGATTGTGGTCAGGCCGGATGAAGTTACAAATTTCTACGATAAAAACAGAAAAGAACTGGTATCCGACGAAGAACGTGAACTGGAAGCTATAACATTGGAAAATGAAGACCTGGCTAAGACAATTTCTTATGAATTAAGAACCGACCAGAAATTGGTAGATTTAGCTGCAAAATATTCTCTAACGGTTAATACGCTCAAGGCAAGGCAGGGAGAATTGAGAAAGGATATTGAAGATGTGGTTTTTAAGCTGGGTATTTCTGAAATATCAAACCCGGTTAAAATTGATGACAAATACTGTGTCTTTAAATTGAACAATATAATCCCCGCCAGGCACCTTACCCTATCAGGGGCCCAGGATAAAATTCATGCCTTCCTGTTCGAGAAGAAGATGCAGGAAAAACTGACGAAATGGTTAGATGAACTTAAACAAAAATCTTACATTAAAATCTTACAGGATTAGAGTCGGTATCACTATGGGAGACCCCTCAGGCATAGGGCCGGCTATAACGGCGGCGGCAATCAAGAGACTCAGAGGCTTAGCCGACTTTGTAATTATTGGAGATAAATGGGTCTTTGATAAAAGGCAAAGGGTAAAAGGCAGGAGGCAAAATTATAAATTTATAGATTTAAATAACGTTTCCCATAAAAATTTTGAATTCGGTAAAATCAGCGCGGAATACGGCAGGGCGTCTATTGAGTATTTAGATAAGGCCTTAGAGTTAATAAAAACCAAAGAAATAGATTGTTTAGTCACCTGTCCGATTTCCAAGGAGGCGATAAACAAAGCCGGCTTTACTTATGCAGGCCATACCGAATATCTCTCAGAACGCACGCACACCAAGAATTCAGTAATGATGTTGTTAAATAAACAATTAAAATTCAGTCTGGTCACAAGGCATATTCCATTAAGAAGGGTATCTTCAAGAATAAAGCAGGAAAGTCTGTATAAAACCATTTCTCTGACATCCCGCTCCCTTAAAGAACTGTTTTTAATTAAACAGCCCCGTATCGTAGTGTGCGGTTTAAATCCCCACGCTTCAGATAACGGGCTTATCGGATTTGAAGAGAATAAAATTATCAGGCCTTTATTGAAAAGGCTAAAAAGAAAAATAAAAAATTTAGCCGGTCCGATTTCAGCGGATGCGGCTATTGCAAAGGCAAACAGACAAGAATTCGATTGCGTTATTGCGATGTATCATGACCAGGCATTGATACCCCTAAAATTATACGGTAATTTTAGGGGGGTGAACATTACCTTAGGCCTTCCTTTTGTAAGGACTTCGCCTTTGCACGGAACCGCCTTTGATATTGCCAAAAACCGTTCTCCTGCCGATCCCGGCTCATTAATTGAAGCAATCTTACTTGCCGTAAAATGCACATCAAACCTAAAAAGAGGTTAGGCCAGAATTTCCTCATCGATAAAAATATTCAAAGAAAAATAATCGACTGCCTCGAATTGAAACCCTCCGATATTGTCCTGGAAATCGGGGCAGGGAGAGGGGAATTAACCGGATTCATCGCTGGGAAGGTACATAAAACCTATGCCTTAGAAATCGATTCTGATTTATGCCTGCTCTTGGAGAATAACCTAAAAGCTTATTCCAATATAGAAGTGATTAACCAGGATATATTAAATTTTAATTTAAAAAAGCGTCTTGGCAAAATAAAAAGAAGGATAAGGGTAGTGGGAAATATACCTTACTATATATCCAGCCCTATCGTCGAATATCTGGTTAAATTTAGGGATAGAATCGATGTCATATTTATTACAGTGCAAAAGGAATTTGCCGGGAGAATGACCAGCGCGGCAGGATCTAAACTTTATAGCGCTTTTAGCTGTTTCGCGCAGTATTACTTTGAACCCAAAATTGTTTTAAACATTAAAAAAACCTGCTTTTTCCCCGCGCCCAAAGTAGATTCCTGCCTTGTAAGACTGAAAATAAGGCCACGCCCTCCCGTAGAGCCGAAAGACGAGAAATTATTTTTCAAGATTATAAGGACAGCCTTTAATTATAGAAGAAAGACCTTAAGAAACAGCCTTGCCAATATAATATCTCGGCAGAAGTTAGAGAGATTTTTTAACAAATATGGCATTGATAGCAATACCCGCCCGGAAGACCTTTCCCTGGAAGACTTCGCAAACCTAAGTAATGTCTAAAGTTATGTGTTCATTAAAAATAAATATTGACAAAATCAGATTTTTTATATATACTTATATATTTGCGTAAATCTCTTAAATACGCTTTTCTGCGATTTCCATAACAGATTGTTATAAAAGGTGTTAAAGAATTTTATAGAAATTCTTTAGGTGGTGGTTTTTTACTCTAAAAGGACTATGCCCACGTAGCTCAGTCGGTAGAGCACATGCATGGTAAGCCTGAGGTCACCGGTTCGATTCCGGTCGTGGGCTCTGCCACGAAACCTTAAAGATTTTAGATATGCGCGAGATTATTACCTTAGAGTGTACGGTTTGCAAAAATAGGAATTACACGACGACAAAGAATAAAAAAAAGCACCAGGACAGATTAGAAATAAATAAGTTTTGTGCGTCCTGTCATAAACATACCCCACATAAAGAAATAAAATAAGTGAGGACATAACTTACGGAGCGTAAGCGAACGTAAGTTATGTGTCCGAACTTATCCTTGACATTTTATGTAAACTTATCTTTGACATTTATACCAAACATAGCTCGGAAAATGTCAAGGATTAAATTCGCAGACGCTGGAGATGAGTTAACGAAGCAGCTACGATTTACGTCACTTCGTTACGTAAATCGTCTGCTCATTTATTTAGGGGCGAAGGTTTTTGGCATCCCGCCCTTTTTAAAAAAGATAGGGGTGTTGGTTAATGGCAAACCACTGGTCTCCAAAACCAGGACTGGGGGTTCGATTCCCTCCACCCCTGGATATTGGAGAAAGGTAAAAGGGCGGGACGAATCCTGCCGCTCCTGCGGTTTTGGTAATTTTGTATGAATATAATTCAAAAACCCGTAAATTTTATAAAAGAGGTAAGAGGGGAATTAGGAAAAGTTTCCTGGTCAACGCGTCAGGAATTGATCAGCTCAACTATTGTGGTCATTATCATAACAGCCATAATGAGCTTATTTATAGGATTGGTAGATATTATTCTTTCAAAACTATTAAGTTTACTTTTTAAGTGAGGACATAAGTTATGGAGCAATATATTAAAAATAATGTAAGCGACATAACTTATCTGTCCGAACTTATCCTTGACATCGAAGATGTCAAGGATTTAATTCGCCCAAACAACTTACGTTCACTTGCGTTCCGTAAGTTGTGGGCTCATTAAATGAAGAACTGGTACGTTGTGCATACACAAACAGGCTCGGAAGATAAGGTGAAGCTGGCTCTGGAAAATAAAATTATTGCAGAAGGCATGCAGGACTTTGTCGGCCGCGTGATTATACCTACAGAACAGGTCTCTGAAGTCCGTTCAGGGAAAAAGAAAATATCTAAAAGAAAATTTTTTCCGGGTTATCTTCTCCTGGAGATGGAGTTGAACGAAAAAACATACCTTTTTGTTAAAACGGCTCCCGGCGTAACCGGATTTATCGGCCTGGGTAAAAAGCCCATGCCGTTGCCGCAGGAGGAAGTCGATAGCATTATCAAGAGGACAGAGCAGACACAGGTAAAACCCAGCCCTAAGATCGTCTTTGAAAAAGGCGAACAGGTCAGGGTAACAGAAGGCCCGTTTCTTAATTTCAACGGCACTATCGAAGAGGTTCATCCTGAAAAAGGCAAGATCAAGGTCAGCGTCTCAATTTTCGGCAGGTCAACACCCGTAGAATTAGAATATTGGCAGGTTGAAAGAATATAAATATGGCAAAGAAGATAACGGCACAGATTAAATTATATGTCCCGGCTGCACAGGCAAACCCTGCTCCGCCTGTCGGGCCTGCTCTGGGCCAACACGGCGTCAATATTATGCAGTTCTGTAAACAATTTAATGAGCGGACAAAGGGCAAGGAGGGTTTGGTTTTACCCGCAGTAATCACTGTTTATGAAGACAGGACATTCTCATTCATTATTAAAAGCCCTCCTTCTTCGGTTCTCCTGAAACGCGCAGCAAATCTGGCCAAGGCATCGGGAACAGCCAGTAAAGAAATAATCGGTAAAGTAACCAGGAAGCAGATTGAGGATATAGCTAGACAGAAGATGCAGGACTTAAATACATCTGATTTGCCTCAGGCGGTTAAGATTGTGGAGGGCACTGCCAGAAGTATGGGCATTGCCGTAGAGGGCTAATTGAAGCGTTGCCAGTAGGGACTGGCAAGGGACAGTCCCCTGCGGGGACGGACAGTCCCTTGTAAGGAGTGACTGTCCCACGACAAGATGAGCGTTGATTCGGAGAGACGCGAATGAAAACTCGCAGTAAAAGATATAAAGAATCAGAAAAGCAGTTAGATAAAAATAAGGTTTATCAACTTAAAGAAGCCATTTCCGTTATCAAAAAGATGGCTCCTCCTAAATTTGACGGGTCTGTGGACCTGCATTTTAATTTAAGCGTTGATACCAAGAATTCAGACCAGATGGTCCGCGGGACGCTGGTTTTACCTCACGGCACCGGAAAAAAGGTAAGGATAGCGGTTTTTTGTAAAGGCGAGCACGAGAGGCTTGCAAGAGATGCACAAGCGGATTATGTGGGTTCAAATGACTTAATAGATAAAGTAGCAGCCGGTTTCCTGGATTTTGACTGCACCATTGCCACTCCTGAGATGATGAAGGATTTAAGCAAGCTTGGCAAGGTATTGGGACCGCGCGGGCTTATGCCCAGCCCAAAAACAGGCACGGTAACAAATGATATAGTAAAGGCAATTGAAGACGTAAGAAAAGGTAAGGTTGAATTCCGGGTTGATAAGCAGGGCGGCGTTCATCTATCAATCGGCAAGATTTCTTTTAGCGAGGATAAATTGTTCGACAATGCCTCTTTGCTCATTGAAGCTTTAAATGAAGCAAAGCCTTCTTCGGTAAAGGGCAAGTTCATTAGCAGTCTTTCGCTTTCAGCTTCAATGAACCCGGGCCTGAGGATAGCGATATGAAAAAAATCAGCCTCTTATTTAAAGAAACTTCGGCGAATCGTATTAAAGATTTCTTAAAAGATTCGAGCGCCGTCTTAATTATAAAATATTCCGGTTTATCCGGTCCGGACTTAAGCACATTGAGGAGAAATTTAAAATCCTCAAACGCTACTCTTTTTGTAGTAAAGAACTGCGTTGCGAAACGCTGCCTTCACGATTCAGGAATGGAAACCCTTCTTAAGAAAATAGAAGGCCCCTGCGGACTGGTATTTGTTAAAGAGGAACCGGTGGCGGCTAGCCGCGTTTTATGCAATTTCTTAAAAGACCACGAACGATTGGGATTGGAGGGAGGGGTTTTAAAAGACAAGCTTCTGGAAAAAAAAGATATTGAATCAATGGCGCGCCTGCCTTCCAAAGAGGCCTTAAGGTTAGGGGTGGTTATGGTATTAAATTCGCCGATATCAGGATTGGCTGTGGCACTAAACCAGATATTGGCGAAGTTTGTTTATTGTTTGGAGCAGATAAAAGGAGGATATAAAAATGGCTGAGAAACTGGAAGAATTAATTAAATCTATCGAGAGTATGACGGTTCTTGAACTCTCTGATTTGGTTAAGGCGCTGGAAGAAAAGTTTGGCGTAAAGGCAAATATGCAGATGATGGCAGCCCCTCTCGCCGGCCAGGCGCAAGGCGCGGCTCAACCAGCTCAAGAGGAAAAAAGTACCTTTACCGTCGTATTAACTAATGCCGGTGCAAACAAAATCGCGGTAATAAAAGAGGTAAGGAGCATGACCAGTCTTGGTTTAAAAGAAGCCAAAGACCTAGTAGATGGAGCGCCAAAGCCGGTTAAGGAAGGCGTAACAAAAGAAGAGGCCGAGGAGATGAAGAAAAAACTCGAGGCAGCCGGCGGCGCTGTTGAGCTAAAATGATTAAGCGCAAAAGTTTCGCAAAACTGAAAGAAGTCTACGACCTTCCCAATCTTTTAGAGGTCCAGCTTGAGGCCTACCGGGAATTTTTGCAGATGGATGTGCCTGCCCAAGATAGAAAACGGCAAGGCCTGCAAGAGGTCTTTGAAGACATATTCCCGATTGAGAATCCTAACCGTTCCATTAAGTTGGAGTTTATCAGCTACTCGCTGGGAAAACCAAAATATAATATTGCCGAATCCAAGACCAGGTCATTGACTTACGCAGCGCCCTTAAAAGTAAAATTTAGATTGGCCACTCCCCGCGAAACCAAAGAACAGGATGCATATTTTGGCGAGATGCCTTTGATGACTGAAACCGGCACATTTATTATTAACGGCGATGAACGCGTGGTAGTAAGCCAGCTTCAGCGTTCACCCGGGGTCTCTTTCGAAGAAGAGGAACATCCTACGGGTAAAAAGATATTTTACGGCAGAATTATTCCGTACCGCGGCGCATGGCTGGAATTCAAATATGATTTGTCAGAAAGCATACTTGCCTACGTTGACAGGCGAAGAAATTTCCCCGCCACCCAAATCTTAAGAATCCTCGGATTTTCTACCGACCCTGAAATTATCGCTGCCTTTGGAAAAGAATATCCTGAAATCGCCAATACCCTAAAAAAAGATTATACCAAAAACAAAGAAGAGGCTTATCTGGACTTTTACCGCAAGATGCGGCCGACTGAGCCGATTACTAAAGAAGCGGCAGAAGGTCTATTTTATAGATTATTTTTTGACCCTGCAAGATACGACCTGGAAAGAGCAGGCAGGTTCATCTTAAATAGAAAATTAGGCGTGGATATTTCTCTGGAAAAAAGGATTCTCGATTCTGCTACGGTTATTAAGGTAATAGAATACCTGATTAAACTCAAAGACGGTGTCGGCAAAATCGACGATATAGACCATCTGGGAAACCGGCGCGTAAAGACAGTCGGCGAGCTGGTCCAGAATCAGGTAAGAATAGGTTTAGCCCGCGTTGAGCGTTCAATAAGGGAGAGATTAAGCATGTTGAGCGAATTGGATAATCTCAATGTCCACTACTTCATAAACTCGAAATTATTATCTAACCAGGTTCGCGATTTCTTTGCGCGCAGCCAACTCTCCCAATTTATGGACCAGGTAAACCCTCTGGCTGAGATGACTCACAAAAGAAGGTTGAGCGCCTTAGGGCCCGGCGGTTTATCGCGCGAACGTGCGGGCTTTGAGGTCAGGGACATACATCCCTCTCATTATGGCAGGGTTTGTCCGATTGAAACTCCCGAAGGCCCGAATATCGGCCTCATCGCTTCATTAAGTAGCTATACCAGGGTAAACCCTCTGGGGCTCCTTGAGACACCTTACAGGAAAGTAGAGGATAGCCGGGTCAGCAGAAAAATTGAATACCTGACCGCTGATGTAGAAGAAGAAAAGGTAATTGCCCAGGCAAATGTCCCTTTAGATGAGAACGGATATTTCAAAGAGCGCGAGGTTTCCTGCCGCTATAAGGCCGATTTTCCTAAAGTTTCTGCCAAACAAGTTGAATATATGGATGTCTCTCCCAAGCAACTCGTTTCTGTAGCAGCCTCTTTAATCCCTTTCTTAGAGCACGATGATGCTAACCGCGCGCTTATGGGTTCAAATATGCAAAGGCAGGCAGTGCCTTTAATGATTACTGAACCTCCCCTTGTCGGGACCCTGATGGAAGAAAGGGTTGCCCGCGATTCCGGGACAGTGGTGGCAGCAGAGGAATCCGGAAAGGTAACCAGTGTAGATACATCATCGATTACTATCGGTAAAAAGATTTATCATCTCAAGAAATTTTTGCGCACAAACGCCGATACCTGTTTGAACCAAAGACCTCTGGTTAAACCGGGTCAACATGTTGAGAAAGGCGAGATTATTGCCGACGGTATAAGCACCAAGAACGGAGAACTTGCATTGGGAAGGAATATCTTGGCTGCCTTTATGCCCTGGCGTGGATATAATTTCGAAGACGCGATACTTATCAGCGAAAAGTTGATTAAAGAAGATACCTTTACCTCTATTCATATAGAAGAATTTGAGATTGAGGCAACTGAAACACGGCTGGGTAATGAGGAAATAACGCGGGATATACCCAATGTAAGCGAAGAGGCATTGAGGAACCTAGACGAGACAGGCATAGTCCACATTGGCGCCGAAGTGGGCTCAGGAGACATACTGGTCGGTAAAATTACCCCTAAGACAGATTCCGAGCCTTCTCCGGAAGAAAGGCTCTTACGCGCAATATTCGGCGAAAAAGCCGGTGACGTGCGCGATAGTTCTATGATTGCTCCGCCGGGCGTAGAAGGGGTAGTGATAGATGTGCATGTGTTTAGCCGTAAGGAACGCGGCAGAAAATCCAAAGAGAATAAGGCTAAAGAATTAGCCAAAATCAGAGAACTAAAGGCGTACTATAAACAGGAAATAGAATTTGTGCAAACAGAAAAAATAACGCGTTTATCTCAATTTTTAGGCGTGGATAAGAAAAAAATAGAAAAACTGGATTTTAGCGATAATGAAGAGGCAAAAATACTGTCTGCTTCTTTTGATGAGCAGATTCAGGAGCTATTGGCTGAAGAGGAACAGGAAATTGAGAAGGTCAGGCGCGGTGATGAGTTGCCAGCCGGGGTATTAAAAAGAGTCGTGGTTTATATTGCTACAAAACGTAAACTCTCAGAAGGCGATAAATTAGCCGGTAGACACGGGAATAAAGGCGTTGTGGCTAGAATACTGCCTGCGGAAGACATGCCTTATTTACCGGACGGCACACCCGTTGAGGTAGTGTTGAATCCCCTGGGTGTTCCTTCGCGTATGAATGTCGGTCAAATTTTAGAGGCACACCTTGGTTGGGCAGCCAAGGCACTTGGTTTATACGTCGGCTGTCCTGTATTTGACGGCGCCAAGGAAGATGAAATCAAAGAGATGCTTGAAAAGGCAGGCCTGCCTTCCGACGGAAAGATTGCCCTTTACGATGGTTACACCGGCGAACTTTTTGACCACAAAATAACCGTGGGATACCTTTACATTATGAAATTAATCCATCTTGTGGATGAAAAGATTCATGCCCGTTCCATTGGTCCTTATTCTTTGGTTACGCAGCAGCCATTAGGCGGAAAGGCGCAGTTTGGAGGCCAGAGATTAGGCGAGATGGAGGTCTGGGCTTTAGAGGCTTATGGCGCAGCATTCAGTTTACAAGAGATGCTTACAGTAAAAAGCGACGATGTCTCAGGCAGGACGCGCATATACGAAGCGATTGTCAAGGGAGAACAGAGACTGACGCACGGCACACCTGAGTCATTTAATGTTTTGATAAAAGAATTGCAGGGATTGGGTCTAGACGTTCGAACAGAGAAAGCGAAATAAGCATTGCCAGCAGGGACTGTCCCCGCCCTATGAAGAATCTAAGAGAAGGGGACTGTCCCGCGACAAGAGAACGGCTGATTGGGAGCCAAACATGGATGAGATTATTAGTTTTGACAGTATTTCCATAAAAATCGCTTCACCTCAAGTGATAAAATCCTGGTCTCGCGGAGAGGTGAGAAAGGCAGAGACTATTAATTATCGGACGCTTAAACCTGAGAAGGATGGTTTGTTCTGCGAAAAGATTTTTGGCCCGGTGCGTGATTGGGAATGCAATTGCGGTAAATACAAAGGCATAAAGTTTAAAGGCATCACCTGCGACCGTTGCGGCGTAACCGTAGACCGTTCTTCGGTAAGGCGAGAACGCATGGGGCATATCGAGTTAGCTACACCAGTTACGCATATCTGGTTTTTTAAGACTGTGCCCAGCCGCATGTCCGCTTTATTAGATATCGGCTTAAGAAACCTGGAGAAGATAATTTATTACGAGGAGTATGTCGTAGTTGACCCCGGCACCACCCCTTTAAAGAAAAAAGAGCTTTTGAGCGAAGAGAAGTATCAGGAGGCATTAAATAAGTACGGCGCAAACTTTAAAGCAAAGATTGGAGCGGAGGCAGTAAGAGATCTGTTAAAGGACATGGACCTGGATGCACAGTGCCGTAAATTGCGTCGCGATTTGGAAAAATCAAAAGACCTGTTAAGCAACCGCAAGGCCCTTAAACAGTTAAAGATTATTGAGGATTTTAAGAAATCCGGCAATAAGCCCGAATGGATGGTTTTAGAGATATTGCCGGTTATACCCCCGGATTTAAGGCCTCTGGTTCCCTTAGACGGCGGTAGATTTGCCACCTCAGACCTCAATGATTTATACCGTCGGGTTATTAACCGCAACAACCGCTTAAGGAAACTTATGGACTTGAATGCTCCCGAGATAATCATCCGTAATGAAAAACGCATGCTTCAGGAGGGAGTGGATGCGCTTATGGATAACGGCAGGCACGGCAAACCTGTAATGGGCGCCAATAACCGGCCTTTAAAATCGCTTTCCGATATGCTTAAAGGTAAACAAGGCAGGTTCAGACAGAACCTTTTAGGTAAACGCGTAGATTATTCCGGCCGTTCAGTAATCGTGGTTGGCCCGGAACTTAAGCTCCATGAATGCGGGCTTCCCAAACAGATGGCCCTGGAATTGTTTGAACCGTTTATTATAAAGAAATTAAGAGAAAAAGGTTTTGTGCACACTATAAAAGGCGCACGCAGGATGGTGGAGCGTGGCAAGATCGAGGTATGGGATATCTTGGATGAAGTAATCAGAGACCATCCTGTGCTCCTGAACCGCGCACCCACTTTGCATCGCTTAGGAATTCAGGCGTTTCAGCCTGTTTTAATCGAAGGTAAATCCATAAAAATTCACCCCTTAGTATGTACTGCCTTTAATGCTGATTTTGATGGCGACCAAATGGCAGTGCATGTGCCTTTATCTTTAGAATCGCAGCTCGAAGCCAAAATCCTTATGCTTTCTACAAATAATATATTCTCTCCTGCTGACGGCAGGCCCATATGCACGCCTACACAGGATATTGTCTTGGGTATTTACTATATCACTAAAGAAAAACCAGGGGCAAAAGGAGAAAACAGGGTTTTTGCCAACAGTGAAGAGGTTATTATTGCTTATGAAGATAAAGTAGTTGCCCTGCATGCTAAGATAAGGCTGAGGATAGAAAATCTTTTTGATTTAGAGGAGAAAAAAGTAATACCGGGAAAACAGATTATTACGACTACCGTAGGCATGGTTATGATTAACCAGGTTTTACCCAAGGGGTTCGGTTTTGTGAACAAAGAATTAAATAAAACTATAGTGGGCGATATTGTGGTTGAGTGCTACAAGAGATTTGGCCACAGCGCCACTGTTGCCTTGCTTGATGATATGAAAAAGTTAGGTTTCGAGATGGCTACCTTAGGCGGGATTTCTATCGGTATAGATGACTTGCAGATCCCCGAGGCAAAACAGGAGGTCTTAAAGGAAGCAAAACAGGAAGTAGCCAAGGTCGAGGAACAATACCACCGAGGTATAATCACGGATAGCGAGCGTAAATCCAAGGTTATTGATATCTGGACACATACTAGAAATAAAGTCGAAGATTTGGTCTTTGAAGGTATGGATTCATTTAACCCAATACTTATGATGGCTAATTCCGGAGCTAGAGGTTCGAGAGAGCAGATAAGACAGTTAGCCGGCATGCGCGGCTTAATGGCAAAACCATCTGGTGAAATCATTGAGAGCCCCATCACCGCTAACTTTAGAGAAGGATTGAATGTCCTGGAATATTTTATTTCCACGCACGGCGCGCGTAAAGGTCTGGCTGATACAGCGCTTAAGACTGCTGACGCAGGATACCTTACACGCAGGCTCGTAGATGTTGCACAGGAGGTTATTATTAGCGAAGAGGACTGCGGTACCCTTAACGGAATTACGGTTTCTGCCATTATCGAAGGCGATGAAGTAGTGGTGAGTTTAAAAGACCGTATCGTAGGAAGAGTGGCCCTGGATAACATTGTAGATATTATCACGGATAATGTTATTGTAGAATCAGGGACTGAAATTACCGAAGAAAAGGCGGATATGATTGAAAAATTGGGAATTGAAAGAATACGTATCCGAAGCGTCCTGACCTGTGAATCAGGCAGGGGTCTTTGTACCAAGTGTTACGGTAGAAATCTGGCTACCGGCAGGCTTGTTGAGTTGGGCGAAGCAGTGGGAGTAATTGCTGCACAGAGTATCGGTGAGCCGGGAACCCAGCTTACCATGAGAACATTCCATATTGGTGGAACCGCTTCCAGAATTGTCGAGCAATCATTTATAAAATCAAAGAATAAAGGGCTCATTAAATATCATAATCTAAGGGTCACTTCAAAACATAAAGAATTTATCGTCTTAAACAGGAACGGCTCTATAAGCATAAACGATAAACAAGGACGAGAACTCGAACGTTATCCTGTTCCGCAGGGCGCATTCATCAGCATCGCAGATGCTGATGAAGTGACAAAAGGGATTGCATTTGTGCGCTGGGACCCTTATACATCACCGGTTCTTACAGAGGTCAAAGGTCAGGTAAAATTTGAGGACTTAAGAGAAAATGTCACTGTTAGAGAAGAGCTAAATCCGGTTACAAAATTAACTGAACGCGTGGTGGTTGAGCATAAGCAGGAATATCATCCGCAGATATTAATCCTGGATGAGAGCAAAGAGGTGTCGGGAATTTATCCTATTCCGGTCGGCGCGCATATTTTAGTAAAGGATGGCCAAAAGGTGGATGCGGGTGACCTGTTAGCTAAAATACCTCGTTTAGTCGTAAAGACCAGGGATATCACAGGCGGCCTTCCGAGGGTTGCGGAGTTATTTGAGGCAAGACATCCCAAGGATCCTGCGGTGATAAGCGAAATCGACGGTTTCATAGAATTCGGAGAAACCAAAAAGGTTCAGCGCGTGATTATCGTTAGATCTACCACCGGTATGCAGAGAGAATATGTTATACCTCACGGCAAGCACCCAAATGTTTATAAAGGAGATAAGGTTATCGCAGGACAACAGTTAACTGACGGTCCTGTTGTATTACAGGATATCCTAAGGGTCTGCGGGGATAAGGTCCTGCAGGAATATTTAGTTAATGAAGTTCAGGAGGTTTACAGGCTGCAGGGTGTACATATAAATGATAAACATATTGAGATGATAATTAGACAGATGTTAAAGAAAGTCAGGGTCGAAGACCCCGGAGATACAGAATTCTTGGCTACGCAACAGGTAGATAAATGGAAATTTCAGAAAGAGAATGCCCGCGTAATTAAAAAGGGCGGAAAACCAGCTCAGGCAACACCACTACTATTAGGTATTACCAAGGCCTCTTTAACTACAGAGAGTTTTATTTCAGCAGCAAGTTTTCAAGAGACAACACGGGTCCTTACTGAAGCTGCAACTTCAGGTAAACGCGATGAATTATTCGGCCTGAAAGAGAATGTCATTGTCGGCCATCTTATACCTGCCGGCACAGGTTTTCGCGATCACCTGAATATTGAAGTAGTTAAAGTAACTAAAGAAGAAAAAGTAACTGTAAAGGAATAAAAATGCCGACTATTTCACAATTAATCAGATACGGCAGAATATCTAAAAGAAAAAAGACGAAATCACCGGCCCTAAAAGCCTGTCCGCAGAGAAGGGGGGTTTGTCTTCAGGTGCGTACGATGACTCCTAAAAAACCCAATTCTGCTTTAAGGAAGATTGCCAGGGTCAGGTTAACCACAGGCATAGAAGTTACTGCTTATATACCGGGCGAAGGTCATAATCTGCAGGAGCATTCTATAGTTTTAGTCAGGGGCGGCCGCGTAAAAGATTTGCCCGGCGTCAGGTACCATATCGTGAGGGGAACATTGGACACAGCGGGTGTTAATCAGCGTAAAAAATCCCGCTCAAAGTATGGAGCAAAAAGGCAGAAATAAGTGAGGACATAAGTTATGGAGCACTCTATTAAAAATAATCTAAACGACATAACTTATAAGTCCGAACTTATCCTTGACATCTTCGATGTCAAGGATTTAATTCGCACAATAACTTACTCACACTCACGTGTTCGTAAGTTATGTGCTCATTTAAAATGAGAAGAAGAAGAGCTCAGGAAAAAGAGGTTTTAGCAGACCCAAAATTTAATAGTAAGATTGTGGCAAAATTTATAAATATGGTAATGCTTGAAGGAAAAAAATCACTTGCAGAAAAGATGGTTTACGGTGCGTTTGAAACAATAAAAAAACAGCTTAACGAGCCGGACGTCTTAAAAATCTTTAACAAGGCATTGGAGAACGCAAGACCTCGACTGGAAGTAAAACCCAGGCGTGTAGGAGGGGCTACCTATCAGGTTCCGATTGAGGTGCGCCAGGAACGCGGCACTTCTATAGCACTACGCTGGATAAGAGATTTTGCCAAGGTTAAAAAAGGCAAGCCCATGAAAGAAAAATTAGCTGAAGAGATTGTTGCCGCTTACAAGGGGGAAGGTTCAGCCATAAAAAAGAGGGACGATACCCACAAGATGGCTGAGGCAAATAAGGCATTCGCACATTTTAGATGGTAAGTGAGGACATAAGTTATGGAGCTATATATTAAAGATAATCTAAGCGACATAACTTATCTGTCCGAACTTACCCCGCCCTCTAAGCAAAATAGAGTATTTATGTTAAGCATAGAGGGCGGGGTTAAATTCGCCCAGACAACTTACGTTCATTATCATTCCGTAAGTTGTGGGCTCATTAAATGAGAAAAATAGCGTTAGATAAAATCAGGAATATCGGAATCATCGCCCATATAGATGCGGGTAAGACCACAACTACCGAACGCATGCTTTATTATACGGGCAAAACCTATAAGATCGGCGAGGTTAACGAAGGGACCGCTACTATGGATTGGATGATCCAGGAGCAGGAAAGGGGCATTACCATAACCGCAGCCTGCACTACCTGTAAATGGAGTGATTTTAGCATAAATATTATTGATACGCCGGGTCACGTTGACTTTACAATAGAAGTCGAAAGGTCTTTAAAGGTTTTAGACGGAGCGGTGGTAATTTTTTGCGGCGTGGGCGGAGTAGAGCCTCAGTCAGAAACAGTATGGCGCCAGGCTGACCGTTATGGAGTGCCCAGGATTGCCTTTGTGAATAAAATGGATAGGACCGGCAGTAATTTCTCTGGCACAATTGCCGAAATCCATAAGAAATTAGGCGCGAATGCAGCAGCTGTTCAACTTCCCTTTTATCAAGGAGAAGTTTTTGAGGGAGCGGTTGACCTGATTGAGAAAAAATTAATCACGTATAAAGATGAGTTGGGTATGGAATTCCAGATAAAAGATGTGCCCGCTGCTATGTCTGGCGAGGTTAATAAATTTCGCGATATATTACTGGAGAAGCTCTCAGAAGCAGATGAGAAGATGATGGATAGTTTTGTGCACGGAAAAAAGATTAGTATTTCTGACATTAAAGAGACTATACGCAGAACCGTCATCCAGAATAAATTTGTTCCGGTTTTATGCGGAGCGGCTTTTAAAAATAGAGGCATACAACCGCTTCTCGATGCCATCTGCGATTACCTGCCTTCTCCGCAGGATTTACCGCCGATAAAAGGCAGGAATCCTGAAACAGGGGAATTCGAAGAGATTACTGCGTCGGATAAAGCGCCGTTTTGCGCATTATGTTTTAAAGTCACAACCGACCCTTACGTAGGCAAGATTAATTATATCAGGGTATATTCGGGAACTTTAAAGTCAGGAGACTATATTTATAACGCTTCCAAGAGGGAAAAAGAACATATTACAAAATTACTCAGGATGCATGCCAACCGTCAGGAAATAATTGATTATGTGCATACGGGAGATATCGCAGCAGCCGTGGGATTGAAGGAAACAAAAACAGGGGATACGCTTTGCACAGAGTCCAATCCTATCCTGATTGAGGCAATGCGTTTTCCCGAGCCGGTAATTCAGCAGGCCGTTGAACCGAAGACCAAACAGGACCAGGAAAAATTAGGGTTTGCTTTACATAAATTAGCAGAGGAAGACCCGTCATTCCGCGTAAGTTATAATCAGGAAACGGGAGAGACCATAATTTCAGGAATGGGCCAGTTGCATCTTGAAATAGCCATTGACAGGATTTTGCGCGAATTTAACGTAGAGGCACAGGTGGGCTCCCCGCAGGTAGCATACCGCGAGACCGTAACCAAGAAAGTTGTTTCTACCGGAAAGTTCATACAACAGACCGGAGGCCACGGCCAATACGGACACGTAGTTATAGAGATGGAACCTCAGGAGATGCCAGGGCTTGGCGTTACTTTTGAGGATAAAATTAAGAGCGGCGCTATTGCGCGCGAATTCATACCGTCTGTAAAAAATGGGATTATGGGTGCGGCAAAAAGCGGGGTCCTGGCCGGTTACCCTGTTACCGATATAAAAATAACATTGATAGACGGCTCATATCATGAAGTTGATTCTTCGGAAATGAGCTTCCAGATGGCAGCTGCGATTGCTTTTACCGAAGGGCTTAAAAAAGCAAATTCAATACTACTTGAGCCGATTATGGATATGGAGATTGTCGTTCCAGAGGAATATATGGGCACAGTAATCGGAGATTTAAATTCTCGGCGGGCAAAGATAACCTCATTAAGCACCCGGGCTAATGTGCGTGCTATAAGGGCATGTATACCTTTGGCTGAAATATTTAATTATGCGACAGTCTTGCGTTCCTTGACGCAGGGCCGTGCATCCTATATAATGGAGCCCTCATTTTATGCTGAGGTGCCTTCACATATATCAGAAAAAATTATCGCAGGCTTTACCAGCGCAGGTTCCAGAAAAAGTTTTTAAATCAAAGGAGGTTTTAATATGGCTAAAGAAAAATTTGTGAGGAGCAAACCGCACGTAAACATTGGAACCATCGGCCACATTGATCATGGAAAGACCCTCTTGACTGCTGCCATTACGCATGTATTGGCAAAGTTAGGCAAGGCCCAAGCCAGAGAATACGCGGATATTGCTAAAGGCGGTGCGGTAAGGGACGAATCCAAGATATTGACCATATCCGTGGCGCACGTAGAGTATGAAACGGATAACCGTCACTATGCGCATATAGATTGCCCCGGCCATGCCGACTATATCAAAAATATGATTACCGGAGCTGCGCAGATGGACGGCGCAATCTTAGTGGTTTCTGCAGCAGACGGGCCGATGCCCCAAACCAGAGAACATATCCTTCTGGCCAGGCAGGTGAACGTTCCGGCAATGGTGGTATTTTTAAACAAGATAGATGTGGTTTCTGATAAGGAACTGATTGATCTTGTTGAAATGGAAGTAAGGGACCTTCTTACAAAATACGGCTTTCCCGGCGATAAAACACCTATCATTAAAGGCAGTGCGTTAAAGGCAATGCAGGCAAAGGGAGATCCTAACAGCCCGGATTGTAAGCCCATTCTGGATTTACTGAAAGCGGTTGATGAGTTTATACCTCTTCCGGTGAGAGATTTGGATAAACCATTCCTTATGGCTGTAGAAGATGTCTTTAGTATCGAAGGTAGAGGAACGGTTGGCACAGGAAGGATAGAGCGCGGAAGGGTTAAGGTAGGCGAGGAGGTAGAACTTGTTGGTTTAAGACCGGAAGTAAAAAAGACAGTAGTTACCGGCGTTGAAATGTTCAGGAAAATTTTGGACGAAGGCCAGGCAGGTGACAACGTAGGACTGCTCTTGAGAGGCATAGAGAAGAATGATATCGAACGCGGTATGGTTATAGCTGCGCCTAAATCTATTACACCGCATACCAAATTCAAAGCGCAGATTTATATCCTGACCAAGGAAGAGGGCGGAAGACATACGCCGTTCTTTAAAGGTTACAGGCCGCAGTTCTATTTTCGCACCACCGATGTTACCGGGTCTGTAACGCTTCCCCAGGGCGTAGAGATGGTTATGCCCGGCGATAATGTCAATTTGGAAGTAGAATTGATTACACCTATTGCCATGGAGAAGGAATCTCGTTTTGCAATACGCGAAGGCGGACACACGGTAGGTGCCGGAGTTGTCACAGAAGTAATTGCTTAAGCGTTGCAAGCCAGGGACTGTCCCCGCCCTATGAAGAATCTAAGAGAAGGGGACTGTCCCGCGACAAGATAAGGGTTGATTGGGAGATCCGCAAAATGCAGAAGATACGCATCAAACTAAAGGCTTATGATCACCGTCTCCTTGACCAGGCAGTAACGGAAATCGTGGAGACCGCCAAGCGCACCGGAGCAAAGATATCCGGTCCAGTGCCGCTTCCTACAAAGCGCGAAGTTTATACGGTTCTGCGTTCTCCGGTTATTGATAAGAAGTCACGCGAGCAATTTGAGTTATGCATCCATAAACGTCTTATTGATATATTTGAGCCGACATCCAAGACCATTGATTCATTAAGGAAACTGAATCTGCCCGCAGGTGTAGATGTGGAGATAAAATAGAGATGGCAGGAATATTGGGAAAGAAAATCGGTATGACGCAGGTTTTCGGCGAAGACGGCAAATTGATTAGCGTTACCGCCATTGAAGCGGGGCCGTGTCCGATATTAGCGATAAAGGAAAAAAGCATCCAGATAGGATTTGATTTGGCCAAAGAAAACCGCGTGAAAAAACCCAACCTAGGTTTTTTCAAAAAAATAAATATCACTCCTCGTAAAGTAATTAAAGAGTTCTTGAAAGAACCCTCAAAAGAATACAAAATTGGCGAAGAGCTAAAGGTAGATTTATTTCAACCCGGAGATTTTGTGGATATCAGCGGCGTATCTATTGGTAAGGGTTTTGCAGGCGGAATGAAACGTTGGCATTGGCACGGCGGGCCTCAAACACGCGGTTCAATGTCCCATCGCCGTGTCGGTTCTATCGGTTCAACTACCACCCCGGGCAGGGTTTGGAAAGGACATCATCTGCCGGGCCACATGGGAGCCAAGCGCAGGACTATACAGAATTTGAAGGTAATAAAGATAGACCCCCAGAATAATCTATTGCTGGTAAATGGCGCTGTTCCGGGACATAAAAACAGTTATTTGATTATCAGGAAGGCCAAGAAGAAAAAGTGAGTTTGTTGCAAATGGAAGCTATAACCTTACCTATATATAATACAGAAGGAAAAGAAGTGGATTCGATAAAGCTCGATGCAAAGGTATTTGATGGCACGATAAATACCGCTGCCATACATCAGGCAATTAGCGCCTACAGGGCTAATCAGAGAAAAGGCTTGGCGTCAACCAAAACAAGGGGAGAAGTCTCAGGCGGAGGTAAAAAACCTTGGAGGCAAAAAGGAACCGGCCGCGCCAGGGTCGGCTCCATACGTTCGCCGTTATGGCGTCACGGCGGCGTGATATTTGGTCCGCATCCGAGGAGTTTCTATTATAAGCTGCCCCGGAAACTAAAAATCTTGGCGTTGAAATCCGCTCTCTGCGTCAAACTCAAAGAAAATAACCTGATTGTTTTGGAGGGGATAAATTTAGAGAAGCCGAAGACAAAAGAGGCATCTAGGATATTCTCCAATCTAAAGATAAACCCCGTTAGAAATACCAAAGCCCTAACGGCAAAAAACAAGATTTCTAACGGGGTAAAAGTTAATAAAGGTTTGAAACCTAACAGTTTATTATTATTGCTGGATAAAATAGACAATAATTTAAAGATGGCCTTGCGTAACATTGACTTTTTGAATGTCAACCTGGCAACTGACACCCACACTTACGAAGTGATGAGCCATAAAAAGTTAATCATTACCAAAGAAGGCTTAACCCGTCTTACTAACAGGTTAAAGAAATGACCGATTCTACGGAAATAATCAAGGCCTTGATACGCACGGAAAAGGCAACCCGATACGAGCCGCAAGGCAAATACCTTTTTTTAGTCAAAACGGGCGCGAACAAGATTCAGATAAAACATGCGGTAGAACAGATATATAAAGTAAAGGTCAAGGATGTAAATACGTTTACTTCAATAGGAAAGTTAAGAAGGGTCAGATATCAATTAGGGAGGACGCCTGATCTTAAGAAGGCCGTAGTTACCTTAAAAGAAGGGCAGAAAATAAGCGAAGCCGCGACTTAGGGAGCAATATGGGAATAAAAAAATTTAAACCTACAACTAGTTCAAGGCGCTGGATGAGCGGTTCTGATTTTTCGGAAATAACTAAAAAAGAGCCGGAAAAATCCTTGACCCTTCCTCTCAAAAAAACCGGAGGAAGGAATGTCTACGGCCGCATCACCACCAGACACAAAGGGGGTGGCCATAAGCGGCTGCTACGCATCATTGATTTTAAAAGGGGCTTATTTGAATCACCGGCAAAAGTCCTTGCCATTGAGTATGACCCGAATCGTTCTGCGAGGATTGCCCTGGTAGAATATCCCGATAAGGGAAAAAGGTATATTTTAGCACCCCTGGGCTTAAATGTCGGTGACACAATTATCTCATCAAATCAAAAAGATGTCGAGATTAAGATTGGTAATTGTCTTCTTTTAAGATACATCCCATCCGGCACAATGATTCATAATATAGAGATAAGCAAAGGTCAGGGCGGCCAGATTGTGAGGTCTGCGGGCGCAAGCGCCCAGATTATGGCAAAAGAAGGTGAATCTGCCCACTTAAGACTTCCTTCCGGAGAGATAAGGCTGATAAGTTTAGATTGCCACGCAACAATCGGCCAAATAGGCAACATTGAACATGAGGCAATTAGTATAGGTAAAGCAGGAAGAAGCCGCTGGTTAGGTATAAGACCAACAGTAAGAGGTGTGGCAATGAACCCAGTGGATCATCCACACGGTGGCGGTGAAGGAAAATCTGGTCAGGGTAACCCACATCCGGTCAGCCCCTGGGGCATGCCTACAAAAGGTTATAAAACAAGAAAAAAGGGAATTTATTCGGATAAATTTATTATTAAGCGAAGGAGATAAATATGCCGCGCTCATTAAAAAAAGGTCCGTTTGTAGATGAAAGGTTATTGGAAAAGGTTCAAAAGTTAAGCCGCTCCGGAGTCCGACAGGCAATAAAAACCTGGTCCAGGCGTTCAACTATAATACCGGATTTTGTGGGACTGACATTTGCAGTATATGACGGCAGAAAACACATCCCGGTCTTTGTTACCGAGAATATGGTTGGCCATAAACTTGGAGAATTTGCTCCTACGCGTATTTTTAGAAAGCATGGCGGCGTAAAAGCCAAGAAAGCGGTGGAAAAAACCTAACATGATTGCAAAGGCAGAAGTAAAATTTTTAAGGGTTTCACCGACAAAGGCCAGACAGGTAGCGGATTTAATCCGCCGTAAAGATGTGATGGATGCGCAAAACATACTTGCTAATTTAAACAAGCGACCAAAGGAACATTTGATAAAAATATTGAAATCTGCAATTGCTAATGCCAAAGTCAAAGGTTTTAATGCAGAGCAGTTATACATATCCGGTATAATTTGTAACCCCGGTCCTATATGGAAGAGATATAAGGCAGCTGCTTTTGGCAGGGCAGCACCCATTAAAAAGCGGACGTCGCATATTAGAATAGAATTAGACCTGAAAGGTTAGACTGAAAAGATGGGACAGAAGGTCCACCCGTTTATACTAAGAGTTGGTTTTATAAGGACTTGGCATAGCCGCTGGTTTGCGAAGCCTAAGGATTATGCCCGGTTTATCCAGCAGGATTACGGGATTAGAAAATTCATTAAGGAAAGATTCAAACAAGCGGCCGTTTCCAAAATTATAATAGAAAGATTAGCGGATAAGGTAAAATTACGTATATTTTCTGCAAGGCCGGGTATCATAATTGGCCGTCATGGCGCTGATATTGAGCGCTTGCGCGAGGACTTAAACAATATGATTAAAAATGAGATATCCATTGATATAGAAGAGGTAAAAAATCCGGCATTGGATGCACAGCTCGTGGCGGAAAACGTGGCATTTCAATTAGAGAAAAGGGTTGCTTTCCGTCGGGCAGTAAAACGCGCTATAGAACAATCTATGAATGCTGGAGCGAAGGGGATAAAGATATGCTGTGCCGGTAGATTAGGTGGCGCAGAGATGTCTCGCACAGAGACTTATAGGCAAGGCAAGATTCCTCTGTCCACCTTTCGCGCCGATATAGACTATGGCTTTGCGGAAAGTTTAACCACCTACGGTCTTATTGGTATTAAGGTTTGGATTTATAAGGGTGATATTCTTATTAAGAAGAACTCAGAAGGGTTAGATACCAAAAGTGACCAGTAACTCCCGAGCAAAGCGAGGGGAAAATGGTAATGATGCCCAAGAGGGTAAAATATCGTAAGCTACAAAAAGGCAAAAGGCGCGGAGTAGCTACAACAGGAGCGGAATTAGCTTTTGGCGAATTTGGATTAAAATTACTGGAAAATGGCTGGCTTAAAAATACCCAGATTGAGGCAGTGCGTGTTATTTTGGCTCGACAACTGCATAAAGGCGGAAAACTTTGGATCAGGGTTTTTCCAGATAAATCCATAACTAAAAAACCCGCTGAAGTGCGCATGGGCAAGGGAAAAGGCGAGATTGACCATTGGGTTGCAGTTGTGAAAAGAGGCCGTATCTTGTTTGAATTAGGTGGCGTTCCAGAAGAGTATGCGCGTCGGTGTTTTAGATTAGCTGCATATAAATTACCATTTAGAACAAAATTTATTACACGCACACACAGATAATACAATGAACCCCGCACCTTCTTTATATTCAATAATCAGTTTGGATAAGAAAGTGTGGGGGGTATGAATAAAGGAGAAGGTGCGGGGTGAAGATACAGGAATTACGCAATCTTTCAAAAGAGGAATTATTACAAAAAGAAAAAGACCTAAAGAATGAGCTTTTTAAGCTTAATCTGCAACGTTACGGAGGCAGGGTAGAAAAGCCGCATATGTTTTCTTTAATTAAAAAAGATATTGCGCGCATCAATACTATTTTAAACCCCGTTAGAAATACCAAATCTCTAAAGAAAAACAAAATTTCTAACGGGGTAAACGCAAAGAAAGAGAAATAAATGGGCAAAAGAAAAGAATTTATTGGCACAGTTATCAGCGACAAGATGCAGAAAACCGTTATTGTCAGGACAATGCGCCTGAGCAAACACCCTAAATACAGCAAGATTATAAAAAGATACAATAAATTCAAAGCCCATGACGAAAAAAATGTTGCCAAGATTGGCGATACTGTGCGCATAGAAGAAACAAGGCCTTTATCAAAGGATAAGCGTTTTAGAGTCGTTTCTATTCTCAAGAAAGCGAGTGTAGCGCACCTGGATTTAAAAGAGGAGATTCAATGATTCAATTACGCAGTATCTTAGATATAGCGGATAATACCGGAGCAAAACGAGCTGCATTTATTGGGGTTTTAGGTAAGAAAAACTGCGCATATGCTCAGGTGGGGGATATTATCAATGTTAATATAAAAGAGTCATCTCCCAATGCTGTTGTAAAAAAAGGTGAGGTTGCTCGTGCAGTTGTCGTCAGGACAAAGGAGGCAATAAGGCGGCCCGATGGTTCTATTTTACGCTTTGACCGTAATGCCATAGTATTTATAGATACGCAATTAAACCCGAGGGGTACGCGCGTTTTCGGGCCCGTTGCCCGCGAATTAAGGGAGAAAAACTTTACGAAAATTATATCTTTAGCACCCGAGGTCATTTAATGTATAAAATAAGAAAAGGCGATACGGTTCAGGTAATCAAAGGTAAAGATAACGAAAAAAAAGGCAAGGTCCTTGAGGTCCTGCCTGGGCTCGGGCGTGCGGTTGTTGAGGGCATAAATCTGGTGAAAAAACATAAACGCCAGACGCGCCAGGATGAGAAAGGCGGGATTGTTTCAATTGAGGCGCCGATAAGTATTTCCAATTTACTGCCGGTTTGTAAAAACTGCCGTCGGGGAGTGCGGGTAGGATTTAAGATTTTACAGGACAAAACAAAAACAAGATTCTGCAAGAGCTGTAAAGAGGCGATGTAACATGGTCCCAAGGTTATTAGACAGATACAGGAATGAAATTGTGACGCAGATGATGCAGAAATTTAATTTAAAGAGCAAGATGGCGGTTCCGCGCCTGGAAAAGATAGTGGTGAATATGGGCGTGGGCGAGGCCTTGCAGGATATAAAAATCTTAGAAAAGGCGATGGAAGAATTGAGCATCATTACCGGCCAGAAACCAATTTTAATACGGGCAAAAAAAGCGATTTCTAATTTCAAGATTAAACAGGGTTCGCCCATAGGATGCAAAGTAACCTTAAGGCGCGCAATGATGTATGAATTTATGGATAGGTTTATAAATGTCGCCATCCCCCGTATACGTGATTTCAGGGGCGTTTCCGCCGATTCTTTCGACGGGGATTTCAATTATACTTTAGGCATGACCGAGCAAAATATATTTCCCGAGATAGAGTATGACAGAATAAGCCGCACACAGGGCATGGATATCACATTTGTAATCAAGAACGGTAAAACCAGGGAAGAGGCAAAAGAACTGCTGAAATTATTCGGCATGCCCTTTAGCAGCAGTAACCCGTAATGGATTTTAAGAGAAAATTTAACTTATGGCAAAGAATTCACAAATAGCAAGATGGAAGAGGACACCCAAATTTTCTACGCGTAAATACAACCGTTGCAGTATCTGCGGCAGGAGCGGCGGTTATTTAAGGAGGTTCCAGCTTTGCCGCATATGTTTCAGGGAGTTAGCCTGGCAGGGTTTAATACCCGGGGTAAAAAAGGCAAGCTGGTAAGTGAGGACATAAGTTATGGAGCATTACATTGTTAAAAGAAATAATCTAAGCGACATAACTTATCTGTCCGAACTTATCCTTGACATTTTGATTAATAGAAACGCTCCAAAATGTCAAGGATTAATTCGCCCAAACAACTTACGATGTTCTTAAAGAAGAGCTTCCGTAAGTTGTGGGCTCATTAACAATGTCAAGAACTGATTTAATAGCTGATGCATTTACGATGATCCGCAATGCCATAATGGCTAAGAAGGACAATGTGGATATCCCCGCCTCAAATACCATAAAATCTATTTTAGAAATTTTAAAAAAAGAAAATTATATCGAAAATTTTAAATTTATAGAGGACAGGAAACAGGGATTGGTAAGGATTTATTTGAAATATGTCACACATAAACCCGCAATAAGAAATATAAAACGGGTATCCCGTTCCAGTTTACGTGTTTACGTAAAACACCAGAAAGTGCCTTCGGTCTTAAGAGGCAGGGGCCTGGCGATTATTTCAACTTCCAAAGGAATTATGACGGATAAAGAAGCCCGTGATTCGGGAGTGGGCGGAGAAGTCATCGCCTATGTATGGTAAGCATTGCCAGTAGGGACTGTCCCACGACAAGATAAGTGTTGATTGGGAGATAAAGCGATGTCAAGGATCGGAAAAAAACCCATAGTTATACCGAAAGACGTCAGGTTAGAGATTAAAGACGGCCAGGTCTTTGTAGAGGGGCCAAAGGGAAAGTTGTCTCGCTCTTTATCTGACCGGATTACTTTGGAGGTAAAGGAAAACCAACTCTTTGTCAAGCGGGTAGCCGATACAAAATTAGACAGGTCTCTGCATGGGCTTTACCACGCCCTTATCGTTAATATGATTAAAGGGGTCACTGAGGGTTACTCAAAAGAACTGGAAATAATCGGCGTAGGATTCAAGGCAGCTGTTCAGGGCAATAATTTGAATATGCAGCTGGGTTTTTCCCATCCGGTAAATTTCCCTATCCCCGAAGGCATAAAGATAGAGACGCCAAAACCAACCCAGATTGTGGTAAAAGGGATTGACAAGGAAATGGTCGGCAGAATATCCACTGAAATCCGTGCCGTCTGCCCGCCTGAGCCATATAAAGGCAAAGGAATCCGTTTTGCGGGAGAGTATGTAAAGAAGAAGGTCGGTAAGTCCCAGGCCACTACAAAATAAATATGAAAAATAAAAAAGAAGAGTCGAGATTAAAAAGGCGCCGTCGTATCGAACTAAAGATGCACGGGACAGATAAAGTCCCCCGCCTACTGCTCCATCGCAGCCTGAAAAATCTTTCAGCCCAGGTTATAGATGACGCAGGGGACAAAACGCTTTTCAGTCTCTCTACCCTGGATAAAGAGGTAAGGCAGAAGTTTCCTTCATCCGGAAATATCAAAGCAGCAGAATTTTTCGGGGAGGCCTTCGCCCGTAGAGCAAAGGAAAAAGGCATTACCAGGATTATCTTTGACCGCGCCGGTTATTTATACCACGGCAGGGTAAAGGCGTTTGCAGAGGCATTAAGAAAAGGGGGACTGGAGTTCTAAATTATGCGTGAATTAAATATTGAGCATCAGCCGGAATTAATAGAGAAGGTCATTACCATTAATCGCGTAGCCAAAGTAACCAAAGGCGGTAAGAAACTTCATTTTAGCGCATTGGTAGTGGTAGGGGATACCAAAGGCCACGTAGGTTTTGCCCAGGAAAAGGCAAATGAAGTTGCGGATGCGATACGTAAGGCCCTCACAAAAGCAAAAAAAGGGCTCTTTAAGGTCTCGCTCGAAGGCTCAACCATACCCCATGAGGTCATAGGTAAGTTTGGCGCAGCAAAGGTGCTCTTGAAACCCGCATCCGAAGGAACAGGCGTAATTGCCGCAGGGCCGGTAAGAGCGGTATGCGAAGCTGCCGGTATAAAAGATATCTTAACCAAATGTCTTAAATCCAATAACCCCGTAAATGTTATCAAGGCAACAGTAGAAGGCCTAAAGAATTTGAAGGTAGATGAAAAAGAAAATATTGAAACCAAAGAAAACAATTGAAAAAATCGGCCTTTTTAATCTAAAGGCACCCAAGGGCAGTCACAAACGAAGAAAGATTAAAGGCAGGGGCCCCAGTTCCGGTCACGGTAAAACTTCTACCAGGGGCAGCAAAGGCCAGACATCGCGCGCAGGAAGGCATTTTTATCTTGGGTTCGAAGGCGGCCAGTCGCCTTTAATCCGCAGGATGCCCAAGAGGGGATTTACCAGTAAATTCAAGAAAGAATATCAGATTGTAAATTTAAATGATTTAAACCGGATAAAAGAATCGGCGATTACCCTTGAACTATTAGAAGCGAAAGGCATAATTAAAGACAAGGAAAAGTTGGTGAAAATTTTAGGGAACGGTGAAATTAAAAATCCCGTTAACATCCAGGCCCATGCGTTTTCTAAGAAGGCATCCGAAGAGATTGCAAAGGCAGGCGGAAAAATAGAAATCATAAACCCCGCACCTTCTTTAAATTCAAAGACTTAATGAATACAAAGGTGAGGGGCAAAATAAATATTTCTAAAGAAGCAAGAATAAGGAGAAGGTGCGGGGTAAATGTTTAGTGCGCTGGTTAATTCGTTTAAGATTCCCGATTTAAAAAGGCGGCTCATAATCACGGGGGCGCTTATCGCTATATACCGCATCGGCTGTTATATACCTACGCCGGGGATTGACGGAGCGGCATTAGCGGAATTTTTTAACCGGATTGCTAAGACCCAGGGCGGCACAATCTTTGGCATCATTAATATGTTTTCCGGCGGCGCAATGGAAAGACTTACTATCTTTGCATTGGGGATTATGCCGTATATCTCTGCTTCGATTATCCTGCAACTTTTAACTGCCGTTATACCTGCGTTAGAAAAAATGGCAAAAGAAGGGAAAGCAGGTTACGAAAGGATAAACCAATATACCCGTTATGCAACAGTTGCGCTTTCCATAATTCAATCCTTTTTTATTGCGCTGTGGCTGGAGAGTCCGGCCCGCTTTGAAGGTTTAAGGATTGTGATGCATCCGGGATGGGGCTTTCGAATGCTTACCGTGCTTACCTTAACCACAGGCACAATATTTATTATGTGGCTGGGCGAACAAGTCCAGGAGAGAGGCATCGGTAACGGCATCTCGTTAATTATTACTGCCGGTATTATTTCAAGGATTCCTACGGCAATACATCAACTCTTTGTCCTGATTTCTCCATTTTCACCATCGCGCAGGCAGATTCAGCCCTTTACATTATTGGTTATGGCGGCATTGCTTGTAATTGTCGTATTCTCGGTGATTATGATCACCCAGGGCCAAAGAAAAATTCCTGTCCAGTATGCGCGTAGAATCGTAGGAAGAAAAATCTACGGCGGCCAGAGCACCTATATACCGTTAAAGGTGGATACCTCAGGGGTTATTGCCATTATCTTCGCCCAATCAATAATTCTCTTTCCGGCAACGCTGGCGTCCTTTATCCCCAACCCTGCGTTTCAAAGATTGGCACAGGGCCTGATCAGGGGACACCTGCTTTATACGGTTATATACGCGTTACTTATAATATTCTTTTGTTATTTTTATACTGCTATCGTATTTAATCCGGCTGACCTATCTGAAAATATGAAAAAATACGGAGGATTTATACCGGGTATCAGGCCGGGAAGCCCTACTGCCGAATTCCTGGATTATATAATGACCAGGATTACACTGGCAGGGGCTATCTTTATTGCGGTTATCGCTATATTTCCGGATTTTATTATGGCCTGGCTTAAAGTCCCCTATCTCGTAGCTTCTTTTTTCGGAGGCACAGGAATACTGATTATCGTAGGCGTCATGTTGGATACCTTGAAACAAATTGAGTCACACCTGCTGACGCATCATTATGAGGGTTTTATTAAATCCGGGCGTATAAGAGGAAGGAGATAATGCGGATAATATTATTGGGCCCTCCGGGAGCAGGCAAAGGCACTCAGGCTAAAACATTAGCAGGAAAGCTAAATTTAGCCCATATATCCACAGGAGACATACTTAGACAGAACGTGAAAGATGCGACGCCTCTGGGCCAGGAGGCCAAACATTTTATGGACCAGGGTTTGCTTGTGCCGGATGAAATAGTCGCCAGGATGCTTTTACAGAGATTAGGCAGCCCGGATATTAAAAAGGGTTTTATACTAGACGGTTATCCGCGTAACCTAAATCAGGCTAAGACACTGGACGGCATGTTGAGTGAAAGAAATATGAATATAGACCTTGTAATTTACCTGGATACAAGCGACAGTATAATTATACAGCGGCTTACGGGCCGTTTGGTTTGCAGTGCCTGCGGTGCAAATTTTCATGTCAAGAATATGCCGCCAAAAATAAACGGAGTTTGCGATAATTGCGGCGGAAAGCTTTATCAAAGAACGGATGACTCGGAAGAAACAGTCAGGAGACGGATTGAGGTTTATAAAAAAGAGGTGTCTTCATTAATACAATATTACGAGGTAAAGAAAAAATTGCACCGCCTATCGGGCGATGAGGATGCGCAGATAGTCCTGGATAAGATTATAGGTCTTACGCATGAATGCGATGATTCCCTTAAAGTCTGAAAAAGATTTAGAGATGCTAAGAAAGTCGGGTAAGATCCTGGTAAGGGTGTTGAAAAAAATACAGGAATGCGTAAAGCCGGGCATTTCAACGGCTGAAATCAACGCTTTAGCAGAAAAATTAATCCTCGCAGAGAACTCCGTAGCGGCTTTCAAGGGTTATAAGGGTTTCCCGGCAAGTATATGCACGTCGATAAATGAAGAGATTGTGCACGGCATACCCAGCCAACGTCAGCTTAAGGAGGGCGACATCATAAGTTTGGATTTAGGCATAAATTATGAGGGTTATTTTTCCGATGCCGCCGTCACTTTGCCGGTCGGAAAGGCGAACTCTCAGAAAAAGAAATTGATTGAGGTAACCAGAAAAGCGCTATCCGAGGGGATAAAGCAGGCCCGCCCGGAAAATCACCTTTTAGATATTTCTTACAGCATTCAAAATTATGTAGAAAAGAATGGTTTTTCCGTGGTGAGGCAATTTGTAGGACACGGCATAGGCCATAACCTGCATGAGGAGCCGGAGATACCAAATTTCGGCAGTCCGCATCAAGGCCCGCTCTTAAAAGGCGGTATGGTTTTAGCCATCGAGCCGATGGTAAATATGGGGACATGGGAATCTGAAATCCTGGATAACGGCTGGACCGCCGTTACAAAAGACAGGCTTCCTTCGGCGCATTTTGAGCACACAGTAGCGATAACAGAGCAGGGGCCGGAAATCTTAACAAATTGACATGGCAAAAGAAGAATTGATTGAGACGGAAGGTAAAATAATCGAAACGTTACCCAATGCAATGTTTAAGGTTGAGCTGGAAAACGGGCATATTGTGCTGGCGCATGTCTCAGGCAAGATGCGCATGAATTTTATAAGAATACTGCCCGGCGATAAAGTAAAATTGGAATTATCTCCCTATGATTTAAGCAGGGGAAGGATTACCTTCAGGATTAAATAAAATGAAAGTAAAGGCATCGATTAGAAAGATCTGCGACAGATGCAAAATTATTAAAAGAAAAGGGGTTTTGCGCGTTATCTGTTCTAACCCCAAACATAAACAGAGGCAGGGATAATTAAGTGCTTCGACTGCGCTCAGCACTTCTCTTCGAAGCATCCTGAGCGAGCGAAGCGAGTCGAAGGAGTAATAGATGCCAAGAATCCTCGGTGTAGATATACCAAAAGAAAAAAGAATTGAGATAGCTTTAACATATTTATATGGTATAGGCAGGGTCTTATCCAACAGGATTCTTAAAGAAGCCCAGATTAGCCCTGATAAGCGCGCTAAGGATTTGAACGAAGAGGAGATTTCGCGCATCACCAACACTATACAAAAGAGCGGAATTAAGGCAGAAGGCGATTTACGCCGGGATATATCGCAAAACATAAAAAGGTTAATGGATATCGGTTCCTGGAGAGGCATGCGGCATAAGAAAGGCCTGCCGGTAAGAGGCCAGCGTACACGCACCAATGCAAGGACGCGAAAAGGCCCGCGAAAAGGCGGTATGGCGGTGATAAGGAAAGCTGAACCGGTAAAGGCAGCACCAGCGCCCGCAGCAGCAGCAAAACCTGCTAAACCTAAATAAGGAGTGAGTGAAGAATGGCGACAAAAGAAAAGGCAAAAAAGAAAAAGATTGCCAAGGGTATAACCTCCGGGATTGCGCATATCCAGGCGAGTTTTAACAATACAATAATTACGATAACCGATAAACAGGGAAACGTCCTGGTATGGTCTGCCCCTGGTATCGTAGGTTATAGCGGCTCAAAGAAATCCACGCCTTTTGCAGCCCAGATAGCTGCAACCGACGCGGCAAGAAAAGCCAGGGAGATCGGAATTAAAGAAGTGGATGTCCATGTAAAAGGCCCGGGGTTTGGCAGAGAATCAGCGATCAGGGCTTTACAGGCCGCAGGGCTTACCATAACTTCCATAAAGGATGTAACTCCTATTCCTCATAACGGTTGCCGCCCCAAGAAGAAAAGGAGAGTGTAGTAAATGGCCAGATATATAAACGCGGTTTGCAGATTATGCCGACGCGAGGGAGAAAAGTTATTTTTAAAAGGCACAAAGTGTTTTAGCCAAAAATGCCCTGTTTCCAAAAGAAGTTACGCTCCAGGCCAACACGGCCAGAATAAAAGGATAAAACTTTCTAACTACGGCATCCAGTTAAGAGAAAAACAAAAGGTAAAAAGAATGTACGGCGTTTTAGAAAGGCAATTCCGCAGATATTTTAAGATTGCCTCAAAGACAAAGGGCGTAACGGGAAAGGTGCTTTTACAGCTATTGGAGAGAAGGCTGGATAACGTGATATTCCGTCTGGGTTTAGGAATCTCAAGAGCGCAGGCCAGACAGATTGTGCGCCATAATCAAATCTATGTAAATTCTAAACGCGTAAATATACCGTCGTATTTAGTAGATAAAGATGACCTCATTCAGTTAAAAGCAAAAGAAAAGGCCATCCTTAAGATCAAAGAAAACCTGGAGATTTCTAAAGACAGGGCTGTGGCTGGGTGGTTAGAATTCAATCCGGCTGAATTGAGGGCAAAGGTGGTCAGGCTTCCGGAAAAGGAAGATATCCAGCAACCGATCCGGGAACAGTTGATTGTAGAGTTGTACTCGAAATAAATAAACCAATAGGAGGAAATAGATGGGTATAAAATGGCGCGATTTTCAATTACCAAAAAGATTAGAATGCGATGAGTCTACATATACCAATACCTATGGTAAATTTTCCGCAGCTCCTTTTGAAAGAGGATATGGCGTAACTCTGGGAAATTCTCTAAGAAGGGTTTTGCTGTCTTCTATAGAGGGCAGTGCCGTAAGCTCGGTCAAAATACCCGGAATCCAGCATGAATTTTCAACAATAGCGGGAATACTGGAGGATGTGCCTGAGATAATCTTAAATATAAAAAGCCTGGTATTAAATTCGCATTCAAAAATACCTAAGACGATATATATAAAAGCCGACGCCAAAGGCGAGATAAAGGCCAAAAACATCAAGGTAGATGAAACGATAGAAATAATTAATCCGGATTTACACATTGCCACGCTAACCAAAGACACAAAGTTTAACGTTGAAATGGAGGTCTCAAAGGGCAGGGGTTATGTGCCTGCAGAATTAAACAAGAAAGAAGACAAGACTATAGGAGTAATCCCTATAGATTCAATATTTACCCCGATTAAAAAAGTGAATTTTTCTGTAGAGAATACGCGCGTCGGCCAGAGGACGGATTATGACAAATTAATACTGGAGATATGGACCAACGGAGCAATTACACCTAAAGATGCCCTTCTTTACGCCTCTAACATATTACAAAGACATTTGGATATCTTTGTTAATTTCGGGCAGTTGCCCGAGGATGTGGCGGAAGAAGAGCCGGAAATGTCCAAGGAAGAAATGGCGCTCTATGAAAAGTTAAGACTGCCGATATCCGAACTTGAATTATCGGTAAGAAGCTCAAACTGTTTAAGGGAAGCGAATATTAAAACCATCGCCGATTTAGTAAAAAGGACCGAAGATGAAATGCTCAGTTTTAAGAACTTCGGTAAAAAATCCTTAACCGAAATAAAAGAGCTTCTTATGGGCATGGGGTTAACTTTAGGCATGCAGATAGATTCTAAAAAATTAAAGAAGGCCTAAAGATGAGGCATAAACAGAGAAGATTACAATTAAACCGCTTTACAAGCTGGCGTAAGAGCACGTTGATTGGTCTTACAAAAAATTTACTTATCCAGCAGAGCATTAAAACTACGCTGCATAAAGCCAAGGCAGCGAAGCCATTGATAGAGAAGGTTATCTCTTTAGCGAAACTCAATACGCTTGCCGCAAAGAGAGAGGTGTTTAGAATACTGCAAGACCATAAGCTGGTGGGACTCGCCTTTAATGAAATCGGCCCGCGTTTCGCAAAAATTCAAGGCGGATATACAAGAATTATTAATCTGAATAAAAGACGCGGCGACGATGCGCAGATTGTGCTCCTTGAGCTTACGGAGATTAAGAAGAAGGAAGTCAAAAAACCCAAAAAAGAAAAGGAAATCAAAACCGAAGAAGAAAAGAAGCCTGAAGTCGCCACCGCCGTTAAAGAAAAGCCGCCGATTACAAAAAAACCCACTAAGAAATTCCTGGGCGGCTTAAGAAATATCTTTAAGAAAGAAAGAAGGGATTCTCTATAAAGACACAATATCCCGATGGGTAGAGAAACCAGGCTAGCCGAACGCTTAAAAAAAATAAATCCTTCCTCAACCCTCGCTATAACCTCAAAGGCCAAAATTTTAAAATCCGAAGGCGCAGATATCGTAAACCTATCCGCGGGTGAACCTGACTTTGATACCCCTGATTTTATAAAAGAGGCGGCTTTTGAGGCAATCAGAAACGGATTTACCAAATACACGCCTACCACCGGCATCCCTGAATTAAAAAAACTGATTTGCGCTAAATTCAAAAAAGACAACTCCCTGGATTATACCCCTGAGCAGATAGTTGTTTCCTGCGGCGCAAAACACAGCATATTTAATGCGTTATTCATTTTGCTTAACCGGCATGATGAGGTATTAATACCTTCCCCCTACTGGGTAAGTTACCCCGAAATGGTAAACCTCTGCGAAGGTAGCCCGCATTTTATTAAAACTTCGCCGGAAAATAATTTTAAGGTCGCCGTTAAGGATTTAGAAAAACATATTAATTCCAAGACAAAAATACTTATATTAAACAGCCCTTCCAATCCAACGGGTTGCGTTTATAGCCCTGATGAGTTAAGGAAGATAGCTGAAATCTGCGTAGCAAAAAAGATTCTTGTAATCAGCGACGAGATTTACGAGAAGATTATATACGACGGCGCAAGACACGTATCCATTGCCGGTATTAATAAGGATATATACGGACAGACCGTTACGATTAACGGTCTGTCTAAAAGTTTTTCTATGACGGGGTGGCGTATCGGATATCTGGGCGCATCGCCTGAGATAGTCGATGCCATATCTAAATTGCAGGACCATTCTACATCTAACCCGACTTCTATCAGCCAAAAGGCAGCGGTAGCGGCCTTAAGCGCGCCGGATGATTTCTCAAAAAGAATATGCCAGGAATTCCAGAAAAGAAGGGACTATTGCATTTTGAGATTAAAAGGGATGAAAAAAATAAATTATTGCTTACCGCAAGGGGCATTCTATATATTCTGTGATATTTCTAAAACACGCATTAATTCTTTAACCTTTGCTGACCGCCTGTTAGAGGAAGCCCATGTCAGCCTTATCCCCGGTAAAGGATTCGGATGGGATACCCATGTGCGTATAAGTTTCGCAACAAGCCCAGAGCAGTTAGAAAAAGGCATGGATAGATTAGAAAATTGGCTCACTAAAATATAGGGTTGCCAGCCAGGGACTGTCCCCGTTCTATGAAGAATCTAAAAGAAGGGGACTGTCCCGCGACAAGATAAGTGCAACGTGGGAGATGTGCAAAATAATGGGTAAGACAATTGCTGAAAAAATATTAAGTGCGCATGCAGGCCGGCCTTTAAAGGCAGGGGACTTTGCTGTCTGTAAAATTGATTTTGCGTTCGGCCAGGACGGGACATCCTCTATTATTATTGACAGGATAAAAGAGTTAGGCGTAGCTGGATTAAAAACAAATTTCTGTATGGTTATCGACCATAGTGCGCCTTCACCGAACGAAGGCGTTTCCCGCATACATAAAAAAATGCGCGAATTCAGCCAGGAATACAAAACACAACTTTACGATATTGGCTGCGGCGTATGCCATCAGATTATTCCCGAATCAGGTCAGATTTTGCCCGGAGATTTAATCTTAGGCGCAGACTCCCATACCTGTACCTATGGAGCCCTGGGAGCGTTTGCTACAGGCGTGGGCTCCACTGACATAGCCATTAGCCTGGCTACAGGAAAAAACTGGTTTAGGGTGCCGGAAACCATTAAAATAATAGTAAATGGTAAAATACCCAAAGGCGTATTTGCCAAAGACATTATACTGCATATTATTAAGGAGATAAGAGCCGATGGCGCAACATATGAAGCTGTTGAATTCCTGGGGGCAGTGATTGATAAGTTAGATATGGACGGGCGCTTTACGATGTGTAATATGGTAGTAGAAATGGGGGCTAAAGTCGGATTTATGCCGCAGGATAAAAAGACAATGGATTGGCTGAAACGGCGGCCGACCCGTAACAAAAAGATAAGCCCTGTTAGCGCAGATAAAAATGCAAAATATAAAAAAGTCCTGGAGTTCAATGTTTCAGGGCTTAAGCCGCAGGTCGCTATGCCTCACAGCGTGGATAATGTAACTTCAGTCGATGAGTTAAAAGGCGTCAAGATAAATGAAGCGTTTTTAGGCACATGCACCAATGCAAGGCTTAGCGATTTTAAGATTGCAGCCAGAATATTAAAATCAAAAAAAGTAGCTTCCGGCGTAAAGTTTATTATTGCGCCCAGTTCTAAAGAAGTATTTCTGGATGCCCTGAAACTGGGGCTGGTGGATATATTTATTAAAGCGGGGGCGGTAATTGTTGCTCCGGGGTGCGGCCCGTGCGTAGGTACGCACAACGGCGTTCCTGCAGACGGGGAAGCAGTTGTATCTAGCGCTAATAGAAATTTTAAAGGCAGGATGGGTAATCCCAATGCTTTTATTTATCTTGCTTCACCGGCAACAGTCGCTGCTTCGGCGATCAACGGATTTATTTCTGACCCAAGAAAATATCTTTAGTTAAGGAGGGTGAAAAATGGAAATGCGAGATTTGCTTTTATTATGCATTGAAAAAAGGGCATCTGATTTACATGTTACTGAGAACGAACCTCCTATATTGCGCATCGACGGTGCATTATCACGGACTGACCTCACACCTTTAAGTAAACAAGATTTAAAAAAGATGATTTACAGTATTTTAACTAACCTACAAAAAGAGATTTTTGAAAGAGAATTGGAGTTAGATTTTTCTCTGGCCCTTCCGAACCTGGATAGGTTTCGCGTCAATGTGCATCTACAAAAAGGCTCGGTAGAAGCAGCCCTCAGGCGCGTTCCCCTGGAAATACCAAGCTTCGAAGAGCTGGGATTGCCTCTTGTCGTTACAGACCTTGCGCGCAAACCCAACGGCCTTGTTTTGGTTACCGGGCCAACAGGTATGGGCAAGACCACAACCCTTGCAGCGATGATTAACCTTATCAATAACGAAAGAGAGGCGCTGGTTATCTGCATTGAGGACCCGATTGAATTTATCTTTGCTAACAAAAAAAGCATTATTAAACAAAGAGAGGTTTATTCAGATACGCGCACCTTTGCTGAGGCCCTCAGGCATGCTTTAAGACAGGACCCCAATGTTATCGTGGTGGGAGAGATGCGTGATTTAGAAACCATATCTACAGCCCTCACTGCAGCAGAAACCGGACACCTGGTTTTAGCAACCCTGCATACTCCGGATGCGCCTCAGACTGTCGAAAGGATTATAGATGTATTTCCGTCTCATCAGCAACAACAGGTAAAACTACAATTAGCGGATTCCTTACAAGGAGTGATTTCGCAATTATTGCTTCCTCACGCTTCTGGTAAAGGCCGTGTGCTTGCCACTGAGATAATGCTGGGGACTGCGGGTGTAAAAAACCTTATTCGCGAACAGGAAATTGAACAGATACCCACCCTTATGCAGACAGGTTCCCAATACGGAATGAAGACAATGGATAAGTCCCTGAAAGAGCTGACCAAAAAAGGGCTTATTACCTTGGACGTTGCTATGTCTAAAATTAAAAATCCCGAAGAATTTAAACAACTATGAACCCCGTTAGAAATCTAATTATAACGGGATTAAGAAAGGGGAATTTCTAACGGGGTGAAGATAAAAGGCAGTTCTATAAAATTAGGCGATAATATCAATACAGACCTTATTATTTCCGGCAGGTATAAATTCTCAATTACGGATATAAAAGAATTATCCAGGCATATAATGGAGGATATAGACCCTACTTTCCATACAAAGATAATCCCGGGACAATCTATCATAGTCGCAGGTAGAAACTTTGGTATGGGGTCTTCGCGGGAACAGGCGCCCTTAGCAATAAAGGAAGCTGGAATTGTAGCTATTCTGGCTTTAGACTTTGCGCGGATATTTTACCGCAATGCTTTTAATATAGGACTTGCTTTGATTGAGACGGATACGGATAAGATTGGGGAATCCGACTTACTCGATATAGACCTGGATAAAGGCGTGGTTAAGAACCTGACTAAAAACCTGGAACTTGAGACTAAACCCCTGCCTAAGTTTATGCAGGAATTATTAAGAGAAGGCGGAATAGTAAATTATTTTAAGAAATACGGCAAGTTACCGGAGGTTTAAACTGATTATGGTACATAAAATTACTTTAATCCCGGGTGATGGAATCGGCCCTGAAGTAACTAAGGCAGCCACCAGATGCATTGAAGCCACCGGAGTTAAAATAGAGTGGGAAGAGGTTATTGCCGGGCTTAGCGCCCAAGAAAAAACCGGGGAAGTATTGCCGGAAAATGTTTTAAAATCCATCAAAAAGAATAAAGTTGCCTTAAAGGGCCCGATTATCACTCCTATCGGGGAAGGTTTTCGCTCTGTAAACGTAGCAATAAGGCATGCGTTAGATTTATATGCCTGCGTAAGGCCTGTCAAGTATTATGAGGGAGTAAAGAGCCATTATAAAGACATAGACCTGGTAATTATAAGAGAGAGCAGCGAAGATTTATACGCGGGTATTGAATTCGAAGAAGGCGCTCCTGAAACAAAATCGTTAATTGCCCAGATAGAAAAATATAGCAAAAAGAAAATACGGCCGGATTCGGGCATATCCATAAAGCCGATTTCTAAATATGCTTCAGAAAGGATTGCTGAGTTTGCCTTCGAATATGCAATAAAGTTTAACCGGAAAAAAGTTACGGCTGTGACCAAAGCCAATATTATGAAGTTTACCGACGGATTATTCTTAAAGACCGCCCGCCAAGTGGCCAAGAAATACGCAGGCAGGATAATCTTTGAAGAAGCGCTCGTAGATAATATGGCAATGCAGTTAGTGCAAAAGCCCAGGAATTTTGATGTTTTATTGCTGCCCAACCTTTACGGCGATATAATTTCTGATTTGTGTGCGGGCCTTGCAGGTGGATTAGGGGTTGCTCCCGGGGCAAATATCGGTAGAGATATAGCGGTGTTTGAGGCAGTGCACGGCTCTGCGCCAAAATATAAAGGTTTAAATAAAGTTAATCCCACTGCAATGATTTTATCCGGCGTGCTTATGCTTAGACATATCAAAGAAGACAGGGCAGCAGAAAGATTAGAGAATGCGGTCCGCCAGGTTATTGCTACCGGGGAAGCCGTAACCTATGACTTGAAACCAAATCCCAATGACCCCACTGCAGTAGGGACTAAAGAAATGGCAGATGCCATCATCCACCAACTCTAGGGACGTTTCTTCACCCAATCGAGGGACGTTTCTTGAACCAATCGGAGATGTGTCCCCAAAAGGATATAAAATGAAAATTAGCATAATTGGCGCTGGAAACATTGGTAGCCTGACAGCAATGCGCTTGGCTCAAGAAGGCCTTGGCGATATTATACTGGTTGACATAGTGAAAGGCTTGGCGCAGGGTAAAGCCCTTGATTTGGAAGATGCCCGGCCAATCTTAAAATATAACTACCATATTCAAGGAACGGAAGATATTAACCAAATAAAAGATTCTGATATTATCGTAATCACTGCTGGCCTTACACGTAAACCGGGAATGAGCCGCGAAGAACTGCTTAATAAAAATGCTCAGATATTAAAAGATGTATGTCTGAATATAAAAAAATTAGCACCCCATTCTATTGTTATAGTAGTTACGAATCCATTGGACCTAATGACCTATTTTGCTTTAAAAATAACGGGTTTTAATCCTGCCAAAGTTTTTGGCATGGGCGTTAGTTTAGATGTTGCCAGATTCACTAATCTCATAAGCCAGGAATTAAATATCCCTCCCACCGATATTGAGGCTTGCGTTATCGGAAGTCACGGTGAGGGGATGCTGCCTTTACCCAGATTTACTAACATAAAGGGCGTTGCATTGGATGAGTTTCTCGACGATAAAAAAATAGAAACCCTGGTAAATAAAACTTTGGGCAGGGGCTTGGAGATTGTATCGTTACTTGGCAGCGGAAGCGCTTATTTTGCGCCATCGGTAGCGACGACGCAGATCGTCAGGGTTATCGCCAAAGACGAAAAACGAACCATCGGAGTTTGTGCGCATTTAAATGGCGAATACGGAATAAAGGATGTCTGTATTGGTATACCGTGCCGTTTGGGTAGAAGCGGGATTGAAAAAATTATTGAGTTAGACCTAAATAAAGACGAGAAAGAAAAGCTAATTAAGACCGCTACCCATATTCGCGAATTAATCAAACAATTACCGCTTTAATCATGTATGACCTAACGATAATAGGTTCTGGCTGGGCGGGTTTTAATGCTGCCTTAAGAGCAAGAGACCTGGGTTTAAAAGTCTGCCTGATTGAAAAGGCGCAAATCGGCGGCACCTGCCTGAACCTGGGTTGTATACCCACCAAAACATTAATCCAATCCGCAAAAGTATATGCGCTCGCTAAGAAATCCAATACATTCGGTCTTGAAGGTATAAGTCCTAAAATAAATTTTCTTAAGGTTCAAGAAAGAAAACAAAAACTCATCGAACAACTGCGCCAGGGTATGCAGTTTCTGCTTAAAGGTATTGATTTCTTGAATGCAGAAGCCCAAATTTTATCGAATGAAGAGATAAAAGCAGGGGCGCAAACTATAAATACAAAATTTATCCTTATTGCAACCGGTTCAAAACCCGTCGAACTCACAGCATTTAAATTTGATTCTAAAAAGATTATCTCAAGCGATGATATTCTGAATTTAAAAGAAATCCCTGATTCACTTTTGATTATCGGTGGCGGGGTAATAGGCTGTGAGTTTGCCAGCTTATTTTCGTGTCTAGGAACTCAGGTGACAATAATAGAAAAGATGCCCCAGCTTCTTCCCGGAGAAGACCGGGAAGTCGCTAAAAAAATAGAAACTATTTTTAAAAAGAAGGGCATTAAAGTAAATACAAATACCGATGCAGCAACGCTGAATTTAAAGGATTATAGTTTAACATTGGTGTGCGTTGGCAGGGCACCTGAAACTAAAGGACTGAGCCTTGATAATCTCGGAATAAAATTAGATAAAGAAAAGATTTTAGTTAACGCATACCTTCAAACAAACATCGCCAATATTTATGCAGCGGGTGACTGCACAGCTAAACTTTGCTTAGCGCATTTTGCCGCTTACCAGGGTCGAATTGCAGCAGAAAATATAGCAAGTCCTGATAATCTTAAAAAGGCGGATAATTCAAATATTCCCAATTGCATCTTTACTGACCCGGAAATTGCCAGCGTTGGTTTATCCGAAGAAAAAGCAAGGCATAAAGGTATAGATACAGTCGTAAATAAATTCGATCTTCTAGGGTCGGCTATGGCGCGCATTTTAGATGAAACCGAGGGTTTCATTAAAATAATCTCCGATACTAAAACAGAGGAAATATTAGGCGCCTCAATAATCGGACCCCGGGCAACAGAATTGATTGCTATTTTAACATTGGCTGTTTCCTCTCGCCTTAAAATTTCCCAGATTCGTAGTACCATATTTGCTCATCCTACGTTGTCAGAATCCATACACGAAGCATTAAAATAAATTTATGCAGATTGAAAAATTTGATTTAGGGTTAATAAATTTCAAAAAAGCCTGGGATTTTCAAAAGGAGGTATTCAAAGCAGTAAAATACGAAGATATTTACTCGGCATTAATCCTGTGCCAGCATTACCCTGTAATTACTGTGGGTAGAACCGCTGACAGGAGAAATATTTTAGCGGACGAGCAGAAATTAAACTTTAAAGGAATTCAAATATACGAAATAGAGCGGGGTGGAGACGTAACCTACCATGGACCCGGCCAACTTATTGCCTATCCCATATTTAATTTAAAATATTTCAAAAAGGATATACATCTATTCTTAAGATATTTAGAAGAGACGGTCATAGAATTATTATATGACTTTGGGATTAAAGGAACAAGATATGCGGGATTAACCGGCGTGTGGGTAGATAAACAAAAGATTGCCTCCATAGGTATTGCTATCAGAAACTGGATAACTTTCCACGGCTTAAGCATAAATATTAAAAAATCCGACCTGGATGATTTTCGTTTAATCAGGCCTTGCGGAATGGATATTAAGATGACCTCATTGGAAACAGTGCTGGATAGAGATATTGAAATTAATGCCATAAAAGAAAGAATTATTCGCAAATTCAGGGACGGTTCTTCTGCCGAAGCAAGAAGTGTCCCCTATGGGGATACTTCTCCGATTGGCTCAAGAACCGTCCCTCTTTATTGAGGAGGGGACGGATGACTAAGGTAGTATTGCCTGAATTAGGAGAAGGTATTGAGAAAGCAACTGTTTCTTATTGGTATTTCAAAGAAGGCGAAAAGGTAAGTGAAAAAGACGACCTCGTAGAGCTGACTACTGACAAAGCCACCTTTAATCTACCCAGCCCTTGCTCAGGAATGCTTTCACAAGTTCTTTTCCACGAAGGGGATAGTGTAAATGTAGGAGAAGTATTAGCAATAATCGAGGAAACATAGACATACCGGTATTTTTTTTAATAAAAAGGGCGCAAATTAAAAATTTCGCCCTTTTTATATGTAGTTATACTAAATACCTCTTGACAATATATAATTTTATTAGTATACATATGATTATCGTAGATTTGTAAAAAATGGTGATGATATGACAAAAAGTAAAGAGATTTTAACTACCAAAGAGGTTGCTGAGTATTTAAATATCCATCCACTCACAGTCCATAAATACGCCCGCGAAGGCAAAATCCCTGCCTTTAAGATTGGAACGGACTGGAGATTCCACAAGAAACACATAGAGAGATGGATTAAAGAAAAATCAGTTTATACTCTTGAAAGCAAAGAACATAGGGCATCTATTTTAGATAAATCCTAAAATAAAGAAACCTAAAAAATGAAAAGCTTTGCTTTTATAGTTAGCCCAATAACTATTAGACAAATCAAGGATTTCTGGCCAATGCTTAAAATTGTGCCAAATTTCATTATCAAGCCATCCCTAAAGAATCTCCCGCCTTTTAAAGTTTCGCATATTAAGAAAATACAATCAATCCAGGGAAAAGTAATTGAGGGTTTCCTCATTGTCTGTCCGCTATTACATCAACAGGCTCAAGATTTAGAAGAAAATCTTATCGTAGATAAAGTCCTTGCTGCCGGACGTATTGCTGAACGCCTTGGCTCAAGAGTTATAGGATTAGACAGTTGCGCTTCTGTAATAGGTGATAAAGGATATGATACTATTACCAGAAACTTAAAAATACCTATTACCAGCGGCAATGCCCTTAATGCCTGGTCGGTATTTGAGGGAGTCTATAGGGTGGCTAAAGCAAAAAAAATAAATCTGAAAAGCTCAAGTCTAGTAATAATTGGTGCTACAGATTCCGTAGTAAGTCTGTGTACAAGAAAATTATCGGATTATGTCTCTAAGATAACGATTGTTGCCGAAGAGAGGAACAAATTAGAACAGCTGAAAGAAAGAATCTTATATCAAAATCCTAACAAAGAGGTAATTATAGAAGAAGATACGCATAGGGCAGTCAAGGACGCGGATATTGTGATTAATGCAAATAACGCATCAGAGGCCGCATTTAATGTAGAAGAATTAAAACCTGATGCGATTGTTTGCGATATTCCTCCATTTTACCGTGTAATTGACAGACCAAATCCCCGCCAAGATATTACAGTTATAAGGGGTGGGTTAATCAAAATGCCTTATCCTGTTAAACTGGGTATAAATAGCCAGTTTCCTAAAGGCATTATTTATGCCTCTTTAGCCGAAACTATGCTTTTAACCTTTGAAGAAAGATTTGTAAATTATTCTTTTGGCGATAATATCAATCCGGATAAATTAGAAGAGATAGCAGATCTTGCTGTGCAGCACGGCTTTGAAGTCTGGGTTCCCGAAGCGCCGGTAATGTAAAACTATGAAAAACTCAAATTTAAATTATTGAAAAGCAGTAAATTTAAAAACCAGAAATTTAAAAAGAAATAGAGAAAAAGATGGAAAAAAAAGATTACATATATACTGACAAGAACGGATATAAAATCCGTATTGTTTCTTTGGTGCCAAACAGACCAAAGAGGTTGCTTCTAATTCCACCCTTAGTTGGCGCAACTGGGATTTTGGCCATAAGGACTTTCAGATATTTTTTTCGAGAAGGATGTCTTCTTATGTCTTTCGATTATTGCGGTCATTATAAGGAAATTGATAACAAATTTACTATTAAAGGAACTTTTAGAGATACAAAGGCAGCTTTGGCTCATGCTTCTGAATACTCTAAAAAGATAGGGGTTCCAATCCATGTAGTAGGCGCTTGTTATGGATTAATTCCTTTGATTTATGTTTTGAATGAATTGGGATGGCCTCGAGAGGTAAAATCAATGTTCAGTGTTAGTGGGTTATTGAATATGGACGATATTTTGAATTTCGATGATTATAAGTCTTATTTAGAAAAAAGAAGATTATCGTTTAAGAATAAAGATAATTTTATTGATTTTATATCTACAAATAAAAAGGATTTTATTGACAGTAAACAAAAATACATAGATGCGCTAACAGAGTATCTTTTAAAAATATTCACTGAATTATCCGATATAATATCTTATAAAAGTTTTGGTGTATTGGAATACTCAAAGGTGGAGTTTTATAAATCATTCTACGAATTTACGACCCTTAGTTTGCCAGAAATTGTAATTCCAAAATACTTTCCTTGTCTCTTCTTTTCTGGAATCCATGATATGATCTTAAATTTACAGGCAGAAAAAAGCAAAGTTAAATATTTGAACAAGATGAACAAAATGGTTCCACATGCAAAATTCTCTAATATACGGATTGACCATTTTGGAAGAGGAGAAGATCATTATATAATCGGTAAAGAGGGTATGAAGTTTTTAATCGAGAATGAGAAACCTTGATATTTTGAAATTTGTCAATGACGGAGGAAAAAATAGAATATTATTCGACGAATTTGAGACTAAGCGTTGGCCTTATTATTTAATCTTACCAGTAACATGGCTGTTGGTTATTTGGATGGTTATTAAGAAGAAAATCAATGCTTCGCTTAGCAGAAAACAAGAAGTTGGTTTATTGATATTTGATGGAATAGGAAAATATGGTAAAGTTATTAAAAGGAATGTAACCGGCTGGAAAGCGGTCGACCTTATTTATAATCATCGTTTTGGAGAAAATCCATCTATAGGAGGCTGGCTGGATGATTTTTGGTTTGACAGTTTAAATTGTCAAGCAGCTCGTAATCGTTTTAAATTAGTTAAAAAGGAATTAGAAAAAGCGATTCTTGGATTTTCAGATCAGAAAGAAGTAAGGATTATCTCATTGGCTGCTGGCACCGGTCAGATTGAAAGTGAAACAATAGCCAAAGTTAAGAAAAGAGGTATCAATGTCAAAGTTGCCTTAATTGATAGAGAATACGGTGCGTTAAAGCGAGCCCAAGAGTTCATTTCTATTAATGGTGTGCAAGAAGAAATAAGAACTATAAATTCTGACGTCACCTATGCAATAGATATAGCTAAGTATTTCAGGCCTCACATAGTCAAAATGATTGCATTTTTAGATTATCTTTTTGAAAAAGAGGCAATTAGATTTATTTCTAATATATACCAAATTCTTCCAACAAATGGATTTTTTATTGTTTCAAATACTTTGCCGAATGTAGAGATGTATTTTGTTAAATGGGTTGTTGGTTGGCCATTGATTTATAGGAAACCTAAAGAGATAACAAACATAATCAAGAAAAGTGGATTTATTCAATACGAAATAATTAATGAGCCATTACATATTCAGAGCATTGTAGTTGCTAGGAAACTAAATGGCTAACTAAGAAATTTAAGAATGAAATTTCTATACATCAATTTTGTTATTGTTTTATGCTTAACTGCTATAACGACTTTTGCGCTTGGGATATTTGTCTTAATAAGAAACCGCCACAATATTGTTAATAAAACATTTGCCTTTTACTCATTTAGTATTTCTTGGTGGGGCTTTTCTGAGATTTGGGGCATAGCCTGCGATAAAAGGTTAACAGCCCTCATTTGGACTCGAATTGAGCAGGTCGGTGTTTTCTTTATCCCCACTTTTTTTATTCATTTTGTAATTTCATTACTGAATATTAAAGATAAAAAGTGGTTGCTTAGAGTTGCTTATTCTTTCAGTATAATATTCGCGATTTTATGTTCTACTCCGCTAATGATAGCTGATTCTGTCCCGAAAAGAACTGTTCCATATGTAAAACATTTCGGTACGTCTGGATCTGCATATTATTTCGCTATATTATTTTTTGTAATTTTGAGTATCTATGGTTTAAGTAAACTTTATAATGCTTATAGATTATCCTATGGAGCAAGGAAGAATCAGTTAAAATATCTTTTTTGGAGTTCTTTGAGTGGTTATGTTGGTGGCGCGGCAAATTTTCTTTTAGTTTACGGTATCAATGTTCCTATTTTGAATCCTTTTGGTACTTATGCCTTGCCAATTTATATTGCTATTGTGGCTTATGCTATTTCACGATACCGTCTTATGGATGTTAATGTTGCTCTTACCCGCACAGGTATCTTCGTTGCAGTCTACACTTTAATTTTAGGTTTTCCTTTTGTAATCGCAGTACGGGCTAAAGGTTGGCTTATCGATAAATTCGGAGCGAGTTGGTGGATGTTACCCTTGGGATTAATGGGAGTTTTAGCCACGGTTGGTCCGTTTATCTATATATATCTTCAGCGCAGAGCAGAGGACAGGTTGTTAAGAGAACAGAGGCGCTATCAAGAGTCCTTGAAGCAGGCATCTATAGGTATGACGCGCATCCGCAATTTAAGAAAATTGCTGGACCTCATCACGCATATAGTTACTAAAACCGTAAGAATATCTTATGCGGCAATTTATCTTTATAGCGAAGAGGCCGATGAATATGTTTTACAGATAAGCCGCGATAAAGACAGGACGCCTATTTCTAAATTAAGCTCTGATAATCCTTTACTTGCCTGGCTTACGTTGAAGCGGGAGCCGTTAATTTATGAAGAGGTAAAACGCCAGATGGAAGATACCAATGATGCCGCTTACAGACAACTGGAAGAGAATATGCGCTTCCTCACTGCCTCAGTAATTATCCCCAGTTTCCTGGAAGATAGATTTATGGGTTTCTTTGTTTTAGGCGATAAAATCTCCGGCCAGATTTATACAGTGGATGACCTGAATGTGTTCCAGGTCCTTGCCAGCCAGGCGGCGCTTGCCATTGAAAATGCCCAATTTTACGAAGAGGCAAAAGAGATGCAGGAGCAGATCGCCCAGGCAGAAAAAATGGCTACTATAGGAACAATGGCTGACGGCCTTTCGCACCAGATAAACAACCGTTTTTATGCGCTTTCATTAATCACAGGTGATACCATAGATACCATAAAAACTACTGATACCTCAAAATGCACTCCCGAAGTAAAAGAGATGATTGAGCAAATTAACCATGCGCTCCAGCGCATACAATCAAACGTTACTCAGGGCGGTGAAGTTGTACGCGGGCTCTTAAAATATTCGCGTAAAGGCGATGCGGGTTTTGAAGCATTAGATTTAAATTCGCTCTTAGATAACACCCTGGAGATGGTGCAATATAAAGTAAAATTATCAGAGATAAATATCATCCGCGATTTTCCAAAAAATATCCCAAAAATAAAAGGGAATATGGCACAGTTAGAAGAGGCATTCTTTAATTTTGTTGATAATGCCTATGATGCCATTGTAGAACGCCGCAGACTCTTAAAAGAAAAGGGTTACCGCGGGAAAATCACTATTTCTGCCCGCCCTAAAAATAATAATTTAGAAATTATAGTTGAAGACAACGGCATGGGGATAAAGTTCGCCAATCATGAAAAAATTTTTACCCCATTTTTTACTACCAAAGCCACGTCCCGAAAAGGCACAGGCCTTGGTCTTTATGTAATAAGGCGTATAATTACAGATATGCACAAAGGCAAAATCGCTTTTGAATCCGAATATAAAGCAGGCACGAGATTTATTCTTGAGTTGCCGATTGCGCAATAAAGGAGGAAGAAAAATGCCAAAATTATTAATTGTAGACGACGAAACAGATGTGCGTGAATTTGCCGCAAGTTTTTTTCGCAAACGCAAAATCGACGTAATCACCGCCTCAAGCGGCGAGGAGGCGTTGGGTATAGTAAAACAGCAAAAATCGGATTTGGTATTGCTGGATATCAGGATGACCGGAATCGACGGCATAGAAACCTTAAAACGCATCAAAGAGTTAGATAAAAATGCTAAAGTAATAATGATTACCGGAAGAAAACCCGAAGAAGAAGCGTCGTTTGATAGGTGCCGCGAATTGGGCGCTATAGATTATATCCATAAGCCGTTAGAATTAGATGAATTGGAAAAAATGGTATTAAAGGAATTGTTGAATAACTAAGGCCGTCAATATGGCTATTGATTACAAAAAAGAGCTTGAGGGCGCGGCAAAAAGCATGATACTCGTGCATGAGCCGCATGCCCTCATTAAAATCATCGTGCGCATGATTGTGCACAAGGTAAAAGTAGACCACGCGGGCATTCTGTTACACGATAAAGACAGGGATACATACGTCTTGACTGTTTCGCGCGGCACTGCCGGCTTAAAGATTCCCGCGGGATTTGCCCGTATGGATGCGGATAATCCTCTCATACGTTTCTTCAGGCAGCATTTAGACCAGAAGTTCTTTCACGACGGAGCTGTTATCTATGAAAAAACAAGAAAATTATTAAGCGGGGATATCGGCTCAGACGCAAAAGAACTGCTAAAAGGCGCTATGTATCAGATGGAAATGTTTGGAGCATCTGTCTGTATCCCTAGTTATTTTAAAGAAGATTTACTGGGGATATTATTACTGGGCAGGAAAAATAACGATAAAAAATTTGGCCAGAAGGAGATTGACTTTTTTATTGCGCTTGCTTCAGACGTAACTATGGCAATAAGAAATGCCCAGCTTTTTAAGGAATTAGAATTGGAGCTCCGAGAAAAGCAGAACTTATTTATCCAGACCTCTATTGCTCTGGCTGCTGCCATTGATGCCAAAGACCATTATACGCACGGACACACGGCGCGCGTAACTTCCTTAAGCCTTGAAATCGCAAAAAAACTCAGCGCAAACAATAAAAATATGTTTGATGATAAATTTTTTGAGCATCTTCACATAGCGGCTCTTTTGCATGATATCGGAAAAATCGGAACCCCGGAATCCATATTGAATAAAGGCGGCTCGTTGAATGACGAAGAGAAAAAGAAAATGCAGGAGCACCCGGTTTTAGGAACAGCGATATTGCAGCCGATAAAAGAGCTCGAAGAAGCCATATTAGGCGTAAAATACCACCATGAACGGTATGACGGTTCCGGATACCCCGAGGGCCTTAAAGGCAGTCAAATACCTCTGATTGCTTCTATAATCTCGGCGGCTGATTCATTTGATGCCATGACTACAGATAGGCCGTACCGCCGCCGCTTATCCAGAGAGGAAGCAATTAAAGAAATTACTCAAGCAAGCGGTAAGCAATTCGATCCCCAGGTCGTCAGTGCCTTACTCGAACTTTTTCAAGAAAATAAAATCTAACCTTTTATGCCCCCTAAACGCATAGTCTTAATGTATATATCAGAGGTCTCAGGTCACCATAGCGCAACCCTGGCAATCGAAAAGGCGCTAAAAATGTTGCAGCCCGACGCAGAGGTCTTAAATATCAACGGATTTAATTATACCAATCCTATATCCGAAAAAATCATAAACCGTCTATATATGGGCGTGCTCAAAAGGACGCCGCAAATCTGGGATTACCTTTACGATAATCCCACGGTAGTAAAAAGAGTAGAAAAGATTAAAGAAACCATCCATAAGTTTAATTCTCCGAAACTACAAATCCTTTTTGATAAGTTTAAACCGGATGCTGTTGTCTGCACACAGGCGTTTCCCTGCGGGATGTGCGCGGATTACAAAAAAACCTACAATTCAAATATCCCCCTGGTTGCCGTACTCACTGATTATGTGCCCCATTCTTATTGGATATATGATGCAGTAAATTATTATATCACTCCCTCTGAAGACGTAACGCTCGGTTTAATGAAAAAGGGCGTAGGGCGCGATAAGATAAAGTCTCTGGGGATCCCGTTTGACCACAAATTTAATGAGCCGCTGGATAGGTTTAAGATTTCCCGGAAATTTAAAATGAATCCGAATCTCGCTACCATTTTGATTATGGGAGGCGGCCAGGGCATGGGCCCGATTAAGACAATAGTTAAATCTTTAGAAAAGGTTAAAAAAGAAATTCAGGAGGTCGTCGTAACCGGAACGAATAAGAAACTTTATAATTCTTTAAAAAGAAAAATAAAAAAATACAAAAAAAAGATTTTGCTTTTTGGATATGTTGATAATATTAACGAGCTGATGAGTACTTCAAACATTATCATCACCAAGCCGGGAGGCGTAACCTGCGCTGAAGTTTTAGCAAAACACTTAGCCATGATTATCGTCAAACCTCTCCCCGGACAGGAAGCCAATAATACCCGTTACTTAACCGAAAAAGGCGCGGCGATTAAGGTTGATGAACCGGAAGAGATAAACCTTGCAATCGAAGATTTATTAAAAGAGCCGGATAAATTGAAGCGCCTTTACGAATCCGCCGGTAGCCTGAGTAAACCCAACGCTAGTTTAGATATCGCGAGATTATTGTTAGATTTGTCTAATGTTTAATTACCTGCTTTATAGAATCGGCCAATTCATCGTTTTGCACCTACCGTTAAAATTGGGCTACAAAATAGCGGTATTTTGTTCCGATGTGCATTATATATTTGCCGACAAGGACCGCAGGGCAGTAAAAGAAAACCTGAAAGCGATATTCCCCGAAAAACCTGATAGGGAAATTCGAAGGATAAGGATAGGGATGTTCCGCAATTTCGCTAAATATCTGGTGGATTTTTTCCGCTTTGAAAAATTAGATGAGGAATATATAAAAAAGAATATCCGCATAGAAAATATCCGTTATTTTGACCAGGCGCTTTCTAAAGGCCGCGGAGTTATTGTCTTAAGCGCGCATTTGGGTAACTGGGAATTAGGGGGAGTGGCAGTTGCGGTTTCCGGATATCCCTTCTGGGTAGTTGCCCTTCCGCATAAATATAAAAAAGTAGATGAATTTTTTAATTCTCAAAGGGAAAGCAAGGGTATAAAAGTTATACCCTTAGGTAAGGCGGCGAGAAAGAGCCTGGATGTTTTAAAAGAAAATAGAATTTTGGCCCTGGCGGGAGACAGGGATTTTGCTGAGAACGGAATTGTTCTGGATTTATTCGGCAAGCCTACTCTTTTCCCCCGGGGTCCAGCGGCATTATCGTTACGCACAGGAGCCAGCATTGTGCCGGCGTTTATGTTAAGGAATAAAGACGATGGCTTTACCTTAAGAATGGAAAAGCCCATTGAGTTCAACCCTACTGGTAACAAAGAAAGGGATTTGCGAGAATTAATCGCAATCTATAAAATTATTTTTGAGGATTACATCCGTAAGTATCCCGACCAGTGGTATATATTCAGGAGATTCTGGATATCATGAACCCCGCACCTTCTTTATATTCAATAATCACTTGGATAAGAAAATGTGGGGTCATAAATAAAGAAGAAGGTGCGGGGTGAAAACCTGCGTTATTATACCTACCTATAATGAAGCCAAGGAAATCGGTAGGGTAGTAAAAGAAATCAAACTTCAAAATCTGGATGTTATTGTTATTGATGACGGCTCAAGTGATAATACTTCACAAATTGCCCGGGACTACGGGGCTATTACGCTAAGAAACGAGAAGAACCAAGGCAAAGGCGCGTCTTTGATTAAGGGCTTTAATTATGCCCTGACCTATGACTACGATGCTGTAATCACTATGGACGGCGACGGTCAACACCTGCCGGAAGACATACTTTATTTTATGCGCTTAGCCAAATATTCTAATAGTGCAATATTTATCGGCAACAGGATGCAAAAAACAAAGAATATGCCTCTGGTGCGGCTTATAACCAATAGATTTATGTCATGGTTTTTATCGTGTTTGGCGAAACAAAGGATTCCCGATACGCAGTGCGGATTCCGGTTGATTAAAAAAGACGTGTTAAAGAGGGTAGAGCTTGTAACTTCCAAATACGAAACCGAATCCGAGATACTTGTCAGGAGCTCGCGCTTAGGATTTAAAATCGAATCCGTGCCTATTAAAACCATATATACGCAAGAAAGAAGCCAGATTAATCCCTTTATCGATACTTTAAGATTCATAAGATTTATAATAAGAGAGCTATGGACTACGCGGTCTTAAAAAAAAGAATGGTTGAGGAGCAGCTTATGCCCCGAGGCATAAAAGACCAGAAGCTGCTCGATGCCTTTCAAAAAGTAGAACGGCATAAATTTATACCCAAGGATTTGGCTTCAAATGCTTATGCAGATTTTCCTGTGCCGATTGGAAACGGCCAGACTATATCCCAGCCTTACATTGTTGCCTTAATGACTGAATGTTTAAACTTAACCGGCAAGGAAAAAGTTTTAGAGGTCGGTACCGGTTCGGGGTATCAGACAGCGATACTGGCAGAATTATCAAAAGAGGTTTATAGCATAGAAAGGTTTGAGAATCTGGCAAAAATGGCGCAAGGCGTCCTTAATGAACTGGGTTATACAAATATTAAGATAAAGGTTGGTGACGGGACCCTGGGTTGGCCTGAAGAAGCGCCTTTTGACAGAATAATTATCACAGCAGCTTCTCCGAGAATCCCCTTACCTTTAACTGAACAATTAAAAGATAACGGTAAGCTTATAATGCCTTTGGGGGAGAGCTTCAGTCAGGTGTTAACGTTATTTGAAAAGAAAAAAGATAAACTTGAGTCAATGCAAATCTGCGGGTGCGTCTTTGTCCCTTTAGTAGGCAAATACGGCTATAAACAGTAGGGAATGCTGAACGTAATAATACACGGGTTAAAAGATATACCGAAAGAATATGTAGTAATGCTTGTGGGGGCGCTTCCGATAGCAGAATTAAGAGGCGCTATTCCTCTGGCATTATATTACGGGATGTCTTTTAGCAAAGCATTCTGGCTTTCAGTGTTAGGTAATATTATTTTTGTTGCACCTGCGCTTTTTCTGCTTGAGCCGGTTTCTAATAAGCTAAGAAGATTCAGATTATGGTCGCGTTTCTTTGACTGGGTTTTTGAGCGCACAAAAAAGAATGCAGATACTATACAAAAATATGAAGCATTGGGCCTGGCGATATTTGTAGCAGTGCCACTCCCGATGACCGGCGCCTGGAGCGGCGTGATAGCTGCATCTTTATTTAAGATTAAGTTTAGATATGCGTTTATTGCCATAGTGGCAGGCGTTATCGGAGCCGGACTAATTGTTTTAACACTTTGTGCATTAGGCATGTTGAGCTGGAAGGTGGTGATACATTGATACAGGTATATACAGGTAATGGCAAAGGCAAAACTACAGCTGCATTGGGACTAGCATTAAGAGCAGTTGGGACGGGATTAAAAGTATTTATCGGGCAATTTGTAAAAGGGAAGAATTATAGCGAATTAAATGTTTTAAAAAAAATTAAGAATATAAAGATTGAGCAATTCGGAAGGGGTTGTTTTATTAAAAGAGAACCGAATAAGAAAGATATAGAATTAGCAAGAATCGGGTTAGAAAGAGTGAGAAAAATTATATCTATAGGAATTTATGATATGGTGATATTGGACGAAATCAATGTGGCTTTAAAGCTTGGGCTTCTAAAATTAGGAGATATCATTTCGCTCATCAAAAATACTTCCAAAAAAACAGAATTGGTTCTCACTGGCCGCAATGCACATCCTGAGATTTTAAAAATAGCTGATTTAGTAAGCGAAATAAAAGATAGAAAGCATTATTATAAAAAGGGCGTGAAGGCCAGAAGAGGGATAGAGTATTAAATTATTCTTGACATTGTTTCTCGCTTAATGTATTTTAGTTGTTGACAATTAGGTATGTATGGGTTTAAAGGGAAGGCTGTGAAAGTCAGCCGCGGTCCCGCCGCTGTAAGGGTAAACCAAACCTGCAGTAATCCACTGTTCCGTAGCTTAATCGGAATGGGAAGGAGCAGGCAGTAGGGATAAAGCCTAAGTCAGAAAACCTGCCTATACATATTATTTACCTCGCGGATAAGGGCCAGAGTAAAATCAGGGTGCAACCCTTGACAACAATGTTGTCAAGGGTTTTTTATTTTATGAGATTAATTCTGATTAGACACGGCTTAACTGACGATAACTTAAAGAGAAGATACTCCGGGATAAGAGATATCGGTTTAACCAGGGCCGGCCGGCAGGAGGCAAAAAAGATAAAGGAGAAAATAAAAGGTTTAAAAGTAGATAGGGTTTTCTGTTCTGATTTAAAAAGAAGTTGGCAGACCGCAGAGATTATTTTTAGTAATAGAACCTGTAAAATTATAAAAAATCCGCACTTAAGAGAAATAAACTTCGGAATTTGGGAGGGACTCACTCATAGTCAGATTTTAAAGAGGTCTCCTGCGATTTATAGGAAGTGGCTTGCGGACCCTTTTTCCATGGCTATTCCCGGCGGACAAAGACTATCCTGTTTTATACAAAGGATAAAAAAAGAGTTAAGAAAAATAGTAAATTCAAACACAAAGCAGACCGTAGCTTTAGTTACCCATTCTGGCGTAATACGCGTGATTTTAAATACCTTACCAGGAATCAAGAAAAACTATTTTTGGCGCTTAAAAATTAATCCTTGCGCAGTATATATTATTGAATATAAAGGCAAGTTAACCCCAAAAAATTTATACACTATAAAATGGGTAAACTTATCTTAATTTTAGGTGGAGCCAGAAGCGGTAAAAGCCGCTTTGCCGTAAACCTGGCTAAGAAATACGGCGGAAAGGTTAGCTTTATTGCTACTTGCAAGCCTTTAGATTTAGAAATGAAAATACGCATTCGTATCCATAAAAAGGCCAGGCCTTCGCATTGGCAGACTTTTGAAGAACCAGAAGACTTACCTTTATTATTGAAACAAATTGGAGCCAAATCCAAAGTTATTATAATAGACTGTTTAACCCTTTGGGTGTCTAATCTTCTATTAAAAGGCTTTAGCGAAAATGATATTGAAGACAAAATTAATAGAATACTTAGCTCTCTTTCAAAAATTAAGGCTAAATCCATAGTAGTATCTAATGAAGTGGGATTAGGTATAGTCCCCAAAAATAAACTCGCAAGAAATTTTAGGGACATAGCAGGTAAAATAAATCAAATTGTGGCAGAGGAATCCGATAATGTATTTTTTATGCTTGCTGGTATACCTTTAAAAATAAAATGAAAGGATGGGGAGAATAAATGGTTTTACTTGAGAAGACTATTAAGAAGATAGGCGGGCTTGATTATAAACTTATGGAGAAGACCCAGGAAAGACTCAACAATCTTACTAAGCCAAAAGCGAGTTTGGGGAGATTAGAGGAATTAGCTAAACTCATCGTAGGTATAACCAGAAATGAAAACCCTGTGCTTAAGAATAAGGTTATATTTACTATGTCAGGAGACCATGGTGTCACAGAAGAAGGCATAAGTGCGTATCCGAAAGAAGTCACGCCCCAGATGGTCTATAATTTCTTGAGAGGCGGCGCAGGAATAAATGTCTTGGCTAGGCATGCGGGCGCCAGAGTCGTTGTAGTTGATATGGGCGTAGCTTGCGATTTAAAGCCGCATAAAGATTTGGTGATAAAGAAAGTAAACTATGGCACTAAAAATATGGTAAAAGGTCCCGCAATGTCAAAGGAGGAAGCGATAAAGTCAATTGAGGCAGGAATAGGGGTATTTGAAGAGGAGGCTAAATTAGGTATTGATATTGTAGGTACAGGAGATATGGGCATAGGTAATACTACTGCCTCAAGCGCAATTGCTTCTGTTGTTACTGGGAAATCTGCTGAAGAGGTAACCGGAAGAGGTACGGGAATAGACGATAAAACATTGAGCAAAAAACAAGAAGTAATCAAGAAGGCAATCAACCTGAACAAACCAGAGGCAAAAGATGCTATTGATGTTCTATCCAAAGTTGGTGGATTTGAAATAGGGGGCCTATCAGGGATAATTCTGGCTGCCTCCTCTAAGAGAGTTCCCATAGTAATAGATGGTTTTATTTCCGGCGCTGCTGCATTGATTGCTTATCAACTTTGCCCAAAGATAAAAGATTATCTGATTGCCTCTCACCAATCCCAAGAAAAAGGCCATAAGATTATCTTGGATTTTTTAGGGGTTAACCCTCTACTGGACCTTAACTTACGATTGGGGGAAGGCACAGGCGCAGCCTTAGCTATGTCGATTATTGAGGCATCAGTTAAAATTTTGACTGAAATGGCTACGTTTCAAAGCGCAGCTGTTTCTGAAAGAATTGGCAAACAAAACAGAGTGCCAGCCGAGCTATGAAAAGGTTTTTAATCGCCTTGCAGTTTTTGACTATATTTCCTATAAAAATTAAATCCGGGATAAAAGAGAGAGATTTTGGCGCATCTCTTTTATATTTTCCTCTAATCGGCTTACTGATTGGACTTTTGTTGTCTCTGAGCGCTATCCTTCTTTCTTTTTTACCTTTTCTCCCCGTCCTTCTTAAAGGCGCGCTGATTTTATTAATATCTATTATTGTTACTGGCGGAATTCACTTAGATGGGTTCGCTGACACTTGTGACGGCTTCTATGGCAATAGACCTAAAGAAAAGGTCTTAGAAATAATGAAGGACAGCCATATCGGCACTATGGGGGTAATCGGCGTAGTTTCTCTTTTGCTTTTAAAGTTTAGCCTTATAGTAAGCTTTCCAGAAGGATTCCTCTGGAAAGCATTAATTATGCTGTCGGTATTTTCAAGGTGGTCTCAAGTAATGGCCTGTTTTTCGGCTGATTATGCACGCCAGGAAGGAAAGGCAAAGTATTTTATAGAATATGCTGGCAAGAAAGAGCTATATTTAGGGGCTCTTTTTACCCTGGTATTGTTTTGTCTCTTGTCAGGGTTAAGAGGAGTTATTCTATTTTTCTCTTCTCTCTTGCCTACTTTTTTATTTTTACAATATATAAAGAAAAGAATTGGCGCAATGACAGGAGATACGATAGGGGCATTAAGCGAAGTTGCAGAAGTTTCGGTGCTTATACTCACTCTCTTTATATGGAATCATTAAATATTACTTTAGCATATTTTTTGGACATAGTTTTGGGAGACCCGCGGTGGTTTCCCCACCCTGTAAAGATAATGGGTAGGTTGATAACTTTTTTAGAGGATAAATTAAGAAGCGGCCAACAAGCAAAAATTTTGCGCATAAGAGGGACAGCCTTAACGTTAATTGTAGTGGGAACGTCTGCTTTTAGCGCTTACCTGGTTTTGGCTTCTATGAGAAAAATAAATCCCGTTGCAGGAAGCGCCGCTTGGATTTTTTTGGCGTATACCTGCCTTGCTACAAAAGACCTTTTGGTGCACGCAAGGGCGATATCGAGAGAAATTAAAGTCGAGGATATCTTTGAAGCACGAAAAAAACTTTCTCACATAGTAGGGCGAGATACAGAGTTTCTCTCAGAAAACGAGATTATCAAAGCAACTGTAGAAAGCGTTGCTGAAAATACTAATGACGGAATTATCGCGCCTCTGTTCTATCTTATCTTAGGCGGGCCTGTATTAGGGATTGCCTACAAGACTGTAAATACTCTTGACTCAATGTTAGGCCATAAGGACGAAAAGTATATGCATTTCGGCTGGTTTTCTGCACGGCTGGACGATATAGCAAACTTTATACCAGCCCGTATCAGTGGCTTATTGATTGCCGTTTCTTCCTTTATTTTAGGCAAGAACTCTAAAAATTCTTTAAAGGTGATGATAAAAGACGGAAATAAGCACCCTTCGCCAAATGCGGGCTTCCCGGAGGCAGCGATGGCAGGTGCGCTGGGGATAAGATTGGGAGGGCCTTCTACATATGAAGGCCGGCTCTGTATAAAACCCTATATTGGCGAGGACAAAGGCTCTATGCAGCTTAATTTGATAGAAGATGCGCTAACTTTAGCCTTTATAAGCTCCATTCTCATGCTTTCAATAGGAGTTGGCTTGCGATGGGTAATTTAGCCTTTGAACACGGCGGAAATATTTACCAGGCGCAAAGACAATACAAAAGGAAATTTCTTGATTTTAGCGCAAATATCAACCCCTCAGGTCTACCTTCTCAGGTAAAGGAAACTATTTATAAAAGTTTCGGCAGTATTCTCCACTACCCTGACCCAGAAGCAAAAAATATAACCCGAAAAATCGCCCAATACTGGGGGATAAAAGAAGAGAATGTCCTGGTTGGCAATGGCTCTATAGAACTTATTTATCTTATTGTGTCTACCTTTAAGCCAAAGACCACGCTTATACCTATACCTACATTTTCAGAATATGAGCGCGCAGCCCGCTGTATAAAAAGCAAAATTTATTTCTTAAGGCTTAAAGAGAAACTTGGTTTTAAACTGCAAAGTACAAAAATTAATCAGGCAGATATCTTGTTCCTCTGTAACCCCAATAACCCCACCGGAAATCTCATTCTCACCGATTATCGGATAATTGAAAAATTGCCCAGCGAATTAGTTGTTATCGATGAGGCCTTTATGGATTTTTTACCTGACGAGAAAAAGCACACTCTAATCTGGGAGGCTCAAAAAAATAAAAGAATTATTGTGTTAAGGACCTTCACCAAGTTTTTTGCTCTTGCGGGCTTAAGGATCGGCTATCTTGTAGCTCATCAAAGTATAGTCAATAAACTGCGGCAGTATAAGATACCCTGGAGTGTAAATTCTTTTGCTCAATTGGCGGCAGAATTGATTTTAGCCGATAAAGAGTATATCAGGAAGGCCGGGCAGCTAATAGGACGAGAGAGGAGATTCTTGTTCAATGAGCTTGCCAAGATTAAGAAATTAACGCCCTATCCCTCAGTAGCTAATTTTCTTTTAATTAAGATAAGTGATGCAAAGTTTACATCCTCTTTGTTAAGGGAAAATTTGATTCAAAATGGCATCCTGATCAGGGACTGTGCAAATTTTAGGGGATTAAACAACAAATTTATCCGCGTAGCAGTTCGCTCTCATACGGAGAACCTAAAGCTTATTAAGGCGTTAAGAGAGGTAATATGAACAAGATTATTAGGAACGTGAAGGCAGTGCTTTACAATACTGTAAAAAGAAGCCCTTATAAGGGGTTGCTTTTTTCAGGTGGGCTCGATACTTCCATTTTGGCAAGTTTAAAACCTAAGATTATTGGAATTACAGTAAGCTTAGGATCTAAAGGCAAGGATATCTTTTATTCCAAATCATTGGCAAAGTTCCTTAATATAGAGCACTTTCACAAGAAAGTGGATATTGATGAGGCAATAGAAGCTATACCTGAGGTGATAAAAATCCTTAAATCTTTTGACCCTGCTATTCCTAATGATTTAGTGGTATACTTCGGCATTAAGCGAGCTTTGGAATTGGGCATAGATAAAGTAGCAACCGGCGATGGAAGTGATGAGTTGTTCGGCGGATATTCGTTTATGAAAGATATAAGCGATTTACGGAGCTACATCCAAAGGATTTTAAAATTTATGAGTTTTAGCTCCAATGATATTGGCGAGTTTTTTGGAATTGAGATAATTCAACCTTTTATTGATAAGGCAGTTTTAGATTTTTCTTTAAAGATACCTGCTGATTTAAAAATCAGAAAATATAATAGCAAAATCTGGGGGAAATGGATTTTGCGCAAGGCCTTTGAAGATGTTTTGCCAAAAGAGATTATCTGGCAGAGTAAAAGGCCTTTAGAATATGGCTCGGGCATGAGGAGGCTACGCCAAATTATTTCTGGCAGAATATCCAATGAGGAATTTAAAGAAAAATCTTCCTCTATAAAATTTATAAGCAAAGAGCACTTCTATTACTACAAAATATACAAAAAAGTCATAGGTGAAATACCTAAACCTAAGGACAACGAGAAAACTTGTCCTGGCTGCCAAGCAGGGATAAAGAAGGGTGGTTTCCACTGTAAAATTTGTGGATATGTTTTGGATTGGAGGCTATAAAGTGAAAGCATTTGTTTCGTGGAGCGGCGGCAAAGAGACTTCTCTTTCCTGCTATAAGGCAATGCAAAGCAAGGATATTAAAATAACATATCTTTTGAATATGGTATCTAGCGATGGCAAGCATTCCCGCTCCCATGGAGTTAAGTCAAGCCTATTGCAGCTCCAAGCAGAAGCGATAGGAATTCCTATTGTTCAAAGAAGAACTACCTGGAAGACTTATGAAGAGGAGTTCAAAAAAGCTACCTCAAGCTTTAAAAAAGAGGGTATTACAGTTGGTGTATTTGGAGATATTGACGTTCAGGAGCATAGAGATTGGGTGGAGAGGGTTTGTAAAGATGTAGGTATAGTGCCTCTCCTGCCTTTGTGGAAAGAAAGAAGAGAAAGACTTCTTAAGGAATTTATCGCTCTTGGGTTCAAAGCAATTATTGTAGCTACCCAAGCAGAATTTCTCGGCAAAGAGTGGCTAGGCCGAAGGATTGATAAGAAATTTGTAAAAGAACTTAAAGCCATAGGTAACATTGATCTCTGCGGAGAAAAAGGAGAATTCCATACCTTTGTCTATGATGGACCAATTTTTAAAAAAGCCGTTGAATTCAGTTTTGGCAAGAAGAGACAAAAAAATGGACATTGGTTCTTAGAAGTTATCTAATATGTCGAGGCTGGCAAGACTTTTATGTTTAATTTGCGTATCTTTTTTCTTTTATAAGTCTTTTTATGCTCAAGTTTATCCTCAAAGGATTATCTCTCTGGGTTCAGCCATAACCGAAGAGCTCTATCTTTTAGGCGTGGGTGATAGAATTATTGGAAACACTATTTATTGCAACAGGCCGCAAGAGGCAAAAAGTAAAATAAAAGTTGGCACAGTTACCAAAGTTGATTTAGAAAAAATTATCTCGCTTGAGCCGGACCTGATCCTGGCAACTTCATTAACTGACCTTCAACAGCTTAAGAAAATGGAAGCCCTAAAGCTTAATGTGGTAGAAATCCCCGTAGAAATAAATTTTAGTGAAATCTGCAAAAATTTTTTAAAATTGGCGGAACTGGTGGGAAAAGAAAAGGAGGCAAAAGAGACTTTAAGGGGTATCGAAAGAAAAGTAGACTTTATCCAGCAAAAGGCTAAAAATCTACCAAAGCCAAAAGTGATGGTGCAGATTGGCGCAAAACCCCTGTTTCTGGCGACAAAAAGATACTTTGTCCATGACTTTCTGGAATTAGCCGGTGGAATAAATATAGCCAAAGAGGCAAAGAGCGGTCTTTATAGCAGGGAGGAGATATTGAGGCAAAATCCTGATGTAATCATCATTACCACCATGGGAATTATCGGTGAAGAAGAGAAAATTAACTGGCAAAAATTTAAATCTATAAATGCAGTAAAGAATAGCCGGATTTATATTCTCGATGCCTATAAAGTCTGCAGTCCCACGCCTGTAAGTTTCGTTGTGACCCTAAAAGAGATATTTGAGATTTTACATCCGGAAATTAAATTAGAGGAAAATCTCGGTGAGAAAAAAAATATTTAAATACCTTTTCTGGGTATTGGTTTTAAGTGGGATTCTTTTGGGAGTATGCGTTTTCTCTTTTACTTTCGGAACAGTGGATATCCCATTAAATAAAATTATAGAAATTATTTTCAAAAATAGAGGAGGTAGTGAATACGCAATACTTTTGAATATTCGTTTACCACGCATTCTTTTGGGCCTGGCAATAGGTGGTGCATTGAGTCTAAGCGGCGTAATCCTGCAGGCAATGTTCCGCAATCCCCTGGTTGAGCCATATAGCCTGGGTATCTCTGGCGGAGCAGCCCTGGGCGTATGTCTAAATATTGTCTTTGGATTATATCGGCAATGGAGTATGTTAACGCTGCCTCTTTTTGGCTTTTTAGGCGCAGTGATGGTAATAACGCTGGTTTATCTCTTGAGCATAAGGATGAAGATATTAAAAATCCAGACTTTACTGCTTATAGGCGTAATGATAAGTTTTATCTGTTCATCCCTGATTATGCTGATTATGAGCATTTGCCATACAGAAGACCTGCATGGGATTATCTTTTGGATTATGGGCTCTTTAGAAGAACCAAGCTGGTTTCTCATAAAACTAACTCTGATAGCCTCTATCTCGGGACTGGTAATTTCTTATTTATTTTGTTTTGACCTGAATGCCCTGGCCTTAGGAGAAGAAGAAGCGCAGCATTTAGGTATAAATATTGAAAGAACTAAACGTTTGCTTTTTATCCTGACTTCTCTACTTACTGGCTGCAGCGTATCCGTAGCTGGTATAATCGGATTTGTGGGATTAGTGGTTCCGCATTTTGTACGTTTGTTCATAGGCCAGGACCACCGTATACTTCTGATAAGTTCCTTCCTGAGCGGAGCGATTTTTTTAATTATCTGCGATACCTTAGCCAGAACAGTTATTAGTCCTCTAGAGTTACCTGTGGGTGTAATCACGGGTATATTAGGAGGAAGCCTCTTTCTATACGCCATTATTAGTAGAAAGAAAATTATTTAGGTAAACCCCGTTAGAAAGGATTTTTCTAACGGGACGGGGCTTTCTAACGGGGTGAAGAAAATGTTAGAAATAAGAAATCTTACCTGTGGATATGATGCAAAATTTATTCTCCAAGACATAAACTTTACAATAGAAGAGAAGGAATTTGTGGGAATAATCGGCCCTAATGGCTCTGGAAAGACTACACTCCTGCGAGCAATAACCAAAATAATTAGACCCCAGAACGGTTCAATTATATTTGAAGGTAAAGATCTTGAGAGTCTAAATTTCAGGGAGCTGGCTAAGAGGATTGCCTGTGTTACGCAGAACTGGGAAACAGACCTAAAGATGACGGTAGAGGAATTTGTGCTTTTGGGTAGAATCCCGCATTTAAAAAAGTGGCAATTTTTAGAGACGAATGTGGATGAAGAAGTTGCAAAAAAATCAATGTCTCTTACTGATACCTTTAAGTTTAAAGATAGGCCTTTAGAAAGCCTAAGTGCAGGCGAAAGACAATTGGTTGTGACTGCCAGGGCCCTTACGCAGGAACCAAAGTTATTACTTCTGGATGAACCTACCAGCCACTTGGACATTGCCCATCAGGTTCAGATTTTAGACCTGATAAAGAGACTAAATAAAAAAAATGGCTTGACCGTGATGATAGTCTTACATGACCTTAATCTAGCTAGTGAATACTGCGAGCGTTTGGTTCTCTTAAATAACGGTCTTATTCATAAAATCGGTAAGCCCGAAGAAGTGCTAACCTATTCTATTATTGAAGAGGTCTATAATACTATTGTTGTGGTAGAGAAAAATCCGATCTCTTTTAGGCCGTATATCTTGTTAGTTCCTGAAGAAGAAAGACAGTCAGATAGACAAAGGAAGTCTCTGTGATCTGCCTGCCGCAGGCAGGTAAGTATTCTCGCGGTAGGAGAATAGATGAATAAAAGTGGGCAAATTTGTAAAAATTTAATCTGGCTGGCGTTTCTAACAATAATAGGGGTAAAATTAGGTTGGGCTGAAGATATCAATTTAGAGAAAATCGTAGTTACTCCTTCTCGCATAGAGGAAACCTCTGAAGAGTCTGGCCGAAAAGTAGATATAATTTCAAGTAGAGACTTAAAATATTTAAACCCCAAAAATCTCTCCGAGGCTTTAGAAGATATCTCTTCTATAAATATAAGTGATTATGGGTCCTTGGGAGCAAAAAAGATAATTAGTATACGTGGTTCAACTGAAAAACAGGTTTTAGTCTTAGTTGATGGCAGGCCAATAAATAATCCACGCTCTGGCGATGTAGTATTAGATACGATACCTTTGGATAACATCGAAAGGATTGAGGTGTTGCGTGGTCCGGCCTCAAGCCTTTATGGAACAAGCGCTATGGGTGGAGTAGTAAATATCGTTACTAAACAGCCCCCACGTAAGGGTCAGAAAACCGAATTTGTGAGTAGTTTTGGAACTTTTAGGACATATCAAGAACGATTATCTCATGGGATAAGATTCAAAAATTTTGGTTACCGCCTTAATACCAGTTACCAAAGTTCAGAAGGGCACCGCGATAATTCTGAATTTAATGCCAAAGATGTAAGTACTAAATTGACCTATGAATTTAATCCAGAAAATAAATTAACTCTTAATGGAGGATTTTATAGGGATAAATTAGGAATTCCTGGCCCAACCACTTCATTCGACATTGATGATAAACAGGTAGACTACAAAAACTTTTTTGACCTTATTTTAGGATTAAAACCTTGGGTTGATAAAGATACAGAAATAACAATTCGCACTTATCAGAATTATGACCGCTTGGAATTTAGCGAGAATACCGCTGGTTCAACATCTGAGGTTGCTTTTAGCAAAAACATTCATACTACCAAAGCAAGAGGCCTTGATTTACAGTTCAGCCAGCGTCTATTTAAAGATTACCAATTAATCTGCGGCTTTAACCACGTAACCAATCTCAATGATAGCACTTCTTCGGCAAAGCATAGATATATTGTGCGAGCAGGGTATATGGAGAACCAGTTAGATTTATGGCAAAATCTAAAAATAAATTTTGGAGCAAGACTTGATGATTATTCCAACTTTGGTACTGAAATATCACCAAGTTTAAATCTTCTTTATCAGTCAAAAGATAATCTTAGTTTTCATTTTTTAATTGCGCGTTCCTTCCGCGCGCCTAACTTTAATGACCTTTATTGGCCTGCTACAGGAAGTTCTGAAGGGAATCCGAATCTCCAGCCAGAAAAAGGACTTACTTTTGAATTTGGGTCAGAATTAGAGTTTTCTAAATTCTTTAAAACAGGACTCACTTATTTTAGAAGCGATTATGATAAACTAATCAAGTGGCAGAAAGACTCTGATAATATAAATAGGCCAAAGAATATTGATTCAGCAACGATCCAGGGCGTAGAACAGGAATTTAAAATAAAAGCCTTTGATAATTTAGATATAGAAATTGGCTACACTTATTTGAGGGCAAAGGATGATAAGACAGGAAAGTACCTTACCTATCAACCTAAACATAAAGTCAATCTTTCTTTATTCTATAAAGGGCCTGCAGGTCTTAATTTTGGATTGAAAGGAGAATTCGTAGATAGAAGGTTCGATAATGCCGCTAATACCATCTATGCAAAAAGATATTATGTTTTAGGGTTGAGGTTTAACAAAAAGGTAAACAACCGGCTCGATCTATTTATGAATATCGATAATCTGTTGAATAAAAAATATCAGTCTCGATGTGGTTATCCGCTGCCGGGATTTTCTTTAACCAGCGGTATGAAATTAGAATTTTGATAATAATCATGCCATTCGCAAAAGGAGAAAGGATATGACAAAATATAAGCTTTTTGCATTCATCTTATTGTGTATTGCGTCTCTTGCGGGTACTCTATTTGCGGCTGAATTTCCGGTCACAGTACGTGACGGCCTAGGTAGAAAAGTAAAAGTGCATAGAATTCCCGGGACGATCGTTTCGACTGTACCTTCGAATACAGAAATCCTGTATGACCTTGGCCTCAAGGACAAGGTGATTGGCGTGACCGCACATTGCGGGAAGACCTGTGACATTGCTGGCAAGAAAGTAATGGGAGGGTGGGCAGACCGGGCAGCATTGGAGAAACAAATCGCTAATTTACGGCCCGACCTGGTCTTGGCCTTTGGCGGGTTACAAGCTCCGTTGGTCGAAGCGTTGGATAAGCTGAACATTACGACTTTTGTTTTTTTCCCGAGGACGGTCGATGAAACTTTGGAACAGATATTACAGGTTGGACGCCTCACAGGAAAAAGGGCAGAAGCCCAAGCAATTGTGGATAAATGCCAAAACAACCTGAAGGCGCTGGAGGAAAAACTTAAAGATATTCCCCGAGAAAAAAGATTAAAGTGCCTGCGTCTCATGTCAACAGAAGCAATGGTCATTGGCGGAAAATCCTTTCAGAGTGATATTTTAAGAAGAGCTGGGGGTATAAATATCTTTGAAGATATTGGAGAAGCGTACCCTATTGTTAGTTTAGAAGATGTGCAGGCAAAAGATCCGGATATAATTATTTTTAATCGAGATAACGAACAAGAGGCTATTAAGTGGTTTTTGGAGCAGCCTGGCTGGAATGAATTAAGAGCTGTCAAAGAGAGAAGATTAATGTCTATCTCCTGCGACTATATATGTCATCCTAATACACGTATTGATGAGACTGTTGAAATATTAGCAATACGTTTTTACCCGGGAAGATTTAAAGAAAAATAAGACCATCCAACCTAACGGGGGCTCCCCGTATGTAAAGGCGGGGGTGTAAAATTCTAACTTGCAAATTAAAAGCAATTGTGCTAATTTAAAGGTAAGATGTTTTCCGAAAAGGTATTTCAAATAGCTCTTCTAATTTCTGTAATTACGCACGGGGTTATATTGTTCCAGAACCCTAATTTCAATCCTTTTCCTAGCCATAAACAAGAGCAAAAAATAGAGGTAAGTTATGTAAAACCGCCGCAGAAAACTGAAACAACCCTGAAAACTCAAGACTCTGCAAAGAAAGAGCCCTTTTTAAAATTGTCGTCGAAAATTACCGCAGAAAAAAGAATCCCGCCGCCATTTATAGATAAGGAGAGCATTTTCAAAAGCAGGAGCGCGATTAGCCTGCAGGACGCAAATTTCACCAAGCCGGCCTTTATAAAACCCGATATCATCGCTATTAAGAAGAAAATAACCGTCCCTGCCATAGGTATGGATAAAATCAATAACCCCATCTATATAAGCTATTACCAGATTGTGCGCGAAAAGATTAAACGCGCCGCATACCAGAATTACATTGGCAGGGAAGTGGGAGAGGTAACAGTCTCATTTATTATATCGGGTGAGGGGCATTTAAGGGAGCTGCGGCTTATAGAAGAAAAGTCCTCCGCCAGTACATATTTGAAAGAGGTTGCTTTAAGGAGCATAAAAGAGGCCTCTCCTTTCCCCAGCTTCCCCCCGGAATTAGCCTATCCCCAGCTTTCATTTAATTTAGCCATAACCTTCGAAATAGAATAGTCCTGTTGACACCTATTGAAATCGCTGGTATAATAACATCTCAAATTAAGAAAGGAGATGATTGTATTGCCAGAGATTGAAATTAAGAAAGACGAGTCTTTTGAATCGGCATTGCGGCGTTTTAAAAAAAAGATTGAACAGGAAGGCATCTTAAGAGAAGTCAGAGACCGCAAACATTACGAAAAGCCCAGTGAGCGTAAAAGAAAAAGAGCAAAGGGAAAAAGATAGTAATGGGCTTGGCTCTTTCGACATCATGGAATGCCTTCCGTCATAACGATGGAGAGAAGTTGCTCTTTGAAATAAAAAAACTGGGGTTTGAAGATTTAGAATTAAGCTTCAACCTTACATCCGCGATTGTCAGGGATATCGAGGAGGTATTAAAAAAAGGGTCACTAAACATTATAAGCCTACACAATTTCTGCCCTATACCGGATGGCTTGCGCAGGGAAGAGACCCTTCCAGATTATTATTCATTATCCTCCCAAAAATCCGAAGAAAGAGAGCTCGCTATAAAGTATACAAAAACAAGCATAGATACAGCTGTGGCTTTAGGCGCAAAGGCAGTAGTCCTGCACTGCGGCAGGGTCGAAGTCCCGGACAGGACAAAAGACCTCATCAGTCTTTTTGAAAAGGGTTTAAAGGGCTCAGAGAAATTCAAGGCACTGAAAGCAGATATGATAGAAGAGCGCGAAAGCCGTTATAAACCGTTCTTTAATAATGCGCTTAACAGCTTAGAAGAATTAAATCATTACGCGAAAGAAAAATCTATACTTTTAGGAATCGAGACGCGCTTTTACTACCGAGAAATACCTTCGTTAGAAGAAATAGGAATAATCCTGGATAAATTTAAGGATTCTAATATATTTTACTGGCATGATACGGGTCATGCGCAGGTTATGGAGAATTTAGGTTTTTCCAGCCACAGAGAATATCTGGATTTATACAGCCAAGCAATGCTTGGCATACATCTGCACGACATCTTAGGATGCAGTGACCACAGGGCTCCTTCTAAAGGAGAATTTGATTTTAGCCGGTTAAAACCTTACCTTAAAAAAGAAACATTAAAAGTGATTGAAGCGCACCACCCCGCAACTGAGCAGGATATAAGAGAAAGTAAGAAATTTTTAGAAACGGTGCTGGATGGAAGAATCTAAAATAAGAAAACCCGCTGTAGCTGGGCAATTTTATACGTCTTCTGCCCAAGGCCTAAAAAGCCAGATAGAAGCCCTTATTGATAAAAAAGCGGATAAAACCGATGCGATTGCCTGTATGCTTCCTCACGCAGGTTATATGTATTCAGGAGGCGTGGCAGCGCAAACCCTCTCACGGGTTAATATCAAAGATAAAATAATACTTTTAGGGCCCAACCATACCGGTTTCGGAGCGCCGTTTAGCATAATGACAGAAGGTATGTGGCAGACGCCTTTAGGCGAAATTGAGATAGATTCTAATTTGGCTAAACGAATATTGCAGAGTTCAAAATATTTGCAAGACGACAATACGGCGCATATATACGAACATTCCTTAGAGGTAGAATTACCGTTTCTGCAATATTTTAAATCTAATTTTAAGATTGTTCCCATTATATTCCTCTCGGATGAAATCAAAGCCCTTAAGGAAGTAGGGGAAGGAATTGCCGGTGTGCTTAAGGATTCCGGGGGCTCTGTTATGATTTTAGCCAGTTCCGATATGACGCACTATGAACCTCAGGCAATGGCCCAAAGTAAAGATAAAGAAGCGATAGAGGCGATATTAGAGTTAAACGAAGATAAGCTGATGGAGAAAATCAGGCGGTTGAATATATCGATGTGCGGATATGCGCCAGTGATAGTGATGTTAAAAGCAGCTAAAATGTTAGGCGCAAAAACTGCCTCGTTAATTAAATACCAAACCAGCGGCGATGTAACCGGTGACCGGGATAGTGTTGTAGGCTATGCCGGGATTATAATTCAGTAACTAGTAATTTTTAAAAAATGGAAGAAGATAAGAAGAATGTTGACGAGAGCTGGAAGGAAACAGTAGACAAGGAAAAAGAAGCGCTCAAGAAAGAAGGCAAATTCATACCTCCCGAGCCTGATTTTAATTTTTTTATTACCACGCTCTCGCTTCAGACATCCATTGCTTTAGGCCAAATTCCCAATCCGGTTACAAACAAAAAGGAAGAAGACCTTACTCAAGCCAGGTTCCTGATCGATACCCTGGGGATGTTAAAGGAAAAGACCAAGGGGAACCTAAGCGCGGATGAAACTAATTTTCTGGAAAATCTACTCTATGAACTAAGGATGCTTTATCTTTCTAAACAGAAAGGAGAAATAAAATGATTGACAAAGAATTATTGGAAATCCTCGCCTGTCCTGCCTGTAAAGGGGATGTCGAGCTAAAAGATAATAAAATAGTCTGCAAAAGTTGCGGGAAAAAATACCCTATAAGAGACGGAATCCCTGTAATGCTGATTGACGAAGCAGAAAATTAGCAATAACTCAATGACAAAAAAAATTTTAGTAATACATGGACCAAACTTGGATCTGTTGGGACAGAGGGAGCCGGCTGTATATGGCAAAGTAACCCTCAAACAGATAAACGCCGAATTAAGAAAGATTGCCGGAAGAAAAAATATCGGCCTTAAAATAGTTCAATCCAATCACGAAGGGGAAATCGTAGATTTAATAGGAAAGGCCAATGCTAAATTCAACGGATTATTGATAAATCCTGCTGCTTATACGCACACAAGCGTGGCAATCAGAGACGCCGTTGCAAGCTGCGGTTTAGTAACGGTTGAAGTGCATCTTTCTAATATCTATTCCCGGGAGGAATTCAGACAGAAATCCCTGATCAGCCCGGTGGCAAAGGGCACGATATTGGGTTTTGGCGCTAAAAGTTATATTCTGGGCCTTGAGGCATTGATGGATTTAATTTAAGGTGCGGGGTGAATTCACGGATAAAAAATATTTACCGGAAGTTAGAGAAGGAAAACCTCGACGGATTTTTGGTTTCTTTTCCCGCCAACATTACCTATCTTACTGAATATCCAAGCCGCGATTCCTATCTTTTAGTTTCGAAAAAAGAAAACATCTATTTCACGGACTCCCGCTATATTGAAGAAGCAAAATCCTGCCTCAAAGGAATTACGACTTTAAGGAAAATCAATGGTTCGGTCTTTAAGTTAATAGCCGAGGATTGTTTAAACCTGCGATTGGGGCGCGTAGCTTTTGAAGAAAGATGCCTTGCCTTTGCCGAATATAAAAAAATAGGGGAGGGGCTTCGTAAGAAAACGGTTTTAGTGCCGACCCATGGCTTAATCGAGGAACTAAGGCAGATCAAGGAGCCCGCAGAATTAGAAAAGATAAGAAATGCGATTGCAATAACCGGCAAAGCCCTTAAATTTATTAAGAATTTTATAACTGCCGGGAAACGGGAAACGGAGGTTGTGGGAGAATTGGAGCGTTTTATCAGGTATCAGGGCGCTTCCAAAGCCAGTTTTGACATAATCGTTGCTTCCGGGCCGAATTCCAGCTTCCCGCACCATATTTCATCACAAAGAAAGATTAAAAATAATGAACCGGTATTAGTGGATATCGGCGTAGAATATCTGGGCTATAAATCCGACTTGACACGGGTATTTTTTTCGGGTAAAATAAATGTTCTTGTTCAGAAGATTTACGATATTGTCCGCCAAGCGCAAGATAAGGCGATAAAGAAGATAAAACCGGCTGAAAATGTAGCGGAAATTGATAAAGCAGGCCGTCAATATATTGCCCAAAAGGGGTTTGGCGAGTTTTTTGGCCATAATTTAGGCCACGGGGTTGGATTAGAGGTGCACGAAGCACCGCATATATCCGGCAAAGAAAATAACGCATTGAAGCCGGGGATGGTATTTACCATTGAACCGGCAATTTATCTGCCTGATAAATTCGGCATAAGAATAGAAGATATGGTCTTAGTAACCAAAGACGGGTGTAAGGTGCTAAGTGGCGCTATCAATAAATGAAATAAAATCTGGCTTAACTATATTAGTTGACGGGCAGGTTCATATGGTTATAGAGACCCAGCATGTCAAACCCGGAAAAGGCGCTGCCTTTGTGCGGGTAAAATTAAGAAATCTAAAAAACAGCGCCATACAGGAGAGGACATTCAGGGGCGACGAAAAGATAGAAGAGGCGTTTGTCGAAGAAAAAAGGCTCCAGTATTTATATGTCTCGGGCGATCTGTTTCATTTTATGGACCAGGATAATTTTGAAGAAATAACTATTTCCAAAGATAATATCGCAGATAAAAAGAAACTCTTAAAAGATAACCTCGAGGTCAGCGGGTATTTCTATAAAAACGAAACCTTAAATATAAGCCTTCCAAACTTTATCGAATTCAAGGTTATTCATACCGAACCCGGGATAAAAGGCGATACGGCAAAAAGCGGTACCAAGCCAGCCCAGATAGAGACCGGCGCAACAGTGCAGGTTCCCCTTTTTATCGATGTGGGGGATAGAATTAAAGTGGATACCCGCACAGAAGAATATGTAGAAAGGGCGTCTTAAAGAGGAGCTTAGATGAACATAAAAGAAATTAAAGAGATGATTAACCTCATGAATGAGAACGGCCTTGTGGAATTAGAGATAGAAAAAGACGGGATGCGTATCAGGTTAAAAAAGATTACCTACGGCACAGAAGGCTTTAGCGGGCCTATTGTGGTGGAAAGAGAAAGAATATCGGAGACCCTTTCTAAAAAAGAAGGTCTTCTTACCCCCGAGAAAATATCGGTAAAGACAGTTGAAATCAAGGCTCCGATGGTAGGAACTTTTTACCGCGCGCCTTCTCCGGAAGCTCCGCCCTATGTTGAGGTCGACCAGACAATTGAGCCGGGCCAGGTTATATGTATCATTGAAGCAATGAAATTGATGAATGAAATAAAATCAGAGATTAAAGGTAAAATCTTGGAAATTCTTGTCGATAACGCCGAACCCGTAGAATTCGGACAACCCATGCTTCTTATCGAACCTCTCTAAACAATGTTCTCCAAAATACTCATTGCCAATAGGGGCGAAATAGCCCTCAGGATTATCCGTGCCTGCCGCGAATTGGGAATACGCACCGTAGCCGTTTATTCAGAGGCCGATAGAAATTCTCTGCACGTGCGTTTTGCCGATGAGGCCATTTGTATAGGCCAGGCAGCCAGCAGCAATAGTTATCTTAATATACCTGCAATTATAAGCGCCGCAGAAATTACCGATGTAGAAGCAATACATCCGGGATACGGCTTCCTTGCAGAAAATCCCCATTTTGCTGAAATTTGCGAATCGTGCAAGATAACCTTTATCGGCCCTACTCCGGAAAATATCAGGCTTATGGGCGATAAAATGGCGGCTCGCATAACCATGCAAAAAGCAGGCCTGCCGATAGTTCCGGGCAGTACCGCCATAGTAAAAAACAAAGAAGATGCGCTTAAAACATCTAAGGCGATAGGATATCCTGTAATTATAAAAGCAGCTGCAGGCGGTGGCGGTAAAGGAATGAGGATATGCCATAATGATTTAACATTAATCTCAAGCCTCATGACTGCACAGGCAGAGGCAGAGGCAAGTTTTGGTAATCCTAACTGTTATATTGAAAAATATATCGAGAAGCCGCGCCATATTGAAATACAAATTTTAGCTGATAAATATAATCATATTGTGCATCTGGGAGAAAGGGATTGCAGTATTCAAAGGAGGCATCAAAAATTATTAGAGGAATCTCCGTCTCCCGTAGTAAACAACAAGTTACGCAGGCGCTTAGGCGAAATGGCATTAAGGGGAGCAAAAACAGTAGGTTATGTCAGCACAGGGACAATCGAGTTTTTGCTGGACCGGTATAATAATTTTTATTTTATGGAGATGAATACAAGGATTCAGGTTGAGCATCCGGTGACTGAGATGGTAACAGGCATAGACCTGATAAAGGAGCAGATACGTGTTGCAGCCGGAGAAAAATTAAAAATTCAACAGGACAATATTCAGATAAGAGGCGCTGCAATAGAGTGCCGTATAAACGCGGAAGATTACGAGAATAATTTTATGCCTTCGCCGGGAAAAATCGAAACACTTAACCTGCCCGGCGGCCCGGGAGTGCGACTGGACACCCATATCTATCCAGGATATGAAATTTCTCCTTTCTACGATTCTCTGGTAGCTAAACTAATAACGCATGGCAGCGATAGGCAGGAGGCAATCAGAATAATGCAGCGGGCGCTAAATGAATTTGAGGTTGCTCCCATAAAAACAACCATACCGTTTCACCTGCGCTTAATGGAGAATCCTTTGTTCTTAAAAGGCGATATATCGACCCATCTTGTCCAGGAAATGTTAAAAGAAGAATCAAAGGGGGAGGAATAATGTACAGAGATGAATCACGCACAGATTTAGGAACAATAAGGATACATAAAAAGGTTATCGCTTCGATCTCCTCACTTGCAGCAGTGGAAATCGAAGGCGTAAAACGTGTGGGAGGAGATTTCAAGAGCGGGCTCTTAGAATTAGTCGGAAAAAAAATTCTTTCGGCTATCGATGTCGAAATAAACAGTAACGATGAGGTAAAGGTAGAGATTCCGCTGGTTATAAAATACGGTTATAATATACCTGATATAGCAAACAAGGTCCAGGAAAATGTCCGTAATAGTTTAGAGAAAATGACCAATCTGTCAATAAAAGATATCAATATAAATGTCCAGGGTATAGAAAGGGGGTAGCCCATGAGAATCTTTACGGTTTTAGGGATATTGTTTTATGCGTCTGTTATTATTCTAATCGGCGTAACTCTGATAGTCTTTTCGTTAAACTTATTGCAGCCCCAAGATATAAATAATTTAATTGCATATATACAGAATAACCCTCATTCAAAGATAATCGTGGGACTTTCCGGCCTTTTGTTGATATTGATTAGTTTTTCATTTGCCCAATTAATCTTAGGCCGCTTCCAGCGCGAAAAAACCATTGCCTTTACCACCTCCTCGGGAGAGGTGACCATTGCCCTTTCGGCAGTCGAGGATTTAATCAGGAGGCTGGCCGGTATAATACCTGAAATTAAAGAATTAAGGCCGGATGTGATTGCCACCAAGAAAGGAATTATTGTTGACCTTAGGGTTGTTTTAAGGTCAGAGGCAAATATTCCTGAATTGACTGCCCGTCTACAGGAGATAGCCAGGTCTAAAATACAGGAGGTTCTGGGTGTCGAAGAGCAGATTATCATTAAGATTCATGTGACAAAAATTATTTCAATGGAAGAGAGGGAGAAGAAAAGAAGAGAAATAGAAAAACAGGAACCCACAATACCGTTTAGTGGTTACGGCAGGCTCTAATAATAGTTAACAGTTAACAGTGTACAGTTTACTGCACTATGTTAATTCAAGATTTTGATTTCGAAAAATTAACTGTTTATCAAAAAACATTAGATTTTATTCATAAGATTTTTGAAATCTACAAAAAACTGCCGAAAGAATTTAAATACACTGTGGGAGATAATCTCGTAAGAGCAGTCATATCTATAGCGAATAATTTAGCAGAAGGTAGCGGTAAGAAATTTAAAAAAGAAAAAGCTCGTTATTATTCTATTTCTTTAGATTCAGCGAGAGAATGTATCTCGATTTTTAATGTTTTATCTAAAGAGAAGCTAATCGAAGAAAATATTTATACACAAATGCGTGTCAATGCTAAAGAAATTACTAGTATGCTTTGCGGCTTAATTAATTCAATAGATAATGCTGTTAACTGTAAACAGTAAACTGTAAACTTTTTCGACTAAAAGGAGAAAATAATGGCAAAGATAGGCATACTTACGGGCGGAGGTGATTGCCCGGGATTAAACTCTGTAATCAGGGCAGTGGTCAGAAAAGGCCTCAATGAAGGGTATGAAATTATTGGTATTAGAAATGGCTGGAAAGGTTTAATTGAAAATGACGTAGTAAGATTAGACCTGACTTCTGTTTCGGGGATTTTACCCAAAGGTGGAACTATTCTTGGCACGAGCAGGACAAATCCTTATAAAAAAGAAGGAGACCTGCAAAAAGTTAAAGATAACTATAAAAAATTAGGGCTGGATGCATTGATTACATTAGGCGGAGAAGACACGTTGGGCGTGGTCGCTAAATTAATCAAAGACGGCATTACGAATATTGTAGGGGTACCTAAAACCATAGACAATGACCTTTCTGCTACCGACTATACTTTCGGATTTGATACGGCGCTGAATACCGCAATGGAATGTATCGATAAATTGCATACTACAGCAGAGAGCCACCATCGCATTATTGTTGTAGAGGTGATGGGCAGACACGCTGGTTGGATTGCCGTTGAATCGGGAATCGCAGGAGGCGCTGATATAATTCTAATCCCTGAGATAGCTATTGATATTGAAGATGTCTGTAACCTCATAAAAAAAAGACACCAGAGGGGTAAAACATTCAGCATAATTGTTGTTGCTGAAGGCGCCCAATTTAAACAAGGCACTGTAGTGACTCAGGAGCAAAAACTGGATGAATTCGGCCATGTAAGATTAGGAGGCATTGGCGAAGCGCTGGCTCAGGAAATAGAAAAGAGAACCGGCTACGAAACAAGGGTAAGCGTTCTCGGCCATATACAAAGGGGAGGCTCTCCCAGTGCCTTTGACAGGGTTCTGGGAACCAGGTTCGGGGTAAAAGCAATGGAACTTATAAAAAATAAAAAATTTGGCAGAATGGTTGCGTTATCAGGCGTCAAGATTATAGATGTTCCTATAGAAGATGCTGTCAAAGAATTAAAAACAATAGACATGGAACTTTACGAGATTGCCAAGGTCTTCTTTGGATAATAAAGCCTGTCCGACGGCAGGCAGGGAGGCAAAAATGAGAGACAGGATAAAAGATATACTACTGGAGAGTATACAGGTAAAAGAAGAGTTATTGCACACAAAGATAGGGGAAATCCTGGAAATTGCTGACCTGATAATAGATGCTCTCAAAAAAAATGGTAAAGTGATTTTATTCGGAAACGGCGGTTCAGCCAGCGACAGCCAGCATATCGCTGCTGAACTTGTGGGCAGGTTTAAAAAGGATAGAAAGGGCCTGGCAGCTATTGCCCTCACAACCAATACCTCAGTATTAACCTCGATAGCCAACGATTACGGTTATGATATAGTTTTTGCAAGACAAATTGAAGCACTGGCCCAAAAGAATGATATCGTTATAGGAATATCAACCAGCGGAAAAGCCAAAAACGTCGCCTGTGGGATTAGGCAGGCTAAAAAAATGGGTTTAAAAACAATTGCCCTCGCAGGTTCAGACGGAGGGGAATTGGCTAAATTAGCCGATGTATCTTTGATAGTCCCCTCTTCGGTTACAGCCAGGATTCAAGAGGCACATATAACCATAGGACATATTCTATGCGAACTGATAGAGGAGTCCGTTTGTTAAAGAAAAAAATAAAGAATCTTAACGCCTTAAAAAAAATAATTTTAAAACTTAAGAAAAAAGGTAAAAAAATTGTATTCACCAACGGCTGTTTTGACCTGCTGCATTACGGACACGTAAAATATCTTGAGGATGCAAAAAGAAAAGGAGATGTCCTTATTGTAGCGGTAAATAGCGATGCGTCGCTAAAAAAAATAAAAGGAAATAAAAGGCCGATTGTGAATCAGAAGGACAGGTTAAGTTTGATAGCGGCTTTGGAAAGCGTGGATTACGTAGTACTGTTTAATAAAGAAACTCCGCTTGAGGTTATAAAAGAACTTAGGCCGGACATACTGGTTAAGGGCGCGGATTGGGATAAGAAACAGATAGTAGGGACTGATTTTGTTTCAGGTTACGGCGGAAGGGTCTCTACCGTAAAATTGATAAAAGGCCGCTCTACTACTAATTTAATTAAAAAGATTGTCAAAATATTCTAAAACAAAAACTATTAACCCCGTTAGAGACAGGTTGCCAAAGGCAACCGTCAGATGTCTTCGACGTCTTGTCTCTAACGGGGTAAACAGAATTATTGACGCAAACATAAACCGGGCAAAAGAGGGCTTGCGTGTCTGTGAAGAAATAACCAGATTTATACTTAACAGCCCTGGACTGACGTCCGGGTTTAAGAAAATAAGACATGGAATAGATAAACTGGTTAAATGCCTTCCTACTTCCATAGATTTACTTGGAGAGCGAAAAAGCCTAAAAGACGTCGGCAGAAATATCTATATAAACGAGCTGGAAAGAAAGAATTTCCAGGATATTTTCTTTGCTAATATCCAGCGGGTAAAGGAATCTATAAGGGTGCTGGAGGAATTTACCAAGCTCAT
>Ga0315289_10000299_pt1 | contig 78456 bp, 88 predicted proteins | sample YL17G11_40_MG_FD_203452 | JGI IMG/M metagenome (GOLD analysis project Ga0315289, IMG submission 203452) | Sediment microbial communities from Yellowstone Lake, YNP, Wyoming, USA - YL17G11_40 | ecosystem: Environmental > Aquatic > Freshwater > Lake > Sediment | place: USA: Wyoming | collected...
GTTCTGCAATAGCAGATAAGAAAAGAGATATAATACATTGTGATGTAATTAAAAGTCTAACTGACGACCTTATTTCATTCTACAAAACTTTTAATCCTCAGTTGGTATTGGTTACTGGTGGTGGATACGCACATAATTTGGTTGATCAGTATAAAAAAGGTACTCTGAAAGATTATGGCAAGATACACGATTATGTGGAGAAATTAAGAAATACCGTCGTAAGTCCTTTGATAGAAAGTGGATTAGTTATAGATGTTTATAATACTTTTGAAATTTACGACCACAAAAGACACAAGGATTTGAAAAAATATCTTGATGATTTGTGGCAATCAACAATTAGAAGACGCACTTTTGAACAAAACCATATCTGGAATAGCTGTGGTGATATTGCTAAGACTCCTGCAGAAAAGGAACCTTTTAGAATTATTTCTGGAGATGATTTGATAATTTATATGGCAAGGAGAATTAATGCTGATAGGATAGTATTTGTGATTGATAAGGAAGGAATTTACAAGGATCAGAATGACCCACACAGTTTAATTACAAAAATGCATGCAAATCAAATATCTGAAATAAAGTTTGATCGCATTGGAGATCAGACTGGGGGATTGGATAAAAAAGTTGAAAAATCAAAGGAAGCTCTTAAAGAAAGAATTAAAGTTTATTTTGTAAATAAAGATAATTTCCGTGATGCTTTATACGGAAAGGAAGTACCTACGCTATTGCTTCCCTAGAAAGTCCATATCCATCACAGAAGACAGTTTTGTTATTCCCAAATTTTTTATCAGTTTGAAAGATTTGCTCCCAAATTTATAAAATACTTTTTTCATGAACAATCCTTTCTTTATCGGGCCAGCAAGTTCTTTCTTCCATTTTTTATCATAATTTTCAAGCAAGAATTTTTCTGAGAAATTGTTTGACTGCAAAGCTTTCACACAAGCTTCACCAGCATGTTTAGCACCAATCTGTCCGTAAACCAGGCCGCCAGCACTGAAGGGTTTGATCTGGCAAGCTGCATCCCCCACCAGCAGAACATTATCAGCAGAAGATTTTTCTATCAGTCCATACCTTATGACATCACCGATTCTGTAAGTTGACTTTAAATTACCAAGTCTTTTTTTAAAGAATCTCTCAAAAAATTTGTTCGGATATTTATCCGCGGCCAAGCCAACTCTAGCTTTGCTACTGCTTTCAGGAACGACCCAAGCAAACAAGCCTGGAGCGATGTCAGAGCCAAACCACAGCTCAACTGTGCCAGGATCGAATTGGGATTTTACATTAACCTGAACAGCAGATAAAATGTTATTTGGGAGTTCGATTCCAGAAACTTTTGCAACAGTAGAATTTGGACCATCCGCCCCAACCAAAAGCTTTGTTCTATAGATTCCGTTAGAAGTAGCCACTTCCCCATTTTTAAAACCCAAAAATCTTGTGGAAGTCTTGAATTCCACTCCAGCATTCCTGGCTTTTTCAGCAATTTGTTTATCGAACTTCCACCTATCAATGACATAAACCGACTTTTTTGATTTGACTTCAAAGGACTCGTCACCAGAGCAAAACTTGGCTGTTTTAATTTTGTTAACAATAATTTTCTTTGGTATTTTTCCTATTCTTTGGCTGACAAGGCCAGTGCATTGGATTGGTTTTCCAATCTCCAGATGCTCTTCGAGAACCAGGACATTGAATCCTTTTTTGGCAATTAATTCTGCAGTTCTGCACCCAGCAGGGCCTGCACCGACTACGACTACATCATAATTCATAGTATCAATTAAAATTAGTAATCTCTTTTAGATATAAAATCAGCCAGTTCGGTTAATGCGACAGCTAGCTCTCTATTTCTAATCTTCTTCAAAACTTGTTTGGCTTGGTTCGCTAGTTCCTCTGCCTTTTGTTGAGCAAACTCAATCGAATTATATTTTTTCATTAGCTTTATTACAAGTTTTACATCAGAAACAGAAACCTGCTCCCGACTTTTTTTTAAGATATCCAAAATTTTCTTTCGCTCATCCGATTTACAAGTGTTCAAACAATGAATGATTATAATCGTCCTCTTACCCTCTTTGATGTCTCCCCCTATTTCTTTGCCGTATTTCCTACCTTCACCGATAATGTTCAAAACATCGTCTCTTATCTGAAAGGCTGGACCTATTTTTTTCCCATATTCCTCTAGCGCTTGTTTTATTTCATCAGAAGCATCAGCGATAATCGACCCACCGGATAACGCAGTTGCAAACAAAACTCCAGATTTTCTCCAAACCATTTCCATGTATTCTTCTATTGAAACGTTGCCTCTACTTCTAAAATTAAACTCCATGTTCTGCCCCTCGATTATTCTCATTAAAGTATCTGTAAGCAGCTTGGAAAGTATTACAACTTTTTCCGAAGGAAGGTAGTGCTCTGAATTTAACAAGGATTCATATGCCTTGAAAATCATGCCGTCGCCAATGTTTATGCCATGTGCCATTCCATACTTTTTCCAAACAGTTGGAAAGTTTCTTCTTATCAAATCCCCATCTTCAATGTCATCATGAACAAGAGTGAAATTGTGCATCATTTCTAAGGATGTTGCAAATGGTATGGCAGATTTAACATCTGTACCCAAGATTTTACACACAAACAGACACAATGTGGGCCTAAGCTTTTTGCCGCCAGTGCTGAAAACATAGTGCATGCTGTCATACAAGTTCTTGTATGAATCTTCAGGAATCAGTTTTTTTATTTCTTGATCGATCAAGGGAATGAAAAGACTTTGCCATTCTTTAATATTCAGTGGCATACCTATTTACCATATCTTTTCTCTTCGTTGTTGAACCATCTTATGGCTTTCACTAGTTCACGCTTGTTAAAGTCTGGCCATAGAGTTTTTGTAACATAGATTTCTGCATAAGCTGCTTGCCAGAGTAAAAGATTGGAAAGCCTGTGCATACCTCCTGTACGAATAACTAAATCCACTGGCACTGATACTAACAAGTTCTTCTCAACCTCTCTCTCTGTAATCTCAATCTTACCTACTTTCATAAACCCAGAAGCAAGTTTTTTTATTACACTAGTAATTTCAAACTTGCTGCCATAAGCCATGAGAAAATTAATCACGTGCTTCTGGTATTTCGCAGTTCTCATCATTATTTTTCCCATCAGTTTAACGAGCTTTGGAGGAAGTCTGCCGAGGTCTCCAATAAACCTAACACGCATTTGATATTTGTCGAAAAATCCAGATTTTTTTTCCAAATATTTTTGTAGATAATCATAATACAACTTGAATAATTCGTCCAGCTCCTTTTTAGACCTATTCTCCAAATTTTCTGTAGAAAGTATGTATGCCGACACGTTTGGTATGTTTAGCTCAGCACACCAGTCTAAAAATTTTTCGAATGTGTCTGCACCTTTTCTATGGCCAATGTAAGAAGGCATAAAATTTTTTCTAGCCCATCTTCTGTTACCGTCTAGTACAATAGCTAAATGATTTGGAACTTCCATTTCTACCACTATTCAGTTAAGATAATAAAAGGATTAAAGCCTTATTATATTAACCGCTATGAACTATAAGTCTACTTTAGATTTTGAATGATATTTTTAAGCCTTGATGTTAATTAAATTTAGTAAGTTGGGGTTGTGGTCCAACCTGGCTAAGACAACAGGCTCCAGATTTTTCATGGAGCATTGATTCCAAGATGAAAGAAACCTGTCAATGCGGGTTCAAATCCCGCCAACCCCATCACTTCTCTTTGTATCCGTATTTCCCTTTAAGCCCGACAAAAACAAAAGACACAGGCTCTACTTCCGATTCTGCAAACTCATCTTTCCCGACCCTGTCAATCGCAAGCATCCTTTGAACTTCGATCGAGCCGACTGGAGCGACAATCCTTCCACCCATCCTCAACTGCTCTTTAACTGGTTTTGGAATGGAGGGAGTGGCACAAGTGAAAATTATCTTGTCATAAGGGGCCTCTTTCTTATATCCCAAAGATCCGTCTCCAAGAATCACTTCAACATTTTTTATGCCGAGTCTATGGATGTTCTTCTTCGCGAATTCCACCAAATCAGGGTCAAACTCTATGGTCACCACTTTTCCTTTGTTTCCGATGATGTAAGCGAGAAGAGAAGTTTGCCAACCACTTCCAGTACCAATCTCAAGGATTTTTTCTCCTTCTTGCGGATTCAAAGCTTCAGTCATTATAGCTACAGTGGACGGCTGGGATATTGTCGAGCCTTTCAATGTCGGCAGAGCAAAATCCATGTAGGAAGAGCTGATGTATTCCTTGGTCACAAACTCATGCCTGGGAATCTTTTCAAAAGCTTCGATGATTTTAGGCGTTTTCAATACTTTCGATTTGATCATCTGCTCAATCAGTTGCTTTTTCTCTTTCTCTAAATCTGCCATCAATCTTTAATTTAATCCAAGAGAATTTGAATTTATGGATAGTGCTGAAAAGACTGCCGAGGACATAAAGAATCTGAAGATCCAAGGCGCAAGGAGCATAGCAATAGCCGGTCTTAAGGCGATAAAAGAGATTGTGGAAGAGAGCGGTTTTAAGCAAGAGTTCAACAGAGCATGCAATCTATTGGTCAGCTCGAGGCCGACCGCAGTTGCCCTCTACAATGCGATAGAAAAAATAAAAAAAGAGAAAAATTTGGAAGCAATTGACAAAATGATTTATTATTTTGAAAATGTGGGCTCGCTGATTGCATGGAATGGGTTCAAGCTGATAAAAAACAATTCAACGATTTTAACTCATTGCCACAGTTCTTCGGTTGTAGAAATACTCAAAATGGCATTTGAGAAGAAAAAGAAATTCACAGTCATAGCTACTGAGACCAGGCCGTTATATCAAGGGGAAAAAACTGCAAAAGAGCTTTCAGGAGCTGGAATTCCTGTTGTCTATATCGATGACTCTGCTCCTGGCTATTTTATCAAACGGGTTGACATGCTGCTGTTAGGAATTGATTCAATCAGAAAAGAAGGCGTGGTGAACAAGATTGGCAGCTACATGCTGGCGATATTGGCGAAAGAGAATAAGGTTCCTGTATATTTTGTTGGGGAAATCATGAAACTGGATAAAAGGAAAAAATTTGTGATTGAGGAAAGAAATCCTGAAGAGGTTATTGAACCTAAAAAACTTCCGAATGTTAAAATAGAGAACCCTGCCTTTGACGTGACTCCTTGGAAGTATGTGACAGGCTTGATAACTGAAAAGGGGGTTTTGAAACCGAAACAAGTCTTAAGGATGTTAAAATGAAATATGAAGATTATGTTGATTTGAAATATGCTCCTAAGAATGATTTGATTTGTGATTTTTTCGTCGAACCTTTGGGAATAAGTTTAAAAAAAGCCGCAGGTGCAGTTGCCGCTGAGAGCAGCATAGGAACTTGGACAGAAACCACAACCACAAAAAAGTATGTGGAAAGATTGGCTGCAAAAGTTTTTGAAATAAAAGGAAATAATATAAAAATTGCTTATCCTCTCGAACTTTTCGAGCCTGACAATATGCCAAATATACTGAGTAGTGTGGCAGGAAATGTTTTCGGCATGAAGGATTTGAAAAATTTAAGGCTCAACGACATTCACATTCCTGAAAAGTTGCTAAGAAGTTTCAAAGGGCCTAAGTTTGGAATTCGGGGAATAAGAAAAATCTTGAAAGTCCAGAAAAGACCTCTGCTTGGCACTATTGTCAAACCAAAACTAGGACTAAAAACAGAAGACCATGCCAAGGTCGCTTATGACGCTTGGGTCGGAGGCTGTGATATTGTAAAGGATGATGAGAACCTTTCCTCACAAATCTTTAATCGATTCGAAGATAGGCTCGAGAAAACTGTCAAAGCAAAGGAGAAGGCTGAAAGAGAAACTGGAGAGAAAAAAGTCTACATGATCAACATCACTGCCGAGTGCGAAGAGATGATCAGAAGAGCGAAGTTGGTTGAAGATTGTGGGAATGAATATGTGATGGTTGACATACTGACTGCTGGCTGGTCTGCTTTACAGACTCTTAGAGATAGGGATTTCAATCTTGTTTTTCATGCCCACAGGGCTGGCCATGCTGCTTTCACAAAAAATCCCAGGCACGGAATCTCTATGAAAGTTATTGCCAAAGTTTCTAGAATAATTGGAATGGATCAATTGCATGTGGGGACAGCTGTTGGGAAAATGTATGAAACAAAAGGAGAAGTTCTAGAGAATTGCAAAGCATTAAAAGAAAAAATGGGTGGATTAAAGCCAGTCATGCCAGTCGCATCTGGTGGATTGCACGCAGGCCATGTTCCCGAACTTGTGAAAATATTTGGGAATGATTTTGTTATTCAGGCTGGTGGAGGGATGCATGCGCTTGGAACTAGAAGTGGGGCAAAAGCCATGCGGCAAGCGTTGGATGCTGCGATGAAAAAAATACCATTGAAAGAATATTCCAAAGGTCATAAAGAGCTGAAAGCCGCTCTGGAGAAATTCGAATAAAATATAGTCTAATAAAATAAAAATAATTTAAGTGATTTGATTGAACCTTAAAGTAAAGTTTTTAGGGCTGGAAACCGGTGGGAAGCCAATAGTAATCTTGAACAAGGAAGATGCTGATGATCTGGGAATCAGAAGCTTGGGAAGGGTCAGAGTCCAGCAAAACAAAAAACATCTGACTGCAATCGTCAACACTACGACAAGAGTCATTGGCAAGAGTCATATAGGAGTTAGTGACGAGGTAAAAAGATGCTTGAACTTGCAAGAAAATTCTGAGGTTGATGTTGATTTTGCAAAATTCCCCAACTCTCTTCAATTCATATCAAACAAGCTCAAGGGAAGGAAGCTGAGTTACGAAGAAATTTTTGATATTGTAAAGGATGTGGTTGAAGGCAACTTGAGTGAGATCGAGATTGCCTCTTTTGTAATTGCCCTTCATCATTTTGGTTTGGATCTGGACGAATCCACCAGCCTGTCGCTGGCAATGGTGGAGACTGGAGAAAAATTAAAACTGAATAAAAGGCTTGTTGTAGACAAGCACAGCTGCGGTGGGGTACCTGGAGATAAAACAACTTTGCTCGCAGTACCGATAATAGCGGCAGCTGGCTTGACCATACCAAAAACTTCTTCTCGAGCGATAACATCTGCTGCCGGATCTGCAGACAGGGCTGAAGTTCTGATGCCTGTCAATTTAGATATTGAAGAGATGCAAAGGGTGGTTGAAAAGACAAACGGCTGCATAGTCTGGGGAGGATCTTTGCATCTAGCTCCTGCTGATGACATTTTTGTTCAAGTCGAACAGCCTCTGTCAATCGATCCTTTGCTCTTGCCGTCGATAATGTCTAAGAAAAAGGCAGTTGGCGCTAACCTTCTTGTTATCGACATACCGTGCGGTAGAGGGACAAAAGTTAAGACAATAGGCGATGCCAATTTGCTGGCCAAGGATTTCATCGAGCTTGGGAAGAAACTAAGTATAAGAACTCAATGCGCTGTGACTTTTGGTGAGCAGCCGATAGGTCACACGATTGGAACAGCACTAGAGACGAAGGAAGCTTTAGAAGCCATAATGAGGAGAAAGAATGTTCCAGATCTGATAGACAAGGCCACTCACATCGCAGGCATTCTTATGAACATGGCTGGAAAGGGTGGACAGACTGCTGCACTGGAGATTTTGAAGTCTGGTAAGGCTGAACAGAAGCTGAGAGAGATAATAGCTGAGCAGGGCGGAGATTTTGAAATAAAACCTGAGGATATAAAAATTGGAGATTTTGGTTTTGATGTAGCTGCAGAAAGGTCTGGCTTTGTTTTGTGGGTCAACAACACAGGCCTGGTTGAAGCGGCAAGAGCAGCTGGCTCTCCTAAGGACAGAGGCGCTGGCATCTATCTCTACAAAAAACTTGGGGATCAGGTCAAGAAAGGTGAGAAGCTGTTTACTGTGTATGCAGAAAAGAACAGGAAGCTTGAAAGAGTTCACAATATAATTGAAGAGGAAGATGTGATAGGTGTGGGAGACAGGGTTGAGATGCTCATACACGAAGTCAAGGAAGTGCCTGTCCACAAAAAGGCATTCATACTGGAAAGGTAACTAGTGCATAGATAGAATAGATGCTACAATTTTTTCTGGAACTATTGTGCCCGTATAAAGATAGTTTACTGAGATTGAAAGAATTAAAAAAACTATTGCTATAGTTAAAAGCAATATCAAAAGTGTTTTGTGCTTCAGTTTCATAATTAACATTTATTTTTAGTATAAATATTCCTAAGGAAAATTCAAAGAAAAAAATAGAGGAAAGGTTTACTTCCCTAGCAATATGTCGATTGTTGAGACATTGATCTTTGTCTTGTCTTCCAGTTCTCTTTCTTCTGTCCCTATGTCTATGCTCTTTATATGGACGTCGCTGATGAATCTCCTTCTGGCAATCTCAGCTACATCCACTGCTCTTGAAATAGCTTTGCCTCGAGCTTTTATGTGCACTTCTGGTCTTCCGTCAGAGAATTGAGTTATTACTCCAAGGACATAAGCCATACTTGGTTTCCTGCCAACAAAGATCACATTGTCAGCAGCTCTTTCTGTTTCTTCTTGCATTTTCACACCTCCTGATCATTAGTTTTTACTGAATTGTTATTGAGCAAACTATTGTTTATTTGATTGGATAGATTTAAAAAGCTTTACTTAATCAAAGGCTTATTTTAATTAATTATGAAGAAAAGAATTTTTATATTTAATAATAAAATATTTTTTTTACTTTTAGTCATTATGATTATTCCATTGATTTTCCTACAGCAACCAAAAATAAAAATTAGTACAACAGAAATATGGTCTCCACTTAAAGATGGCATGTATGGTGTTGGAATAACATTAACAAGTGAGAAAAATGAATTTATAGATTATTACTATATTTTTAATGCTTTTTCAGTAAATGAATCTACAGGTGTACACATCATAAAAATAATGCCTGAAAAAAATTACTGCAAGTCTGGAGAAACTCTCGATATTCAAGCTGATGTAATTTTTTCTAAACCTATCTTTGCAAGTTTATCCGGCAATATGTTTCCTACAGATGATTATCAAAAAAGATATTCGCTTACTTGCCAAAATGAGAATAAAAGTTTAGTTGGTCTACATCATTACAAATGTAAAATAAAATGTGGAGATGAAAAAACTTATGGAATAAAACTGAGATTAACAGATGAAAAACAAGAAAAAATATACGATTATATCATGCATTGGAAATTTATAGGAGGAACAGAAAATTTAGAGCCGCATATAAAATATGTTAATTCAACATTTGATCATCCATCTACATTTTATATAGACATTTTATCTGATAACAAAACAAAAGTTTCTATTGATACATACTTTACAAAAAATTGGAACAGTTTTCTCCATATAAATGATGAAAAAATAAATGTTGAAGGAGCGAGAACTACATTATTGATTGATCAGAATGAAAAAATAAAATTAAATTTTATAGAGGATTTTCCGATTGAAAAAACCGATGTTATTAATTCTACAATCAATTGGTTATTAACATATTATGATGGTAGTTTCCCGTATGAAATGAGATGGGATGGGAAAAAATATACTGCTGGTTATAAAGATGTAATTTGCAATGACATTAGTGGTGCTGCATTTTTAATTTTGTATCAGAAAACAAAATCAAATGAGTATAAAAATATTGGTGAAAGCACTTTAAATTGGGTAATTAATAATTTTGATGAATCAAGCCTATCTTATTCTGGCTGGACTAGTTTTGCTTTTTCAAAATCTTATAAAATATTAAAAAATGAAACTTATAGAACATTTGCTACCAGAGAAGCTGATATGCTAGTAAATCTTATAGAGCAAATTGAATGGGAAAAGAATGTAAATTTAGAGCATTTGTTGCATGCAGTTTCTGGTTTAATTGAAACTTATGAAATTACAGGAAATTATTCTTATATTATTGCTACTAAGCAAGCAATTCATAAAATAGAATATTTCAAGAATGATGATGGATTATACATGCTAGGCACTTTTGATGGCAAAAAAGATTTTTCTGTTTATACAAATTTAAACGCCAGGTTTGCAGTTATTCTTTACAAATTAGGCAAGATAACAAGAAATGAAACTTACATAGAAGATGCAGAGAAAATATCAAAATGGGTATTAGAGAATCAGAATAGTGATGGGTCTTTTAACCGCGTTACAGAAAATAAAACTATATCAAATTTTCCGCATACTATTAAAGATTATGGCTATATACTTCCTTCAATTTCTTATATCGGGATTAATTTAAAAAATGAAGATTATTCAAATTCTGTGGAAAAGGGTGTAAAATATTCTTACAGATTTTTAGACATGCCATTTCATGTGATAGCAGATGGGTCTGCAGGGTTTGTCGAAGAAATTAAAGAAGATTCTAAGTATGAGAAAAATAAATATTCTTGCGCAAACAGTCTTATGTTAATTACTTTGACATGTCCTGAATGTTTTTGGATATGATAAATTAGTCAGGTGGACAGCTGTCACATGGTGTTGGACAGCTGTCACATGGTGTTGGACAGCTGTCACATGGTGTTGGACAGCTGTCACATGGTGTTGGACAGCTGTCACATGGTGTTGGACAGCTGTCACATGGTGTTGGACAGCTGTCACATGGTGTTGGACAGCTGTTACATGGTTGAGGGCAGCTGTTACATGGTTGAGGGCAATTATCACATGGACCTGGGCAATTATCACAACGTACTGGGCAATCACTACATGGCGCTGGACAAAGCGTTTTAAGGAAAATCGTGACGTCTGCTGTAAAAATGAGATTTCTTTTACCTATAGGCGGTATTGAAAGTTCATATTTTTCATCTATACAACTAAACGTTGCTTTTAAGATAGCTCTATGCTCAATTGAATCTCCAGGTGAAAAGGAAATTTTATTTAGCTTCAGTTCTTTAACTTCTTCATAATTTTCTTTTTCAGAAAATGAAATTTTATTTATACAAAGATCTGATTTTCTATCTAGATAGCAACTTGGACAGCCTTTTGGATTCTCCCATGTTATGCAACCATCATAATCTGGTCCACTATATGATCCGGTTTCCTCATAACAACAATCTTTCTGAAAATAACATTTTACATATTTATCATCAACAATAGTTTCTAACAAATTTCTCGCCTTTTCCAAAGCTGTTTGATCGCACCCGTTACAAACACCAGAGCATAAGCAAGAGCAAACATCTGATACTATTGAAGTTGTCTCAGACCATTGTTTGAATTTTTTATACAAGAACCAGAATCTGTTTTGTGTTATCGTTTCAAAATTATCATTCTTAGAAGAAACATTATTTTCTCTTGCCGTCACAGAAATTAAACTTCCATAAGAGCCAACGGTGAAATTTTCATCAAAATTTCCAGAGGATAGCTTACTTTCGTCCATTGGATAATCCACACAAGTTGAAGGTGTAATTGTGTAGCTCAAAATCTTTTCCGTGAAATTTACATTTTGTAAATAAGCATTCAATATAGAATTAGTTTCGTTAGACAGAGAATACCTTGTTTCTTCTAGGTTGGGAGGAGTTGGCTTGTTGCAAATGTAAGTTTCACTCTTACCAGCAACAGCATAAGTTCCTCTATGTGCAGCTAGAATTAAAGAATTTTTTGAAATTCCCTTTAAAACATCGAGAAACTTTGCAAGCTTTATGAATTCTTCACTTCCTACAATTCTTGAAAGTTGTACTTCTTGAGAAAACAAGTTATTGATCCAACCAACACTGATGATAGCAATTACTGTAACCAACACTAATATGCTTGATTGAGATTTTTCACCAAACATAAAGGTAACCTTTAACAACTTCATTTTCTATTGTCGGGACTGGAATCAGCATCTCAAATGCCTGCAACCTCTTAATACCCTTTGGAATTTGATAACCAAAAACGATTTCTTTCACATGTATACTTTCTAGAATTAATTTTAATATCTCACCAGCATCATCACTTTCAGGTAAATCATAATACTGGCCACCTGTTTGCTCTGCCATTTCCTTTAATAATGTTTTCGTGTTTTTTATACAGCACTGATCACAAGTTGGTGCACAATAGCTTGCATTCTTATCGCACCAACTTTTACATGAAAACTCTCCTGCCATGGTAAAAACTCTTGTATTCATCACTTTGCTCGTGTTTATTCCATTGCTTATACTTGAATTAGCTATAGGACCAGCAGAAGGTGCATAATCTTTTAAACAATACTCGCAACCACCGGATGGCTCGTCAGAAATAACTACGATTACATTCTGCCTGTAATTATTTGCAATGCAAACAATTCCATCACCCCAATCTTCTGATTGTTTACCAACTAATCCGCATGAGGAAGCAGAAATAATTGAGCAAGAGGTATAGTTTATATCTTGAAAATCATTACACTTTGTGTAATTTTCTCCATCTAAAAAGAAGAAATGAACATAAACCGATTTTCCTCTAGTTCGCAAATCTTTTAGTGTTATTGGTAAAGTCTGTTTTATTTCATTTATTGATGATTGCAAAGTGCTGCTTTGACTAGTTATTATTCCTACAGACAGTTCATCAGGAGGTTTTATACTGAATCTCCAGTTTTTATCGAAATAAGTGTTAAAAAATTGTGTAGTTTGGTTGTCAACATCCACATTACCCCAATCTTTGCCATAAAAAACAGGATTTTCACCAGCAGCAATTCTATCTGCCAGCAACTGAGATAATGTCCTTTCTGTTCCAGCGATTTTTGCATAATAAAATTCATTGGTGATGTCTGTTAATCTGTCATATTGGTGTGATTCTGCTAAAATTGAACTTAATTTTGGTGTTCTTGTGGTAAAAAGGAAATAGGACAATATCAAGGCAATACTCACACCAACTGTTAAAATGAGTAATTCCAACAGCTCACTTGTTTGACCTTTTGATTTCATTCTTTACACCATTACAGCTATTTTTCCATCTTTAGGAATTACTTTTATTATGTAGTTCCCAGGGGCAATGTTTGGAAATTCTATTTCCTTTGTACAGCTCAATGTAGAACAAAATTCCTTAGTTTGCTTCATACAAATGAAACTCTTGCTACCAACGGTTTTTGCATATGTGGCATATGATAAAGCTATTTCATTACTCATCTCAACTCCTGAGGAGCAAACTCTATCTATAAAACCACTCAGCCTCTCAAGTTCTCCATCGTAAACTGTTATTGTTAGCAATCCGGGTTGAGTTTTAGTTTCGCTGTATCTTATAGAAACTCCTGTTGAAATTGAAACTGATGACTTTAGAGCGTCTGAATAAGAATGGTCTTGCACACCAAATTTCCATGTTTCCAATTTTTCTTTTGGACTTTCACCACCACCAATCTCACAGAATATCTTTGCAAGTTCTGCCTCTGTTGCTGGGAAATATAAACCGTTTGTTTTTGATGCAACGCACTTCAAAACTTCCTCAGTTTCAGGATCAACAAGAAAACCTATAGTAAATACGGGTATTTCTTTTGGAACTATCTTTAAGACATTATTACACAAAACATCTTTACAGAAATTTCTACACTCAGATTGACCGCACTTGCATGATCCACAACCATCACAACAGTTTTCATACCCATCAGTCATCATAATTATCATCTTGCTTCTTCCTTTATCAGAATCGTTTTTAAGAATTTCCACAGCTTTCTTTAAACTTTTTTCTAAAGGTGTACCAAAGTCTGATTGAAGTGTGGAGAATGTTTTTATAAAATCTTCTTTACTCTCGTTTTCTAGATACATTAAAGGTAATTTTTGACTAGTTTCACACCAATTTTCTTTTGTTGCGCCATCACCAAATGCAACTAAAGCAAGTCTGTCGCTAGGATCAGAACAATCTATCATTTTTAGAGCAGCGGCTCTCGCAGTTTCTATTCTAGCACCTTTCATGCTAAAAGAATTGTCAAAAATTAAAACAATATCTCTATTTCCTGGTACTGGAATTTGCGGGTATTTTCTTTCAAACAGTCTTGTTAGATTGTATTTGTCAACTTTAACTGAAAACCTATAATTATAATCTCTGACACATTCTGGTTCAATATCTGAATATTTTTTATTAAAATCTTCCAACTTGTTTATGTCAATCACTCTGTGAACTGATAGAGGAACTGGCTTATTTTCAACTTCACCAACCTCCTTATATGCCAAACAGTTGACTGATCCTGTCAAAGATTCTAGAATATTGCCTGCCACCTTCTGTATCTCTAAACTTTTTTCTTGTTTCTTTATTTCCAAGTTTAATCCAACAATTTGATTTAAAACTATAGATATCGTGACTAAAACCAAAATTAAATAAATTCCTTTCATGAGCAAACTGGTTTGACCTTTCATTATTAATTATTTCGTGAATTTAATAAAAATCGTTAAGTTTTATAGAAGAAAATAGTTGTTTTATTTCTACCAGTCTTTTGAATTCGATAATAAAATGAAGTTCCATTCATAAAAAGGAGACCTAAAGCATATCATACTGAGTGTAGGAAGGAGAATTATTGATTAATGAACTAATTGCTTATTCGAATGGATAGATTTAAAAAAAATTATTGATTTATAATTGTTTGATTCAAAACCTTTTCAATTATAGATTGAAATTCTTCATAAGGTCTGTTTCCGCTGATCATTTCTCTGTTAATGTAAACTACTCCTGCGGCTCTCATCCCTCTTTTGTGAAGTTCATCAATATTTGCCTGAACTCTCGAAAGCATTGCTCCGCTGTCTAAACATTTGCTAAATGGGGTCGTATCTAGTCCTAACTCCTTTGCATATTTTTTCAAATCAGAAGGGTTTAAACCCAAACCCATCCCAGATTTTACGCAAAGAGCTGTTGTTTTTTGAAACAACAACTCGCTGTATTCCCAAAATTTTCCTTGATCTGCTGCACATTCACTCGCCTCGGCTGCTTCAAGAGAATAATTGTAAAAAAGTTTTGGATATTGTTTAAATGTTAGTTTCACTTTGCCTGTTTTAATATAGTCTTCCTCCAGCCTAGGAACAATTTCATTCCAGAAATTTTTTGTACGAAGGCATTGGTAATCGCCATAAACCACAACGCTCACAGGAGCGTCTAAAGAACCTTCAACATGCTCTGAGAATTGAGTTTGCGGTTTGTAAACTGGTTTTGAGGAAATAAAATAAAAAATCATTATGAAAAAAACTAGCAGAACTATAAAACTTGTTCTAGAAAAAATTTTTTTACGAAGCTTTTTCATTCAATTCACTTTAGCTGACAGATAACGCATATTTTGTATCTCTGCAAGAGAAAGTAGTGGACATGGCACCCCAAACTGAAAGATCCCCTTCCACGCCACAAAGGCCCCAAAGGTTGCACCACTGGATATCTACATCCGCACTAAATGTAAGGTATCTTTTTTGTATATCAACAGGTGAGTAAACAGACTGTTCGCCTGTCTTATTTAACAAACGTTTGGCTCCCCTTTGCCCTCCTGAAACTACTTTGCTGCCGCAGAGTTCACCCGCTTCCATTCTATCGCATTTTGCACAGGGATAGTTAATATTTCTACAATCTTTGCTAATGCCAGCACAAATGCATCCTATTTTATAACTACATTTAATGTAAGGATCCGAGAATAATTTTTCTAATTCTTGAGCAGCTTTACTTGCACTATTTTCTATGCAACTGCGGAAAGATTGAGGAACAGCATTGTCACACCACTGACCGACCCCAGTTCCATAAATAGTTCCTTCACTTATGCAGCTCATAGCATCATCCGGATAAGGTGTTGTCTCAGCCCACTGCTTGAATATCCTATACAGATACCAAAATCTAACTTGAGCAACTTGAACTGAAGCATCGTTCGTAGAACTCGCAGTATTATTTTTAATTGCAACCTCGACAAAGCTTCCAAAACTGTTAACATCGTATTTTTCATCATTTAAACCAGAGCTAACCCCTAACTCGTTTACATTGACATCGGTACAGGTGAAGTTTGAGAAATATATGTCTGGTATGTCTTCCACCCACAAGTTTGAGATGTAATTGTTGAGAGACCCTTTTGTTTCTTCACCCAAGAAATACCTAACTTCATTAACTGTAGGTGGCTTTCTATCATTATTGCAAATCCAGCTTCTTGCTTCACCACCTTGTCCATTATCCCCTCCACTTCCGGCAACTTCTTTTGCAGCAGAATGAGAGGCAAGAAGGGCAGTTTGTTTTGAAAATCCTTTGAAAACATTCAGGTAATCAGTAATCTTTGTCAGTTGAGTTTTAAATAAAGTTCTTTCTTGAATTGAAACAGAGGAAAAAAGGTAGAAGAGAAACAGTATAGCAATAATCACTACGAGAGATATTAGAATGAGCAGGCTAGATTGAGATTTACCATTGTTTAAAAAAGACATTAATTATTCCTCCTATTGAAGGTTGTGGTAACGGCAATTTTATCACAAATGTTCTGACTCTCTCCTCACTTGGAATATATCCAAAGCTCAAAGACTTTTCTATTATTATCGGTTTTAAATTGTAGCTTGTGAAAAAATTATACACATAATGAGCAGTTCCAAAAACACTTTTTATCTCAGGAATAAGTTCTTTGTTGTATCTTCTGGTTCCTGAATCTATGCAAGTCACCCAAATCTTTCCAAAGCTATCTATTCCAACACCAGTCGGTGTTCCACACGTGGAAGCTCTTGCCACTTCAATACCATCTTTATCATATTTTGCTACCAAATTGTTCGCTGAAGATACAGCATAGATGCTTTTATTCTCGTCTACAATAACCCCTCTCCCCTGATTTAATTCTGGTTTATCTAAAGTAAAAATAATTTGTTTTGTAGTTGTATTGAACTTTGTCAATTTTGCACCGTCCCAGCCATTTATTACAAGGCAATCCTCTTTATAGCAAGGAGCAATCCCATATACAGTGTGCCCTACATCAAATGTTTCAATACTTTCGTTTTTTGGATCGAATCTTCCTAATTTTTTTGTTAGTACACCAGAAATCCACACAATCCCCTTATCATCAACAAAACAACCATACGGTGTAATTGGTAAATTCCATTCTTTGAGGACAACACCATCCTTTGAAACGTGGAATAATTTCTGCTCATTGTATATTGCTGCATAAGCATTATCCTCTCTATCAACACAAACAGCTCTAACTCCCCCGCTTCCAAAATTTCCATAATCTGTTCCTCCTAGAAAAACTTCTGCAAGCAAGCACTCGTCCTCATTAAATGGGTACATCTCACTTGGTTGAATGAGGCCATCTTGATTTATATCGCGAGAAGTTTCTATAGTTCCGTTGCCATTTTTGTCCTTGCATTGATCCTGATCCAGTAGCCCTACTTTAACCAAGGTTCTTGTACCTCTATTACCGACCCACACATTTCCCTCGCTATCAACTGAAACCCTAGACGGATTTCCATCAACATTTGAAGGAGCTGTATAGTATCTTCCTGTTTCACTACCGTCTCTACTGTCTATTTTAGAGACAGAGTTTCCTTGGAATGAATTCGGAATCCACAAAATACTGTTTATTGTTTTCTTTTCCACGTGAATGCTCAAATTCCATTGTTTATCAAAATAGCTATCAAAATAATCGTATATTATTTTTGTAGCATTCAAGCCACCATATCTTTCGCCATAGTAAACTATATCACCGTCTGAAAGTAATCTGTCAGCAAGAAGTTGAGCAACGGTTTTATCAACTTCTGGTATTCTCGAATAAAAGAAGTTTGAAACAAAAACTGTAACTTTTTCATATTGACTTTCCTCGGTTAAAACTGAAGAGGAGGATTCTGAAGTTTTGGAGAATAGAAAGTATGACAAAACCAAAAGTATTGATACGCCTATCACGATAGTCAAAATTTCCATCAATTCCATTTGCCCTTTCACACAATCACTTTAATTAAATTTTGGGATGGTTGAACATCAATCTTATAGTTTCCAGGGTTTTTGATACCTGCGAAGCTTAAAGGAATTTCACATCCTATTCTTTGACAGTTTTTTCCACTCAGGAAATCCATGCAAATGCTATTTTTTTCAAGATAGGTTGGATAGCTGAAAAACATTGAAAATTGGATTGATTTTCCTGTTGAACAGGCTTGCTCGATGGCGTTCAAAAATCTTTCCATCTCACCATCTACAATCGTAATTGCCATCCTGCCTGGAAGTATCGTTGACTCGTTAAAATAAACATTTACAGATATGGATGTAGCAAGCTTTTTTTTCAATGCATTGTCTTTTGAAAAATTAGAGCTTCCAAACTCCCAAATCATGGAGGGGATATATACCTTTATTTTCTCAGAAGGTGTTTTATTTCTGAATTCTTCCGAGCTTATATTGATTGGCAGTGTTTCAACCCTAACCCTATATCCAAATTTATAATCTCTTGCGCAAATTGGTTCTGTGTCTGAAAATGTTGTTGAAAAATCATTCAGTTTTTCAACATCTATAACGTTATGGAGTGAAAGGTCTACAGTCAAATCTTCAATTTTACCCTTTTCCTTAAGTGCAAGACATTTTTCATTTCCATCAAGCATGTTTAAGTCATTCATGGCACTTGATCTCAATTCCATGCTTCTTGTCTCCTCGGCAGATGCTGCATTAAGGGAAAAAATTCTGTTGATGAAAATTGATATTAAAACAATAGCCATGATGATGTAAATGCCTTTTACTAAAAGTGATATTCCTTTTTTATTTACCATGTTTTTCTACCTATGAATTTTATAAGTTCTGTAAAATAATACAAAAAATAAGATCAAGACAGTTGCCACAAAAATTATTATGAAAAATAAGGTATAGTCAAATCCCTTTTTTATAACTTTTGAAGGAGTTGTTGTAGTTGCTGTTTTAGGAATTGTTGTAGTGACTCCAGAAAAGCAGTCCTCAGGACAGTTGCTTGGATTTTCTCCCGGACCACAGATATTGTCTCCACAAAAACCAGAAACAGACTCTTTAGGTATGTCTTTTTTATATATCAACTTGTCAAAGTGGTAAAGTTCTAATCTGCTTGCTTCAGAATAATATGGTAAGGATAAATAAACGTCAACAAATTCTCTTACACTATAATTAACTAAAACCCCATTTTCCTTTACTTTGTTATAAAGAAAAAAAATATCTACCCTTGATTCGTTAAGTATCCTTCCATCAGTTGAAACAGTTTTAATTTTATAATCCCCTATTTCGCTCGAAGAAATATATCCTATAGCTGGCTCTAATTTTACAAATTCTACTGTATCGTTGTTATATATTCTAAAGAAAAAATTGAAAACTGGCTGAGGTGGAGGTGGTTGTGGGTATTGGGCTTGGGCTAAATTTAAGAAAATGAATATAGAAATTAGAAAAATAAAAAAGATTATTTGCCTCATGTTGACACCCTAACCTTGTATAAGAAGAGTACCGCTACTGCGATAATCACTGATGCAATGATTAGGTAGATATAGATTGGGCTTGAAGGTTTCTTCACTGATATAGTGGTTGTTGTTGATTGGATAGTTGTGGTTGCTGCCAAGCAATCTGGGTCTGTTCCAGGAGCGCAGTCAGGATCGCATCTCCCGTCTTTTATTAGATCACAAACTCCGTCTGCAGAACCTGACGGACAATCTTCAGGGCATGTGAAATAGTTTTCTCCTAAGTTTGTTTCACATGCTCCATTCTGATTACATAAAACTTTTATCGTGCACACATCTGTGTAAATCGTTTCTCCATCTGCATAGACTGTTGTCGGAGACAGTATGATATCACCTGGATTTACTAGCTTAACTGTGTAAGATACAGTATTTTTTGAGTTTGGCGGCAAAGTGAAATTCCATTCATAGTATGGAGGACCTAGACCTATCGTTCCAGGCGTAGGAACAGGAATTATCGGTTTGGGGGATATTGCTTCAAAATTTCCTACATTTTCATTAACTCTAACACTTTTTTCAGCAGTTCCTTTGTTTTCAACGGTTATATTAATTTGAATAATCGAATTTAGCTTTACACTTGTTGGGCATTGCCTATAAACTGAAATGTCCGAAGCTAATGTAATGTTCGTAAAATAGACTAAAATGATTAATGAAAAAAATATTGAAATCCATGTTTTTTTATTCATTTGATTCCTCCTAACATCCGTAGACCTCACTATGAGGTGGACAAGACGTACCTCCTTCATCATTCATCATACACGGTGAACATCCGCCATAGCTACAGTACGGATATCCACCCACACATGCTGGGGGAGTGCCTCCAGGTTTGTAGTTACCCGGACAATTCCCTACAGTATCTACTATAGTAAATTTTGTATCTCCAGGGAATTTAACTATATTGTATGCATGCCCAGGACCACATATGCTATAAACTTCATCTTTTCCGTAACCTACACTTCTTAGCAAGGTAGTTGTCACTACGGAATAGCCTGTGCACATCCATGTTTGACCAGAGAGCATTATAGATGCTGGTGCTTCCCAATGAATCATATATCCTTGCATCCATCTAGCCGCTGCGCCCTGGCCATAAATTGCATAAAGGCCATAACATTTTTTTCTTGTTTCTGGAGTATCTGTTGAGCTGAGGCCAGAATCTGAAAGAGCTTTATTACATAATGAATGACAGTTGCCAGCACATTTATTGTTACAGCACTCTATGATTTCTTTTGCTATAGGCTGCACAACTGGCGACTGGCATGTCTCAAAAAAATCACAAACATAGCAGGTAGGATTGCAGGCCGGCGGATTCATATAAAAAGTTCCATCATAATGATTCCAATGCCATTTGTTGAAACATTGAGAAATTGTTGATGGGCATATTTCCTCACATTTTTCATTAATGAATTCAGTATTATCTACACATCTTGGGCTTCCAGTTTGAGGCTTATCGCACCATTTGGGTTTGCTTGTTGGGCAGCAATGCTTACTAGAGCAAACCGGACCTGAAATATCGTCATTGTCGTTGAATGGGCAGCACGTGGTGCCATTAATATCTATCCAAGAATTACCACCTGGAACATTGGACTGTGGTGCACCAAGGCATTTCATCCATTGAGCTGGGCATACTGGTGGTATATTACATTTTTTACTAGTGACATTGCAGTAGCCAGAACAGCATATCAAATCATTCTTGCACTGCTCCCCATTTTCATGGCATCTAGGAGTTATAATAATTTTTCCTTCTTTGCTAATTATAAAAATTTTACTAGAATCTTCAAAATAGTTTTCAACAATTTCTGGCGCAGATTTCGAGAAGCTAGCATTCTTACCAGAAGTTTTATCAAAAATTGAAATCGTGTTATTACTGATGTCGACAGAGTATTTTTTTATTGAGGGGTAGTAAACAAAAGATGCGTCACCAGTAGTACCAATAGCCTTGCCAACAATTTCTTCCAAATCTCTAGCAAAAGAAACAACAACTTCTTCTTGAGATATTTGTTGCTGCCCATAAAAAACTCCTTTTAGCTGGACTAAAGAGATTGCTACAGCAATAATTATACCAATTGTTAGGATAACTTCTGTTCCAGCTGCCGATTTCATTATTAATTATTTGGTAATTATGATAAAAATTGCTTAAAAAAAGTTTTTTTATCTGACTATTTTTATTCTACGCAGGAAGAATACTGCTATCACTGCAATTATAATTACGATGATGATTAAGTAAATGTAAATTGATGTAGAAGGTTTTGGTACGGGAATTGTAGTAGTTGTAGGACAATCTTGTAGACAATTAATTGTGTTTTCTCCTATTGAAGGTTCACATTGATTGTTATTGTTGCAAATTTCATATGTAAAAATACGATTATCAAGATGGTAGATTTCTACTTTTGTTGCATTCTCATAGTGTGGTAGTCTAACATAAACTTCTTGTGGATCAACAGTAACATATACAGGACGCATATTACCTTGTTCGTCTACTTCACCCCCCATAGCTTCAAATTCTATTATCATTTTATTTTCATAAAGTTTTTTATCATTGGAAAACAAAACAAAGGAATAATCTCCTTCGCCCCTTTCAAAAACAACTCCTTCAAGGTTTCTTATTTCAAAACTCTTCAGTTTTACAGTATCGTTTCTATACACATCAGCAATAATTGAAAAGAATTCGGTTGCAAACACTTGTGGTAAAACATAGAAGAAAGTTAATGCTATGATAACTAATGTTACCAATAATTTTTTATTCATTCTCAACAACCTCTTACCCATTTTTCTAATCCTTGCGAGTTTGGGGGGCTACCTATAAATTGTGTTTTCATAAAATTATATCCTTGAGGTCCAAACTTCTTCATAGGTGCGCAATAATCCATAATAAAGTCTACTTTGTCTGGTTCATTGCAATCGTTTTTATTAGGACAGCCTGACATACATGCTCCACCAGCCCCACAGCCTTGAACGTGGCATAATCCCAGTTGATGGCCAAGTTCATGAGTAGGAATGCAAACATTGTCGTTGCAATCATGGACACTGCTTGAAGAACCAGGGCAACTTAGACTGCATGCACATCCACCCGTCCATCCTCCACTTGTTGTTAGCACAATATATTTATCGTAAGCAACACCAAATTTCCCTTCCATTTTTCTTGCACATTTTCCTCCTATTGAGATACAACTACTGCAATGACCACACCCACCAGATGCTCCAGCCTCGTCGGGACAATCTGTTAACTCTGCTATCCAGAATTTAACTCTATCCCATTTGTCGTCACAATCTTTAAATGGACTTTTCGCCATGAAATTCTGAATAAACTCATCAGCAGATTTCTTATAGGCATTAGAATCTCTTACAATAACAGGAACAATAAATACGTCAAAAACACCTTCTGCACCTTTACATATGGTTTTATCTTTATAGTCAGTTTCACTCATGCACCTAGGTTCACCACTTAACGGTTTACTACACCACTTTGGTTTATGTGTTGGACAACAGTGGCTGCTAGAACAGACAGGACCCGAAATATCACCAATGTTACTCAGTGGACAACAAACATTCCCATCTAAATCTGTCCAAGCATGATCACCTGCTTCACCGCCCATTGAAGCTCCGGGGCATATCATTTTTTGATCTGGGCATTTTATTTCTACACATTGGCTTCCATCCCAACCTTTTCCTGGTACACAGCACGCTTTCCTATATGCAGTAAAGGTTGGGGCTGTCGGATTGCAATCTAGTCCACTTTCACATTGTGAACCACATCCACACTCTTCCCCTAATCCAATGCCAAAAACATTTGAACAACCATGTTTATCCGAATCTGGTGATGCAGGACAGCATATTCCACTTGTGCATGGGCAATCATCTACAGAGTTTTCACAATTTTCACCTATTGCTTTGTTACAATATCCATCACCTATACATATAGAACTTGGTCCATAACAATCTTGGCAGCTTTCTTTACACTCATCTGGGCTGCACATAGAATCCATGTTGCACTTAGGGCATTTATCAAGCAATTCCACATTACCATTTTTCTTTAGAACACAAACAGATGCAACATCACTTAAATCAGTCTCACCAACTTCTTTTGGCACTGTATATAAAAATTTTAAATCATCCTTCTGGTAAGTCAATACTCCATTTTTTACACTGACATTTGAGAGACTTATTTCCCTGAAATAATAGAAATAATTACCTTGTTCTGACATTGTTCTTTGGATAAGCGAAACTATTCCCTCGGCCTCTGCCTTGTACATGTTCTCTTTTGTTGTTTTCAGTTCACCAAAAATAAAACCTTGAGCTATCATAAAGAAAATTAATCCAACAATAATCATTCCGATAACAAGCATGAATTCGTTTACAGCCATTTTTCTGTCTACCTATATTTGATTTTTGATTTTGCTTAAAATAAGCCTTTGATTAAGAACTTATTTAAAATAAAACAACTTTATAATGTGATAAACCTGTTGAACAGAAAGGCGCAAATAAAGTTTGATAGGAAATTTTTGTTAATTTTTGGAACAGTTGCTTTAATTGGTATTGCTATTTTTACCTTGTACATGATTCTAGGACCTAAAGGACCGGTTTGTGGAAACAATATTTGCGAATATTTTGAAACACCAGACGAATGCTGTAAGGATTGTGAATGCTGGGGTAAAGGTGAAGTTTGTAATATAGAATTAAACAAATGTGAAAAGAGACAAATAACAATTTCGGATGAACGAATAACGGAATTAGTCATGCAATATTTTGCAAATCAAGGAAAGGAAGTTGTTTCCATAAATATTACTAGCTTGATTACTTGGGAAAACAAACTTGGTAAAAATGTTATAGTTCGTATAAAAGATCAAGAATGGTTTAGTTCTGTTGTTGTAACAGAAGATGAGAAGGTTATTGAATTTAAAGTTTGATTTATCCTAAGTACAAATCTGCCAAAACATAAACTGTAAGTTTTCCAGCCCACTCCATCCTTGTTCCATCAATTTGACTAATATCATCCGTACATGAATAACAGTGATAACATGCACCACATGTGTATCCATAATTTATTGCCCAGAGATATGGTATGTTTGCATCATCAAATGGAGAATGGTCACTGTTACCTGGAGCTTGACCTCTTTTATCACAATTTATACCAAGAGATTGACATGCTTTATCAGAAGAGTCTGAGAGGTCTTTCGCAGTTCGGAATATCGTAAGTCCAGAACTTCCTTTAAGACCGAGACAATCGAAATTAAACATTCTTTGTATGTTTTCGTTACTATGGGCATTAACATAAGCATGGGATCCGTACATGCCAAGCTCCTCACCATCAAAAAGTACGAACTTTATTTTATAATTTTTAATACTGCTTTTACAAGCAGCTAGTACACGAGCAGCTTCCATAACAGTTGCAGTTCCAGCAGCGTTATCAACAGCGGCTGGACAATTAGAGACACCATCCCTATGTCCACCTGTAACGATAATTACATTACTTCCACTTCCTAGTTCACCTATAACATTTCTCCCATTTCCAGAATTAAAATCTTCAAAATAAACATTATCTAAGCTGTAAGATTCTAATGTAGTTTTAATATAATCTGCTGTTTGTTTATTCCAATTACTTTTATAAGGTCTTGGATTTTGAATCAGATAATTTATATTTTTTATCATTTCATTGGAATCGACTAATTTAACAAGTTCTTCTGGCTTACATTGTTGAGGTGTGGGAGTAGTAGTTGTTGTTAATCCAGGAATTGTAGTAGTTGTTGTAATTGTTGTAGTTGTTGGTGCGGTCTCAACCAAATAAACATCTATTCCATTCGGAACTCTCCACAGAGTCAGCAAATACGTGTAAATTTTTCCCTTACCCATTAAAGAATTAATTAATGCACTCAGCGAAAATTTCTCTGGAACATATCCTATAAAAGGAAAACTGACATTGCATTCGAACTGCTTGCAATTAAGTCTCTTGTCCGTTATCTTGAGGCAGAGGTATTTTCCTGTTGAATTTTTATTCAGAATTATATTGTTTATTAGCTGCTCTTTTTCATATTTGTCGTAAGGAGTTTCTGCCGCATATATTCCTTCAACCATATCGCCAAGGTTTACTGTAAGCTCTGCTTTTCTTCCCGCAAATTCCCAGCATAAATTATTTAGATTACTGGCAATCTCATTAAATTGATCGATGCTTCTCTGCTCGATTATGCTGCGATTGGCCAAAAGCATTTGATTAATTGCAATCGTAAATATTATAACAGCTGAAATGATACTGCCAACAATCCAAACCCATTGGGATATTCCTTTCATGTGCTTTCAACTGCTACTCCTTTACTCATGGTTTTTATCACAGTAGTTTTTTTGAATTTGTCAAATTTGCTTATGTCAACCGAAGCCGGCTTGTCAAGGGAATTAATTAAAGCTGATGAATCTACGCTGCTCACATCACCTGTCAGCACGTAACAGATTTTACTTTGAAATTTTTTTCCATACTTATCCCAGCAGGCCATGATAAATGTCTTCAATTGAGAAGTGGTGAAGCTTGTGCTGTTAATCATTTCTGCACCCGAATATTCATTTTTATAAAAGATTCCATTAAAAAAATCTTTTATCTGTTCCGAATAAAATCCCATAAGGCTAACGACAATCAGTATGGCGACAATAGCTATCATAAGTTCTGCAATGATTTGCAATGCCATTCCTTTCATCCTATCACCCTGACAGCATCAGTAGAATTGTCATATTTGACCAAAATTATTTTTTGATTTGTTATTATCTCCCCATCTATTTCCCACAGGATTTGGTTTTTACTACCACAATCATAGTCAGAGTTTTCTATGGATTTGCAGTGATCCTCATTTATCAGTATACTTGACACATTTTGCTCAGTTACACTGTCCACCTCTTTCATTAAATGCAGCTCATAGCAAGGATGTGTTTTATACAGTTGCTTAATTTCTGTTTCTTTCCAACATTCAATAATATAGGCTAATAATTCTCTTGAAACTATTTTATTGTCTTGGTCCTTAATTTCTACAACAGTTGGCGGAGTTTCTGTAGGCATGCACATTTTAGGAATAGAAGCAGTTTCCTGGCCCAAAAAAGAAGTAACTATCTTAAAATAAACATCGCAATAGAACCATTTGGCTGCATTCTGAAGTGTTCCAGTCACTAAAGAGATAAATAAGATTACAGCAACAAGAGCTATTACCAAGCTAAAAATTATGTTAAGAGCTAATCCCTTCAATCCCTTCACTGCCCACTTTTCTAACATAAATGAATTGGTTCTCGTATCTAATTATGATTTTTCCTGAAGAGCCCAAATCGTCAGCAACTACATTATTTTTATCAATTTTTGAATTGTTTATCTTATTCAGAATATCGGAAGAAGATATTCCCCCATCTGATTTAAAATCTACTTGAAAACAAACAATGCTAACTCTCTTCCCTTCATTATCTTCAAAACATTTGTAAATAAGGTTAGTTATTCTGCTTATGATGGTTGCTTTATCTCCCTTGATTTTCACTTCAGTCTGTGAACCGGGTATTTTTAGGAAATTCCATGCCATTCCAATAAGTACAACTATGCAAACTATAGCTACAACAAAAAATATGATTTTTTCTAGCAGCTCCATTTTATTTCCTATTTAAGTTTTTTGTGTGAAAGTACTTTTAATAAATTCTATTTTGCAAAAGTCTTCCCAAAATTGGTTTTCCCCACCTTTACAAATATCTATGCTTTTAGAAAGACTAGCTAAACAACGCCATCTGGCTTCTTTGTTTTCTATCAGATCGCAGAGGGAAATATCTTTAGTTGCTAGTGCCACACTTACAATGCATTGTTGAGAATAAGCATATGAAGGATTTTCTATAGACACAATTTCTCCACATTTCTTTATGTCGGCATTTTTTCCTAACATTATAAAACAAGTGCCTCTCTCAATATCAGAAATAATTTTTTCACAGAAAGAAACATCTCCAGTTACTTCTGCTAAACATTCATTTTGTTCAAAATCTACCTCTATTTCTTCACACAGTTTTTGGTTTTTTGTAATTTTTGCAAGTTCCCAAGAGCATTCTTGGTATCTGCCACCGGCTTTTTCACACAAAGAGGGGTCTTTGCTTGTCTCTGCAAGCCTGAGGTAGCATAGAGTTCTCGGAGAATAATCAGAAAAGCCTTTACACAAGGATTCTGAAAAATTTTTCATGGCTTCAAAGGTGCTTTCATAACAATAATTATCGAAATTTCCTGCTTCTTTACATCTTGACGGGTTGTCAGTAAAAATTGATAAACATATAAGTTTCAAGTCATAAGTTTTTATATCATCACAAATTTTGATGTCAAAAGATTCTTCCTTTTCTATAATCTTCTCCTTCTGTGCAAAAAATACAATTGTTGAAATTATTATGCAAATCAAAACTGTAAAAGCCACAATTTTTATGTTCATTTCCTCACCGAGATTTCTCCTTTTGCTGGATCAAAAGAAAATGTTAACACATAATCTCCCTCTTTATTTATATTATCAAAATTGATGGAATAAGGGCATTTGATTACCTTACAAGAATCTACCATACACAACTTTCCATCTGAATAGCTGACCGGGAATGAAAAATGAAACTCTTTTGAAAATTGCATGCCTGTCTTGCTTGCTGATGCCTTTTCGCAAAAATCTTCCATCAGACTAGACAAACCTTCCAGCTCACCTTTTACAGCATAAATGTAAATAACCCCTTCTGCTGAAAATGTTTCATTGCGTCTTATTGTTACTGGTAATGATATTTCCAATTCTGTTTCTCTTGCTTTCTCAGGAGAAAAGCTGGAAATACCAAAACCCACACCAAATCCAAGAGTTTCCATTGGAATGCTTATGTTTAGAGTTTCATGTGATGGTTCGCATATTTCGATTACTCCTCTGGCACAGTGTGAATGAAAGGATGAATGATCGATAGATTTACATTTAGTTAAGTCACATTTACCCCATGCAAGCCAACAGACAGGATGAGGAGGCCAACCGCCAATGCTGGCAGATATTATTTGCTCGCAAGCATCTTTAGGACATAACCTAAAGATACAACATATGCCATTTGGAGGCTTTCCATAAGGGCATCCTTTTCCTTTCATATCACAACTACCACTATATCGGCATTTGTTATACGGATCGTCTCCGCATCCCCATGAGGGATCGCAACTATATTTTCCACCATCAAACTCACCGCACGCCTCACACACGCCCTGACACTGTGAAGGAAGGTAGTTGCATGCAACATAAATAAATTGACCTCCGTAAGAATAATCTGTACATAAAAAGTCTGACATTGTTTCCACTTGTCTGCAAGTCTTTCCAGGATAAATAGTAAAGTTTTTTTCATATTGGGTTACTCTAATATTATAATCAAATCCCAATGCTTTGGCACACTCTGGCTCTGTACCAGTATAACTGGAAACAAAGGATTCCAGTTTGTTAATATCTATAACACCCTTTTGAGGAGTTACATTATGAGCATAAGCTAAACAATTTTTATCGTTGACCAATTTTTGCAGGATGTTGGTAGCTTCCATTTTGAAATTTGATTCCTCTTTCTCCTGGATGGTTCTTTTTTGAAAAGAACTGAAATATACAAGAACAAGTATGAACAAGACTGCTGCAATTACAATAAACAAGGCTTTTACTAAAAAACTCATCTGTCCTTTCATACTAACAACCACATCCTGGACATGGGCAAGACCCACAGCATCTGCACGGGTCTCTCCAAAATGCAATAGCACCAGCTTTGAAGATGAGTGGAACAGGGCCCTTTTCAGACGGGATGTTATATTTAAAATCAGTGCATTTGAACATATAGCCGGCTGCCAGTCTTGCCTCATAGTGGCACCAACATTCCTCGGGACTGAATAAAATTTTATTAGAAAATTTTTTTAAGTAGGGATTGGAAGAATATTCAACTTTTAAACTAGAATATCCAGTTGATCCAGCAGGGCAAATATCTCCTGTGGGAGGTGGTTCCCTACACTCATGTTTGCAAGGTGATATGCAAATTTGGTTTTCCCAACCTTGGCATCCGCAAGGAGAGCCACAAGGCGGGCCCACTCCCTGAGCACAACAGCCCTTTATCTTCTCGCATTTTACATTTTCATCAAATCTTCTTTGCAAATCATTTAACGCTTTTTCTGCACAATCCTCAGCTTTATTAGCGCAGTCATCTCCACACACCTCTTCTCCTGAACTAGAAGAAGAACAAGCACACCATACCTTTGAGCAGATGCAAGGGCTGTAGACATCAGCCTTGGCCCATTCGTAAAATATCCTAAACATGTACCAGTATCTGTCCTTGGTTATAAAATCGTTCATGTCAACATTTTCAAATTCGTTTATGTTTGTTCCAGAGATTGCAATTTTTGCCCCAGAAGAATTTACCCAGAAGTTCCCCTCATCACATTTCCCAGAAAACACATCGTCCCTGCTCATGTCATAAACAATTTTTGTGGAATTAATTTCTGATATCCTTACAGGCAGAGATGTGTTAAACAAAGCTGTGTAAACATTAAGATAATATTTCGTATAGGCCTCCAGGCAACTCCTAGAATCTTCAACCTCGACTGGATTTGGTCCGTTGCATATCCACTCAACTGCTCCAATAAGTCCACTTGAGCATGCATGTTCCCTCAAAGCTTGATGGGAAGAATATGTTAAAGATAGTTTTAGATAGTCTTTGAAATCTTCTATTATGTTTCTAACAGCATCTATAACTCGTGTGTGATAAATTTGAAATTGGTAATTTGTTCCGTAGTAGGTGTTGTAAAATATATAGCCTATCATCACAGTGGCTACCAGTAAAATCATGAAAACAAAAGGTATTAGCTGACCCTTCATAATTATATTTTTATACGAGTAATATAAAGAAAACAATAAGGGAATTGAAAAATGGAGAATAAAAAAATAATATACATAGATGGTAAAAAACTTTTTTTGGGAATCGTTTTAATTGCAATTGTACTGATTGGATTTTTATTATACACGGCCCCTAAAGAAGAAAAAAAGGTTGTTGTATATGTTTCACATGATCAAGATTATTCTGAACCTATTTTAAAAGAGTTTGAAGAAACTTCAGGGATTAAAGTTGAAGCCTTATATGACACAGAAGTAACAAAAACTGTTGGGTTAGTGAATAGGTTGATTTCAGAAAAAAGTAATCCAAGAGCAGATGTTTTCTGGAACAACGAAGTTATAAGAAGTGTTCTACTGAAAAATGAGAATGTTCTGCAGCCATATTGTTCTCCAAATGGAAACGACATTCCATCTGTTTATAAGGACAAAGATTGTTATTGGACTGGATTTGCGGCTAGAGCTAGAGTTATTTTATATAATACTGAAAAAATCTCTAAAGAAGAAGAACCAAAATCAATTTATGATTTTATTAACCCAAGATGGAAAGGAAAAGCTTGCATATCGAATCCTTTGCTTGGGTCAGGCTCTGGACTTACTGCAGCCTTATTTGCTTCACTTGGAGATGAAAAAGCAAAAGACCTTTTCCTTAAGATGAAAGAAAATAAAGTACAAGTTTTGGAGAGCCCTTCCATGGTTAGAGATCAAGTGGTTGTTGGTGAATGTTGGTTTGGCTCTACTGATACTGACGATGCTTATGATGCCACAGCAGCAGGAAAGCCAGTTAAAATGATCATTCCTGACCAAGGACCGGAAGATATAGGTGATTTAGTAATTCCAAATTCCGTCATGGTGATAAAGGGGCCTGCTCATCCTGAAGAGGCGAAAAAACTTATAGACTTTCTATTATCAACGAAGGTTGAAGAGCAACTAGCGCAAGTAGCATTGCAAATTCCTTTGAAATCAAGCAGCTCAGTTCCACAAAATGTACCAAAAAATATCAAGCCAATGGATGTAACCTATGAAGAAATTTATAACAAGTTGAATGTTTCCAGTAAATTTGTTCAAGAAACTTTCTTAAGATAGAAAAGTTTCTTTTAATTAAAAAATGAAATATGAGATATGCATGACAGTTTCAAATACCTAATTTATCTTCTTTTGTTCATTTTCATTTTTTTACCAATAGTCTATCTTTTTGTTTCTGCTTTCTTTCCAAATTTTCAGCTTGTTAACCTCTCTTCTTTATGGAATTATTTAATCTTCTCTTTTGATTCTCGAATTGGTGTGATTTTTTTTAGAACTATTCTTCTTGGCTTCTTCACTTCGGCAATTGCTGGAGGAATAGGGTTGACACTTGCTGTTTTATTGGAATATACTAACCTGTCCCACAGAAAATTTTTAAAGTTTTTGTTATTTGCCCCTTTCTTAATTCCTCCATATCTTTTCACTTTTTCTTGGATGGGGCTCTTGGGAAAAAGGGGGACATTCACTGAAATAATTTTTCATAACATGCCTTTGAACATCTACAACCCGTTTGCAATCATCTTATTGTTATCTCTATCCTATTTTCCAATTGCCATGTTCATCATATCCCTAGGTCTTAAAAACATAGACAGCAACATCATAGATTCTGGGAGATTGTCAAACAGAAAAAATCTTATGAAAAAAATCATACTTCCATTAATAAGCCCACATTTGCTGATAGCTTGTTTTTTTGTGTTTGTTCTGACAATTTCTGAATACACCGTACCTGCTTTTCTCAGAGTGAATGCATATTCTTCTGAAATATTCGCTCAGCTTGCAGCATTTTATGACATCAGAAGAGCTGCAGTGCTCTCTCTACCTGTAGTTGTTTTAGCTCTATTCTTAGCTGGTGTTATACATTTTTATTTCAGAAACAAATCTTTTACAACAATTTCTTCATCTTCCAGAAAGAAGTTAAATTTTATTAGTCTTTCAAAAAATCAAAAAATTATTTCATATTCTTTCATTTTACTTTTAACATTATTCTCGCTCATAATTCCAATAACTATGGTAATTATAGAATCTAATCTAACATTTTTTGATGCAGTTGCTTCAGCAAAAACTCAAATCTTTAATTCATTTTTAACCAGCTTCTCAGGAGCACTTGCCGTTACTTTACTAGGATTTTTTACTTACTATTTTTTCAAGAAAAGCAAATCTTTGATAGCATTAATTTCTTTCCCATTAGCAATTTCCTCACCAGTGATTGGAATCTCTTTAATAAATCTTTACAACAATTCACAAGTCCCAGTTTATGGAACAGTTTGGATGATACTGCTTGGTTATTTACTAAGGTTCCTTCCATTCTCTGTTTTTATTTTTTCTTCTTTCTTCCCACAGATTTCTCCTTCAATTGAGGAATCAGCTAGATTGAGCAAATCAAGTTTTTTCAAAAGAATCTATAGAATTGTTCTTCCACTCACTAAGGGTGGATTCCTATCTTCGTTTATAATTATTTTTATTCTCTGCTTTGGTGAAGTGGGATTGACTCAAATGGTCACACCGCCAGGATTTCAAACTCTTTCAATGAGGATAGAAACATTAATGCACTATGCAAACTATTCGCATCTAGCATCTTTATCTCTATTTTTACTGTCTCTCATATTTTTCGTCTATTTGATACATATATGGGTCTATAGAGAGAATGAGTGAAATGATCAAACTTGAAAGCATAAGCAAAAAGTTTAACGGAAAAGAAATTTTGAAAGATGTGAATTTTGAAGTCAGAAGAGGAGAAAGGTTTGGTATATTTGGACCTTCTGGTTGTGGCAAGACAACTGCCCTGAGAATTATTGCTGGATTAGAAAAACCTGATATCGGCAAAGTTGTTTTGAGAGGAAAAGAAGTTACATCCTCAAAAACATTTGTTCAGCCAGAACAAAGAAATATTTCATTCATCTTTCAGGATTTGGCTCTATGGCCTCATATGTCAGTTAAAGATCATCTAGACTTTGTTTTAAGCTTTAGAATATCAGAAAAAAATCAGAGAGAAAAAAAAATTGAAGAAATTTTAAAAGCAGTTAATCTAAAAAATCAACTAAATTCCAAGCCCGAGCAACTCTCTGGGGGAGAAAAGCAGAGGCTTGCACTTGCAAGAGTGATAGCGCAGAAATCTGATATTTTCCTTTTGGATGAACCTTATTCTTCTTTTGACATTGATTTGAAAGAAGAGATGCAAAAGCTGCTCTGGGAGATGCATAAGAAATTTAATCTAACCACGGTTTACGTCACTCATGATATTTTTGAAATTTTGAATTTTTGCAATAGAGTTGCAAGAATGGAAAATGGTAAAATCGCAGAAATAAAAAAGCCGAGAGAAATTGTGAAAAAATATTTTTATAAAATCGCGAAATCCATGAAATGATTACCCTATGTAAAGGATTAGCTCACCGACTCTCTCTTCTGGCACAGGAATTATTGTTCTGTAGGTGTAGATAATTTTGCCCAAGTCTGGTTTTCCATAAACATAATATCCGTCTGGAGTTATCACCTCTAGTCTCCATCTCCCCTTAATATAATTGTCAAGTAAAGGAGGTATTATCTCATTTACATCAACTGCTCCTATTCCTTTACCATAATAAACTCTATACTTTTCCTCTTTCATGAAAGTTCCTTGAAGAATAGCATCTATTGCAGTTTCCAAGTAAGTTTTCTCTACAAAAGGTAGTTGGTTGTTGAATAGAGAAAATACAGCAGAAATTCCCTCCTCGTTCAGAATTCTCTCTTCCACAGTTTTTCTAACTTCTGCCCCTCGCATTCCTTGCTGAAAAATCAAAAAAAAGGAAATAACTACGACTGCTATGACTAAAGTTACTGCCCAAACTGTTTCTTCAACAAATCCTTTCATTTCTATTTTACCTTAACTTAAACATTTTCTGTATATTTTTAGTGCTATTTCTAAACTGGTGGGGGTGGGGGTGGAGTTGGTGGAGGTGGTGGTGGACCTGGTATACTTCCTGGTGGTGGTGCTGTTGCTGGTGGGGCTGGTGGTGCTGTTGCTGGTGGTGGAGTTGGAATTGTTGGTGGTGGAGCTGGTGGACCCCCGCCACCTGGAGGGCCGCCACCTCCGCCAGTTGAACCTGCACAATCAATTCCTTCACAACATTCACTTGTAGTTGAACACTCACAATTTCTCATTACATTCTTAAAACCAGTTGCTACATTACATGATGGGCAACAAACTGGTTCACATTTACAATGACCAACCGTATCTTCTGAACACTCAGTCCAATGGTTACCTTCTGCTTGCCTAAACACATTTACATCAGCAGCAAAAATAAGATATCTTTCACCTTTTGCCAAGGAAAGTTCGTATTTCTTGTCAGTGCAAGCCATTGTTATCTTCACTGCAAGCTTGTTTGTTTTCCAATCTTCACAGTTATAAGCACAAAGTTTATCTTTTTGTGATTGTTCTGGAATAGTGGAAGTACTTGAAGAATCAGGACTATCTGAAGCTTGCTGGAATGAAAGAATAGAACCTAACTGTGGAAAATCGAAAATTTTAAAAGATTGTAACGCAAAACAAGAATCGCTTCTTCTGTCCAATTCACATTTTGTGCATGAAGGTTGAATCCAATCAGCTGGCTCACTATTCAAGCACTTAACTGATTCAGCAACACAGCAATTTCTTTTTCCTGTACAATCAACATACCTGTCAGAAAACAGCAATTCAAGCTTTCTAGCTTCAGAAGCTATAATTTCATTGATACACTCAGTTAACACGCCACAACTTGCGCAGTCTGTTGCTACTTCACCAAAATTACATTTATTCATAGCATCCTTTATACACTTTTCCTCTATTTCTTCTGCTATCCGTGTTTGCCTGCTCCAGTCTACAAAATTTCTGTACATGTACCAAAATCTATTATCCAATATTTCTTCAGAAACATCATTAGTAGATTTTACGCTGCTGTTTAACATGGACAAATAAATGTTACTACCGAATGCATAGACTGTAAATTTCTCATCAGACAGTCCAGATTTAACTGTAACTTCATTTACCAAATATTGAACGCAATCAAAATCTTTGATAGAAATATCAAAGGCTTGCTCTCGACTGAAATTCTCCATAAAAGTGTTAATTAATGTGTGAGTCTCATTAGTAAGTTCATATTTTACCTCATCCACACTTGGTGGAACGGGCCTGTTGCAAACGTAGGTATCAGCCCTATTTCCGATTATAGAGGTTGCTTTGTGAGAAGAAAAGATTAAAGCATTCTTGGAAAACCCTTTTATTATTTCAGCATATTTAACAAGTCTCGAATATAAGATATCTGAAAGGGATTTTCTCTCTTGGCTGATTGCTGAAAAATAAATGAAGAAAAGACCCAAGGTTAAAATTCCCACCAGACCCAAAGCAACTATTAGAGATGCAATAGATTTTTTACCATACATATAGAATCGCCTGCATCACCCTGTTATCGCGTGGAGAAGGTAGGTTCACTACATATGTTGTTACGCTATTTCGATTTATATTGGAATTTCCAAGTCTGTAGTTTGCACTCGGGACTTCTAGAAACCAGTCATTTCCAAAATAGTAAGAAAAGAAACGGTTTAACTGTTTATCAACATCAATGTTTCCAAAGCCCAACCCATAAGAGACAGGCGTTTCATTTGTAACGATTCTATCTATTAGCATTTGAGCCACAGTTTTATCAGTTCCAGAAATTTTTGAATTATAAATTTGTATCGTTACATCTTCAACTTTTTCAAAGTTGCTTCTTTTCACGTAAATGTTTGTTAAGCTTGAAGAGCTGAAGAAAATTTCTCTAGACAGTAAAAAGGCTGATAATGCGACGATTATTACTACTATCAACATTTCAACGAGTTCTGACTGGCCTTTAGATCTGAACACTCACAACACCTTTATCATAATTGAGCTGTAAAATATACTGGCCGGGAGCATTGATAGGCTGCATGTTTAAATTTTTACAGTATATTTTCTGGCAATATTCTTTCCCGATATAATTTTGACACACGAAATTCTCTCCATTAACTGCTTTTGAATATGTTGGATTGCTTATTTTTAAGTTGTAAGTTAAACTATTGCCAGAGAAACAAACTCGGTCAATAAGATTCCCGATGGTTTCCAATTCTCCGTAATATAAATTGATTGTGACTAAAGCTGGTTGAGTTTTATTTTCAAACTTGATCGAAGCAATGGTCGAAGATTCAAATTTTAAACTCAATGAATTTAAAGGAGAAGAAGTATTAACACCGAATCTCCAAGATTCAGGTAATTCTTTTACTCTAGTTGTTCCTCCTGCTATCTCACAGAAAAGTTTTTCTAATTCTTCTAGACTGCCGTAAAAGTATGTACCATTAGTATTATTAGCAACACATTCAAGTTCTTTTTCTCCTTGTGAATCAACCAGAAAGCCAACAGTGAATATGGGATAAGAAAGATTTAGTGTCTTTGAGAATTTACAAAGTTCATTGTCACAAGGCCCTCTACATAAGCAAGTTCCTAAAAACTTCTCTTTTCCGTAGCACTCTTTATCAGAATTTCCTACATTACAAAAATCTTTACATTCCTTACATTTCCAGTAGTCTGCTTTATTATAGTAAGCACTGCAACCCGAACAAAAAGATTGACAGAAGGTTCTGCCTGGATCACATTCTTTGTCTTGCGTTTCTTGTTTCTTTGGCTCCCACCAACTGGTCGATTGAGTCAATTCTGAGCAGCTTGGCCCATCAGTTAAACATTTGCCACAACAACTCTCTCTACCATCTGTCATAAAAACTATCATTTTTGTCTCTTTCACAGAACTATTTTCCATCAATTTTATAGCAGTCTTAAGAGAACTTATTAGGGGTGTGCCACTCTCAGCTTTAAGGGCTTGAGATGTTTTATTTGCCAATTCAATTTTATTTTCTGGAGTCAACTGAGTGAATTCTGAAACAATAGTTACGTTACACACTTCACTATAAGATACTAAAGCCACTCTATCGGTTTCGTCAGCGCACTTGAAGAATTTTATCAGAGCTTTTTTGGAAGCATCTATTCTATCACCATCCATGCTCTTGGAAGAATCAAAAACTATGATTATATCTCTATCTCCAGGGTCAGGGACTTTCTTTGGTGGCACAGCCAATCTTCCAAGAGGTAGCTTTTCAATTTTCACACTGTAACGCAGATTGAAATCTCTTGCGCACACAGGTTCAATGTCATTAAACTGGGATACAAATGAATCTAACTTCTCTTTAGAAATTATTCTTGTTTCAGATGGATTGAGTTCTAAATTATTGTATGTCAGCGACTCTTCAAGCGCCAAGCAGTCTGGTGAGTTCAAAAGCAAATTGAGCAGATCGTTGGCTTTGTTTTTATATTCTATCGACTGGCCGACTTGAAGCCATGTGCCTAAAAAGGTGTAATAGATTAGCAAGAAAATCGATACAGAGATTAGTATTATTATCAAGAATATTGCTTTCAAGAAAAATGTGGAAGTTCCTTTCATTCTCTCTATATAATTTATACTTCTTTCAAACTATATTTAATTGTGGGGGCATATGGCAAATACTGAAGTGGTATTGGTTGTAGGGATATTGATTTCTGCTGCAATAATTCTATTTCAGCTAGCAGGCATCTTCAGCCTCCAAACCAAACTTGTACAAAAGAGCTTAGTTGCAAATTTTGAAAAAGAGCTTGAAAGTAGGGTTGATAAAGCATCTGCTTCAACAGGTGAAGTTAACTTCACTTATTCTCCTGAGTTAAAAAAGTATACTTTAAAAATAAATAATAACTTAGTTTCAGTTAAGGACAAGACTTCAGGCGGTGAAGCAAATTTCTTTAAATTAACACCACAAATTGCTAATAATACATTCGAAGACAGTAAAATAATTTATATAGTTAAAAAAGAGAACAGAATCCTAATTTTTGCCGACTATCAAACCAAGCAATTTTTAACTTGAATGAAATCAAAGGCACCTTTCAGCATCAAAATTTATATTCACATTCCTCCCGCCAACTTTTTTGATGCAAATGTTATACTCCCTTGTCAAGGATCTACCAAGGATTTTACTGACTTTCATCCAAATGTCTTCTGTTTCAGGCAATGCTCCCATATATGGCATAGTAATGATACATAAAAGTTTCTCTGGTGGTTCAGGATAACATCTCAAATAATTTTCATTTTTAAATTGCAAGCAAATGTTTTGACCAACAGCCAATTGCTCATTTTTAATTAGATCAACAACTTTTGGTAAAGCGTTGACAGTATTGTTGGTTGCATAAACCACTCTAACAGTAGATGGTACGGAAAATTTTCTGACTAAGGAGTTATTTAATTCTTGGATACAAGCAGTATTGGTATCGGAATAAAAACTTGAGAATTGGTTTAAAAAATTTTGCGTTTGAGAATAGTTTAAAGAAGAAGAGATTAAATTGTAGGCTATTACAAAAGCTATTACCGCTGTTATTATCCCGCCGATAACGTATATCCAAGTTTCAGGCATAATAAGAATTAGTATTTAGTAAATATTATCTTCTCCATTTTCTGTAGATGTCCTCAAAAGTTTTTTTGGGTTTCTGCTTAAAAACTCTGAAAAATAGGAAGACTAAAACAAAAATGACAAGCAATACAGCTAACAAAACATAAACCCAAGTGTAGTCTTGTTGTTCGACTTTTGGTTTGCAACTTCCACTTGAACACTCCTGACCACTAGGGCAATCAGAATCGAGAGTACATTTCCCTTTTGCAGTGGTTGTTGTTTGCTTGGCGGTAGTTGTAGTTCCAGGTGTTTTTACTGTAAATCTGTTGCAAGAGGTTATTCTGCCATCGCTGCAAAATCCTTCGAGATAATATGTTCCTAATGAGGCACTGCTCCACCTGAACTGATAATTGGAAAATATATATTCGTATTTTGGGACTCCGCTGCAAGTTGATGAAGAATAGATTCTCAATATTCCCGATGAACATCCTTCTATTGAGCAGACGCAGTTGTTAGGTTCGCAGGGGCTGCATTGATCTACAGCAAAAAAAGTTAAAGCAAAGGATAAGGATGATAATATAACAAATGAGAAAATTGATGCTAACAATAAGATTTCTAACTTGGGCATGATATCAACTCCCTTTCATCAGGATTTGGCCAAGCCCCTGGTATAGGATTTGTAAGGTCTCTATCAGAGTATGCAGTCCAAGAAACATAATATTTGCCTGGACGGCCACTGCAGGTGAAATCATCATACCTTGAATCTGAACCTGATCCAACTGAAATTGGAGGATCTGTGGAGTCGATTACCTCTCCACCTGAATTGCTGAAGAAGAATACAAGATAAGCTGGACCATACCTGTTATCATAATCCAAAGAGCATCTGTAGCCCGAGGATGTTGAACTGCATCTGAAATCTCTGCCAATAAACTTCCCTTCTGAAATTGTTGTGGTTGTCGCACCAGAAACAAATATTGTTGTTTGAGCTTTTTTGTCAGGTTTGTTGCAATCAGCAGTAACCTCTATAATTCCTGATTTTTCTGGGATAAATGTGGTTGAAAAAGTTTTTGTATCAATTTTTATTTTTTTCAAAATTGTACTGCCAAGTACTGCCTCAAAATCACCATCTTCACAACCAAAAACAGTGCACCCACATTCCTTGTATACATCACATTGACTTGGACACTTCAAGAATTGCTGCGTAACTTCAAGGATTGCAGTATTTGATACTGGTGGTGCTGGCTTAAGGCACATAGCAGTGGCTTCAATTTTTCCGGTTGCATTTGGTGTGAATTCAACTTTTATTGGAGGTATGTTTTGGGTTATTGGAACTTGTAATGGAGTTCCTTCTTTGTTTTTTAGTATCCATATACCTTCATCACATGTTGTTGAAATGTTACAATGGCATTTATCACCTACTTGGCATACACTGCATTTTACAATAAATTGACCAGATGGGATTGTAGTTGTTGTTGAGCCTGTAGTTGTGGTGGTTGAACCAGGAGTGGTAGTTGTTGTTGAGCCTGTAGTTGTGGTGGTTGAACCAGGAGTGGTAGTTGTTGTTGAGCCTGTAGTTGTGGTGGTTGAACCAGGAGTGGTAGTTGTTGTGGTTGATGAAAATATACAGGCACCATTTATGCAAACACAACCAGCACATACATTAGCGCAGTTTACAGACTCGAATGAACATATATTAGAACTGTCGCAATACCTTTCAGTTAAAGTGCCACCAAAAGAGCAAACATCAGTATAAGAACTTCCTCCCTGTGTACATGTACCTTGTACTAAATAATTTTTTCCATAATCAGAGTCTGAACATGGACCGCTTCCACCCCAGCAGCAGCATTGCATATTAGCAGCACATCCATATTGACCAGGTTGTCCTATGGGTGTATCTCCGGAACAACTAGTTCTGCAACAACTTCCGGTATATTGTTGAGGTTGGCTGTAACATGCTTGAGCACACTCTGCTGTACATGGATTAATGGCGGTTGTTGTGGTTACTTGTGAGCAGGATAATGAGCCAGCAAGACATCCCCAATCATTTGAAATTTGGCAACATTTCATTCCTGGACCACATGCCTTGGAACTTTGATCGCACCTACAAGCACCTGTACAAGAAGTTGGGCACATTTGATCATTTCCTATATCGGGACAGCTCGGACTGGTTGTGGTTGTTGGATTGGAGCAACAGCACTTGCCGTAGGTGGAACAGTAACTATCTCCTGCTGGTGCAGGAGTCCAACCAGTAGCGCATGGATTAGCGCAGGTCCAAAGAGTATATCCTGAACATGCTGATGGACATGTTGTTTGAATTGTTGTGGTTGTTTCAGCTGAGCATTGAGATGAAAGCCAAATCCAGTTTGAGCCAGAGCAGCTTCCATCAGTCGGACCAGAAGATATACCAGCCTTACATTGGTTCAGATTCTTACACCAGCCGCAATTGTATGAACTAGTAGGTATCACAGCATCAGCACAAGCAGGACAAGATGTGTATTGAGAGCAGGTTGATGACACAGTGGTTGTGGTTGGTGGTTTAGTTGTTGTGGTTGAGCCAGGGATGGTGGTTGTGGTTGAACTACACATATATTGACAGGTATCTTGACTAATAGAACACCCATGATATGCACAACAGTAAACATAGCTACCACTACATGGTGTACCACCAGGACAGGTACATGGGACTGAGTTTGCACTTCCACAATTTATATTAGAGCATGTTGAACCAGGGAGAGTTGTTGTGGTTGGTGGTTTAGTTGTTGTGGTTGGTGGTTTAGTTGTTGTGGTTGGTGGTTTAGTTGTTGTGGTTGGTGGTTTAGTTGTTGTGGTTGGTGGTTTAGTTGTTGTGGTTGGTGGTTTAGTTGTTGTGGTTGGTGGTTTAGTTGTTGTGGTAGCTACCGGTATACAATCCGAAGGTGAGTTGCACACCGCGCCAGCGTTTGAACATCCAGTAGAGCAATGTTCAATATTAGTACCACTGCAAGTACAAGCTGTAGAATATCCAAACAACCAATTCCAAAGATCAGAAAGACCACCGGTCGTTGTTTGTGATTGAAGAGATGGGAAAAATAAATTTCTTAAAGAATTAACTAAATCTTCAGTGGTATAAGCAAAAACTGATTGAACAGAAAAAATAAAAACAAATGCAGCTACAGCTAAAAGTAAACCAATTCTAACCATACTATCCAATTCAAACTTAGATTTTAACGAATAAAAACTTTAACTTAATTCTATTATCTAACTAACAGGACCAGATGTTGATTTAATCGTACCATCGCAACTTAGATAAAAATTATAATTACCAGCATTAAGGTTTGAAATTGTACATTGACTATTACCAGTTCTTCCAGAATAGCATATCCCAGTGATTGTTCCTGAATATGATACAGTAATATCGCTATTACCAGAGCAGCCAGACCAACTGCATTGAACATCTTTTGTTCCGGTTATTTGATGACATTCAAATTGTAATGTACCGCTTGTAGTAGTTGTTGTACCACCAGATGGGGCCTCAACACAATTGGCAACATTAAGTTCAGGATAGCCAGCTATTTTCCACCAGTAGTCTGATCCCCAAATCTGGCCAGCATACTTGCCCTCTCTTATTGTTACTGGTTCAAAACCTGGCAATTTTTTCTTCCATAGATTGGGATTTGTGATGCATTCTCCAGGCTGTATTGCTTTGCAAGCAGCTTCCTTTCCTGTAGCTTCGCTTCCTGACTCTTGAGTATAAAAGTCCTTCATCACATCCAGACATTCTTTTGCATCAAGCTCCGTGTAGCCGCATGCACATGAATATATATGGAAACAATACAATCCATCTTCACAATATGGTATACCAGATATTATACCATAGGCTTTTCTTTCACCGGTTCTTCCATCGCCATTAATATCTATACTTACTTTTTCTCGACAAAATCCAACAGCAGTCCTCATGTCAGTGCAGCCGCCCGACACGAATGAATTACATAAATTGCCGCATCTTATCTTTTCTCTGTTATAGTTGTAAGCATGCTGGAAGTCGTCTATCTTCGGCAATGTGTCTGGCTTGACTATTCCTGTGAAAAGTTTAATCATCACTAGAGTGACAACAATAAGAATAAACATTGCAAAAACCATTTGCAGTGCGTCTACTCCCTTTCTCATTGACATATCAAAACATCGCTATTCTTAATTTCTTTTCGGGTGATATTAAAGGTTTTGCCCTTTTCCAAATTTTCCTTACAGCAAAAATAAAGATTATGCGCTTCGACAGTTGGCATCTCACACATCGGTAAAATTATTACAGAAACACTTTTATCAATTTCTTTCACTGCCCTCTTCAAATCATCCACAGTAACCGTCTCCTTTAAATTACCAGTAAAATATTTACACTGATCAGTCAAAAAACCGTAAAGTAGAGTCTTAAAACTCTCAAAGCCAACTGTAGTTTCATTGTACTGAATGCAAGCATACTTTACATCCACCACCTGATCTGTTTTAGGAACTACTCCTGGGCTAATGACATTTGTAGCTATTCCAATACCGACGAGGATGACAACAACTGCAACGGCAATTACAAAAACATATTCCAAGACCATTCCTTTCATTTCTAACACTTTATGTAAATTTCTTTAAGGAGATTGTCATAAGCGAAAAATACAGCAGTTGCTTGTTTGTTGCACTTCAATTCACAGTTTTTATTTGTAAATGTGATTGGGGAATAGCTTCCACTAACAATATAGCACAGACAATCCTTTCTGTAATCCTTTGCCCCAGTTTTATCCCAACAAAAATTACAATACTTTGTTAAAATGTTTGCGTCTATAGTCGTCTCTTTTGTTTGGAAGGTGGAACATTCTTGCTGTGATTGGCATCCCTGCGGGAGGTAATCGCAAAGTTTTAAATAAGTAAGAATTTGAGTCCTAAAAGTTATTATCAGACTGATTACAACCAAGATAACAACTATGTAAATAAACATTTGGAACGGATATTCTAAAACCATTTCCCCTTTCATCAAACCACCACAATTAATTTACTTGTTGCATTATAGTAAATCCCTATTGATTTTTCTGTTGTTATGCTGCCAGCCTGCCAATCGGTTATATTTTTATAGCCTGATGGCAAGTTTGCAATAACTTTCTCTTTTGTCACCTCGCCGCTAATCCCTTTTAAAACCAATTCAAAGCAGTTTGTATCCTGGCCAACATTAATTTCTCCTGTAATCTTCCAACAAGCCAAAGAATGGGCAGCTATCTCACGAGCTATTTCATTTGGATCTTCTGTTTTTATAGTAACCACTTTCTGGTATGTGTTTGTCTCGACACAAAAAGCTGGTAGGGGGGTTTTCATGTGTTCTGGCAAAGGCAACAAACCAGTAAATCCTCTTATCATATCACAATATCCTTTTTTTATCGCAGGTGAAAGATTTACACCGACAAAAGTTATCAAAAGGACGATGCTGACCAATGCAATAATAAATAAAGCTATTGTAGAAAGTGCTATGCCCTTCATACGTATATTTTAACATTTATTGTAAAAATAGTTAAATGACCTCAAACAAAACTAAGCTAATTTCCCTTCCAGTTGAATTATACCTTATTTTTATTTTATGCTCAACATTTTTTTCCAATGATTCAAAATAAACTTTTGTATTGGCTGGCTTGTTCAAGTATCCTTCCATTCTGTCTTTGCTCAGGGTGCTGGTCAAATTTATAGAAACAACATAGCAATCATCAGAATAAACATCTCCACCGAAATCATGCTTGCTCCAGCAGTTGTCCACACATGCTTTCAAATTTCCAAGAACAGAATAACTGTTGCCCACTAAAAGTGTTTTACATTCTTTTGGAAAAGATTGCCAAGAAATTGAAATGTAAACTATAATGGCGGCTATAGCAACTACAATAAAAAGCAAAGATGTTAAAAGCTTGCCAGTTTCCATGTTTTAACCTGTTACGTTAATTGATGTAGTCAAACTGTTAAACACTATAAGCGCAAACACATTAACAACGCCATAAATAAGTATAGCTTTAAATAAAGTTTGGGAAATTTCCCAATCTCTTGCAGTCTTATCAAAACCATTTTCTATTCCTGAAAGCAACATTGCAAACAGAGCAACCACTTCTACTGTATAAATGCCAATTGTTGCCTGCAAGACTGTCATCGGCACTACTTTTGTAAAATCTCCGACAAGATAATTTATAAAACTAGTTGCAGCAGATCCAGACTCGGACAGTACGCTTATTCCCAAAGTTTTTTCTATTTCTGCAAGCTTTTCGGCCAAAATTCTTAGCATGTTCAAGATGAAAATTCCTAAAGCTCCAACCATCCCTGTAACCATAGGGATAACAAAGCTTGCCTGCAATCTTATAGAAGCTCTTGTTTCTTCCAATAGCTCTCGTATCTTTGCTTCAATTATATAAACATTTTCCAGATAATTTGCTATAGTTTTTGAAATTGATCCGAGCAAAATAGCACTTTTTTCAGAAGCATCAGCTAAAATTTTCATTATCTCATCTATCAAAACAGACGGATAGAATTTAAGCAGACCCTCTTGCTTGTCAAACAAAGCTTTCTTAAAAGTCGTGCCAAAGTTTTTCATGCTTTCGTAAAGCCTAAGGAAAAATCCATACATGGGTCTTTTTTCCATCCCAAGCTTCTTGTATTCTTCCAAACTCTTTAGTATTCCAACTTCTATGGGATAGCCCTCTGAAAGGAAATTCCCCAGAGAGAACAAACCAATCTGAAATTCTGATTCTATATTTTTGATATCATTCCTTATTTTAATTCTCTGAAAACTGTTTAGGTAAAAGTAAAGTATTACGGCTAATGCAGCACCTGCTGTGATAGAAAAAGTCGATACCAGGTTTTTGGGACTCATTTTTGCTTCAGTCAACAATATACACTCAATTGGCGAGCTTCCAACTTGACAACCCAATCTATCAACTATGTCTATAGGCGGATTGTACAGATTTGTTCCTAATTCGACAAAATGAATAAGGCCATAAGTCATTGTCAACATACCTGCAAGAAGTGATAGGATTAGAATTGGGATGTAAACTTTTGCTTTCCCTAATTTAACTGCAAAAAAACCTTCTTGCGGCAGTTCTGGGTGCTTGGAGATGTCTGGAACCATGAATGCGCCCGGTCTCTTTTGTAGAATTCTGTTGATAAAAAATAGATTAAATGCAGGGAGAATAACAACGTAGCCTAAAATCAGTTGAGGGGTGCTCACTCCCTGATGCAAGAATATCGAAACCATTGGAAACATTATCAATCCTATGGCAGGCAGCAGCAGCCCCATGGTATGCAGCATCATTATAGGTGAAGACACATCCTCCACATATTTTTTCATTTTTTGATGTGTCGTGTCTAGGATAAAACTCAATGCCTTTTTCAGAATTGCCTCTCTCCCAGTTTCTGACGGCTCTATTAAAACACCATATAGCAAGCTTATCGAGCGAACGAAATCCTCGTTCCACCAAACCCATTTGCTCGTGTACACTCCCAAAGCTTGCTCAACAGTTATATATTTTCCAATTTGCAAATCCCACATGGCCTTTTTAATATCCTCTGTAATTGGTCCTTTCGAATGTGTGCAAGCAAAATTTACCGCACCTTCAAAGCTTGGGTTCAGTTTGAGGTAGATTGCCATATACAGGATGATTTTTATTGACTCGTCTCCTGCCTGCACTCTAACCACATTCGCACGAAAGCTTGGGAATGTGTAAATATACCAGAAAGACATTGCAGGAATTACAAGAAGGAAGGCGAGGGAAGAATTGTCGGATGAATTTGAGAGAAATCCGATGATAAAATAGATTGGGAGTAGGGCAAGAATTAAAACAATAAAAGAAAGAATTGAGGCAGAAATAACACCGGTTGGAGTAACGTTCAAGCCTGAAAAAACTATGCTCAGCTTGAACTTCTCCTCCATGCTCTTTGATGGTTTTATTTTTAACGATTCAGAAAACTTGCAAAGTTTTTCATACCAAGTCCTAGCCTCTTTCTGCTGCTGCTCTTCCAAAAGGAATTCTATGTATTCTCTGGACATCCCTTTTCGAATGTCTGGAACTGGCTCTTTTTTCTTGAAAAACTGCATAAATAAAGTTTGTTTTTTAGAGAATAAGTTTAATGTGTTTTAATTATTCAGCTCAGTCCTCTTTTTGCTGCATCGATTGCCGCTTGAAGTTCTCCAGGGTCTGCATCAGATGCGGCCCGAGATATTTTTTGGAAAGCTTCGGCACTAAAAACATCCTGATATTTATGCGCAATAGCACCTGCTTCACTTTGTATAGTCCCTCTGTCACCCTTGATAGCTTCCAATTCTTTTATTGCTTCCTTTAGTCTTGCCTGCCTGAGACTAGCCATTTTTCTGTAATCTGCATACTGCTTTCCAACTATTCCAGCTCCACGGAAGAATATTCCAGCAATAAACATCACAGCAAAAACTGCTACAGACCATCCCCCCATGAAAGCAAAAAGAGCCCAAACCATTTTTGTAAACCAGCCGACAGGAATTGTTATAAAAGCTACTATCAATGCTAATATTCTATTGACGCCGCGTTGCGATGGGAAAATTTGCAGTGTTGTGAGGAAAGCCCAGAAGAGAGTGTATATTGCTGCAAATGGAAGGACGAAAAGATAAAGTATTGCTGGGACATAAGCCCATTCCCTCGGCAAACCAATTAATTGCAATCCATCAGCGGCTGGGCCAGGCAAGGGCCAGTATTTGAAACTTGCCGGAACTTCTTTAACATAATCTGGAAATGTGATGAATTGAGGGAAAGAAAATGCCAAAACCAAGAGTATTGCAAAAATTATTAACACTACAATTGATCCTCCGCCAGATGAAGGGAGGTGTATCACTCCGCCTATGAAAAGAAATATTACGATGAAGACAAGGATGAAAACGATTCCGATGTATTGGATCAATATGCCGGATAAGAAGTCTAAATTTATAGTCGGGAACTGTGCGTTGGCAATTCCAGAGTTTACCAACAAAAATGAAAATAGAGCGAAAATTACCAGCAGACTCTTTCTCATAAATTTTATTTAAGTTTTAATCAATTTATACTTTCTTTTCTTTCTCCTTCTTCTCTCCCCTAGCGCTGATAAAGACCAAGGCGAGGATGAAAGCAATGAAAATGAAAAGGACTGAGTAGGCTAGAATCTGAATCAAGTCCTCTGAATAATAAATCGAAGCTGAAAGGAAGTAAAAAGCAATTATCAAAGCTATTACCGGGTTGATTCTGTTTGGCAAAATCTTCAGCTTTCTTAATACAGCAAAAGAAATAAGGAAAGATAAGAGGAAAAGTAAAAACTGGAAAATCATCCCTGCCGTTTTTCCACCTCACTCATAAACTCTCCAAACCAGCTGTAGTCGTAAAGGCTTTTGCCAAGTTTTTTAGCCAGTGAATCAAGAGTTTTAACTTCATTTGCCATTTCTTGCAAAAGTTTTGTATCGTTGCTTTTTTCATATCTTTTCCATAGGTTTTCACAGGTTTTCACTCCGGCGTCAAACCTCTTCTCGTCTTTTGTTTTGAATGCCTCCTGAGTTTTGTAAGAGACTCCCTTTTTCACGGAATAGTTGATCGTCCCGAAAAGGAAGAGGATGACAAATGAAAGAACTGCGGTGATTGCTCCAAGGATTGGTAGGGCTGCTGTTAATCCCAAGGAATATAGGGAAAAAATGGAAAGGGCTGAAAGTGTAGCAGATATCAAGGAATTAATTCGGTTTGTTTGGGCTCCTTCGCCCAGAATCTTGGTTTTCCTCAGCAGGGCGTACAGTAGCAAGAAGAAGAAGATGAACGGAAGGAAGATTTGGAAGGAAAAGTCTTGCATACTCAACCCAAACATTTCCATGAAAATATCCATAGAATAATTTTGGTTCGGAAACAATTAAAACAAGATTCAGTATTTGTTACTACTGTTGAGAAGCGAAATGTTTAAATAGTCTTGGAAATATTAAGAAAGTATGAAAAAAAGAAGTTTAGCTCAGCGAGTAAGTAGCATGGAAAAGAAATTGAATAGAATAAGCGGACAACTTAATCAAATTTATTCTGGGCAAAATGCTCCTCAGCAACCCCAAGCAAATCCATTTTCACCACAGCAATTAATTTATTTACAGGGTTTTGTATCTAGTGCTTTCAATTATCTAGCTAGCATAAATGCTCAAGCTCCTATCTCCCCTATGCAACCTGCTCAGCAAATTGCAGCGCCTGCTGCAGGACAAGTTGATAGAAATAGAATTTCACAGATTTTTGCCAATTACAGGACAGAAACTGAAGGAGTTAGAGATGCCTATCTAAACGATATAGAAATAAGAAAAGCCCAATTGGTAAAACAGGGGTTAAAGCAAGACGCTGTTGACAATATATTTGCTGGTGAAGAAGCTTGGATAAAAAGATTTTATGGTTCCAGTGTTCAGTATATGGCAAATTCAATTAATTCTGCTTTCAATCTAGGAATAAGACCGTAAAATTATAAAGAATTCTTTATAGTTTCAAGTGCTTTTTTTTGCCCTTTAAAATCTGCTGCTGCTATGTTCTGGCCTGTTTGCTCTGCTTGGTGAATCAAATAGTCAAGGCCCCTTATTTCTACATCGCACTGCGCTTTTATATGGTTTATAACATCCTGCCTGCCCTCCGATTTAGCTCCAAGGGCTGCAGATTCAAGTTTTGCTATCATAGCTTTCTTTTCTTCTATTTCCGCCCATAGGTTATACCCAACAGACTCCCAAATTTTTGCGCCTTTAACATCAACAGCTATATAGGTGTTGAGTAGTTTCTTTATGCCTGCGGCGAGAAATAGGGGAATAAAAATTCCGACCAAACCCCAGCTGCCGTATGCAAGGAAATCTATCAGGAAAGACCCGATCATCTGCCTTGCCCCGTACATTGCTACAATGAAGCTGATGGTAACTGCAACTGTCTTGCCTGTGCCGCCACCGCCGAACATCGAGCCCATCGTGCTTTCAAACAGCCCGTAGAAAAAGTAATAGAGGAAAACGAATGGCAGCAACCAGAAGAAAATTATGAAAGTGGCGAAGGACAAAGATGCAAAGTTCATTCCTTGGGACGGATAATAACCGGTGAAAAGGCATGTGGTGAACATTGGTATTTCCTCTACAGTATTTACTGTCATCGACTCTTGGCATGATGAGACTGAGATGCTTGATGTTTGAGAAAGGTATGTGCCAAAAAATGCTGCTTCGACTATGATTGCACCAACGAACAGAACAACTGGACATGCATTCACCAAAACTTTTGCTATGCCGTTTTGATTCATTCTTTCGGCAATATATCCAAAAAATGCCAGAGCTCCAGAGATAATAACCAGTATGAACCCCCAGAGCGAGAATTGCATTATGTTTAAGACTCCTTCCTTGACATTGGTGAAATAAGAAGCAGCTATTGCAACGCCGAAGATTGCTATGATTATTAATATAGTTATGGAAAGGCCCTTTGCTACTCCCAAAGACATATTTATTAATTCTATTTAAAACAATAAAAGTTTGAAAAATGGTCTTTTTGCAGCTTAGTAAATTTGACAAGTTTGAGAAGTAGAAAAGGAATTAAAGTTAAAAGACTTTAAATTTTCAGGGTGAAATCATTCAAACTGGAAATACACATTATTTTAAAACTGTTGTTTCTCATAACCTTAAAGTGTTTCAAGAAAATTTAAATGCAGGAAAATATGTAGCACCATTTTTAGATTGTTTATGGAAGATTGGTGGCTTCATAATTCCTTTTATAAGTGATGTTGATGGGGTTTATACATATGGAACATCGTTGCCACTTAAGTGTTTTGAGCATTTGTTCACAAAAGAGAAATATGCACGACACTCTCGGCATATAGAAGAATACGAGAGAAGAATAGATCAATCTGGAGATGGAAGACCGTTTGAAGGTATATCGAGATGTTTTTTAAAAGCTCGTCTTACTTGGGATGATTTTAAAGAAGCATGTGAATTAGCGGGAAAAGAAACACCTGTTACTCCATATACATATGAAGCTGTTGCGGATCTCTGTAATGATGAAAAACCTCCTTCAATAACTTTAGGTTTCAATTCTGCATCTTTTGAAGAGTCGCTAACATCTTTTTCCCAAAATAAAAGATTGCCGGTGTCGATGATAGAAGGAAGTTGGTTAGGCTTTCATAAAGGCAGATATAATGGCAAACATTTTTTCAATTATGGAATAAAAAAATTTGGAACTGGATATAAAATGCTTGCAAGATTAAACTGTGCTCCAAATTTAAGAGTTAGTAGAATGAAAACAGAAGTTATGTCACTTTCTGATACAAGGCGTCCAGATATATACTTCAGAGAGTTTGTTGGCTTAGGTGGCATATCGTTGTGGGCAGATAAAACTGTTCAAAGAGGTATGCTAGCTACTGATGAATCGGGTATACTTGAGATGAATATACCAGAAGTTTTGGAAGATATGAGAATTCTGGCTTATCCAATCAAACACATTTATAGAACAATGATAATAACTCTTAAAAATTCTCCACCTGAGCTAAGTTCGGCATCTAAATCTGTTAAAAGCTTGATTAATTTTGGTCAAGAATGTTTAAAATTAAGAGATGAAGAACAGTTCAATGAAAGAGCCCGAGAATTTACAAAATCATCTCAGGAAGTTTTAGCATTACTCTCTAAACTTGATTTCCCAAGATATTCGACAGGGATAGATTTTAAGTATTTGGATTTATTATCTGGAGAAGATATACAAAAAAGAAAGGAAACACTTTCTGATATTCTTGATGTATACATTCAAAATTTTCCAGAACACTCGCTGGAGATAATTAGTTAAGTGATTTGAGTTATGCTTTGGCTCTAGCATGCCTATCATACCAGTCTTGCTTGGTTATAACCTCATTTAGCACACCTGTTATCTTATTTCTTTGATCTAGTGTGTCATGCTCTCTAAAAGTTTTGTGTGGCAGAAGGTCTTTAATTTTCCCATAAGCATCAATAACTCTTCCACCTGTATCTAAGTCTCCATAATCTACCATTAAAGTGGCACCCAATATTTTTAATTCAATACCTATGACATCACATGTGGAAGTATCCAGCATTTTTTGGATTTTTTCAGCATATTCTTTGGGTATAAGTTCCTTTGGTTTATTTATTGCAACTGGCTTTACTTCTGGAGGAACTATTTTTGAAACTTCTTCCTCGAGTATATCTACCTGCCGCTTGGCTAAAAATGATTTTGATAGAAATTCTTTTAATTCATTTATCTGTTTATCTTTTTCATCAATATTTTCTTTATATGAGTCCGTTAATATTTTAATAAAACCTTCCGTAACTGGAGTAAAATCTATTCCTTTATCGCTGACTTTAACTTTAGACCCAGATTTACTAATATTAATAGCGACAGTTTTTCTAGACGAATCTACATCAATCCTATAGTTTGCTCTAATAAACCCTTTGTCCATGAATTGGAGTATTCCCCAGCCACCTAAAAATCCAATATCATGCTCATAAAATGCAATGAACATTTCATCTGAATGAACAGAACTTGGATGAAGAAGATAATCATACATTTTTATACGAGGAAAATTTAAAGGCGTAGGACCATAATTGACTATTGCATTCATTGAATCATTTATTCCATGTAACTTTGCAAGTAATGGATCAATGTTTATTTCTCCTTTATCTAATGGATAACCATGGAGAGTAAGTAAATTTTTTTTCTGATCTTTTAGAATTAATCTATCTTCAGTGTTTTCAAAGTATTCTATCAAAGGAGCGAATAATTTTTCTCTTATTTCCTGTTCACTTGCATCTGGAAAATATTTTTTATCATTATCAACCAGTCTTTTATTCAAACCATATAGCATATTTATTAGATATTCTCCAAACTGGCTTTCAGATCTTGGTGCATCCTCAAGAGAAGAAAGTTCTTCAAAAGCATGCGAAGGGTTACTTCTGTATTTGTTTACAGTTTTAAGTATAAGGGAAGCTCTATCTATGGGCCTTGTTTTTACCTCAGAAATCAACTTCTCACCCATATTTTAGTATGAATTAAATTTTAAATATCTGTTGATGACTGATGTAAACTGAGCTTGTTACCGGTTTTGATGAATTTAAGCATTAATTTCTTCCAAAATAAATAACTATTATGAGAAACCAATTGCTTTTGATTCTGCTAATTGCTGTAATTTTTCTTTCAGGATGCATTACCCAACCGAGTGGGACTACTGTTTCGAATGTTGGACTAAGCCGGACTCTTTCTTCAGACACCAAACAAGCAAAAACATCCATGCCAGTGACCTTTATACTTTCGGTAAAAAATCTTGCATCAGAGAATGCTAATGATATTTCAGCTGAACTCCTTAACTTGACTTATTGGACTGTAGAAAACCAATTACAGCATCTAGATGAGCTTCTGCCAAATGATCTCTACAAGTTTTCCTGGATAGCTTATTCTCCCTCAACCCCGAACAACACATTCATACCTATTGCAAATGTTTTTTACAACATGGAAACTAATGCAAAACTCAAACTCAGAGTTTATGATAACAATTATCTGAATACGCTGAAGTCGGATGAAAGGGGAAAGATACAAGAAGGTTCTGCACTTTTGTCCTCGACAATAAGCAAAAACACTCCTGTTACTGTAAAAATTTCCATTCAGCAGCCATTCATCCTCACAGAATATTCCCAAAGGTTTCCGTTTGTTATAGAAATAAAAAATGCTGGTTTGGGCAAAGTGTACAGGGATAATGCAGTATACCCACCTGCAGAAAGTTTTGTGGATTATTTCAGGTTCAGCTTTTCTAGCAACTCAACAATAACATGCGATTATGACAGCCAAGAGCTGGTGAAATTGGATAATGGTATTAAGACCATTGCTTGCAGGTTGAGTGTGACGCAGGATGATGTCAGCAACTCTGCAGATTTCCCGGTTGACTTCACCATAAGCTACATGTATTTGGACAAGGCTTCTGCAAAAATCCAAGTTGTTTGAGCATCTTTTTATCTATTTCTAAATTAAAAGACAAAAAAATAGTATGAGTGATGATGTCCCTCGCAGATCTTTTAGAGATGAGATGGAGAGCCAGATTTTTCAAAGATATTATAGAGGTAAAAGAAAATTGAAGGAAAATGTTGAAAAAAATAAAAATGTGATAATCCAGGCTTTTGTCGCTTTAGCAGTTCCAATGATAATTTTCTTCCCGTTCAACCTGCAAGGCATGCTCTTGACGCTTCTCGGAGTTTTAGTCCTAGTTATTTTGATGGCAGTTGCAGTGGCTTATTTTACAAAATCCGCAGAAATGCTCCCTATAAGAGATCTTCTTTTGTCTGCAGCCTTCCTTTTATTTCTGGTCATCGTTACTCAATTTCTAAACTGCGGAGAACAGGCCTGCTTCTGGGTCATCTCAACAAGGGTCGGCACTACCGCAACCACAATAATTTTTATTGTTCTCGAGATAATTTGCGTCTTGATAGGTCTCATGGCAAGCAGAGGAGTTTTCTTTGTTTCAATGGTTGTAATCGTGGTTCTACTTTTCGCATTAATCCCTTTCCTCAGCCCCAAAAACTACTACGGCTTCTGCAAAAACATACCTGGCCTCTCTGGAAGTGAATGGTGTAAATCAAGAGAAGTGACAATAACGTCTCTGAAGACTGTAAAGATACCTGTGAGTGGAGGAATTAGTGTTAAAGTAGAAACACCTGGAACTTTGTATGCTGGAGATCCTTATGAGTATACTTTCACACTCACGAACTACTATGAACGGGACATAACATTTGAACTCCAGCCTTCGATAGTCAGCTCTTACGGCAGCAACATAAATTTTGTTCAGCCATTTACTCAAAAAACAGATTCTCTAAAGCCAAAGGAATATTATCAAGATTCTGTTTATCTAAACCCAGAAGAGATGACAATAGAAGAAGGGACATGCCCATACAAAACTGAACAGATAGCAGCAGCACATTTTATACATTTGGAAAATGTCACTTGCTCGGTTGACAAACCTTGTGAAAACAGTAAAGAAGTTTGCGCTAAGTTGGATACGTTCGAATGTGATTGCGTTGACTGGGCGAAGGCGACTTGCTCAAGAAACCCGTTGAAAGCAAAAGTAAGCGTAAAACATTCTGCGTTTTTCCTAGGAAACGCTAGTCTTTATTATTCAGAGCAGATAACAAGCCCAGCATATGGGTCTGAACTCACTCAAGGGCCATTGAGAGTGATTGTAGAGTTCCAACCAAACCCCTACATAGCATCAATACATGAATACAGAGATACTGTGAGCATGTATGTCACATTCAAGGGCCTCAGCGGAGACATTGATGTCAAAAACTTTAAAGTTACTCCTCAAAACACTAACATAACCACTGTAGATAAGGAAAAACAGATGGAGCTTGTAGAAGAAGTTGGGACAGAGGTTGTCAGTTGTAGGGATATAAGTGAAATTTTGCAGCAAACTCTGTCTTCCGGAGCTGAGGTTGGTGGAAAACTTTGCGACCTCAAGCCGCCGTCAGTCAAAACCACTCTCATCGACTTGAAAACCAATCAAGTCACGGAAGTGAATGATGTCACCTATCCGTTTTTAGCAAATTACTGCAGCAAAACAAATGTTAGTGAACCTGGAACGACTTCCTGGAGCACAAACTGGGATAAAATCTATTCAGCAGTAGACAGCAGTGGTCTGTGTGAAATCTTGAACAAAAAGGATAGTGGAGATAGACAAGTTGTGCAGGATGCCATGGCATACGTCAATGTCCTTATAGAATTTGAATACAGTAGGAAAATTGATTTTTACTCAGACAATGTTGTACCGTACACAAGAACTGAAACATGCTGTGATCTAGTAAAGGAATCTGGCGGAACCTGTTGAGAAATCAACCGCCTAGAAATGTTGAACAGAAGTCACTGCAGTCTTGTGTGTCTGGGCTGTTGGCAGGGATTTTTAAGCAATTATCTAATTTGGTTTTCCCTTGTGTTGCACTAAAGTAAATAGCACACAACTTGTCTTTTTCCCTAATTTCACTCCAAGTTTTAGAACCACTGCAAACCTCTGTTAAATCAGTTCTACATGTTGCTTCCGTCGCTCCTCCTAACCAAGGAAGCATCCCTTTTGACCACAAGAAATAAAGAATGATGAGACCTGCTATCACCGCTATGATTATCGCAATCATAGTAGGAGCGTCCAAACCTTTCATAAACTTCATTTGTTTTTTCTGATATTTAAAACCAATCTACCAATTTATCGTCCACAATTTTTATTGTAACATTGGGATTTTCAAAGACGCTGAAGGAAAGCTCTTTAGAAGAAGACTCGTAAGTCAAAAAGCTGGTTGAAGTGAAGCTGATTGTCACTTCCGAGCCAGTAGAAGTTAAACTCAGCTCTCCGCCAGGGATGATTATTTCGGTTTTTTCTTCTAGCTCGTTCTTATATTCATTGAAGACCGAAGAGATTTCTGCCTTGAAGTTTTCCTGATCACTGACATCAGAGAATGACGAATATCCTCCTCTTTTCAGAGCTTCCAAGTAAGAATAGTGCAAGGAATACGGCAATCCTTTTTTCACAGCCTCCATCTTGTTCACAGCCTCGATCACGTCTGTCTCCTTTACGATTTGTTTCACGCTTACCTGGCTGCCTATTAGCAGGTTCAGGTAAAGTCCTCCGACTACCATTAATGCTACTACCGCCAACAGTGCAATTTCAACTTGCCCTTTCATTCATACACCAAATATATTTTTTCCACCAGCTCTTGGCCGTAAGGCTTGAACAGATAAATCTCGCCGCTGTGCTTTGCCGCAGAGCAGTCTCCCTTCTCAAGGATTGTCGATGTTTCGTCTACCAGCCTGAAACATTTTGCATGAGTCAACAAATCCATATTGAAAATTATCTTCTCTTTCATGCTTTCATCAAAACCATTCAAATTTCTTTCAGAAATAACCCTGTACATCGAATAGGTCTCATTATATTTTGTCGAGACCAGAGAGAGCAAAGTCAACTGAGCATTGTTGTATTCATATTCCAGATTCAAATTAACGGCAAGATGATATTGAAGAATAATCAGAGGGAACCTCATGGCTATGATTGCGACAACAGTGAAAATCATTCCCATTATGGCAATTTCTGCTTGGCCTTTCATGAAAACTCTCCTAGAAGAACATAGATTCTCCCGAGATGCATGTCTCCATTAGGATATTTTATTACTATCGGGAAACCCTCCGAGGTTATCTGTGAATTTGTGAAAAGAAGCTTGAAGCTGGAAGGTATGTTGTTTTCTGCGCAGTTTGCCAAATCCAATGGATGCCACCATGCCAAAACTGGACCAGCGACAAAAAATTTAAAAATCGTCCATATGTCTGCTCTTGCATGCTCTGACACGCATTCGCCAAAGTTGACAATAGAAAGTCCTTGCAGGGTGATTGGGCCCGAAAGGTAGCCGATCCAGCCATCGCAGATGTCAAAAGAATTGCACTTTTCTAAATCGATAATTCTAACTAAAGTGAGAGAGTTAGGATAACCTATCCCTATATCCTTAATCGGAATCAGAGTAAAAGAACCGCTTCTAACAAAAATTTCGTCCAATTTATCAACATCTAAAATTCCTCTCATCATCTTCCTATCGTTTTCATAAGCCAGCTTTTCTGAGGAAATCAGAACATTCGCCAGATTTATTGCATGCCTCTCGTTCGTGTTCTCGTTTATGGCTACGTGCATCTGAAGTATTGTGTCTAAAAAAAGCCAATACAACAGACCTATGATGGCTATAGCAAACAATCCTTTCAAAATAAACATCATCGTATGGGTAAGCCCTTTATTCTTTGCTTGCTTCGAAAACATAGGTTGACTCACCATCAAAATTCTTTTCAACAACAAAATGATTTACTTTCTCTTGCTCATAATCATTCAGGCCAACAGCAAACCGTTGGGTGCTGCTCGCCTTCTCGGCATAATTAACTGTAAATATCGGGGTCACCTTTACCGTCCTGTCCTTCATCAAAATATTGTAAGTGTGTTCAGTGGTGGGCGTGTAATCGATTTTAATTTTGTACGGAGCTGCGCCAGAGACCGTGATCAGCCCTGACAGCTGCCTTGCCACATTCTCCCCGGACGCCTTTGAGAAATTGTCGGTGATTACGGAAATCAGTTTAGGAAAAACCTGCGAGAAAAAAAGAAACAAAACAAATACGACAAAAGCTATTCCGATTGTGTCTGAAGTAGCGATTGCTTTCATCCAAATAACCCTTTGCAATCTTCATCAGCCGGTTTTACTACATTATATTTTTCGCATCCTGTCTTTGGAGCAATCTCATCCCAGTTCGGGTTTTCTTTGTTTATCACACCCAAGCAATAACTTTGCTGTTTCATCTTGCAATTGAACTCGTTCGCCACCGTGGCATTCAAATCTTTCCATTTCCAGAAAATTACAATAGCAGCCGCAACCATTATCCCAATCACTAGCAGTACCCAGATCACAGCGCTGCTAGTGGCTTTAAAATTATTTTGCATTAACATAAGTAGTCATAACTTTGAACAAGACAAAATCATCAGTTTTTGTTGTAATCTCTATGTCTTGGCTGCCACTCTTAGGGCCTATAACCAACTCTTTCACAGAATCATGAGAAATTGAAACAGTCAAACCTGGTACTAGACAATCTTCTTTCTCTCCATAAGATTTAATCAAACTGCTATCTACGATTATTATGTTTTTATTAAGACTTCCTCCTGCAATAACCGGAATGCCTATAGGTGAAGTGGATACTAAGAGAATTAAACTTATTGTTTCAACAATACCAGTACTTAAAGAACCACTTGGTATTATGCAGTCTGGATCTTTTATTTCTGAAGAGCCCAAAGCAAAATGGGACAAATCAATTTTCTCATTGCCCTTCAATGTTATTGTCACAGGGTAATTTGGATTACAGACCTTCAAGTTTGTATCTATTTTTTCTTTACAATCATTGCCATTTGGGTCACAAAGTGTACCACCGTTTTCACAAAAACCCCCGCATTTATAGTTGTCTTTCACATTTCCTAATACTAGTTTGCATGTGCAAGGCTCTTGATCATATGCATCAGGTTGAAGTGTGTCTCCACATGCATTTTCTTGACATTTAACTGTCTCGCCCCCGCTCTTCCAGCTAATCTCCTGAACCCTCATGTACATGCATCCGTTCGCACACCTGTATATGGCACACATAGTTGCCAACTCTATGTTCGTCGGTTTGTCAAAACCGAGGAGCCAGTTGAGCTGCTGTAATAATGACGGAGCAATCCTACTCAATAAAAACCAGAGAACGAACAAGCCGAGGCAAACAGCGACTACAAGGAATACCATCCTTTCCCCAGTAACACCTTTCCTCATAAGCTATTTTTATGTTTTTTAATTTAAATTGTCAGCAGGCGAAGCCCATGCTTTTGCAGATCGACTTTAAAGAAAGCGAAGCCCAAGATCCCAAAGAAGGGACCAGCTTGTAAACAATCAAACCAACTATGACAAGACCAACAATAAGAATCAAATAATTCACCATTGTCATCTCCAAGCCTTTCATCACGGACCACCTAAAAATATTTTATTTATTAATTTATTGCCTATGAGCCAAAATAAAGCTATGGCAAGCAAGACTAGTATGATCATCGTGATTGTCAGGAGCGCCCTGCTGATCCCTTTTTTTCTCATAATCCAATCTCCGGCATTTGAATAAAACTTGTGATTCCAAAGTATATTGACAAGACAACCATGGAATAGACTGCAATCGCCACAAACATGATTTTTCCAAGATCAAAAGTCTTGCTGACCTCGTCATTCCCGTAGTTCAGCTCGCCAAGGAAGTAAGAAATTATGAAAACCATCTCAATCATGTAAATCCCGACTATGATTTGGAAATTATGGAATGGGACTTGCTTGCCTATGTTGAACAGGAAGGAAATTGATGACATGGTGGCATCGCCAAACTCGCCACTACCAACAATTTTCTCCATCTCTTGGAAATTGCCGCCAAAGAAAGAGAAGATGTAAATCACAATCGCCATCAGCCCAACAACTACCCCGGCAGAAAGTGGTGCAAACACCCAAGCTTGAATTTGCATATCAGACGTGGTCTCTGATAAAATCTCTGTAGTCGCATTGTTCACATCATCCGCATCTTTTAGAAATTCGGATATGGTCTTCAAGGCCATGGAAAGAGACATCATGCCCCTTTTTGAGATGTCAACAAGCAATCTAAAAGAACTGCTAATCACCCTAGACGGGTATGAATAAATTGCACCTACTTTTTTTTCAAAAATTGCCGATTCCAGTGTCATCCCCAAAGTCTTTATGTTGTACAAAATGTTTTCGAACATGCTTTTGATTTTTAATGTACCTATCCTTGGCATCAAGTCTTCCATGTTTCTTTCTATCGGCTTCCCTATGTCAGAAGTGATACTTAACTGGAACAGAGCTACTGGTAATTCATTCTCTATTTTCAAAATTTCCTTATTTTTTTTCAAATTACCGAAAGAAGATAATAAAGAATAAAAAATAATAGAGGATGAAAGACTGGCTATAATGAGAAAAGAGTAAATAAATTGTTCAAAAGAAAAAATGGTTTCTTTTGGTATATTTGATAAACTGTACAACAAATAAGATGTGGGAACTATGGCTATAATCAATGATATCAATAATGCAAAGGTTTTCTGCCATTTGAATCCTTCCAGATTTTTCATCTCAACCTGATGGTACGAATAGGGTTTTGTATAAAAGTATTCGCGGAGAAACAGGTAAACCACAGTAGGAAGTAAAACCATGTAAGAAAAAGCTAATAGCTCTGGCTTGGCTATATTTTCAACAAATATGATTAAAACCGGGAAGAAAATCAAACCGAGCATCGGCAACAGTATCCCAAACGCATTCAATATCTTCAGCGGGCTCCTCATGCCCAAAGCATATTTTTTCATCCTCGCCTTCGTCCCGTCCGCCATAATCATCACAGCCTCTTTTATGCTCTTCTCCATCCTGTCCGGCGGCTCGTTTATCGAAGCTTTCAACAAAGTTACTGCATCCACGAATTCCTCGCTCTCGCTCTTCCACTTATCAGACAACCAATCCAATCCAGTGATAACTGAAAGCAAGCCACCTGTTTCCAAATCCCACAGTATTTTCTTCAAATCCATACCCAGTGGTCCAGTTAAGTTTGAGGCAGCAAAAACAACAGCTGACTCCAAATTAGAATTAATTTTCAAAGAGATTGACATGTAGACTATAGCTAAGGTCATTTCGGCTGCAGCCTTAGCTCGGAAATATTTTGTTAGAAAGCCTGTATAAGAAAACAGATAGTAAAAAGTTACCACAGAAAGCAATGCCAACATCAAAATCATGGCATCCGAAAGAAAGTTTAAAAAATAAAATACAGAGAAAAGAAGGACAAAGGTGATTAATGGTAAAGCAATAGCTGTTAAAAAAACTCCGTTTGGTGTAACCTTTAGATGGCAGAAATTTATCTCATTCTCATATTTCTCTTCCAGGCCTTTAGGCATTGGCATATTGACATCAAAAAGAGTACAAATTTTTTCATACAGTGATAGCTTTCTGTAATAATACTCTGATTCTAAAAATTCCTTGTAACTGCTATCCATTCTATTCCTCTCTTTTCAATCTATCCTTAAACCATTCAACCCATTTTTTGTAGATTTCTCCTGAATCGAGCGCTCCCAATTCTTCCCTGACCTGCTCTGAGATTGTGTGGAATATTTCATTGCTTTCAACCACCCAGCTAGCTTCAAGTATGTCACTCCTGTTCAGCTGCTTCGCATAATCAACAATGGTTTGCTTGATTTTTCCTCTTAGCAAGATGTTTTCCCAAACCGCGTCCCAATCCCCGTGCCACTCCTTCACTCTCTTAGCAATCTCATTCAGGACAAGGCTTTCTCCGTCTGTCAAAGTGTCAGTTGGTTTGAGTGTGTCTTCCTTTGCAGAATATTCCATCAAGTTAACAAATCCTCCCTCGTCAGCAGGATCATGCTTCCACTGCTTCCTCACTTCAGTCACTTCAGTCACTCTTCTGAATCTGTGCAAACCGTCTGGAGTCTTGAGCATGCCGCAGATTGTGATTAGATCTATTGCCTTGAAGCTGGTAGGGACCACACCCAAATCATTAACAATCCTGTCATAAACTCCGTAAGCAGACTCGCCGTGAATTGTACCAGCAACCACATTAGCCAGAGCACCAATTCTCATCGCCTCGAAGAGAGCACGACCTTCCAAACTTCTAACCTCACCTACAATCAAAACTGAATCTCCCAACCTCAATGCAGTCCTCAGCGCATCGTCAGCAGACAGCTCAGACTCAATTCTTGTTATCACTGATCTTGACTTCAATCTCTGGATGTCGTAACCAAGCTGCATCATAACTGGCACACTTAGCTCTAGAGTGTCTTCCTGAACGCAAATCCTAAACTTCCTCATTATCTCAAGCATCATCGCGTTCAGCAGTGAAGTTTTTCCCGAACCTCTACCTCCTGCCACAAGAATAGCTCTTCCGCCATCGATTATGAAGCTCATCAAACCTGCATACAGAGGATTGAAATATTTCACATTAAGATAAAGAGGGAATGTCCACGGCTTGTCCCTGTGCCTTCGGAAAGCATAGGCCAGACCATAAGGTGAAAGTGTTCTTGTGATTGCTGCTACCCTTGCCCTTCCGCCAGGCACATCAAGCTCAGTGTCCAGAACAGGATTTGCCTCGTCCAAAGGCCTGCCAGAGAAAAGCCTGAACCTGGTTGCCCAAGCCTCTCCATCCTCCTTGGTCGGAATAAGGTTTGTCTCACATTCTTCAAAATCAGAATGGTTGATGTAGATTGGGTTCAGGCCGATGGGTGCATTGATGAAAATGTCTTGAATCTTTTCATCAGCCAGCAGCAGCTCAAGAACGCCGAATCCGGTTGTATATCTGGAAAGGATTGTTGCCAGTTCTTCAATCTCCTTATTCGAGAGTTCCATTCCATAATTCTTCACAAGTTCCCTTATCAAATCCCTGCCTATGTTCATGAAAACTTCTCTTGCTTTTTCTGGCTCTGTAAATTCAGTTTCTGAAGGTCTGTGAGCTGCAAGATACCTTCTCGCATTGTCAAGGATTGAATATTTGTCCTCGCTAAGGGTGAACTCTGGCGGGATTATGTGATAAACGTATCTGACTTTCCCAGGAACCCTGAAAATTTCTACGAGAATATTTTTCCCTATATTGTACCTGTCTATCCTCTGCCCTCCTTTTGGATAGGTTGTCATGTAGCGGGTCAGCATGAAGTTTGGTTTTACCATCGGATGGAAGACTTCCCTGTAGATTTTCCTATCGCCAAACTTGAAACTTGAGAGCTGAGGCTTTGCTATCTGAATCAACTTGCAGCCTGATAGAATTTTTTCAATAGGCAGAAGTGCATGATCTATATAATGTGTGAAATTCTTTTCGAATTGAGGATTTCTCTCTGCAGATACTTTTTCATGAATGATCATCTTCTGAACCTTTACATAAGCCCCTATCGGATCCTTTCTTAAAACTTCTAGAATTAAAAACTGCAGGTCTGAAAGCCTTTTTGGAAATAGTTTTTCTGCTTCAGGCGGTCCAAGGTTGCTCAGGCTCAAAACATTGTCCTCATTCAAAATTTTGTTGTAAGCGTTTGCTATTTCCATCAAAATCTTTACCTGATCATAATCGTACTCGCTCTCCCTTGTCTCAACGATTATAATCTTCTCTACGTTTTTTACCTCGAGAAGCTTGTCTATGACTATGGCCATGCATGCCTCAGAATTTTCTATGCTAGGCTCAATAGCCCAGTTCAATGCGTTGATTCTCAGAGCCCCTTCCACGACCTCATAGTCAATAGGCATACTTTTAATTTATTTTAGCAAAACAAATTGTTTATTAATGGTATTCGAGAAGCCGGTAGAGGATATAAGGGCATTATCCACCGAAATCATCCGAAGGGTGAATGAAGATACAAGAAGGATCAGGAATATAGAACAGAGAATAGACAAGCTGGAAAATTCTATTTCCACACTTGAAGAAGCTGTTCTGACTCAAACTGGTGAGATTAAAGTCAACCTCGAGAGGATCATGCAGAAGGTTACATCTTTCTCTGACAAGCTGACAGGGATTGAAAGCGAGATTCTTAGGCTGAACAAGGAAGTGGGGAAGGCTGCGACGAAATCAGAGGTAAAGCAGATAGAAACATTCATAGACATAGTCAACCCGATAACATCAAAATTTGTTACCAAGGACCAGCTGGACAGGCAATTGAAAGAGCTGAGCCTTAGAAAGTAAAAGATTAGATTTATTAAAAGTCAAAAAATAATAATTAATAGTGGTTTGATGCTTTTTTTCAATAAAAAACAACCTGAGAGGATGGCTGGGAGGGGATCAGTCCCAACCGACAGGATAAAAGAGCTTTCATCCAAGGGATTTTCAGAGCCAGAAATTATTGATGTTTTGAGAAAGGAAAGTTTTTCTGCTGAGGAAATAGACAAAGGATTGACTCAGGTTCTGAGAGCTGGGGTTACAGGTGAACTTCAACCGCTCCCCGCTTCTTCGTTCTTGCAAAAACATGAAGAAAAATCCCAGTTACCTACGCTGAGTCAGCTTGAAGCTCCAAAGCCAGAGATGCCCCAAATCCCTGAAACTTCTCTTCCTCAAGAATATTACCAAGAGCAGTATTCACCAGAAGAATACATAGATTATGTGGTTAAAGATAGAGTCAGTGATGTTGATAAAAAAATAAGCGAGTTCACCATAAAATACAAGGAAATGGAGAGAAGGATGGTTGAAGTGCATGACCAACTCAGCCTTTTAGCTCAGACAAGAACTGGTGAGCAGCAGCAGATTTTGGCTAGAATAGATGATTTCAGAGAAACTGTAAATGATGTTGACGTTCGACTGGGAAGTTTGGAAAAGGCTTTCAAGGAGACTCTTCCTGCCCTGATAGAATCTGTGAGGTGTTTGAGCGACTTGGTCCAAAGGTTTAAAACTCAAGCCTAAGTTGCCGCAAGGGTTTCTTAGATAAACATAAATCAATTATAAACCAAAATATCTAATAGAGAGAATGCCAGATGTTCTTGCGCCGATTGTCAAGGAGTTCACTGACAGTTTTAGCAGCGTAATCATTTTTGTTTTTATTTTCACGATATTCTACGCCATGCTCAGAAAGTCCAAGATGCTTGGTGAATCGGCATTGATGAACGGGGTGGCATCTTTTGTAATTGCTTTCATGGTTACATGGTTTTCTGTCACTTACATGTCATTAGCAACTCCCCTATCAGTTTTTTTCGCCCAAGGGACCGCGCTTTTGATGTTCGTGATCTTTGGCATCGTAGCTGCGAGCTTGTTCTATCCTGACCTGCCCAAGGTGCTTGGCGAGTTTAAGACAAGGTCGGTACTCTGGATAATGATTATTTTTGGTATACTCCTGTTTGCCACCAGTGGTTTGATTTCTGTGTTCTGGGCTCAGGCTTCACAACCTCCAAAACCTGGTGAAGTTAGGCCGTCAACAGATGCCATTGTTGTCTCTGCTGTAATATTGATTTTCGTAGTCGTATTGACAGTTGCCGCGGCAGCTGGAGGATCTAAAGGAGGCGAATAGATGGCAGACCCGTTCGAAACAGTGATTACAAACATGCAAAGACTTGGATTTTTCAGATTTTTGTTCCCATACATGCTGACAGCAGCCATATTCTACGGACTGCTGAGGAAATCTCAGATTTTCGGGCCGCCAGAGAAAAACATAATGGTTAACGGAATTGTTTCGCTTGTTGCCGCATTCATGGTCTGGAGCTATCCGATAATAGCCGGCGTTGACATACAATTGCAATTGGCTGCATTCTTCGTTCAGGGGACAATTGCCGTATTGGTTATAATGATTGGATTGATGATAACTGGCATGTTTGCACCTGCGAATCTTCCTGAGCATCTGTCAAAAAAGATGGGTGGAAAAATGTGGGGAGGGATCATAATTCTTGGATTGCTTATAGGAGCAGGAATTTTTGTTTCCAGTGGGCTGATTAATGTCTTCTTCCCCTCATTGAACATTGGTGAGATACCGACCGACATGATCTGGTCTATTGTTTTCTTGGTCTTCATGGTAGCGGTAGTCGCAGTGATAGTGTTTGCTGTTGGGAGAGAGGAAAAACCAAAAGAGAAGGAATGAATCTATTCCCCACTGCACATCAGCAGCAGATGTTCTTTTTCCGTGAAATGTAGGATTCCTGGAATTATCAAAACTGCTGGCAATTCATTGAAATCTTTTTTTACAAGATTTTTTACCTTGTCAAAGGCAATTAGAGGATTTTCACTGCCTGCTTTTGCAAAAACCATCACTGTTGTGTCATCAGTAAAAACACCCTCTTTCCTCCTCTCCTCCATCTTCAGCAATATCCTCATCGCCTCCTGCGGCAGCAGATATTTGTTTTCTTCTTCAGCCACGTCCAGCAGACATAAGGTGTGAAGACCTCTTGATTTGTTCATCTTTATTATTTCATAGACAGATTCTGGCAGCTTGCCTTTTGTTTTTTCTGGGAAAGGGACAGTGACATATGGACCAAACTTCTGAGGGTGGAGGCCGGTCTCGGCAACTACTGAAATGATCGAGGCGTTGTGGATTATTTCAGTCTTTACCCCAATTTTTTTCGCCTCTTGAATCAGTGAAGTGTGGGTGGTCTGGACCAAGCAATCTCCTTGGGTGAAAATTACAACATTCTTTTCCTTTGCTTCCTCCAGAATCTTGCCTGACTCCTCTTCCAAATCCTTTCTGTGCAAAACTTCAACTTTCTTGCCGACCATTTTCTCCAGATTTTTGAGATTTCCATGCCACTTGCTTGTATACAACTCGATGAAGATTCTATCGGCTTTTTTTGCCTTCTCCAAGCCCCTGATTGTCAGGTCTTTCTCGTCAAACAGACCAAGGCTAACTAGTGCTAACATATCAAATCCTCTAATTCAACTATTTTTTTAATAATTTATAACTTAATTAATTGATTATGAGTAAGAACAGCTTGAAAAAACTTTTGCAGGCATACCTTGATATAGAAAAACTTAAGCTGGTGCCGAGAGGGTTTGACCTCATTGGGCACGTGGCGATACTCGAGATTCCTGATGAACTGAGTAAAGAAAAGAAGATGATTGCAAGAGCTTTGATGGAAGTAAATAAAAACATTCAGACAGTTTTGGAGAAATCTTCCGGAAGAAAAGGGAAGCTGAGGTTGAGGGAGTACAAGTTTCTGGCTGGGAAGAAGAGATATGAAACCGTTCATAGGGAATATGGAAGCCAGTTCAAAATCAATCCCACAAAGGTATATTTTTCTCCAAGGGAGCTTACAGAGAGGCAGAGGATTGCTGAAAAGGTGAAGCCGAATGAGACTGTGATGGTGATGTTCAGCGGAGCCTCCCCGTATCCGATAGCAATAGCAAAGAGGCAGCCAAAAGTCAAAGCAATAATTGCAGTTGAGCTGAATAGGATTGCTCACAGGTATGCAGTGGAGAATGTCAGAATAAACAAGGTTGGCGATAAGGTTATTCCAGTCCTTGGAGACGTAAGAAAAAAATGTGAGAGATGGTTTGGGAAGTGTGGCAGGGTTGTCATGCCTCTGCCTTTGGGCGCTGAAGATTTTCTTGATGTGGCTGTGAAGTGCTTGAAAAGAAAGGGGACAATTCACTTCTATAATTGGGGAGATGAGGATGATTTGTTTGGAAATGCTGAGAAATTGATAAAAGAAAATATGAAAAAAGTGAAAAGGAAATATAAAATTTTAGAAAAAAGAAAAGTTCTGCCATACAGCCCTAAGAAATGGAAAGTTTGCATTGATTTCAAGGTCAGCTGACTGAGGACATTATCTTGTTAAAACTGATTGGTCCAGTCCTGACTAGCTTTGGTTCTTTTCCTTTCATATCAACCATGGTCGAAGGTTTTCTTTTCTTCAATTTGCCAGCATCAACAACAATATCCACCTTGCCATCAAAATATTCTAGAACTTTTTTAACATCAAAAGCGGGCGGCATCCCTTCTGGGTTAGCGCTTGCAGCTGTTACCGGCACACCTGCATATTCAACAATCATTGCAGCCACAGGATTTGAAGAAATTCTGAATGCAATCTCCTTTTTGTTAAGAATGCTAGGCACAGTTTCTTTTTTATTGGTAATTATTGTCAATGGACCTGGCATGAATTTTTTAGCCAATTTTTCGATCTGCTTGGTTATAACACCATACTTTTTCATCATCTCAACATCGGAAACAATTATTGAAATTGGTTTGCCGGATGGTTTTCTTATAGCTCGCAACCTTTTCACTGCTGCTGCATCAACTGCATTCGTCCCTATTCCATAGCTGGTCTCGGTAGGATAAACTACAATTCCTCCATTTTCAATAATTTTTGCAATATACCAAACTGCTTTTCTGTCTGGATTCTTTGGATTGATTTTTATGATTTTTGTCTCAACCAAGGAATATCAACCTCGTCAGTTCTCCATTTATCATCTATCCTGTTGTCAATTTTTTTTATTTTCCCAGAGTTGTAATTCAGCAAACCAGTCCAAGCTATCATGCTGCCATTGTCACCAGCAAATTCCTTCGGAACTACATGCATTTTTGCCCCCCGATCTTTGCACATGACCTCTATCATCTCTTGCATGCGTTTGCTTGCAGCCACCCCGCCGACCATCAGCATCTCATTCTTGTCGGTGTGAGCCAAAGCTCTCTCTGCAACCTCAGTGATCATTGCAAAAGAGTTCTCCTGAAAGCTGTAGCATACGTCTTCCTTGCTTGAGCCTGCTTTGAATTTTTTTACTGCCTCAGTTAGCATGCCAGAAAAACTTAAATCCATTCCCTTTACCACATATGGCAGTTGTATATACTTTCCTTTGTTAGCAGTCAAATCAAAATTTGGGCCGTAGGGCTGCTGCAGGCCAATCTTTCTTGCCAGAGTATCCATAGCATTTCCAACAGGTATGTCTTGGGTCTCGCCGAATATTCTGTATCTTCCTTCTGTGAATGCTATGATTTGTGTGTTGCCCCCGCTGAGATAGACCACAACCGGGTCTTTGCAGCCAGTTTTTATTTTACCTATCTCTATGTGTGCGATGCAGTGGTTCACAGGGACGAGTGGCTTTTTAGTTTTTGAGGAAAGATTGTCAGCAAAATCTGCTCCTGCCAGCAGACATGGAGCCAAGCCAGGACCGGCAGAGTATGAAATTAGATTTATCTTTTCAAGGTTGATGTTGGACTTTTCTAAAACATTTTTCAATATTTTCTCTGACACTTCTGTGTGATGCTTGGCAGCGTCTGAAGGAATTATTCCCATACCTTCAGGCGGCTTATAGGTTGACCTGTCATCAAATAAAACATTTCCATCACTGTCAACAATCCCTATGCCAAAAGTATGGGCAGTTGACTCGATGCCAAGGCATATTAATTTGCTCATCAATATCTTTCTTGAGTTGGAATGTTATAAATAAATTATAAGCGGGGGTCGCCTAGCCTGGTTAATGGCGCAGGCTTCAGAAGCCTGTGGTTTAGTACCTTCGTGGGTTCAAATCCCACCTCCCGCACAAGGTCCTGACTTCAATGCAGTAAGTTCAAAAATAGTTTTATCCATGAGTTATACATTTGTTATTTTCACAGGTGCAGGTAACTCCTTCTCTTGGCGGTGCTTCTCCAGCGTAATATCCATGTTCTGCATTTTCCGTCGCGCATGGTCCAACATATTCTGGGTTATAACACCCACCTGTAAACCAAACATATTGGCAATCTTCATTCTTTGAGCAGTACAGTACTTTATTGCAAGGAGAAAATGTCCCAGATTCTTTTAGTATGATATATCCAACAATTAAGATTGCTCCAAAAATCAAAGCAATAAATATAATATTTTTGTTCATATTTTTCTATTGTTTTTAGATATATTTTAATATTCTTGCACCGTTCCTCAGACCTGGAGCACACCTCCCGCATTGAATCAATAAATTCATAGAACTTGCTATACTCTGATAGAAAGCATGAAAGAAAAACTAATTTTGTTTGATGTGGATGGAATTTTGATTCCACATTACTCTCTTTCTTATGATTATTGGCATGAAGCTGTGAAAAAGAATTTCGGACTCGATGTATCTCACAATGATGTTTATACGGATGGCAAGACTGATAAGGAAATACTAAAGGATTTATTAGAATTAAAAGGAATGAAAAATCCTTTTTCAGACAAACGTTTCATGAAAGCATTGAATGATATTGGACTTATTACTAGAAGGGTTATTGGAAATAAAAAAATTGATAAAATGCCAGATGTTGAGGAATTTATTCAAAGGTTGATTAAAGAGGGCTACACTATTGGATTGCTGACTGGAAACACCCCAGAAAAAACAAAGGTGAAACTTCAAAGTTGTGGTTTGTGGGAATATTTTAAAATTGGCGCATATGGAGATGTTACTGAAAAAAGAAGCGAATTGGTTTCAATTGCGATGAACGATGCTAAGGAAAAAACTGGGATTGAATTTTCTAAAGAAAATGTGTTTGTTATCGGTGATACTGTAAGAGACATTCGATGTGCTAAAGAAGGAGGAGTGAAATCCATTGCAGTGGCCACAGGGCTTGAAACATTCGAAATGTTAAAAAAGGAAAATCCAGACTTCTTGTTTAAAGACTTTACAGATATCGAGAAAATTATTGAAGTAATAAAATAGCGTGTTAATTTAGTTAAATTTATTTAAGGAGAAATTCAAATTTCTATTATGGCAACTACAAAAATATTTCTGAAAAGGATTGGAGTGATGTCTCTAGCGAAGTTACAGACAATAGTAATGGCAATTGTCGGACTAATCTATGGAATAATAATATTAGCACTCGGAACTCTTCTTGGCCCAGCCTTAGGCACATCATTAGGAATACCAATTTTCCTAGTTGGATTTGGTTTTGCTATGCTTATAATACTTCCAATTGTGTTTGCAGTCATCGGATTTATAATCGGTGCGTTAACTGCAATGGGCTATAACTTAATAATGCGCCTGATCCACGGCATAGAGTTGGAAGTCGAAGAGAAAGTATAAACTGCTTCTAAAATCTTTATTTTTTGCCAACTTCCCATATTTTCTTTTCAAGATCGATATAATCCTTATGTGTCTCCTCAATAACTTTAGTCTCTTTCTGTATTCTTTCATGCTTCTCTTGCAGATATTTTGGAATAAGAAGTTTCTTCTTTGACAAATAATCATAAACCGCCTCGTTCAAAGCATCTGCCGCCAGGACAGAGCAATGGATTTTTATTTTCGGCAAACCACCAAGAGATTTGACAATATCTTCTCTTGTTATTTTTAAAGCACGTTCGATAGTTTTTCCTTTCACCAGATCTGTTATCATGCTGCTCGTGGCAATAGCCGCAACACAGCCAAAAGTTTCAAATTTTATATCAGCAATCCTATTATTTTTGACTTTGATATAAAGCCACATGACATCTCCACATATGACATTCCCGACCTTCCCCACACCATCGGGATTCTTCATTCTGCCCATGTTTTTCGGGTTCTTGAAATACTTCATAACCTTTTTCGTGTACAGCCCATACTTCATTTTCCCACCTTCTTGAATGGAGATATCTCCCTCAACCTCTCAACAACCCCAGGCAAAACTCTCAAAACATAGTCTATGTCATTTGCAATCGTATACTTTCCTATTGACAATCTTAAACTGCCGTGAGCTTGTTCGTGCTTAAGACCTATGGCAATCAAAACATGAGAAGGCTCTAAAGATGCTGAAGAGCAGGCAGAACCTGTAGAAGCTGCAATTCCCTTCATGTCCAATTGCATAATCAAACCTTCACCTTCTATAAAATCAAACCAAAAGTTAGAATTGTTCGGCAACCTTTTTGCAGGATGGCCATTCAAATGAGAACCTTCAATTTTCAAAACTTCTTTTATCAGTCTATTCCTAAATTTAGTTAGTCTTGCAGCCTCAGGTTTCATTTCCTTTTTAGCAATTTTAACAGCTTCACCAAAGCCAACAATTCCGGCTACATTAACTGTGGAAGAGCGCAAACCAAACTCGTGACCTCCTCCGTGGATTAAAGGTTCGATTCTAACTCCTTCTTTCACATACAGGGCTCCAACCCCTTTCGGTCCATACATCTTATGAGCGCTGGCAGTTGCCAAGTCTACATTCATTTTTCTAACATCAAAAGGGATTTTCCCAAAGCTCTGCGCAGCATCTGTGTGAAAATAGATGTCATGGTCATGAGAAATTTTTCCTATTTCTTTTATAGGTTCTATCGTCCCAATCTCATTGTTTGCATGTATTACCGAAATCAAAATTGTATCTTTTCTTATTGAGTTTTCTACTGCAGCTGGGTCGACCAACCCATATTTATCTACAGGAAGAAAAGTGACATCAAATCCCTGCTTTCCAAGCCAATGAGCAGATTCCATCACGCAGTCATGTTCTATGGAAGAAACAATAATGTGTTTCCCTTTATCTCTGTTGGCAAAAGCTATCCCTTTCAGGGCAAGATTGTTTCCTTCTGTTGCAGATCCAGTGAAAATTATTTCATTGGTTTTTGCATTCATCAAATCGGCCACTGCCGCCCGAGACTGCTCCAGGGCCATCTTTGCTTCCTGTCCCAAGGAATAGAGCGACATGGAATTTCCAAACTTGTCAGTAAAATAGGGTCTCATCTCCTTAGCCACTCTAACGTCAACAGGAGTAGTGGCTGCGTAATCCATATAAATTATCCTCATAGAATTCACTATAAATTATAACATCGTTATAATTTAAATATTTATGAATCAAAAATTTATATTTTTTTAATTCATCACGAAGGTAAAGAGCAGCCGGTCAAAGAACTGAGCTTTTCCAAGGATTGTTCGCCTTCGTAGTGGGTTCCATTAACTACCCAGGTAGGATAGCCGGTTATGCTGTTGCTTTTGCAAAGATCAGGATTTGCATTGTCCCCGTTTGGATCACATTCAACATAATTTAGGTATTTCTTTGAGCTGCCAAACATCGCCTTTTGGCTTTGGCAATGCGGGCACCAGTAAGCGCCATAAAGCGTCGCTCCTTTTTCTGTCAAGCACTTAGCAAAATCATCATACTGTCCAGGAGGTTGAGGTCTATTGGAAAAAGCATAGTATAAAACGGCAACAACTATCATTGTCGCGATTGCTATCAAATATTTCTTTTTTATTTTCAACTTGATCATCGCTCAATCTTGAATTCTATGTTAAAATATTTTATTAGCAGCAAAATTATTAAAACTGCGGCTATCATACCATAGGCAACATAAGCCTCGTAGCAAGTGAAGATTCTGGTGATTTGGTTTGCGCCTTGGCTGATTACGCATGTAGAGCCAGGTTGACAGCTTCCGTACACGGCAAGATTGTAGATTCCATAAGCAGAGTAAGCCATGCTTACAAAGAAAGATATTGTAAAAATCCAGGATAGAACTTTAAAATTTTTGTAGAAAAATCTTGCAAGCGGCGGTATTTTCATCAGTTTGATTGCAACTTTTGACTTGATCCTTTGGTCAAGGTTTGTTTTGCATGGCTGGAAAATCAGCATTCTTCCTACGCAACTAAAAGCTTCCTTTGCCAGCTTCCTATACGTAGCGCTGAATATGCCTAGGACTGAAAACACAGCCAATGCCACAATACAGATTACCATCTTCTCACTACCTTGAAAACATCTTTACTATACTGCTTAGCTTATCTATAAAAACCTTTATTTCTTCGCTTGTGTTGTAGAAATAGAGCGAAGCCCTGACTGAACCCTTCGGGATGCCAATGAATTTGTGGAAAGGATATGTGCAGTGAGTGCCAGACCTAACTGCTATATTTTCATTATCTAGAAATGTCGCCACATCGTGAGGCTCCATTCCTTTTATATTGAAAGCTATGAGTGCATTTTTATCTTTCCAGTCTTTTGGCCCTATCAGAATCAATCCAGGAACTGTCAACAAGCCTTCGATCAAATCTTTTGCCAAATCCTTTTCATATTTCTCAATTTCCTTCATTCCGATTTTTGCCAGATAGTCAATAGCAGCACCAAAACCTATCGCACCTGCATAATTTTGAATTCCTGCTTCAAGCCTTTGCGGCAGGTTATCAAAAACATGAGTATTCAAGTCAGCATCCCTTATCGTCTCACCGCCAACCATGAACGGCAACAATTGCTCAAGCAAATTTTTCTTACCATAAAGGCATCCTATACCAGTCGGACCGCACATCTTGTGCCCAGAAAATGCTAAGAAATCTAAATCCAATTTTTTCACATCAACTTCCATGTGCGGGACTGCCTGAGCGCCGTCAACTAAAACTACAGCACCATTATCGTGAGCAATTTTTACTATTTCTTTTATCGGAGCTGTTGTCCCGGTGACGTTTGATGTAAAAACAACAGACACTAGCTTTGTTTTTTTATCAATCTTCTCCTCGAATTTTTCTATATCAAACTCTCCCTCTTTATTGCATAAAACAAAATCCAAGTCTATGATTCCTTTGTCTGCAAGAATTTGCCAAGGAAGCAAACCTGATGTGTGTTCTAAGTTAGTTGTTATCACTTTGTCTCCTTTTTTGAAATTGAAACCATGAGAAACCAGATTTATTGCCTCTGTTGCGTTTTTTGTCCAGATTATTTCAGAACTTTCTTTCGCATTTACAAAACGTGCGACCTTCTCCCTCGCTCCTTCGAATTTTTCTGTGGTTTTTGTTGCCAGTTTGTGGATACTTCGACCAGCGCAGCCAGTATATTCTGTATAGTATTCAACAACAGCATCAACTACTTGCTTAGGCTTTAGCGTGGTACAGGCATTGTCAAAATATATTATTCCTGATTTTTTAATCAGAGGGAAATCTTCCCTGATTTTTTTGGCGTCCATATTATTGCCTTTAAAGTTAAGGTTTAAATTCTTTTTTAAATAATTTTCTATCTCTCATTTTTCATCTGATTTATGTCTGACAATATCGACAGGGTAATTTTTATCTGCAACAAAATCCTCTATCTCCTTCCTTATACCTCTTAATTCAGAATCTTTCATTGAAAGGATTTCATGTGGAGTGAACCACTTTGAATCCAAAATTTCATTTTTATTGAATTGAAGCTTTCCATCAGCAACAGAACCCCTAAAAACAATTTTGGCAACAACTCTGTTTGGATGAATCATGCTTTTTCCTACATACACGCCAAGAAGACCGGTTATTTCTATATCAAAGCCAGTTTCTTCTTTTACTTCTCTTTTTGCCCCTTCCAAAGGACCTTCACCCTTTTCTATGTGCCCGGCAGGCGTATTCCATAATCCATATGCTGGAAGTTTGGCCTCTTTGACAAGGAGAATTTTTCCATCTTTTTCGATAATTGCTCCAACAACAACTAAATAACTAATTTCATTTGTTTTATTCACATCGACCAAATCTACCACTCTTAATTATTTTGAGGCCTAAATGAAAAGCTTTTTATACTTATAGTGTTTTTATAATGTAAGGTGAAATAAATGGGTGGCCGTGTTTGTAACTGTAAATGTAAAGAATGCTCTTGCTAAAACTAGTTCTCCTCAAAAAATAGCAAAAGATGCTTTAGATCTGATTGGTAACACCCCCTTAGTCAGGATAAATAAATTGGCTGGAAAGAATGATGCTACTGTTCTTGCAAAACTGGAAAGGCAAAACATAGGTGGCTCTGTTAAGGATAGAATTGCTAAACATATGATTGAAGCTGCAGAAAAAGAGGGAAAATTAACAAAAGATAAAATAATACTTGAGCCTACTTCTGGCAATACTGGTATTGGTTTAGCAATTGTTGCTGCGGTAAAAGGTTATAAAATGCTTTTTGTCATGCCAGAATCTGTGAGTTTAGAAAGAAGAAAAATTTTACAAGCGATTGGTGCAGAAATTTTGTTAACGCCTAAAGAAAAAGGTACGGATGGCGCGATAGAAAAAGCATACAGTATAATGAAAGAAGATGATGGTAAAAAATATTTCATGCCTGACCAGTTCAACAATCCGGCAAATGTGCAAGCTCATTATGAAACTACTGCCGAAGAGGTTTGGAGAGATACTGATGGCAAAGTGGATATGGTAATTGCGGCTATGGGCACAACAGGAACGGTAATGGGTACTGGAAAACGACTGAAAGAGTTGAATCCTAACATAAAAATAATCGGAGTAGAACCGATGCTTGGTCATAAATTGCAGGGAATGAAAAACATGAACGAAGCTTATCGTCCTGGGATTTATAATCGTAAAGGTTTGGATGAGAAAGTAAACATAAAAGACGAGGATGCACACAAAACAGCCAGAGAGCTTGCGTTGAAGGAGGGGTTGTTAGTGGGGATGAGTTCAGGAGCGGTAATGTTTGTTGCTCTGCAAAAAGCTAAAGAACTGGGTAAAGGTAAAACAATAGTTGCTATTCTACCAGACACGGGAGAAAGATATTTGAGCACTGTTTTATTCGATAAAATTTAATAAAGAATGTAATCAAGTTTAACTATATGCTCAGGTGGCAGAATCCGGTAATGCGCTCGCCTGCAGTTAATGGAGTAGCCAGCGAGAGATTGTGGGTTCAAATCCCGCCCTGAGCTCTCAAGTGATAAAATGGCCTTAAAAATTTTTAATACTCTAACGAGAAAGAAAAATGTGTTCAACCCTCTCCACAAAGAGGAAGTGAAAATGTATTCCTGTGGCCCAACTCTTTATGCACCACCACATATAGGGAACATGAGAAGTTTTGTAGTATCTGACTTGATAAGAAGATATCTCGAATTCAAAGGGTTCAAGGTAAAACTTGTAATGAATTTGACCGATATAGATGACAAAACAATAAGAGATTCTGGAAAAGAAGGAGCTACTCTAAAAGAATTCACTGAGAGATGGACAAAAGTTTTCTTTGACAGCATTGATTTGCTGAATATCAAACCAGCTTCAGTTTATCCAAAAGCTACCGAGCATTTTGAAGAAATGTTAAAACTTGTCAGAGGACTTGTCAAAAATGACTTTGCCTATGAAAAAAGTGGAAGTGTCTATTTCAATGTCTTGAAGTTCAAAAATTATGGTAAGCTGTCAAAACTGGACTTGAAAGGAATTAAGATTGGAGCTACTATCGATGCAGATGAATATGATAAGGACAATCCTAGAGATTTCGTGTTGTTGAAAAGGTCCACAACTGAAGAATTGAAAAGGGAAATATTTTATAAAACTGAATGGGGAAATGTTAGGCCTGGATGGCACCTTGAATGTTCTATCCTTTCGATGAAATATCTCGGCGAGACTTTTGACATTCACACTGGAGGAGTGGATTTGGTTTTTCCACACAATGAAAATGAGATTGCCCAGTCAGAAGCGTACACAGGAAAAGAGTTTGTAAGATATTGGATTCACAACGAACATCTCATTGTAAACGGGCAGAAGATGTCAAAATCTTTGGGAAATTACATAACCCTTGAAGAACTTTTGGAGAAGTTTAGCCCAGAAATTGTAAGGTATATGTTTGTCTCCGTCCACTACAGGCAAAAACTCAATTATACAGAAGAATTTGCCAAGAATGCAGAAAAAAATTACAATAAGTTGAAAGAGACTTTTGACAAATTGAATTTTTCTTTGAAATATTCGACTGATAAAAAAAGTAAAGCTGAGGAGCAGTTTTTAGAGAAGATGAAGAAATTGAGAGGTAGGTTTGAAGAAGTTATGGATAACGATTTGAACACTCCTCTTGCCCTATCAGTTTCCCATGAACTGGCAAAAGAGATAAACAAATATTTGGAAGAAGGTAAGAATAGAAAAACAATTGGGAAAGCTTTGGAATTGTTTAAGGAATTTTCTGAAGTTTTTGGTTTGAGGTTTAAAGAAGAAGGAAAAATACCAGAAGAAGTTGAGAATCTAATTGAACAGAGGGAACAGGCAAGAAATAGAAATGATTGGAAGGCTGCAGATGAAATTAGAAATAAAATAAAAGAACTTGGTTACACTATAGAAGATACTGATTCTGGTGTTAAGTGTAAAAAAATAAAGAGTAAATAAGTTTTTATTTCACAGAAGGATTTTTCCTAATAATTTCTTCGTTTCCCTTAAACCAAGGTGGATTCATTATAAGCAACAGTTTCATCTTTCCAGAATATGTGTACTCAACATTTGGAAGGACCTCAACCAACATCCCTGGCTTTACTTCATGCCTTGAGCCATCGATATCAAAAAATCCTTCGCCTTCGATTACATAGTAAATGTGTGTACACATCTTGCTAATGAAATATGCCTCATGTCCTTGCGTTACATCAACAAAATAAACTTCAACATCGCGATTTTTTATTTTGAAGTGATATCCTGCTAACCCCTTTTGAGAAAAGCTAGGCTTATCTGGCATTTTACTAACAAACTCACCCATGATTTTTACCTTTTAATTTAACCTAGACTTATTGCACTAACAGGACAGCTATCAGCAGCTTCCTTGCAGTTACACTTGCTGCAACCCTTTGGATTAATGACATGGGACTTCCCATCGTCTTGAATCTTGAATACATCTGGGCAGATGCTTGCGCACAGCCCGCAGCCTATGCATTTTTCCTTGTCAACTTTTGGTGTTTGTGTTTTTGCCATAAATATCCTCCTATTTTATTTTATGATATTTTACTTAAATCTCCATTCAAAATTATTGGTTTAGTTGATTCGATCTCATCAGAAATTATATCGGTCTTCTCGTTTTTTGGAATCGGGTTCCACAAAAATATTTTTTTGTTGTAATGGAAGGCAAACATTATTTCCGCAAAAGTGGCACCACCTATATAGTTGTCTACTCCGTTCTTTTGCAAATTCACAACAAGCACGGCATCGCTTTCCTTTATTTTATCAAAATGTTTTTTTGTGTAGATGGGTTTAATTTCCTTAATATATTTTTCTT